>Ga0210021_1001721_pt1 | contig 20361 bp, 18 predicted proteins | sample CryGeymeta201517_FD_183981 | JGI IMG/M metagenome (GOLD analysis project Ga0210021, IMG submission 183981) | Groundwater microbial communities from Crystal Geyser aquifers in Utah, USA - Crystal Geyser metaG 2015-17 (SPAdes) (version 2) | ecosystem: Environmental > Aquatic > Deep subsurface >... | reverse complement strand
CAGACTCTAGACAGAATTATTAACCCCAAAAGAGAGGGGGATATTTCACCCCCTTCTCTTTAAACGAAATAATACTCAAGATATACACAACCCGTGACTCTATCCTAATGCCTGCTATACCTAACCTGGAAGCAACTATTGAGTTTTGGTTTTTAACTCTTGTTTCCCATTTTTATCTTCCCATGTTCGATTCGTGAATGACACCACAGGCAATCGATCTGCTTTTGCGTGACATGTTTTTCGTGAACGAACTTAATATCCTGATACATTTCTGTCTTTTCTACATGGCAAAAATAACATCTATCTTTTGGAGACTCACCATCGCCTTTTGTTATTTCTATGTGACACTGGCTGCATTTATGGCCTGCCTTCATGGCCTGTTCATGTGAAAATGTCCTGCCCTTTACCACTATAGGCTGTTTTGGTGATGAATGGCATGAAGGGCAGCCTGTAACAGCCTTATCATGCGGGACTCCTTTAAAGTGGCATAGAAAACATACATTCGTAGATACCTTTACATGTTCTCCTTGAACTATATCTGAATGGCAGCTTCTGCAGTGAAGTTTTATTCCTCTTTTCATCTCTGTGAAATGCGGCTTATGGTCAAAATTTATACCCCTCTTTGTGAATATGACTTTTGATTCTACCAGTCTCTTATCATGACATCCTGACTGAAGACAGTTTTTATCCGGGATATTGGTTAAAGGACGGGGATTATATCCTCCTGCTAAAAACCTGAATTGTCCTGCAAGCGCGGCAGTAAGTGTATATTCATGGCATTTAAGACACGGCACTTTGTTGTGAGTAGAGGTCTCCCACTTCTTGTAAAACGGCGCCATGTAATGGCACACCTTGCAATTTTGGGGAGAAGGGAATACGGCATTGTTTACATATAAGAATACTCCTGTCATAGCTATAACGAAAATTAAAAGTCCTAAGAAGACTTTCTTGCTCATAGTTTATCCCCCTTAAATTTTAAAATTATTAAAATTTCACTTCTTTCCATTCTTTGAGAAATATGTCAAAACATATCCGATGACAGTGCCTGCCAGTGAGCCAACGACAATCAAGAGGGCGGCTGCACATAAAATACCCATCATAGCGCCGATGGCAACCATCACTTTTATGAGGAGCGTAGCAGAAACCGGCCCGCCGGCTAATTTGCTTGCGATAACGAGCGCAGTATAACTTCCAAAATAAAATCCGGGAAGGAGTCCGAAAATAATAAATGCGATACCGCCGAGAACGGCGCCAATCTTTGTTCCCATTGAGATTAGCTCTCTTTTTTGAGGCGTTTCAGTTTCCATAACAGCCCCCTTTTCAGAATAAGTCTTTAATTAAAAATAGCACATTTAATGTTGCAATACAACAAAAAAAAGAGGAGTGTTTCCTCTCTTTTTTGCTCTGTTCCAACAGCTTTACCCCGTTAGAAAGCCCCGCTGCTTGCAGTGGGGATGAAGATATAATTCCTTTTAGAGCGAACACGGGGTTTAATGCCCCGTCTGAGTCTCCCCGTTGGAAAGTCGAAGACTTTCTAACGGGGTTTACTCTGTCTTGGTTGTAGCCTCTGCCGGCTTTCTTGTCTCTGCGGGCGCTGTGACAAACTCTACAAGATAACCGAGGGTTGTCCCTATTATTGAACCTATTACTATGCTCACCGACGCCGCACATACTATCCCAAGCAGTATTCCTACTGCCATAAACATCCTCACCAATACCGTAGGCTCAACAGGGCCTCCCACCAGATGTTTCAGCACTATCAATGAACCGTAGCTTCCAAAATAAAATCCTGGAAGCACCCCGAAGATTAAAAAGGCTAGGCCCCCTAATGTTGCGCCTATCTTCGTCCCCATTCTTACCATTTCTTTTCTTGCTTTCATCTTAAACCTCCTTTTTTGTTTTAGTTTCTATTTTGTATTCTGATCCCTGTCCTTTACTTTTTCTCTGTTGTCGCTTCAATTGAGACTTCCTTTCCAACTCTGATTGCATCTATTGCATGTCCGGCAAGCCAGCCCAGAAGTGAAGTGCCTGTTACGAATACTAAACCAGACACAAGAATCCCTAACACCATAGATGCTCCAACTATTATTCTTGGCAGCACTGCTGAACTTACAGGTGTCCCGAATATGCTGCCTGCTATGTTAAGTCCAATCACACCTCCTATGAATGAGCCGGGGAGCAATCCGATTATTGCAAAGAGCACAAGCCCTGCCCCTGCTCCGATGTATAACCCCCTTTTTGTCATTTCTCCTGTTTTCATTTTTGTTTCCTCCTTTTGTTGTTCTTACCCTTATAGAAGCATCTTCCATGCCAAGTTGAATATTATTGATTCTTAAGGATTTTTAATTCTAAATCTTCCGCGAAAATGCGAAAATAGGATTTTCATTTGCAGAAATGCAAAAAGATAGATTGATAGACATACTAATCAGGACCAGTCTGAGCGAAATTGCGAAAAATATCGTCTAAAGCGAAAGCCAGTCCTGCTTATCGTAACTACTCATTTGCTGCAGTTTCCTTTTCCATCCATCGTGTGGGAAAGGTAAACCGGACAGTGGTCCCGATGTTTGGGTTGCTGTCGATTACAATCTTTCCCATGTGTTCTGATATGATTTGTCTGACAAGAGGAAGCCCCATCCCTGTTCTTCCCTTTGTGCTGTAAAACGGCTCAAATATCCTATGCATCTCCTCAGAGGTCATCCCCTTTCCGGTATCGGTGATTGTCAAATATATATTCTCTTCTTTTAAACCCGATAAAATCGTTATCTGTCCGCCAGGTGCAGTAGCATCAATGCCGTTACTAATAACATGTCTAATAGCTATCTTTATTAACTGCCTGTTTGCATTGAACATCAGGGGCTTCTCGTATAAATTAACAGCGAATCCAATAGCTTTATCTTTTACTTCATGCTCTAAAAGTCGAACTGTGGAAAGGGCAATTTCATTAAGGTCCTCGCGCTTGAAAAGAAATCTCTTGCTCCTTACCAATTCATCAAAATCGGTAACAATCTTTTCCATTTTTTGGCACTCAGACAGGATATCTTCAAGTTTATCTTTAGGAATTCCTTCCTTTTCTTTTTTGCTCAACTGCTTGCAAAGCCCTCCGATAACAGTAACAGGATTTCTGATACGGTCAGCAATCCTTAAGCCGACCAGGCCCATGGTTCGTTCAGCAACGATATCCTCCATTTCGTGATTTAGATTTAGAACCTCTTTACTTATATCCTCAATTGTCTTTTTATCCAATTCAATTTTTTCATAAAACCACCCGAATCTTTTGTTAATGAGCCAGAAAATAATGCCGAAAAATACTGTGTAAATGCCGATAAATATCGCAACAGCTTTCCTGGCGTTTGCAAGCGGTATATGAATGGGTATGTATACTATAAATGCGTCTACCACTTCGCCTGCCTTCATATAGTATCCGGATGTTGTGCCGTATCTTTTTGTCACTTCTTTTGGAGCCGCTGCAGGGTCCCCATGGCAGTAAAGGCAGCTTTCCTTAACAGGGCTGCCGGCGCGGGCAATAACATAATAATCGTAGCCTTCCTTTGATATAAAACCTTTCCATTCCTTGATATCTTTCTTTATTCTGAAGTCGTTAATTATACCTCTTTCAAACTCGTCGGCATTATTTTTTAAGTTCGTCGGGTTTACAGAAGCATTTTTGAAGATATAATCCGGGAAGCCCTGCAGTATTCTCCTTGCAGTGCTTCCAGCAGCATAAGACCTCGACATCCCTTCCAGTATAAACTTGTGCGGCAGCTCTTTTCTGAGGACAGGTCTAAGTTCTTCCTCCACATACTGCTTTACCGCATCTATGGCGGCTATATATAATCTGCTCGCCTGATAGGCATGATTAATTGCATTCTGCCGCAGGACAAAATATGTGATAGTAGAGATTATAGGAAGAGAGATAATATAAATAAGAATTAATAGGAGACTGAATTGTCTTTTATGGCCCAGGCTTCTAAGTTTATAAATATTCATTTAGCGCCCCTGTATGCTTATTATAACTGAAACTTATCCAGACAATCAGTAAATAAAAAGTTTAGGGTCTTTGAATGTATGGCATTTGCTGCATAAAGATTTTGCCCTCTCAATCCCAACAATCCAGGAATGAGGTTTGTGGCAGTCAAGACAGTTTAATCCTTTTTTCATGTGAAACCCGTGCTGTCCTACTGACGTCTCATTGCGATGGCATTCACTTGCACATGAAGCAGAGGTAGGGCTTATCTGTCCATGGGGTTTATGGCATTGATGGCAGAGTAGATTGGACATCGGGCTTTTTTGAGGAAGCGTGTTATGGCATTTGATGCATCTGTCTTTAGGAACCATTGAAGGCGTTTTTTCGGAAAAGGAGTGGCATTTAAGGCATGAGAATGCCTCCATGCCGATGCCGTGAACTCCTTTGTCTTTGTGGCAATTCTGGCAGGCGCTCTCGTTGGGTTGAAAATTGTGAAGGCTGCCCTTATGGCATATTTTGCATTCAATGCTCTGCATAAACACATGTCTTGCATGTCCGTAAGATTTCTTCAGGGTTACAGAGCCCTGAGAGACTTCGCTTACATGGCACTTCCTACATTCCTGCCAGGGTTTTTCTCTGCCATGAGTCTGTGAGAAGTTTTTGCTGCCGCCTTTTACAACATAAGTAACAAGCAGTTGATTCTGTTCAAGAATGCTTAGATGATGACATATCTGGCAGACGATATCGCGATGTTTTCCCTTCTGCCATTCCGTAAAAGCCTCTTTCATGAGATGGCACGACGCGCAATACTGAGGGTCGTCCTGAGTGTAACGGTAGTATTTGTATCCGACAACCGCGCCAAGTACTGCAACTATGAGAACAGCAGCGAGAATAAAGCCCCTCGCTTCTTCAACACACTTAACGAGTGAGTCTATAACATTTCTGATTTTGCGCACTGTAAGAGGGCTATCCCTTAGCCGTTGCCATGTTTTCGAGCGTCCTTAGTTTTGGTATTTCCCCGAGGGCTATCAATGTATCTCCAGCCTTTATGGCTGTCCTGAAGGTTGGATTGAACTTCATATCCCCGCTTGCCTTTTTAATCGCTACAACTATGATGCCCAAATCCCTGCCGATACCGCATTCATCAAGCGTCAGCCCTGCCAGTTTAGAGTTGTGCTGGACTGCTATTTCCTCCATCTGAAGGTCAATATTTCCGCTCTTTGTTGCGAATTCTATAAAATCTACAACAGCCGGCTTCAGCACTGTATGCGCTATCCTGAGCCCTCCGATGTAATAAGGCGAAACAACCCTGTCAGCGCCGGCCCTGAGCAGTTTCTGCTCTGAGCCTTCTTCGCCAGCCCTTGCGACAATGAACAGTTTTGGGTTTAATTCTCTGGCGCTAAGAACCACAAAAAGGTTTTCAGCGTCAGTCGGAAGCACTGATATAAGCCCCTTTGCCTTTTCTATCCCCATCTCTTTTAAAAGTTCATCTTTTGTGGCGTCTCCTTTAAGTATAAGGGTTTCTTCGTCGGCTTCAAATGTGTTAGGCTCTTTTTCAATCACGCCAAATTTTATGTTTTTTCCCTTTAGTTCCCTGCATATTATCCTGCCCATTCTGCCGTAGCCGCAGACAATGTAATGGCCTTTTAATTCTTTAATCCTTTTTTCCAATTTCTTCCTCCCGAATATTTCTTGAATTTCGCCCTCTACTATAATCTTTGCAATTGTAGTAAGCGCATAAGTCACACTGCCCACGCCGCTTATTATAAGGATAATGGTAAAAATTCTTCCATGCGGCGAGAGGTCATGGATTTCCTTATAGCCGACGCTTGCAATGGTTATGACTGTCATGTAAAGAGAATCCAGACAGCTCCACCCTTCTATGAGCATATATCCTACCGAACCGGCAAGCACCACACAGGTTATAAATACCAGAGCGAATATCAGCCTTTTTCTAAGTCCTCTCAATCTCCGGCGTCCCTCCCTTCCGCATAATATTTACTATTTTATCATCTAATCTTTACTTATGCGCGGTTTAATATAAATTTTTTCAGGACTAATGATTAACAGCCCTTATTTAATTGCTGGATTTCAAGAATTAGTATGATAGAATATAAGTTACTTGCTCTCAGCAATTTAACGCAACGCCCGTTGGTACGCTTCGTAAGGTGTTTCCCAGTTTAATGTTTTTCTGGGACGACCATTTAACATATCCTGGGCTTTTTTGATATCTCCGCGCATAGTTTTATTAAAATCTGTTCCCTTTGGGAAAAACTGTCTGATCAGTCCATTGGTATTCTCATTAGTTCCACGCTCCCATGGACTGGCGGGATGCGCAAAATAGACTTGCATGTTTGTCTCTTTGGTGAATAATTTGTGCTCGGCCATTTCCCTTCCTTGGTCGTAGGTTAGGGTCAATCGTAATTGTTTCGGCAGAGTCCCCATCTCTTTAGCAAAGGCCTTTCTGACAACATCCGCATGCTTGCTTTTGAGTGGAACCAGTATCGCAAAACGCGTTTTTCTTTCAACGAGACAACCCAATGCGGATTGTCTGTTTTTCCCAAGCAAAATATCACCTTCCCAGTGACCCGGAATGGTTCGCTCAAGCACCTCCGGCGGCCGTTGGTCAATCATAACCATATCTTCGAGCTTTCGGGGCTTCCCCATGCCATTAACGCGCTTATGACGACGCTTTCTCTCACGGCGCAACATCCCCAATAAACGTTTCTTGAGTTCGCCTTTGGGCATAACATACAAGTATGTATATATTGCCTCATGCGATATTCGCATATGTTCTTGTTTAGGATACTCTTTTTTGATGATTTGAGCAATTTGTTCAGGAGACCAGAGCAGCAATAATTTTTGGCGCACATAATCCCAAAGCTCATGACTCCGGGTTAATTTTGTTTTATCTTTTCGTCGCTTGCTCGCGTTGCGGCTTGCTCTTTTTTGTGAGCGTTCCGCCCGATAGGTGTACTTGTTCATGCTCGCTCGATTAATCTCTCTGCTAATCGTACTTACATTTCGGTCAAGCAATCCTGCGATGTTCCGGAAAGACAATCCTTGCGCCAATGACCGACTGATTTCTTCTCTTTCTTGCAATGACAACCTCTTGTAACTTCTCTGACTCATTATATCTAATGCCCTCCTTTAGTTTCCTTCTCAGGATACCAAAGTGTTGCATTAAATTCTTGAGCCTAACTTATTTTCTTTAAGTGAAAAATAATTTCTGAATAAGCACCCTTATCTTTTTCTGTGCGATTTAAAACTGGGCGCTTGAATTGATTAACGATTTGCATACCGGCATTTTCTGCAATGGTCGGATACATATTATATTTGTCATTGGCTACAAGGAAAATGTCATAATCAGCAACTAAAAACTTTTGGGAGTTTTTGAGAACGTCTGTTATCCCTTGAATGTAATTTTGTTTTGCTTCTCTGCTTTGTCCTTTATGGAGCGGGCCGATTTCTAAATCATCTTTGCGTCTAAAACCAAAAAGGTCATAGGCATAAGCATGTTGTTCGTGGTAATCAATTAGCCCAACATATGGTGGACTCGAAAATATTCCTTTGATTTTTTGCTTTTGTGCTAATCCCGCAAAGGCTGGATTTTTCTTTTCAAGTTCATTGAATATATCAATTGTTCTGCTGTCACCGGTTAAGCATAATTGAAAGGTTTGAGTTCTCAATCTGTCAAATTGCAAAAGACGTTTTACGGTATCCTTAGTATAGGTTTCCCACCACTTTAGAATGGAGAACAAGGGCTTACAAACCTTGCCGTGTTTTGCGCAGTAATACGTTGCTGTAATTGGCTCAATCAACGTTGCTAAATCAGCGTGAGTAGTTGCTCTGCAAGAACGCATAGTTCTGCTCAAAATAATACTGATGATTCTTTTGGTGTCAGCATCTTTTATTTTTTGGATTTCATCAAACACACACTGAATTTCTTCTCTGATGTGTTGGGAATACCACTTGTCCAAAAATGTATTAACCTTATCTTTCTTTAATTTGATGTTATACGCTTTAACGAGCTTATTGAAGACAGGTAAAAATTCTTTTTCCTTTTCTGCGCCGTATTTCTCCTCGTTAATCTGATTGCGCTGGACTTTGTATTTGTATTCAGGGACAGGAAAATATTTATTGTTGAATTCATAAAGTGACTGCAAAAGTTTCTCCTCAAATTCAAGCGTATGAGAATTTGACAAGAACTCTCTGAGCGCTTTTGTTATTCGGTCTATTTCCATTTGAACCTTTGCAAGGTCGTATTTCACAACTTTGCAATTACTTATCAGCGCATTGAAGGCAGAAACGTCCATGCCGATGGCATGCATTCCAAGTTCACAGGCTTGCACCATAGCAGTGCCACTACCGGCAAATGGGTCTAAAATTATATCGCCCTTTTTGAAACATGCTTTTTTCTTGAAATTATCAGTATGGCTGTCAAGGAAATATTCAACAAGTTGTGGGATGAATTTGCCTTTGTAAGGATGAAGTCTGTGAACGTGTTTGGTTGTCTCGGCTTCTTTATATTGGTCAAAAGAAAGCGCCCAATTTAAATCTTCTCCGAGTTGCTCTTTCCATAAAACTTCACGGTTGCCATTGTAAGGCTTATAGTAATTTATTAGCTCTTGCTGTAAAACCTGTGTCATTCCATTGTCGCCAATTTTTTTGACACGACCATACTGGATAAGATAAGAAATATTAGATGTTGTTACTGTCTTGCCCATATATTTTGTAGCCCATTCGCTGGCTTCTTTTATAGTCAATAACTTGTCTCTTTCCATTATCCTGAGATCCCTGCCTATTCCTCTATCCACGCATAAAAACCCTGCTCGTCTGTAATTCCCAATCTTTCAACCAACCCTTTTCTTATGACATCTCTGACTTTACCAATCATTTCAATATCCCCTCTACCCGCATTTTGTAAATCCGCAGTTGTGGCAGATTGCGCAGCCGCTTTCGTGCTCAACTGCGCCGCCGCATTCAGGACACGCTCCTATTAGCATGATTGCTGAAGCGTCTTTGTGTCCGTTGCCATTGCCTTTATCGCAGACGTGGTGGTATTTTTCAAGGGCTTTTGCAATCGCATCAGAGCAGGAGAAAATCTGTCCTCCGCTGTGCCATGCCGGCTGGTGACAGCGCACACCTTTAAGCTGGCTTGTTATTGCTTCAGGCTCAATATTGGACCTCAGGGCAAGGGAGATAAGCCTCCCCAATGCTTCTGACTGACTTGAAGCGCATCCTCCTGCCTTGCCCATGGATGTGAAGAGTTCAAAGAGGTGGCCTTTTTCATCCTCGTTAATTGTGATATAGATATTTCCACATCCTGTCTTCATAAGACGCGTTGAACCTTTGATTAACTCCGGCCTTTTTCTCGGCACTATCTTCTGGGCTGCCTGACTGTCGACTGCCGGCTGCTGACTGCCTTCTTTTGATTTTCCTGTTGAAAGCACCTGTTTTTCCCTTGAGCCGTCCCGATAAACAGTAACCCCTTTGCAGCCGAGCTTGTATGCGAGCAGATATACATCCTCAACATCCTTTGGCGCTGCCTCATGCGAGAAATTGACTGTCTTTGATACGGCATTGTCAACATATTTCTGGAAGGCAGCCTGTATTCTTATGTGTTCTTCCGGCGTTATGTCATGCGCTGTGACAAATACAGCCTTGACGTCATCAGGGATTTCCTGAAAATCTTTTATGGTCCCTTTTTCAGCTATTTTCTCCATCAATTCCCTGTTCCAGAAACCACGCTCTTTAGCGACTCTTTCAAAGTAAGGGTTTACCTCTATGAGCTTTGTTCCTTCCATAACAGTCCTCACATAGGAGACTGCAAAGAGAGGCTCTATGCCTGATGAACACCCCGAGATTATAGACAGCGTGCCTGTGGGCGCAATGGTTGTTACTGTTGCATTTCTTACCCTGAGTTTCCCGTCATAGATGCTTCCTTCGTAATTTTGGAAAACTCCTCTTTCTTCCGCCAGCGCCTCTGACGCCTTCTTGCCTTCTGCCTGAATGAATCCCATAACCTCTTCGGCAAGCCCTACTGCGCGCTCAGAGTTGTAGGGGATGCCCATTTGAATGAGCAGGTCTGCCCAGCCCATAACCCCGAGTCCTATCTTTCTGTTTGCCTTTGTCATTTCCTCTATTTTCTTCAACGGGTATTTGTTTACATCTATTACGTTGTCCAGGAAATGCACTGCTTTCCATACCGTGTCTCTTAATTTCTGCCAGTCAACGTCGGCTTCGCTGTTACGGGCAGCGTGGTTTGCAAGGTTGATTGAACCAAGATTGCATGATTCATACGGAAGCAGCGGCTGCTCTCCGCATGGATTAGTTGATTCTATTGCGCCTGTTTTTGGAGTAGGATTTGATTCATTTACCCTGTCAAGGAATACAATGCCCGGCTCTCCATTTTCCCACGCATGGTGGACTATGAGGTCAAACACCTCCTTTGCCTTGAGTCTCTGCGTAATCTTATGTGTCCGGGGATTTAGGAGGTCATACTGCCTGTCTTCTGACAGGGCCTTCATGAATTCTTCTGTGAGTCCAACCGAGATATTAAAATTGTTGAGCTTTGTATTTTCATTCTTGCATGTGATGAAACTTATAATATCAGGATGGTCAACTCTCAAAAGCCCCATATTTGCGCCTCTTCTTGTCCCGCCCTGCTTTACTGCCTCTGTTGCCGTATCAAACACCGTCATAAACGATATCGGGCCTGATGATACGCCTTTGGTTGAGCCTACGACGTCTCCGCTGGGCCTGAGCCTTGAAAAGCTGAATCCTGTCCCTCCGCCTGATTTATGTATTATTGCAGCGTTCTTCACCGCATCAAATATGGATTCCATTGAGTCATCAATAGGCAGCACAAAACATGCAGAGAGCTGTCCAAGCCTCCTTCCTGCATTCATCAATGTAGGGCTGTTAGGGAGGAAATTTAGAGAGGTTATTGTTTCATAAAAAGATGACTCTAACGCATTAACCTCCGTCTCTGTTTTCCCATAGTGCAGATCAGCGGACGCAATACTTTTTGCAACTCTCTTGAAAAGCTCATGCGGCGTCTCTACAATTTTCCCCTCTTCGTTCTTTTTGAGGTACCTTTTCTCAAGGACTTTTATTGCATTCTGTGTGAGGCTGAGACCGTCTAAGACCTTCATAAATTCCTCCCGTTCAAATTGTATGATTTAGATGATTTCTTTAAGTTCCATCTGACTGTTATGCCTTTCAAGCAAACTCATCCGCTGCCTCATCAACTCTTCAATAGCATTTTCTTTTTCTATAGGACAGTTTTTTGTGCAGATATCAGGGCATTTCAAGCAGACAAACCAATCTCCAAAGCCCTTGCAAATCTCCATGAATTAACGCCTCCGGTATTCCAAGAATTTGTGCTGTCAAGTAAGGTTTTAGTAATTAAACCACAATATCTTGTGGATGTCAAGAGGAAAGTGATTTTTTTATAACTGCCTGATTTAGAAGAATTTTCTCGGTGAAATCAGTGTTGAGAGTTTGTTAGCGGATTTTCAAGGAATATTTAAGGGAGAGAGGTTCTGCTTATTTGTGTTAAAATTATCTGTTTATGAACGAGAAAAAAGGCAGAGTTTATCTGGTTGGCGCAGGCCCCGGAGATATCGGACTGCTCACAGTCAAAGGCATGAAATGCCTGCAGCGGGCAGATGCGGTGATTTATGATTTTCATTTAAATGCTCAGGTTCTGAATTACATAAAACATGACGCTGAATTCATCTACGCCGGCAAGAGAGGCGGACATCATACAATGACGCAGGATAGAATAAATAAAGTCCTCGTTGAAAAGGCAAAGGAAGGAAAGGTGGTTTGCAGGCTTAAAGGCGGCGACCCCTTTGTGTTCGGCAGGGGAGGAGAAGAGGCAGAGGCGCTTGCTGAAAACAATATTGATTTTGAAGTCGTGCCCGGCGTGAGTTCTGCTGTGGCAGCGCCGGCATACGCCGGCATACCTATCACGCACAGGGGGTATTCATCTTCGTTTGCGGTAATCCCGGGTTATGAGGACACGACAAAAAAAGAGTCTGCGATAGACTGGGCCAAGCTTGCAACAGGAGCAGGCACTCTCATTTTTTTAATGGCTGTAAAGAATATGGATGTGCTTGTAAAAAAACTGATGGAAAACGGCAGAAGCCCGGACACGCCTGTTGCCGTGATAAGATGGGGCACAAGACCAGACCAGAAGACCATAACAGGAGTCCTGAGAGACATTGCCGGCATTGTGAGGGAAAAAGATATAAAACCTCCCGCCGTTATGGTTATAGGCGAAGTCGTGAAATTAAGAGATAGACTAATGTGGTATGAGAAGAAACCAATGTTCGGACTCAGGGTGCTTGTTACAAGAGAGCATTCAGGAGGATTTGAACCCCTTGAAGATATGGGAGCGGAGATAATTGAGTTTTCTACAATAGAGATTGTTCCGCCTGAAAGTTACGATGAACTTGACAGGGCGATAAATAAAATTGAGGCATACAACTGGATAATTTTTACAAGCGGCAATGGTGTGAAGTATTTCTTTGAGAGGCTTATGGAAAGAGATAAAGACATCAGGGATTTGAGAGGCATAAAAATATGCGCGATTGGGACAAGGACCGCGGCGGAAATAAAAAAATACGGGATAAGGGTTGACTTAATACCGGAGGAATTTAATGCAGAGGGACTCATTGAAGCATTTCTCAAAATTCAAAATTCAAAATTAAAAAATCAAAGTTTAAAGGGGATAAAGATTTTACTCCCGAGGGCTGAAAAGGCAAGAGAGATTTTTCCTGAAAAAGTGAGAGAACTTGGAGGAGAGATTGACGCCCCTGCAGCTTACCGCGCAGTCAAGCCTGAGATGCACGGCAAACGGTTGAAGCGGTTTTTAAGAGAGGGCCGCATATCAATTGCTACCTTCACAAGCGCCGCAACATTCAACAACTTCATGGAGATTATGGGAGCAGATGCGGATGAGCTTCTCAGGGATGTTGCGATTGCTGTTATAGGGCCTGTAACTGCAAAGGCAGTTGAAAAGGCAGGGCTCAAAATTGCAATTATGCCTGAGACTGCGACAATTGAGGCAATGGTTGAAGATATTATAAAATGGGCGGCAAAGAGGCAAACTGCCGCATAAACCTTCACGCCGCAACTGGACTGCCTGTTTTATGAAATGGTATCATAAAAAACATAGGTTCTTTCTCTTAGTAATTTTTAACTTTTAATTTTGAACTTTTTTTGACAGCCCCCTTAGCTCAGTAGGATAGAGCACAGGTTTCCTAAACCTGGTGTCGCAAGTTCGATTCTTGCAGGGGGCACTTTAAATTACCAATATGAAAAACCAACTTAAATATCTCCAGAATCTATTTTATGACATGATGAATGACTACGGCAGAGTTTTTGTCGTAATCAAGCAGTCTGAACGCACTGTGATAGGGAATAGGGGTTTTACTGACGAAGAAAAAGAAAACGGGCTTGTGCTGGCATTTAACAGCAAAAACTATAAAACCCTTCAGTGGACCGAAGACGGAAGCATCGTTACAACGCTTGGATTCGGCTCTAACAATAAAATTGAAAACTGTTTTTTGCATGCCGATGATATAGTCTCCGTGTATTCCCCTGATGCAAAGATAAAATTTGACAGGTGGGATATGCTGGAGACTAAAGATTCTCTTTCAGAGCCTCAAAAAATCCGAAACGATAAAAAAGATGCTGCGACCAAAGGGAATATAGTTTCACTGAACAGTTTCAGAAAAATAAAATCCTGAGCCTTGATTTTTAGGCAGGCATGTTATAGCATTCTATCAGTATGGCAAAGAAAGTTTTAATTGTTGATGATGAAAAAGATATTGCTGAGCTTATAGCATATAATCTCAAGAAAGAAGGTTTTGCTGCAGATTCGGCTCCGGACGGCGAAACAGCCCTCGCAAAGATAAAGAAAGGCAATTATGGCCTCGTAATCCTTGACCTGATGCTTCCCGGACTTCAGGGCATTGAACTCTGCAGAATTCTGAGAAATGACCCTGCGACGTCTTCTCTCCCTGTTATAATGCTCACTGCAAAAGGAGAAGAAGTTGACAAGGTTGTCGGACTTGAGATGGGCGCAGACGACTACATTACAAAACCCTTCAGCCCCAGAGAGCTTGTCGCAAGGATTAATGCTGTTCTCAGGAGGGCGGAAGAAAGGCCTGCATCAGCCCGTATAATAAAAGAAGGCGTCCTCGTTATAGACAAAGATGCGTATGCCGTAACCCGCCAAGGCATTCCGGTTAAACTGAGCGCTACGGAATTCAGGCTTCTTCTTTATCTCGTTGAAAGAAAGGGAAGGGTTTTTAACCGCGAACAACTTCTCAATGCAGTATGGAGCGATGAGGCCTTCGTTGAGCCGAGAACAGTGGATGTGCACATAAGAAGGCTGCGCGCGCAGATTGAGGAAAATCCTTCAAATCCCAGCTGCATCAAGACCCTGCGCGGCGCCGGTTATTTTTTTGACGGCAAGCAATGAAACGCGTCCTGTTCAGAAAAGCGATACTCCTGTATCTTATAATATTGTCCCTCCTACTTGTTGGTATTGAAATATATCTAACAACCGCCACAAAGGATAACCATCTCTTTTTTGTATTGCTGACTGTAGCCTTCATAGCTGCTTTCGTATTACTTATACAGACGAAAAGGCTTGCAAGAACAATAGAGGAGATAGCGGCTTTTTCAAGAGAAGTCACAGCAGGCGATTTCAAGACAAGACTGTTTCTTAAGGAAAAGGGAGAAATCGGAGAACTCGCAAAAAATATAAATGCTATGGCGCATGAACTCAAGAAGCGGCTTGAGCGGAGCAATGAGGACAGGCACAAGATAGAAGAGCTTTTGAAAAATATGCCTGATGGCTTTGTGCTTTTAGACGCCAAGGGCAAGGTGTTGATCTGTAATCCTGCTGCAAAAAAAGTTTTCGGGGTTGAGCGCGATATAGAGGGCAGGCCTCTGCTGGAGGTAATCAGAAATGTCGGGTTAACCGATATCATGAAAAAGGTTGCGGATAAGGAAGAATCTGTTGTGCAGGAAATGGAGATTGCATATCCAAAGGAACTTTATCTCATGGCAACAGCAGCGCCGTTTTATTATCCTCCCCAGAGCGAGAATGTGTCGGGCGTCATGCTGTCATTTCATGATATTACAAGGCTCAGGCAGCTTGAGGACATGAGAAGGGATTTTGTGGCAAATGTATCCCATGAAATAAAAACTCCCATTACGGCAATAAAGGGGTTTGCCGAGACATTGCTTGGAGGCGCAATTGATGATAAGGAGAACGCCCCGAGGTTTTTACAGACAATTAAAAATCACAGTGAGCGCCTGAATTCGCTCGTTGAAGACCTGCTTACGCTTTCAAGGATAGAATTCGGCGATATAAAGATGGAAAAAACAGCAGTCAGCCTTGACGATGTTATTGATACAGTCTTTACTACATTGCGGAACAAGGCTGAGATAAAGGGCCTTTATCTGAAAAAGGAGATGCCTGAAAATCTTGGCGAGATAAAGGCGGACAGAAATCGTTTGACTCAGATACTTCTTAATCTTGTGGATAACGGTATAAAGTTTACGGAAACGGGAGGAGTGACTGTGAGCGTGCAAGCACGCTCAAGTGTTAGGGAGCAGGGATTAGGGGTTAGTAAAAAAGAACCAATCCCCAGCCCCCAACCACAAATCCCAGATTTCGGCACACTCGAAATCATAGTTGAGGATACCGGCATAGGCATTCCGCAGAAGCATCTGTCCCGTCTTGGTGAAAGGTTTTACAGGGTTGACAGCTCTCGCTCAAGGGAACTCGGAGGAACCGGGCTCGGGCTTGCGATTGTAAAGCATCTTGTAAAGGCGCAGGGCTGGGAAATGAAAATAGAAAGCGCTCAGGAAAAAGGCACAAAGGTAAGAATTTTCTGCCCTATCTGTTAATCAGAACTTAACACCCCTTTAATACTGCTGTAACATTGCCCTGTTACTCTAAATCATATTGAAAGAAGACGTAACAGGATTTTCATACCTTTGTAACACGATTGTAACAATTAAAGTATATGCTAAAAGCATAAAAAGGAGGAAAAATGAAAGCAGTTTTGAAATTTGCATTGGTTATTGCTTTGTTCTTGTCGTTCACCCATGTGGATGCCGCAGAAACCCTCAACGGCGCTGGAGCTACCTTCCCTTATCCGGTATATTCTGCATGGGCTTATGAATATAATAAGATTACGGGTCTTAAACTGAACTACCAGTCTATCGGTTCAGGAGGCGGGATAAGACAGATTACGGAGAGGACCGTGGATTTCGGGGCATCTGATGCGCCTCTCACCCCGGAGCAGCTCAACAAAGGCAGACTCCTACAATTTCCTGCAGTCATCGGAGGAGTAGTCCCTGTGGTTAATATTCCGGGTGTTAAAGCAGGTGAAATGAAGCTTGATTCCGGAGCTCTCTGCAAGATATACATTGGAGAGATAAAATACTGGGATGACATGAAACTTAAGGCGTTAAATCCCAAAACTAATCTTCCACATGGTGAAATTACCGTTGTGCACAGGTCAGACGGCTCGGGGACAACCGCCATATTTACTGAATATCTTAAAAGTGTCTGTCCCGAGTGGAAAAATGCGGTAGGCGCGGGAACCTCGGTAAAATGGCCTGTTGGTATCGGTGGTAAGGGAAACGAGGGCGTGGCGAACTATACGAAAAGAACTGCCAACTCCATAGGATACGTTGAATTTGCCTATGCTAAGCAAAATAAGCTGGGACATGTCCAACTTAAGAATAAGGCGGGGCATTTTGTGCAGCCGAGCTTTGAGAGTTTTGAGGATGCCGCTGATAAAGGCGACTTTGATTCCAAGAAAGACTTTCATCTCTGGCTTGTCAATGCCCCGGGCAATGGTTCATGGCCCATAGCAGGCGCAACCTTTATACTCCTTGCTAAGGAGAAGGCAGATTCAAACAAGAATGTCGTCAAATTCTTTGACTGGGCATTCAAAAACGGAGACGCCAAGGCCAAAGAACTAATATATGTCCCTTTGCCTAAAGCATTAAAGGATAAGATTAGGGCATACTGGAAGACAAACGGTTTGCAATAGGGAAGTAACTCCCCCTTCCCCCTCTTAACCTAAGAGGGGGTATATTCCTCCCCTTAAGATAAGGGGAGGTTAGGAGGGGTTATGAAGTCTCATTAAAGGAGAAGCAAAGTTAAATGCCGAGAACTGCTAAAAGAAATCCTGTTGATACGATATTTGCGTCTGTTACCGCCATTGCTTCATTTTCAGTCATTATATTTATCATTGGTATTTTGTATGTGCTTATCTCTGAATCTTCACTGGCAATCGGGAAATTCGGCGTCATAAAATTTCTCACCTCAACAGACTGGGACCCTGTAAAGGAATCCTTTGGCGCGCTGACCAATATATATGGGACTCTCATTACAACCTTTCTTTCTCTTATAGTTGCAATCCCTGTTGCTGTTGGCATCGCTGTCTTTGTTACCGAAATATCCCCAAAGTTTCTCAAGGGACCTATTGGCATAGCCATAGAGCTTCTGGCTGCCATCCCCAGCATCATATACGGCATGTGGGGACTCTTTACACTCTCACCAATAATGAGCAGCTATGTCGAGCCATTTATGAAAAAGGTTACAGCCGGAATACCTTTAATCAATATTCTTTTTCGGGGCACACCAATGGGAATAGATATTTTAACGGCAAGCGTAATCCTGAGTATTATGATCATCCCCTTTACTGCAAGTATATCGAGAGACTCCTTTAATCTAACGCCTGCAGTGGTAAAAGAATCAGCTTATGCCCTTGGAGCTACAAAATGGGAGGTCGTCAAAAATGTTGTTATTCCCTATTCAAAACTCGGTGTTTTCGGAGGGATAGTCCTTTCTCTCGGAAGGGCATTGGGCGAGACTATGGCTGTTGCCTTTGTCCTCGGAAACAATCACCGAATAACTACATCGCTTCTTGATGCTGCAGCAACCATAACCGTCACACTTGCAAATGAATTTACCGAGGCAGACAGGGATATTTACCTGTCATCCCTTTTTTATCTTGCGCTTGTGCTCTTTGTGATGAGCTTCATCACCCTGGCCATAGCGAAAATTTTTCTCCTTAAAGCAGAGAGGAAGTATTCACGATGACAAGAGAGCAAACAAGAAAGATAGAAAATATTTTTGCTCTAACGCTGAGCGCCCTTGCTGCTCTCATAGGACTTTTCTGGCTTGTCTTCATACTCGGAGATGTGATTGTCCAGGGAATAAAGGCGTTGAACCTGAGTCTGTTCATCAATGACCCTGCTCCGGCCGGCGTTGAGGGAGGAGGACTGAGAAATGCATTTGTCGGACAGTTGATAATAACCCTGTGCGCTACATTGATAGGTGTTCCTGTTGGCGTGCTCGCCGGAACATTTCTTGCCGAGTATGCACGCGGCAGAAAGATTGCCAGAGTAATCAGTGTGCTTGCGGATATTATGGTAAGCGTTCCCTCTATTGTAATAGGGACTTTTATTTATGCGATACTTGTAAAACCTGTCGGACATTTCAGCGGCTGGGCAGGGGCGATAGCCCTGGCGATTATAATGATTCCTGTCGTTCTGCGGACAACCGAGAACATGCTGTCTCTTGTGCCATGGACACTGAGGGAAGCTGCCTTTGCCCTCGGCGCCCCCTATTATAAAGTCATTATACAGGTAGTTTACCGGGGAGCAGCAACCGGCATTTTAACCGGTATTCTTCTATCAATCGCACGAGTTGCCGGAGAGACTGCGCCTCTTCTCTTCACATCATTCAACAACTCCTTTTTCTCTCTTGATATGAAGCAGCCCATATCTTCTCTGACTGTAACCATATTCCAGTATGCCATGGGGCCTTATGACAACTGGCACGCCCAGGCATGGGCAGCATCATTAATGATTACGCTATTCATACTCTTCCTCACTTTGCTGGGAAGGTTTATCATAAAATGGAGGTATAAAGGTTGAGAATGGATGTTGAGATAGAAGTTCGGGGCCTGAATTTTTATTATACAGGAAATGTGCATGTCCTTAAGGGTATAAATTTATCGGCCTATAAAAATGTTGTCACTGCATTAATCGGTCCTTCAGGCTGCGGGAAGACAACACTTTTAAGGTGCTTCAACAGAATGCATGACCTGTATCCTAAAAATAGGTACGAAGGCGAGATAGTCTTTCAGGGGAAGAATATTCTTTCTAAGGACGTAGATGTCATTAACCTCAGGAGCCGTATCGGCATGGTATTTCAGAAACCGACCCCATTCCCCATGACCATATTTGACAATGTTGCATACGGTCTGAAGTTAAAGGGAATCAACAAAAGGACAGAACTCTCGGAAAGGGTTGAAAATGCCCTTAAAAATTCAGCCATCTGGGATGAGGTTAAAGATAAGCTCAATGTCAGCGCTTACGAGCTTTCCGGAGGACAGCAGCAGAGGCTCGTTATCGCAAGGGCATTGGCTGTCGAGCCGGAGGTCTTGCTTTTTGACGAGCCCACATCAGCTCTAGACCCAATATCCACAAGCAAGATAGAGGAGCTTCTTGCCCAGTTAAAAAGCAAGATTACCATAATTATCGTTACCCACAATATGCAGCAGGCAGCGAGGGTTTCTGACTGGACCGGATTTGTAATGCTCGGGAAGTTGATTGAGTTCGATAAAACTGATAAAATGTTTACTGCTCCCTCTGAAAAACTCACAGAGGAATACATAACAGGGAGGTTTGGCTGATGTCTGTCTTTGATGAAGAATTACAACACCTGAAAGAAAATGTCCTGAAACTCGGTTCAATGGTGGAAAAGGCAATAAGCGACTCAATTAAATCACTTGTTGAAAGAAATTCAAAACTTGCAGTGGATGTTATAGACAAAGACCTGCAGTTGAATGCGCTTGATGTTGAGATAGATGAGGAATGCATAAGACTGATTGCCCTGAGGCAGCCGCGTGCAGGTGACCTGAGGCTGATAACAACAGCCATGAAGATTACAACCGACCTTGAGAGGATAGGAGACCTTGCAGTTGACGTATCTGAACGGGCGCTGGAATTGAATGAAGAGCCGCAGTTGAAGCCGTATATTGATATTCCGCGCATGACTGAAATAGCGCAGGGCATGGTAAGGGATGCGTTGGATGCATTTGTAAAGAGGGACTCTGCCCTGGCGCGTGATGTGCTTACACGTGATGACCTGGTTGATAACCTTAACTGGCAGGTATTTAATGAGCTTTTATTTTTCATGATACAGGATCCGAAAACCGTCTCAAGAGCCGTGAAGATAACGTATGTGTCAAAATACATAGAGAGGATTGCTGACCACGCAACAAACATCGCAGAGATGGTTGTTTATCTTGTTGAAGGGAAGATTATAAGGCACATGGCAG
>Ga0210021_1001715_pt1 | contig 20414 bp, 30 predicted proteins | sample CryGeymeta201517_FD_183981 | JGI IMG/M metagenome (GOLD analysis project Ga0210021, IMG submission 183981) | Groundwater microbial communities from Crystal Geyser aquifers in Utah, USA - Crystal Geyser metaG 2015-17 (SPAdes) (version 2) | ecosystem: Environmental > Aquatic > Deep subsurface >... | reverse complement strand
TTTTCAATAACAGCAGTTGCATGAATCTGCTTACACGTTATTAAAAGCTTTTTTGCCAAATCTTGTGGGGATGGGGACACCATTTTCAATTCTGCTCATCTTTTCCCTAGTGTCCTGTCTCTTAAATAACTTGACATTTAAATAATTCTTTTATATAATTCCTATGAATGAATATAGGAGAACGAATCATATTTACCCCGAAAGAAGAAGCGACCATCAACCGTTGGTCGCAAGGGAAAAGTTTCCCATTGCGATTGATACAACGCGCACAAATCATACAGTTAGCAGCTCAAGGAATTTTTAATCACGATATAGCCAAGCGTCTGGATATTTCCCGTCCAACCGTTCAATTATGGCGGGAACGTTTTTTAGCGTTCCGCTTAGCCGGTCTGGAGAAAGACGCTCCACGACCCGGACGTCTTCCAAAAATTCGTCACAAGAAAGTTATGACTATTGTCAATGCCACTTTACACACAACGCCGTCAGATGCGACTCACTGGAGCACCCGCAGTATGGCCAAAGCACATGGAGTCAGCAAAGACAGCATTCAACGAATCTGGAAGCAGTACAATTTAAAACCCCATCTTATCAAAACGTTCAAGCTCAGCCGCGACAAACGATTTCTCGAAAAACTTTACGATGTTGTTGGGCTTTATTTGAATCCTCCGGACAAATCGATTGTCTTTTGTGTGGACGAAAAAAGCCAGATTCAAGCGCTCGAGCGCACACAACCATTACTTCCCATGAGACCTGGTATTCCTGCTCGACAAACCCACGATTATACCCGTCATGGTACAACAACACTATTTGCAGCATTAAATATGCTCGATGGCACTGTGATTGGAGATTGCATGCCACGTCACAGACATCAGGAATTTATCAGGTTCCTACAAACTATCGATACGAAAACTCCGCTCGATTTAGATCTCCATCTGATTGTCGACAACTATGGAACACACAAACATCCACGGGTTCAAAGATGGCTCAAACGTTATCCCCGTTTCCACTTGCATTTTATTCCTACTTCCAGTTCATGGCTAAATCTGGTAGAACGATGGTTTTCAGATATCTCGACAAAAAGAATTCGTCGTGGCTCATTTAAAAATGTAAAAGAACTGATTATGGCTATTAAAAAATATATCGAATCTCATAATCAAAATCCGAAAGTTTTTGTTTGGACGGCCTCAGTTGAAAGCATTATGAGAAAAATTTCAAATGTAAAGATCTGTTAGAGACAGGACACTAGAATATTTGACTTTTGGAATGCATCTTCAATTTTATTATTGAGAGGATAAATCTCTTTTTTCATGAAGTGCACAGAGCCGAGCACATAAACGGTTGATGTCTTTGACTGAACTTTCCACATGAAGGTCTTCTGGTTTTGCGCAGCGGCATTGCCTGCATAAAAAAATGAAACAATAAGGGATAGTATTAGGAAAACAGATAAAAACCTCGCCGCAGATTTCCTCATTCAGATGCTCCTTCGGTCAGTTTTTATAATTATAGCACGGCGTCCGGCTAAAGATGGACGGCAGGCGTTCCGCATGATATTCTTTATATTGATTGACATAGGAAGTGCTATAATACACCATGAATGAAGTTCTTTTTAGAAAAATTGAAAGACTTATAACAGAAAAATAAGGAGTCATTATGGCGATCCCTGATTATCAGAGTATAATGCTGCCTTTGTTAAAGTTTCATGCTGACCAGCAGGAACATTTTCATAGGGATGCTACCGACTATCTTGCTCAGACATTTAACTTATCAGAAGAGGAGAAAAAAGAGCTTTTGCCAAGCGGCAAACAGACTATTTTTGTAAGTAGAGTAAACTGGGCAAAAGTATACTTGAAAATGGGAGGTCTTCTTGAATCTACAAGGCGTAAATACTACAAAATAACCCAACGAGGATCGGAAATTTTAAAACACAATCCTTCAAAGATTGATATCAAATTTCTTGAACAATTTCCAGATTTTGTAGAATGGAGGAAAAAATCAAAAATAGCCGATACAGAAACACAAGGTAAAGAAACTGAAATAGCCAGTCAACAAACACCTGAAGAATCTTTAGAGTATGCTTATCAGAAAATAAGGCAGGATTTGGCTCAGGAATTATTAAGCCTTGTCAAACGCTGTTCCCCAGCTTTTTTTGAACGGTTAGTGGTTGAGCTTTTGGTTAAAATGGGATATGGCGGGTCGATAAAAGATGCAGGAACAGTAAAAGGTAAAAGCGGTGATGGTGGAATAGACGGGGTTATTAAAGAAGATAAATTAGGCTTGGACATTATCTATATACAAGCAAAGCGGTGGGACGATGGAGTTGTTGGTCGTCCAGAAATTCAGAAGTTTGTTGGAGCTTTAGCAGGACATAGGGCTAAAAAAGGCATCTTTTTAACAACTTCAAATTTTTCAAAAGAGGCCAGAGATTACATATCTACTATTGATAGCAAAATTGTTCTTATTGATGGTGAACAGTTAGCTAATTTAATGATTGATTATGATTTAGGGGTCTCAAAAATTACTGCCTATGAAATTAAAAGAATAGATTCAGATTATTTTGATGATAATATAAGTTTTTCAAAAAATACGCTATAATTTTTTTAAAAGGCTGGAGGTGACCAATGAAATATAGGGTTTTGATTGAGCAGGATGAAGATAGTTTTTTTGTTGCAGAATGTCCATCGCTGCCAGGGTGCATATCTCAAGGGAAAACGAGAGAAGAAGCTATCGCCAATGTTCAGGATGCTATAAAGGGATACATAAAAAGTTTGAAAAAACACGATGAGCCGATTCCCCCGCCGATTGAAGAAGAAATCCTTGAGGTTGCATAATGGGAAAACTCCCGGTTGTTTCAGGGAAAGATGTATGTAATGCACTTCAAAAAATCGGTTATTCCATAGACCATCAGACAGGTAGCCATATTATTTTAAGAATGGAAAATCCACCGCATCGCAGGCTGACTGTTCCCAATCATAAAGAAATCGCAAAAGGCACTGTAAGGGCAATTATCAGACAAGCTGGATTGACTGTAGAGGAGTTTGTGAATTTAATTTAGTAAAACAAAGGAGAATAGCCATGCCTTATGATTTTGTTTTGCCTGATTTAGGCGAAGGAATAACCGAGGGCGAGATACGGAGATGGCTTGTTAAGGAAGGCGATGCTGTTGAAGAGCATCAGACCGTGCTTGAGATAGAGACGGACAAGGCAGTGGTGGAAGTCCCTTCCCCGAAAAAAGGAAGAGTGACCAAGATACATAAAGAAATTGCCGATATTGCAAAAGTCGGCGAGGTATTAATGACCATTGCGGATGTCGGCGAGGCAGTTGAAGAAAAGCCAAAAGAAGAAGAGAGGCCGAAATCTGTTTCTGTTGTCGGCGTATTGCCGGAAGAAGAGGAAGAAGTCCTTGCAGCTCCGGCAGTAAGGGCGCTGGCAAAAGAGCTCGGCGTTAAACTTGAATCAATAAAAGGCTCCGGTCCGGGCGGAAGCATTACGAAAGATGACGTCACAGAGGCGTCTGAAAAAGGCAAGAAGACAGAAGACCAGTACGGCGCGATAGAGAGACTGGCGATAAAAGGATTGAGAAGGACAATAGCAAAGAACCTCATTATGTCGCAAAAGACAACTGCCTTTGTAACAGGGATGGACGAGGCGGATATTACAGAACTGTGGAGCTTGAAGGAAAGAGAGAAAAAGGCGCTGATTGAAAAGGGGGTGCATTTAACTTTCTTGCCGTTCTTCATTAAGGCTGTTCATCATGCCCTGACAGAGCATCCACTGCTAAATGCCTCTGTGGATGAGGGAAGAGAAGAAATAATTATTAAAAAATACTACAACATCGGGGTTGCTGTTGACACACCTGACGGCTTGATGGTCCCTGTGATAAAGAATGCCGGCAAAAAGACCATTCTTGAACTCGCTTCAGAGATACAGGGCTTAAGCGTAAAAGCGAGAGAGAGAAAGATAAGGCTTGAAGAGATAAAGGGGAGCACTTTTACGATTACAAATTACGGTCATTTCGGAGGATGGTTTGCAACTCCGATAATCAATTATCCCGATGTTGCGATACTCGGCACAGGAAAGATTTCCGACAAGCCGTGGGTCAAAGACGGGAAGATTGTTATCAGAAAAATCCTTCCGTTGTCGCTTACCTTTGACCATAGGGTGACGGACGGCGTAGATTCAGCAAAATTTCTGTCTAAAGTTATTCAATACCTTGAAGACCCGGCGCTGCTGTTTATAGAAAGCGCGTGAAGGATATAACTCCTTTAAGAAGCCGCTTGCCATCAAAAAGACTATTGACAAATTAGCCATGCAGTGGTTAAATATTAGCCATGAAACGGAGATATTTACAAACTATTGTTGAAGAGTCGCTCAAGCACTTTCCTGCTGTCCTGCTAACCGGCGCGCGTCAGGTTGGAAAATCTACACTGGCTCAGGCGCTGATCAATAAAAAAACATGGAATGCAGGTTATATAACCTTTGATGACAGGGCAGCGCTTGATGCTGCTATCCGCGACCCTGACGGATTTATTAAGGCTATGCCGACGCCTGTGATAATTGACGAGGTGCAGCGGGCGCCGGATGTGCTTTTGCCGATTAAAAGGGCAATAGACCGCAACAGAAAATCCGGACAGTATCTGCTCACAGGCTCGGCAAACATTTTGACTCTGTCGAGTGTATCTGAAACATTGGCCGGACGGGTTGCTGTTCATAATCTATATCCGTTTTCCTGGCCGGAAATGCTTGATCTGCCTGTGCCTACAATACTGAAAGACCTCTTTGATGCGCGGGAGGTTAAAGACCTCATCAAGAAGTTATTTGTGCCTGTGAAATCAGATTACAGGAAGAAAATAGAAAAAAGAATTCTAATAGGCGGTTATCCGCCTGCTGTGTTGATGGACTCTGACCATGCCCGCAGAGAATGGTTTTCATCATATCGTCAGACATATCTGGAAAGAGACCTCTTGAACATACGGGCAATAGAGAACCTTCCTGATTTCAACCGTCTTCTCGGTCTGGCAGCATTCCGGACCGGGAGGCTGCTCAACCTCTCCGATTTTTCGCGGGAAACAGGGCTGCCTTTCACAACCCTGCGGCGTTATATGAATTTATTAGAGGTAACATATCAGGTTTCCCTGTTGCGTCCCTACTTTGCAAACATCGGCAAGAGGCTTGTGAAAATGCCCAAGCTTTATTTCAGCGATACCGGAATGGCATGTCATCTCACAGGCGCTGATTCAATATCCAGTCTGGATGCGCAGGGAAACATGGGCGCAATGGCAGAGACCTGGGTTGCTGCCGAACTCCTCAAACTACTGACCGTATCAGGCCATGGTTTTCAGCTTTATTTCTGGAGAACGCAGGCGGGTCAGGAGGTGGATTTTCTTATTGAGAGGGGGAGGGAGATTGTGGCAGTTGAGGTCAAGTGGGGACAGCGCATAGAAGAAAGAGATATAGCTAATCTGAAGCGCTGCAGTCAGGATCTCAAGTCAAGGCTAAGGCTGTCTGTAATCCTTTACGGCGGCACGGAAGTTATACCGCTCGGGCCGGCTATGCTTGCTGTTCCTTTCCCTGTTTTCTTTGGAGTAAGAGAATAAATTTACTCCCTGAAAATATTGTAATCGTAAATTTGATTGTAATGGCCTACGAATCGGAATTCTACTGTGTCTTTCCCTGTGAATTTGAATACAATTCTATAATGAACGTCAACCCTGAAGCTCCAGACATCATGCCCTCTCGGATGAAGCTTTTCTGTTCTAAGAATTGGATTAAAGTGATTTTCTCTGAATAGTCTTGTCTTTTCTTCTGTTTTAGCCTGGATTTTCTTTGGAAGTTTAAGAAATAGCTCATCGAAAGTAGCGGTGGTGCAAATCTCAGTCATGCCTTTTCTATGATTTCAAGAAGGGACTTCCTTTTTGTTATACGGCCGGCTTTGTGGTCTGCTTCGGATTTTTTTAGGGCCTCAATAAAATCTTTCTTGTAGAGGCCAACTGCATTGCAGAATGCCTCATAGTTCTCTTTTGTTATTTCAAATCTGACCCTGTCTTTTGCGACTTTTTTAAGTTCGGCAGATAAGGTTTTTTGCATATTGTTATCCTTTTGCAAGTGCTTTCAGTGCCGGGCGGTATTTTTCAATGAATTCATTCACCTGTGAGACGAATTCCCTGTCTATCCCCTTGGGATATTTTTTCTTTTTCACAGGTTCAAGAACAATCCTTTGGCCGGATTTATCCATCGTGATGTCCAACTCAGCGCCCGCAGAAAGTTTCAGCTTTTCAATCATCTCGCGCGGGATTGATACTCCCTGACTGTTTCCTATAGAGCATAATTTTCTGTGCATATTATCTCCTCTAATGTTATAACATGATTATAACAGAAAAAAAGCGGGTTTTGCATGCTTGGCTTGGTATAGTATAATCAAACCTATGGATAACAATATGAGCCTTGACTCTCTTTTCAAGCCTAAATCCATTGCCCTCATCGGCGCGGCGCATACTGAGGAAAAGCTTGGCGGCGTGATTTTAAAGAATCTGCTGAAATTTAAAGGCAGTGTTTATCCTGTTAACCCCAATTACGGCGAGATGATGGGCTTGAAGTCCTATCCTTCTGCCCGTGATATTCCGGAACCTGTTGACCTGGCAATAATCATGAGGCCTGCGGCTGAAGTCCCGGAAATTCTCAGAGAACTTGCAGGCAGGACAAAAAGCGTAATAATTGCCAGTTCCGGCTTTGCGGAGATTGGGGAGAACGAACTTCAGGATGAGGTTGTAAAGACAGGCAAAGAGATAGGCGTAAGAATCCTCGGCCCAAATTGCATTGGCATATATAATCCATCTCACAGACTGGATACCTTTTTCCTTCCGGATGAGAGGCTGAAAAGACCTAAAAAAGGAAATGTTGCTGTTGTATCGCAGAGCGGCGCTATTCTGAGCTGCTTATTGGGAGCGCTTGAGACCTCAAATACAGGCGTATCAAAGGCGATAGGATATGGCAATGCAATAGATATCAATGAGGCAGATATATACGAATACCTTGCTAAAGACAGAAATACCGGCGTTGTAATTTCATATATTGAATCGCTTGGTGATGGAAGAAAATTTATTGAAAAGGCAAAAATCTTGTCAGAGAAAAAACCTCTGCTTATCCTCAAGGCAGGCAAGGGCGTAAGCGGGCAGGCGGCGGCATTCTCGCATACGGGAAGGCTTGCCGGTAAATATGAAGTCTTCCATTCAATACTCAGACAGTTCGGAATAAGGGAAGTGGATGACTTTGATATGCTCATTGATGCGGCAAAGGCGCTTGCATATTACCCCTCTGTATCCCCCCTTGCCAAGGGGGGAATTAAAGGGGGTGGCAACAGAGTGCTTATCATTACAAATGGCGGAGGCTCCGGAGTTTTGGCTGCTGATGAATGTATGAGACAGGGGCTTGAGGCGGCAAAACTGCCTGAGGATAAAGTGGAAAAACTCAAAAGGATATTCCCGCATTTTTATGGAATCAATAACCCGCTTGACCTGACTGCACAGGTAAAGGATGAAGATTATGTTACGGCATTGAATGAATTAAGGGATGACTATGATGGATTTTTGGTTATTGCCCTGTCAAATGTCCTTGGGATTACAGAGAGGCTTCCTGAAATGATAAAGGCATGCAGGGCGAATATAAATAAACCTGTTGTTTCCCATATCGCACAGAGCGGCATATCAAAGAAACTAACCGTTCTTCTTGAAAAAGCAAAAATCCCGGTTTATCCTTCTCCTGAAAAAGCAGTCAGGGCGTTAAAGGCGCTTTTAAGTATTTAATTTCTTTTTTCTTATGTAAATCCACGCATTGAATCCGCATAAAAGAAAATCAGAACTTCTTTGTGAACTTGACCACTACCCGGTCATTTTCTTTCCAACGGCCGAAATGTGTTTTTTCACCGCCGTTGAACCACTCATAGAATGTTTCTATGGATTTCCCCTCTTTAAATTTACGCTCGTAAGTCATGCGGTGAGTATTGTCCTTTTTGGAGATGTTATATACGACTCCGTAAGACGTCTTATTCTTGTCGTTAATATCAACTTTCTGAAGTATGTATATGGCATTGCGCCCGAAACGCGAAGAGCGCTGGTTTACAGGATAGTCCGGATGGTTCTGGTCTTCAAGCACCCATTCATTTGAATATTCAACAATGAGCTTGGCAGAGTCTATGGCATCAATCTTCATAAATGTATTTAAGTCGTATTCGGTTCCAAATACATAGTTGATATAAGTATCCTCTTTCCTGTTCTCAGGAATTTCACATGCGCCTTCGCCGTGCCATTCCCATTTGCCCTGCACTGTGGAAAATCCTGCGGCGAGAATGCCGCCCTTTATGTACTGCTTTTCATATTGATTGGAGCTCACGCGCTTAAGCACGGGAGCTGGCAGGTATCCCTCGTAAGCGCTTACAAAAAAATCAACGCCTTCAACAGTCATTTTCTGTTTGGCCATAAAGCCTGAATCAGTCAGGCTGTGCCGTATTTTCTTTTCTGTAATCTGATAGTCTGTACCGGCCTGGCCGGGGATATCCGAATCAACGAGGTCATAGTCGCCCTTGCCTGCGCTCCATCGCGAAGCTTCAGGCGGATAACGCGATTTCTGAAAATAGGGGAGCAGCCGAACCTCTGTGCTGTTGTTGCCGGTGTAGTAATAGGTCCAGGACGCCTGCCAGACCCCGAGTTTGTCCGGGTCTGTGGGATGGTCAGCGTCAGCCTTTGCAATGCGTTTTGCAGGAGAGTAAAGAGTGCTTATCCCGTCTTCTATATATTTATATCCAAAGACAAGGTCTGAGGTTTTAAGTTTTTTCTTTACGTATAACTGCGATAAATATGCCATCCGGCTCGGGCCATACTGGTCTTTCTCAGAGCCGTACTGAAGGATAGCGTCAATCTTAATCTCGTATTTCATCAACTCCAGCCAGGTATCCATTGATAACTGCGTGTAGGCCTGCCTGAATTTTGTATCGTCTCCCTGCCCCTTATCCTGATGTTCATTGTGCTTTGTGAAATTATATCCTGTTGCGTTCCAGTTCCATTTCGCCTGTTTGAAAGCTTTATAAAAGGGATTTTTTTCTTCCTCTTTTGCAGGCTTGTCCGATGACAGCAGCGCATCCAGGTCGTCAATCTTCGGAGTTTTGTCCTGTGCAAAAACAATTGATGATGACAGGATAAATATAAGGGCTGCTAAACAGAAACCTACAAACGGCATACCATTTTATCCGTAGTTTCTATAAGGCGGTTCCCTAAAATCTTTGAGAGATTGAGGAAGAGTTTTGAAGTGATGAACGGACTCAGGCGGCGCAGCCTCTGAAGCGTTTTCCAATCAAGCGATAAAAGTCTTGCATTAGTTACAGCAAACACATCTGCAGTCCTCGGCTGACTGCTTACAAGCGCAATCTCGCCGAAGACGTCGCCCGGCTCTAATACGGCGATAGCCTTACGCTCGCCGTTAACAGCCCTGGATACGGATATCTCGCCATCTATAACGAGATACATCTTGTCTCCCGCATCTCCTTCACGGATTATCTGCTCTCCTACCTTAGCATCCTGCATGTGGGACATCAGAATCAGCCGCCGTATCTGGAACTTGCTCAGGCCTTCAAGCAATACTGACTGCTTGATGAGCCGGTCTCTCAGCTCCAGGCCGATAACATCCCACAAAGTGATAAGGCGCACAGATGAGAGCGTCATAGGGGTGATGAACAATTCCGTAACAGCTGCGATGACCATAACAAATGCGCTGAGGGCGCCAAACTGAACTATGGGAACGAACTTAGAAAAGACCAAGGTTCCAAACCCTGCTGCCAGCGCGACGCTTGAAATGAATATAGGTTTAATTTCCGCGATAAGCGTATCTTCAAGCGCCTTCTTTTCATCGCCATATTTTTCAGGCTCTGGTTGTAAAGAACCATAAATACAGTGGTGTCATCAACGGCAATGCCGATTGTGACTGCGGCCACCATAACAGTTCCTGCATTTAATGGAATTCCTGCTATTCCCATCAAGCCAAAGAATATGGCAACCGGAAGAAGATTGGGTATAAGAACAATAAAACCTGCCTTCCACGACATGAAAAGGAACGCCATTATTGCGGCTATCATTACGGCTGTTGAAATAAGAGATGTGAGCTGTCCTGATATAAAGTTCTCAGCGGCGTCTGCAATTAAAATTCCTTCGCCTGTAATGAGAATGTCAGCGTATTTGCCATAGCTGCCGCTGTTTAAGTCTTTTTTGATTTTTTCAACAAGATTATTCAGCTCTGTGGAAGAGTTGATGTTGTGACGAACCATGATATTGGCTTTAGAGTAATCTCCGGAAACAAACCTCTCTATGTCATTACGCTGGAAAAACAACAGGTATTGTGATATCAAATTATCAGAGTCCGGCACCTGGTGAAATGCAGGGTCTCCATTCTGCATCCCTTTGTTTACAAGCGCTATGTAGTCGGGAAGGCCCAGCACTGTATCAAATACCTTTAGGTTTCTCAGGTATGCTTCAGCCTCTTCTATCTTTTTAAGGCTGGCTGCGTTTTTAAAATCACCCGTATCTTTTTCAAAGACGACATAAAAGATATTCTGCCCCGACAGGTTTTCATGCATTTTTTCGGCAGCCTTTACAATAGGAGAGCTTTTCTTAAAGTATGATATGACATCGTTGTTGACATATATAAAAGCTGAAGCAATCAGCGAGATTAGCAGGGCCAAAGAGCTTGCGATTATTATTCTTCTTCTGTATTGATAGCCCCAGTAGATTACTTTATGCACAATTTTTTCAAGAAGCTTGCTGCCTTTTGTGTCTTTATGAAATCCCCTTGCCATAATGGACTTGCCGAAAAACCTGAGATATACCGGCGTCATGGTTACTGTTATGAAAAAGTTCAGGAAAAACCCTATGCCTGAAGCTATTCCGAAATCCTGCAGGATAACCACATCGGTAAAGGCAATCGTGCCAAAACCGATAACTGTGGTAAGCGCAGTTAAGAAAAATGCCATGCCGAGCTTTTTGCCTATGCCGACAAGCACCACCTCTCTCGGAGGCTCGCCCTTGGAAGTGGCTTCTAAAAACTCAGTAACCATATGTGTATCTTCTGTGGAGCCTATAACAATCATAATAGCGGGCACTATGGCAGTAAGGGGATTTATCGGTATGCCCAGCAAGCGCATTAAGCCAAACGTCCAAAAAATACTTATTGCGGCATTTATTGTAGGCACTATTGCTCCGTGGATGTTGCCAAGTGTCAGCATAATAGTGAAAAGCAATACAAAAGCAGCAACCGGCACCAGAACAATCTGGTCGTCAACGATATACTCGGACATAGATGTATTCACATAAGGCGCGCCTGTCTGGAATATCTCCTGAAAGTCGCCTTTGTATTCGTTTGTAACCTTCTCTATATCTTTTTTTATCCTGCTGTCAAACTTGTCGTCTTTTTTATCCCTGCTGAGATACAGGGAGATAACAGTGGATTTGCCGTCAGGAGAGATAAAATTTCTATAAATTACCGGGTTTTCAACGGCGTCTTTTTGTTTTGCAAGAAGTTCGTTTGGCTCTCCGGGTATTAGGTCCAGCAGCGGAGCTGTATCAATAATGCCCTGCTGGCCCTTGATATTATTGATTGTGAACAGGCTTTCAGCTTTTTCTACGCCTTTCAGGTTAGCCAGCCGGTCAAACATCAAGCGGAGCCGGTTTAATTTATTTTCAGTGAAAAGGTTGGAATCTCTTATGTAAACAAAGGAAAGGATATCAGAGCCGAAGACCTTTTTGGTTTCTTCATATCTCTGCTTTTCCGGCGTGTTCCTGGCCATGAACCTGTCGCTTGAGACGTCTATCTTCAACTGAAGCGCCGGTATGGCAAGGGCAATGGTCAGTAAAGCAGCAATAAGGATTATAATCCATGGTTTATCGTATGAAAATCTGACAAGCTTTTCCATGTTTTCCCTATGGCCCCTTTTTTATTTGAAGCTTGTTACTGCGCGTTCCGTGAATATTGAATCCTCTATATTGCCGTCTATCTTTCGTTCCACCAATCCCATCAGCGTCTTATGTTTGTTCTGGTGGTGTGTCATTAATACCTTGTCTGCGCGCATCAGTTTCCCTTTTATCGGTTTTACATTATGCGCAGTCTGGGTCTTGAGGAGTTTCATGCTGTGGTCATAGAAATCCACCTTCAGGGTAACAAAGGCGTCTGTTGTAATCCACAAAATCCGTTTTGCATAACCCGTGGTCTTCTTCTCGTCGTCTGTTGACGGCAGGGATTCAATGACATAGCAGTCCTGATTGTCGTATTTTTCTTTATTTGAGACGGAGTATGTATGCGCCTCAAGTTTTTCAGGCCTGAGGTCTTCATAGGAAAAATCAGTGCCCATGAAATATCCCTTCTTATTGCCGCCCGCAATCCTCTTAAGCTTTTGGCCGTATGCAGGCATATAAAGCCACTGGTCATCTTCTCTGTCTTTTTGTTCCCAGGTAAGCAGCGCGGTTCCTCTTATATCAGCAGGGCCTTCAAAACGGGCAAGATATTTAAAAAGCCCGGCATTGTCTTTCTTGGCATAGCGCTTTAATTCGCGGGTCTCTTTATTGTTTGAACTGTCAACCAGCACCATCTTTATGTTCTCATATTCCCGAGCGGCTTCGTGTCTTTTCTTCTGCTCTTTCATAATATCAAGGCCCGAAAGCTCCCCTGAAAAGGCAGGCGCGGCGATACACAGAATGTACGAAATCAAGACCATTAAAATTTTCATATTCCCCTCCATTTTAGAGTTTTATAAAGAATCTTTAACACGGTAAAATTCTACCATAACATCTCACTAAAAAGCTAAGTCATTTCTTATGGGTTGTGGTAAACTTTATCCATGATATTAACTGATGATTCTATCCTAAAAAATACAGCCTTCTTTTTGGGGAAAAACAAAGGAAAGAAGGTGTTTGTTGAGCATGAAGTGAAGATTTTCTTAAAAAGCGCGGGGCTTTCCGTGCCTAAAGGAATGCTTGCAGGTAAGGACGGCCATATCCCTTCTTCAAGCCTTGCCTATCCGCTTGCGGCAAAGGTGTCATCCGCAAAAATAACATCAAAGAGTGACACGGGCGGCATCAGGTTAGGGTTGAAGAATGACGCCGAGCTAAGAAAGGCTGTTTCAGAACTGCTGAAAATTAAGGATGCAGAAGGCGTGCTTGTAGAGGAGATGGCTCGCGAGGGGATTGAGGTCATCATAGGCGGTGTGCTTGACAGGCAGTTCGGGGCTGTTGTGATGTTCGGCATCGGCGGGGTGTTTGTTGAAGTTTTCAAAGACATCGCCTTTGCCCTTGCGCCTTTAAAAGAAGAAGACGCTCTCTGGCTTATTACTCAGGTAAAGGGATACAGGCTTCTTGAAGGCTTTCGCGGAAAACCCGCTGTTGATAAGGATGCGCTGATTAAAGCAATACTTGTAGTCTCAGAGATTATCTCATCTGGCTATGTTGAGGAAATAGACCTGAATCCTGTTGCGCTTTATCCAAAGGGCGCAATGGTGCTGGACGCAAAGATGAAAATCTTTAAACGGCAAGAGAGATAATGGTGCCGAAGGCGGGATTTGAACCCGCATGGGTTGCCCCACACGCCCCTCAAACGTGCGTGTCTACCAGGTTCCACCACTTCGGCATGCTGATATACTATTACAAAAACAGCGATGTTTTCAAGAGAAGGGTAATGCGGGAGGCGGTTAAAATCAATAAAAGGTATCGGGTAAAGGGATTTTTGCATAAATAATTCTCTCAGCGCCGGGAATTCCAACACCTGCTGTATAAAATTTTGTATGCCCTAACGGTTAGAAGCGTCTTGTTCGTAATTTGTTCCAACGATGAAGCCTTCAAGCTCTTTAATTTTATTTTCCTTCTCAGAGATTACCATGTTCACGACATCGCGAATGCTGACAAGGCCTACGAGCTTGCCGTCTTCAAGGACTGGCAGATGGCGAACGTGCTTTTCGTTCATTAATGACATGCAATGCTCTATATTATGCTCGGGACTTACGCAGAAGACCATCGGAGTCATGATTTCATGTACAGCAGTCTCCTTAGAGGATTTTCCTTTGAGTATCACTTTTCTGGAATAATCCCTTTCAGTGAAAATGCCTACAAGATTCCCCTCGTTAACAACAAGAAGAGCGCCAACATCCTTATCCGCCATTATCTGCAATGCCTCATAAGCGGTCACATCCGGAGATATTGTGTAGTATCCCTTCTTTTTTGATTCCAGAATTCTCCTCACAGTACTCATTGCTTTACCCCTCCTCTCTTAAATTTTTCTCAAGTTAGTCCTTCCATCCGATAAAACAAAAGGCAAAACTGCCAATGTATCATTGCCGCCAGCACGGCCATCTTTTTCACGCTAAATCCGCCGCTTTCTAATCCCCCCCTCTTACAAAGGGCTTAACTTTATCGGGTAAACTTCTTAATCCATTTCTATCAGATAAAAACTTTTTTGTCAATCATCATCAGTTCCATAAGTAATTGCACCACTCTGGAAGTCCGTTACATAAAATTCTAAAGCCCCGACGCCCCAACCCCTTGATTGGCAATGATTTTTGTGTAAAAAAGTTGCAAAATCTTTTATTAAGCGGTATCGTTTTAACAACAGGCATGCAAATTTATGCGCTGGTTTTAATGTGATATAATAAAAGGAAATTTAGAGCTAAAGAAGGCATGAGAACAAGGTCAGGCTCTTAGCGGATATCAGCAAGGAGGTGATGAGAAATGAAGGCTTTAGAAATAGATGACAAACTTGACAGCCTGATAAGCGAACTGGAATTCAAGGATGCAAAGGAGGTAATTAAAGATTCTTTATTCACCGAAATTCTTTACAGGATATCTAAGTTTACAGATGAGGCATGGCGGTTTAATGACAAATATGGGAAGACCTTGGCAGAGTTCAAAAAAGAATACGAATCTAAGTCGGAAGATTATGAAAACTACGATAACCTGATGGCATGGGAATTTGCGCAGCAAGGGAAAGAATACTGGGAGAAAAAGCTGGAAGAATTGAAAAGTGTTCTATAAACTTAGCCTTAACCTTAGCCTTAACCTGTTTTTATTGTGGTATAATACTTGCAAAGTTTGCAATATGATGGAGGTGTTAAAATGAGAGTTGCTGTTAAAAAAGAGGGTTTGCCAAAAGAAATGCCTGAGAAAAAAATATCATCAGAAATTCAAGGTCTTTCTGCAAGTGAAATTGAAAAAATTATAAAAATGGTGCACCTGTTGAAAGCAGAGTTTTTTGGCGGAAAAAAGAAGGCTTCGATGGAAAGTTTTAGAAAAGCAAAAGGGGCATGGGGCGATATTGATATCAAAGGGATATACAAAAAACTCGATGAGGAGTGGAAGCAATGGACACCGCTAAAGTCTGTGTAGATACAGATATTGTCATTGATTACCTCCGAGGAAGGAATAAAAATGAGGGAATTCTTCCTGAACTTATTGCAAAGCATAATGTATATATCTCGCCTGTTTCTATCTATGAGCTTTACTATGGAGGATACTATTCAGGCAAGGTTACCCCTGTTGATGATGTATTAGCAATGATTACCCCATTTGACTGGACAGCGGAAGATGCAAGAAAAGCTGCGCAAATTCATGCAGCATTATCAAAGTCTGGAGAAACCTTGACTATTAAGGATGTCTTTATTGCAGGGCTATGTTTATCAAGAACAGTTCCCCTTGTGACAAGAAATGTTTCGCATTTTAATAAAGTAAGGGGACTGAAAGTAATTGATGGGACTAAGTATTTAATAAGATGAACTTCCAAACAGTAGAAGGCATAGAGCCGTTAGAAGAACATTTTGAACTCAAGGCTGTTTATGCCTAATAACAGACAATAAAATAAAGAAGATATTAAATTAAGGAGACTTCGCTGCGGAATCGGGAAGCAGAGCAACCGGTAGTTTATGTATATGTAAAAAAATGGCGAGAGAGCTCGTCCCTTGAAGAAATAAATATGGAAGAAGTGGCGGCATAAACAAAATCCAACCGGCGTGAGCCTGCCAAGTTTCCTATGTAATCCATTACACAATCTGGAAGCCGATTACATAAAAGTCTAAAGCCCAGACGCCCCAACCCTTTGATTGGCAATGATTTTTGTGTAAAAAAGTTGCAAAATCTTTTATTAAGCGGTATCGTTTTAACAACAGGTATGCAAATTTATGCGCTCTGGTTTTAATGTGGTATAATCAGTTATGACAAAAGATGAAATTATAAATTACTGGCTGGATTCAGCAAATACAGACCTGAAAGCAATGAATAGTCTTTTTAAAAGCGGCCATTATATATGGGCTTTGTTTTTAGGGCATCTGGTTATAGAGAAACTTTTAAAAGCAGTGTATGTTAAAAATAGTGACGCCAATGTGCCTTATATCCACAACCTGACAAGAATTGCAGAAGAGGCAAGATTGGAATTGACAGAAAAACAAAAGGATTTTTTAGCTGAAGTTACTACATTTAATATTAAGTCGCGCTATCCCGATTATAAGAATAGATTTTACAAAAAGGCTTCCAAAAACTTTGCGGAGCATTATATTAAAGAGATAAAGGAGTTCAGACAATGGCTTCTCAAAAAGATAAAAAAATAGCTTATCAAAAGATTAAAGACTATATAAAAATTATAAAGCAAAACGGAATTGATGTCTGGAGGGTATACCTTTACGGCTCTTACGCAACAAACAGATTCACAGATAAGAGCGATATTGATGTTGCAATATTTTTTAATAAAGACGATATAGACGGTTTTGTGGAAGACGCCCAGTTGATGAAACTGACAAGAAAGATAGATTTAAAAATTGAACCGCATTCATTTGCAAGGTTGGATTTTGATAAAACAGACCCATTTGTCAGGGAAATAATAACCAAGGGCAAAAGAATCCTCTGACCATTATGTAATCCATTACACACTCTGGAAGTCCGTTACATAAAGGGCATATATGGGCGCCGAAATAAGGGTATCCCTGAAGTTGCATTTATTTAACGGCATGATTTAGAATTTAATTTAATGAAAATATATTATGACAAAGAGGTTGATGCGGCTTACATAAAGCTGTCAGATATAACCCCTGCAGGCGTTATAGAGATTGCCGAAGGCATTAACGTTGATACCACAGATTCAGGAGAGGTTGTCGGAATTGAGCTATTAGACGCATCAAAGAAATTCCCCCTGAAATCGCTTTTTACTTGTGAATTTGACAGCGAACTCCTGCTTGCTAAGGCATAACCCACCATCCTCTATGTAATCCATTACACACTATGGAAGAGGATTACATAAAAGTCTAAAGCCCCGACGCCTTAGCCCCTTGATTGGCAAGGATTTTTAAATAGCATAGTAGTGGTGAATAAAAGGATTACATAATTAAATCAACCTAATCGGATGCGCGGTTATCCATATCTCTATCTGCTGAAATCTTATTTTAAGGCGTTCTTTTAGTTCTTTAAAGAACTTTTCTGTTTCAGAGGTGGTTTCAATATCAACTATAAAACGGATAAGTTCATCAGCGTACTCTTCACTTCCATGCGTCCAAATACCATGAACACTTTGAGGCTCTACAGTAACTGCGCCGAATTTTTCGATCAATTCTCTTCTTGTTTGCTGAAATTTTTCTGGCTCTATCGGAAAGCCGTCGTTATATTTTAGCGGAAGCAGTAGTTCGTATCGTTCTAATGGCATTATCAAACCCTTCTGTGTCAACAACTGTATATGAGATGTTTAAGGTATCAAGCACAGCAAGAGCAGAGGATGGAATCTCGTAGGTGTCATCTGGCAGGCAAATAACCCGTAACCGTTTGGACAGTTCAAGAAAGCCAACTGCATCATTCTTTGAATCTTTAAATTTTACTCTTACCATTCTCATACATTAACTATAAAAACTTAGTTTTGATAAAGTCAAGGGTTTTTAGGACTATGTAATCCATTACACAATCTGGAAGGGGATTACATAAAATTGCAAGGGCTTGAGACTCCGACACTTTGATTAACAATGATTTTCTTTGTGGTATATTGCAAAGTTTGCAATATGATGGAGGTGTTAAAATGAGAGTTGCTGTTAAAAAGGAAGGCCTGTTGATTCCCAAAAGGTTTTTAAAGGGGGTAGAAACAGTGGAAATCAAATTAGAAAAACTTATGAGGTGAAAAAATGAAGACCCATCAAAGATACAAGATACATCCTGCATCGTGCATCATGCATCCTACACCCCCCTTCAATTCCCCCCTTGCCAATGGGGGACATAGAGTTCTACATAAAGACTCCTGTTTCGCACAACTTCAATTCCCCCCTTGCCAAGGGGGGACATAGAGGGGTAATGTTTGCTGTTTTTATTGCTATTTTAACTCTTTTGCTTCTGCCGACAGTATCCCTTGCTGCCCCGCAGATGGCTGATTACTGTTATCTCCCTCCGTTTGTCACTGACCCGAATACTCCGCCGAATGTAATGTTTGTTTATGAAAAGGGCGGTGAGATCATTAATTGATATCTTGATTTTAACTGCTGTCCGCCTTTCAATATGGTATAATAGTCAAAATTAGAGAGAAAGTCTCCACACAAGGATTTATGCCCAAAATAGTTGATTTCGTGGTCATTTTTGATGATGAAGTAAGGAAGCGACATTATCACGAAACCGAAAACGGCAAGGTTATATATTTTGCTGTTCAATTGGAAATAAGAGTTAACGATGAATGGAAAGTAGCAGTAAGATATGATTGTTCTCACGGTTTTTCGCACATGGACAAATACAATATAAAAGGCAATAAAATAAAGAAGATATTAAATTTAAACTTTGAGAGCTCTTTAAATTACGGGGATTGGGATATCAATAAAAATTGGTTAAAATATAAACAGGAATTTCTGAAAGGAGAAAACGATGGGTAACTATGCTGATTTTCTGGCGATGGTTTCAACAGAGTTCCATAAATATTTAATGGAAAACGAGATGTTTGCCAAAAAAATACCTGCAAATGCATTGGTTATATTTCAGATTGGAGGAGAAAACGATTTTAATAAATGGCATAAGGAGACTTCGCTGCGGAATCGGGAAGCAGAGCAACCGGTAGTTTATGTATATGTAAAAAAATGGCGGGAGCACTCGTCCCTTGAAGAAATAAATATGGAAGAAGTGGCGGCATAAACAAAGTCCAACCGGCATGATTCTGTCAAGTTTCCTATGTAATCCATTACACAATTAGGAAGAGGATTACATAAAAGTCTAAAGCCCTGACGCCTCAACCCCTTGATTGGCAATGATTTTTTGTGGTATGAAAGTTGCAGAATAAATAATAGAAAATAGAAAGAAGGATGGAAGGATGCCCCGAAAGCTTTCGGGGCATGACAGACAGTGAAAAGGCTGAAAATGGAGGGGTTATGAAAAAGAGAAAGACGATTACATTATTACTTGCGGCATTTTTGGTATTGATTGTTTCGGCATTTATAGACGGCTTTGATGCCCTTGCCGGAGACAAACCAACGGTTAAGGGAAGCGGGACTTTGACCTCAATAGATGATGATGGCAGCGTTATTATTGATAAAAAGGGCTATGAGGTTAATCCCTCTGCAACAATTATAAACCGCAAGGGGAAGAGTGTTCATCTTCGCAGTCTTTCACTTCCGGCAAAAGTCAGATTTGAATACATACAGGCAAAAACAGGCTTTATAATTGTGTTTATTGAGGAAGTTAGAGATAAAAAGATTAAAAAGATAAGGAGTCAGCCATGAAAAGCAATAATAAAAATATATCCTCTCTGTTTAGAAATATGGGAAGTGTCCCTATATTAAAAATCTGCGTGCTTTTATTATTTGTTTTGCTGCCTTTAACCTCTGCCGAGGGCGCCATGAGCGATTACTGCGTTACCCCGCCTTTCTTAGCCCAGAGCATTCCGCCGAACGTCCTTATCGTGCTTGACAACTCAGGGAGCATGTGCGGCCAGGCGTATGCAGGGAGTTACGACCCCACCCAGTTTGCAAGCGGGTATTACTACGGATATTTTGATGCAACAAAAAATTACAAATATACCAATAACGGCAGGTGGGAAGAGACAACAGATGCAATGACAACAGGTACAACTTCCAACCCAATTGCCAGCGGCAACTTCCTCAACTGGGCGACAATGCGCAGGGTTGAAGTGGCAAAAAAACTCTTGACCGGAGGCAAGGCAAATCCGCGTTCATGGAATGGCTCGGTTACTGTAAAACTTGATGGTGAGAATACTGGCGACTGTAAGAACTACTGGGATTTTCAGAAAGACTTTGATACTACCGGCCTGAACCTCATTTATCCATTTGAAGGTAATCACCGTTTCACAAGGACAAATGGTGATGATTTGAATATAAGTCCAATTAGCGGCGGGTCTAATACATTTTATAGATATCCCACTTCCGATATCTCCGT
>Ga0210021_1001705_pt1 | contig 20482 bp, 19 predicted proteins | sample CryGeymeta201517_FD_183981 | JGI IMG/M metagenome (GOLD analysis project Ga0210021, IMG submission 183981) | Groundwater microbial communities from Crystal Geyser aquifers in Utah, USA - Crystal Geyser metaG 2015-17 (SPAdes) (version 2) | ecosystem: Environmental > Aquatic > Deep subsurface >... | reverse complement strand
ACGACATTTCGACAAAACCAAACCCCTTGGAACGACCGGACATTTTGTCAACGATAATAGTCGCTGATTCAACGGTTCCGGCCTTCGAGAATGTTTCCTTCAAAGTGTTTTCGGTGGTCTCATAAGATATTCCACCAACGAACAATTTTTTTGCCATAGTTTTTTCCTTACACAAAAATTTATTAAGTAAGCCGACCAATCTTATTTATCTATCTAACTTACATTGTATTATTTTATGTAAGGAAAGAAAAAATAAGAAACTTACTATCTTGTATACTAACTTATTATTTAAAAAAGTCAACCCCGTAGTAGAATTTTGACAAGTTCCGCTAAAAGCGGAACTAATATCGCGGAGCGAGTCAAAATTTCACTACGGGGTCAATGATATATTATCGAGCAAAAGGCGTTAGGGGACTCAATTGTATTGTTTCTGCGGTGAAACTGCCATCCGAGTTTTGCTTCCCCCCGACAGACAATGTTTTGCCAACCTCAACATCATTTATCGATCCCTCGGTTGTTTTGGATATTTTGGTAGAATCTGAAAAAAAGACAATTTTTGAGCCACCATTTTGCATTTTCAAAGTTAGACTTTTCTCATCTTTACTAATAACTTCACCCGAAAGAAAGTTTACTCCAGTTCCTCTTCCTAACCTATTCTGAGAAAATTGTTGCTGTTGTTCTGAAGACAAACGAGGACTTTTACTCTGTCCATACTTCATTCCTCCATAAAATGCACCGCCTCCTACAATAACTAATGCGATAATAATTGGAATTATTTTTTTCATATAGCGAATTTTTGTTTACAAAAATGAAGCTAGAGATGAAATTTTAATTTCATCGATCAGCAAGATTTTATTTATAAGGTCGAAGAGGATAAATCCTCTTTTCCATCTTCGCTTTCACTATGTGAAAGCTCGATAAACGAAGGTGAAGAAGAGGACGAATTCCTCTTCGCCTTTTATTCATAACGCAGCGCCTCAATGGGATTAAGTTTGGCTGCCTTCTGGGCGGGCCAATAGCCAAAGCCAATCCCAATGATAGCAGATACGCTAAAGGCTAAAATAATTGAAAATAAAGAAATTTTGGTAGCCATACCCGCAAAAAATGTTATTCCATAAGCTATTCCGCTTCCCAGAATTATTCCGACTGCTCCACCAAGAAAAGTAAGCATTACGGCTTCCGCTAAAAATTGTAAACTGATATCTAATCTTTTAGCTCCAATGGCTTTGCGAAGGCCGATTTCTCGAGTTCTCTCGGTTACGGCAGTCATCATCATATTCATAATTCCGATACCACCAACAACAAGAGAGATTCCGGCAATTGCTGCTAATAAAATAGTCATTGTATTAGTCATCGAAGAGGCTGCTCCGAGAATATCCTGCTGCGATAATACGCTGAAATCAGCCATTTGAGGGTCTGTAATATTATGCAACTCCAAAAGAAGATTGGTAATTCCAGTCTGGACTTGAGTCATTACTTGAGGACTTTCGGCCTGGACGTTGATTGTTGAAACATAATCAGCCCCGGCTAACAATTTCTGGCTAGTACTTATAGGAATGAAAATCATATCGTCTTGACTGCCAAAACCGGTGCCACCCTTAGATTTAGTTATACCAATGACTTTAAAATTTATACCGTTAATCCTTACCGTTTCGCCTATGGGAGTTGCTCCTTCGCCGAACAAATCATCGCGAGTGGTAGGACCTAACACCGCTACTTTTGACTGGCTACTAACATTTTGCTCAGAAATAAATGAACCCTGGTCTGTTTCAATATTTTTGACGCTCGGATAAGAGGCAACTGTTCCGACAACCTGAGTATTGGTATTTTTTCCTTTAGCAACTATTTGATAACGGCGGGAAAGTTCCGGAGCTACCGCTCTAATATTCGGAATTTCTTTTGCTATAGTTTCGCTATCTTCAATAGTCAGTGTTTGGGCGCTACCCCTACCGGCTGAAACCTGAGAAAAACTCCTCTGAAATCCGGGGCTAACTGTAATTAAATTCGACCCCATTGATTGAATACTCGTTTCAATTGATCCTGTTGCCCCTTGGCCAATTGAAATCATTGCAATAACAGAACCTATTCCGATGACAATACCTAAAATAGTCAGACCCGACCTGGTTTTATTAGCAGAAATAGCCAAATATGTTTCTTCAAATAAATCAGTAATGAGCATAAATTTTAGTAGTCGATGAGATAAATCTCATCTTCATTCTTCGCTGCGGCTTGAATAGTCGATGAAATAAATTTCATCTCCATCTGCGTTTTTAATAAATTAAAAACTTGATTAACGATGATTAATAACATCTTCGACAATCTCTCCATCTTTGAGGAAAATTGTTCGCTCAGCTTTTTCAGCAATATATTTTTCGTGAGTAATCAAAATAACCGTTCGACCTTGCCTGTTTAAGTTTTTGAAGGTCTCAAGAACAACTTCACCAGTTTTACTATCAAGGTTGCCGGTTGGCTCGTCGGCTAAAATAATAGTTGGATTATTCACCAAGGCCCTGGCAATAGCCACTCTCTGCATCTCGCCCCCTGAAAGCTGATTAGAAAGATGATAAAAATGTTTTTCTTCCAAACCTGTACTTAATAAAGATTTCTTAGCAATTTCTTCTCGCTCACCCTTAGGGATATTGGCATAAGCTAAAGGCAATACCACATTTCGTAGAACCGTTGCTCTGGGTAAAAGATTGAAGGCCTGAAAAACAAAACCAATTTTCTTTTTACGAATATCAGCCAAATCATCATCAGAAAGCTGAGAAACGTCTTTTCCTTCAAGAGAATATTGGCCGCTGGTTGGAGTATCCAAACAACCCAAAATGTGCATGAGAGTTGATTTACCTGAACCGGAGGGTCCTATAATAGCCACAAATTCACCATCACTAATAGAAAAAGAAGTGCCCTTTAACACTTTGGTTTCAACATCGCCTGATTTATAAACTTTGGTAATGTTCTTAACCTCTATCATAATCCTGGTATTCGAAATTCTTGAGTTCCCCGACCTTGATTAGTCTTGGTTTTACTACCTTACTTTCTATTTCTTTTTTTGATGGCTCTTCCCAAGGATAACGAGAAAACCAATGTTCCACCACTTCGTCTACTCGCAAACCCATTGTTTCTCTGGTCATTTCTCTAGTTAATGGAACACCGACCCTTGTAAAGGTCTCTATTTCTGCCTCTTGCCATAATGGTTCACTATCTATAAGTAAACCATCCATATCAAATATTACTCCTTTTATCATATTTTTCATTCTACCAAAAAACCGCCTGACTGACGATTTTTGTCGGCTCCGTGGGCTGGAATCCGTTCGAACCTGTTTGACAGAAATTGATATACCAACCCATTGACATATCAATATAGCAAAAGTAGAATAAAAGTGTAACGTAAAAACTAATATGATAAAGAAAAAAAATCAACAATTAACCAGTAAAGAAATAGAAAGACTACTTGTTCAACAAACAACGGTAATTTTGAACGCGGTTGATGAAAGATTAGGGAAGATGGAAATTAGAATTAACCAAAAAATTGATCGTTTGACCACAACGCTTGATAGATTTTTGAAGAGACTGACCGACACAGAAGATGAATTTGAAATAATGAAAGCTGATATAAATCGCATGAAAAAAGTCATTAGAGAGAAATTGGGCGTGGAGTTATCATAAAAAATTATCTATATTGTGACATGAAAATAGCGACGAATGCTCGCTATTTTTTATTCTTAGCTCCGCCTACGGGACGATGTTAGAACCTGTTTGGTTATTCCTGAGTTTTCTTGAAGATAATTGCGCTTAAGATAAATGCGATAGTGAAAAATATTGCTCCGTAAAAACAAGGGGTTAAAAATGGATTATTTATGCCTGGCACGCAAGATGTGGCACAAGTTTTCTGGTTTAACCAACTAATAAGCTCTGTTGCAAAATTAAACCAAGCAAATAATGTACCCACAAACAGCACTATAAATTGTGCTAAAATAATTCTCTTCATATTCTTTTATTCTACCCAAAAACCGCCTCCGCCAGAAGGCGGATCGGCGATTTTTCTGAACCGAAATTTTAAGGATTAAAAATAGCCCGTCTCGGTCTTAATTTTAATTACTCGTTCACTATCCATTGCTCCCTTGGAATTCCCGACTGACGAATAATACCTTTAAGGGTACGAGGTTTAATATTCTTCGATCCATGAAAGGGTACACAAACCTGACGGAATGCGCCACCGTAACGACCAACATAATACCAATGGCTGCCTTTTGTGTGGTTTAATACAAAACCGTGCGCTTTTAGAAAGCGCACGACATCTTCGGCGACCCAGTTGTAAAAACCCCTTGGCATAAATAATTAAGCAGGGACAAAAGCGCTTTTTGCAATGTTAAGATTGCCAAAGAAAAAAACTTCTTTGGCGGGTATTTTTTTATTCTTCTCCAAATTACCCCACATCTCTTCGTATTCGTGATCTGGTTTTTGATTAAGAATATAAGGTCGCGCCTTAATTTTTCGCGCTGATTCCAAATAACCATCAATCGCTTCGAATAAAAGCAGCATTGTTTCGCGAGGCGTATCTCCTTGTTCTACGATATTAAATTCGAGACCTGCACCATACCAGGCATTTCCTTCACGAAAGATAATACACCTCACATTTCCTTTTTGAAGAGTATTTTTGTACTTCATATTAATGATTTTACCACAAAGACGATTGTAGTGCAAATATAATACAAATTAAGACTAACACAAAAAGAATAAAAAAGCAATTTATCAGTAAACTTGGTTTAGAACCCAAATTTTAAGGGAAATTTTGGCGATTTTTAGTACCCTCGCCGACGCGTCTCGGTCGAAAGTAAAAAATCAGGATCACATTATCTTAATCATTTTGATAAAAATCTTCTTTTTGCAATTTATCACAAGAAAAAGCATATCCAATCCCAACGTTTGCAGATCTTTTTATATTAATAGCAATTGCTTTCATTTGATTCTGAGGAACGGAAAGAATCTCCCCAATCGTCAATTTACCCTAAGATAGCCCTTGGAGTTTTTTCAAAACTTCAATATTAGTGTCAAATGACGCTATTAAATCATCGAATTGTTTATATAGGCCAGTATCTTTTCTCGTTACAATTCCAACAACCTTTTTTGTATTTAGATCAACCAGTGGACCACCAGAATTTCCATTATTTACGCTAGCATCCAGTTGTATTACATTCACACTGGATTTAAGATACTTTGATGAAACATGACCGATGTGCGATGTTAAATTTTCATGTTCAAATGGATATCCCATTATTAATATTTCTTGCCCAACCTCAACATCATTATGAGTTCTTAATTCAAAATTAAACTTATTTTTAAAAAAATTGGTATCCTTGATGTCCAAAATTATATAATCAAAATAATCTTTTGCAGATCCAGATATAACATACGCGGCCAATTTAGAATAGTCAAAGCGGAATTCCGAATCATTAGTTTTTAATACGACAGTGGTGTCTAGTGGAAAATTTCCCTCAGACGGATAAAAAACATGACTATTCGAAATAATTTTATTTTTGCATAAAAAAGCTGAACCAGAAGCTATTTTTTCTTGCCCTTGATAAAAAGACACCAATACAACGCCTGATTTTATTTCAGAAATTAAACTTACAATATGATCCATAGTAACTTTCTTTCATAAATTTATATTGATAAAAATTATGCGGCTCGGTCTCTCGATACTAAAAGCTGACTGCTGTGTCTCTTGGATAAAATCCGAACCTTTTTTCGGGAAAATCCCGACGCTGACTTTTGACTGCCCGCCGCCGCAGGCGGCGGGCAGAAATCCGCAGTCCTGCTTCGCAGGACAGCAGGCGGGCAAAAATTCCTTGGGGACTCGTACTCCTAAAACCCTTTTCCTTTTTGCCCACCAGCTTTGGCGAGCCGGGGGAAATTTCCGCGCGGAGCACGGAAAAAAATTAATCCATCCTTTCTTTTTTGCCAACCTCTTGCTTTGAGGAATTTTTAATCACTTCCTCTACTTCCATTTTTGCTTTTTTAATTCTCTGTTCGCAAATATTAATAAGTTCTCGTGCCCGCTTCACTTTGGTCGCAAGCTTATCAACATCTATATTTTGGTCCCGAATATCTTCCAGAATTGCTTTAAGTTCGTCTAGGACCTCATTGTAAGAAATTTGTTCTTCGCTCATATTAGTTTTTTTGTTAAATTTACTGTACTTTTAATTTCGCCGTCTGAAACGATGGTTATAATATTTTTCCCTTTTCTAACTTTGTTAATACTTTTAATTGCTTGTCCATCAACTCTTGTAATACTAAATCCTCGTTGAAGGGTATTTATTGGATCGAGATCATCAATATTAGATTTATAATTATTTATGGTATCTCTAATATTTTTGAAAAAATATTTACAATATGAAAGGATATCAGTCCAGACCCTATCTATCTCTTCCTTACTTTTCTGCAAGAAAACCTGACTTTCCCTAGTTATCTGGGTCTCCATTTCTTTTAATTCTTGTAAAATATCTCTAATGTAATTTTGGGCGCTATGCGTAATGGTAACAGAAATTTCATCAATATTCTGAAGAAAATCTCTAACACGATCTACCAAAAAAGTTGCGACTGCGCTCGGAGACTGCTGGGAAAAACAAGCTATCATATCTGTAATAGTATAATCTGTACTATGCCCTATACCAGTTAAAACGGGGGTTTGTAAGAAAGCTATCTTCTCTGCTATTTTTTTATTATCAAACCAGCTTAAATCAGTCTTTGAGCCGCCCCCACGGGTAATAACAATAACGTCCACATTCTTTTGTGTACCAAAGTAATCTAAGGCATCACATACTTCTGATTCAACCTTTTCTCCTTGCACAGAGGAGTTGTAGAATTTTATCTTAAAGGCGAAATCACTTTCTCGGAGTTTATTTAAAAAATCGTTGTATCCCTCGCTATTAATCTGAGTTATTAACCCGATAGTTTGTGGTACCAATGGTAGGGGTATTTTTTTATTTCTATCTAGTAAGCCCTTGCTTTTCAAATATTGAATAATCATTTCTCTTGTCTTGGCGAGTTTACCGAGAGTAAATGCCGTATCAATGTCTCTGATAATTAATTTATAATTTCCATGAGGAGGATAAACATCTACCTTGACTAAAACTCTAACCTCTATCCCATCTTTAAGATCTGTTCCTACATTTGCTTCCTGCAGCTTCTGTCTTATTTTTCTTAGATCACTATTAAAAAGAGTTGCTGGAATTACAGAAATAACTTCATCTCTATCGGGATGTTTTTCTTGAAGTTGGAAATAGATATGTCTATTGTTTTTTTGTTTATCAAATCCTGATACCTCTCCACGCACCCAAACTAAATTAGGGAACGAACTTTCAAGAATTTGTCCTATTTCGTTATTTAACTCAAAAATAGTATAAGTTTTTTGTTGGACGTTCATCTTTTTAACGAATCAATTATTTTCTCTATAACGTAGGCTGGCTGTGATAACACCAAATAGTTTGGAAATCGCATAACTCTCCAGCCCTCTTTGGTTAAAAATTCGTCTCGTTCGACATCTTCCAAAACAGGCATTCCTTTAATGATTTCGTGCTGGATACCATCGACCTCTATATCAATCTTTTGTTTCCCAACCATAGCAAAATCTAAGGTGTATCTTTTTACTACTAGTTTTGGTATTACTTTGTATTTAAATTTTTCTATATCGACCTCTTGTATTTTTTCGAACAGCAATCTCTCTTCAATCGTATCAAATTTCTCGTGCAAACTATACTCTTCCATTTTTTCTTGTTTCTTTATCGAATTGTAAACCTCCGCAACTCGTCCTAGAATACCTTGCCTACTTTCACAGAAAGACTTATCTCCAACTATATATAATAAATATCTTGCTCTTGATAGCGCTACATTTAAAATTTGCGGATAGATATTATACCATCTATCGCTATTACCATTACCGCGAGAAGCAAGAACTACAGAAAATATCATTATATCTTTCTCTGACCCTTGAAATTTATGAGCAGTGAGAATTTTTATATTGTGTCTTTCTATGTCTTCAGGAGAAATAGATTTAGAAATTTTTTCATATAACGCCCGCTGTTGCCTCGAGTAAGGTGTGACTACCCCGACAGTTAAATCAGTGTCTTTAATATTTTTCATAATTTCCTTAAATACTCTACTCACTACCTCTGCCTCTTGTCGATTAACTCTACTCCCAGCCAGATGTTTAAAAACCTCGCCTTCGCAATCTATCCATTGGACGCCTAATGGAAGAGTTGATGGAAAATCCTTAAAATTTAGATTAGTTAGTATTTTTAATTGACCTCTATAAAATGCTTGGTTGCATAAAGAAATAATCTGGTCTACTGAACGGTAGTGATTAGCTAATAATATAGGCTTGTGAGTTAAAGAATTTTCTGCTGCTTTATATAGAGAAATATCACAATATCGTGTTTTTGAAGGGTAAACTTCCTTTATTTTCTGCAATCCATGAATTTTTGCTAATCCATAATCAATATCTCTTGTAATACCTGCAACATGTGTTAACTGCATGGGATCACCTACAATAATTGCTTGCTTTGCCCTATAAAGAGCCGGGGCCGCTGAAGGAAGATCCACCTGTGAAGCCTCGTCAAAAACTACATAATCAAAAATACCGGGTTTTAAAGGAAAACTTCTTCTGATAGATTTTAGTGTAGAAGACCAAACTCTAAGGACTTTAAGTGTTTCAAGAAACAGTGTGCTATCAAGGCTTTCTTTATCATTAAATCTTTTTGAATTTACTTCGCTGAGATATGCATTAACTCTCCCTATATTTCTTCCGTCACCTATCATTTTTTCCATATAAATGCTTTTTATGAATTCTCGAGAAGCTTGATAAAACTGATTCTCTAAAGTTCTAATTTTTTTCTCTAATTCTTCCCTACAGGGAGTATTTCTTAAATTAGATTGGAGTCTTTTTAGCTTGAAAGAGGAAATAAAAATTTTGAGATAGAATAATAGTTTTTTTAAAAAAAACTTTTGGATTTTCAGAAGATCTCTAAGATCATTACTTTTAAAATATTCTGCCTGGAACTCTTGTTCAAGAGCATCTCTTTCTAATAATTTATTTCGGTACTCGAAAATTGCCTCCCATAAGGCACGGATAGATTCAAAACTAGTTTTCTTTCGGGTCTTCTTAGATGAATCAGATAAAAATTCATTAAATCTTCCTTTTAATTCTTGTCTAAATTCTTTCTTTCCAGTTCGCAACATTAAGTTTTTAAACTCTTTGCCGATTTTTTCATTTACAACGTCAACTGCTTCATTCGTGTGGCTAACGAAAAGAGCTGATTTTCCTTCAAGAAATAGGTTAACCAAGAGGTTTGAAATAAACTGACTTTTACCCGTTCCTGGCGGACCAGTAATTACGGTAAGCTTATTTTGAAAAATGTCTTGCAAAGCTCCAACTTGATATTCATTTGAAGGAAATGGCAACACGGGAACTAAGTTATTTTCTGTCTCTCCCCATGACTTAGCGGTTTGAGTAAAGAATGAAAGAGCTGTTTCTTCTAAATCATTTCTGTCTTTTAACTCTAATAAATCTTGAAGTAAATTAATATTGTAAGCAGTAATCTCTCCAGCAAAAATCATACTTTTGTTATATAATCCTGGCGACATATCTTTTGTAATTTTTTTCGTATTAGTCAATTTTTCTAAATCTATTGATTCATTTAGGGGAAGCTCTATCTCTTTTTGGAGAATTTCTATTGCTTTATTTAATATCTGTTTATCAGAAAGAGTTGTCCGGGTAGAAAACAAATTTTCGATTGATTGATTAATATCGGCTATCTCCTCCGTTCTTAAACCCAGCTTAGTTAAAGCCTGAATTCCGCATGTAGGACGAGATTCTTCTTTTTGTAAGTATAATTTCTTATCATCGCGAACAAACTTTAATTTATTAATGAAAAGAGGGGCAATAAGATGTTTTTTTACTTCTTCATCAAAATAAAATAAAGTTGGATACCCATAAAAAACCTCGTAGAATTGCGCTTGGGTATATTCAAAAAAATTCTCAAATCTTTCGTCTTTAGTGATAGATACACGCTCACTATTCTTCCTAAAAATAAAAGGGTCTTTATTAAAGGGGTAAAGGATTGCCCTACTCCGAACATTTATTGAGATATCTTTCTCTAAAATATCTTCATTTGTAATACAGTCATACCAATATGCAATGATTTTATTTAAAAGACTCTCCATGTTTATTTCTTTAATAAATCATCAACGCCAACGTTTAGGGCGTTGGCGATCTTTTGTACGGTTTCAATTCTTGGGTCTGGGGTAGCACCAGATTCTATCTTTGTAATGGTATATAAAGCTATACTAGCAAGTTTTGAGAGTTTATCTTGAGAAATACCCTTTTTAAGTCGGTATTTCTTAATGTTTTTACTTATTGTGGATAACTTCTTTGACATTGTAGTAAAACTTTACTATACTAACTATAGAGGTATTGTTTTCTTTTAATACTGATAATAGTATATAAAATTTTTGACCGAAGGTCAAATAATATTTTCCCTCGGCTCGCCAAAACAGACCGGCAAAAATTGGAAGGGAGTTTGAGGAGTGTGTGTCCCCGGAAAATTTTTGCCCGTCTACTGCCCGCCGAAGGCGGGCTGGGGGCAGGACGGCTCCAAGAATTAAGCCCGCAAAAATAATTCATTTTTTAAAAAAATTTTTGCGGGTTTGTCCGCCACAGGCGGACTTTCTGCCCCGCCCCGCAAGCGGGGCGGGGCAGTCAAAAGTCAGCGTCCGGATTTTCCCGAAAAAAGGTTCGGATTTTATCCAAGAGACACAGCACTATACTATATTCTCGTTTTTCCGTTCCGTTTTGCGCCTCGCCGCTTCGCGGCTCGGCGCTGAAATGGGGCAAATTTCCGAGACATTTTTTCGCCCTGGGGGCGAAAAAAAATTTTAACAATTAAGGTATATAAATATATGGCAAAATTCTTTCTCTACGCCCGCAAGTCAACCGATGAGCCGGACAGACAAATTCTGTCAATTGAAGCCCAGATTGTCGAACTCAAAGAGTTCGCGGCAAAAGAACAATTAAGCATTGCTCAAACTTTCATTGAAAGCAAAACAGCCAAGGAGCCCGGCAGGCCGATTTTCAATGATATGCTCTCACAAATTGAAAAAGGTAAAGCTGAAGGAATTTTAGCTTGGCATCCAGATAGATTGGCCAGAAATTCGGTTGACGGCGGAAGAATCATATTTCTTTTGGATACTGGAAAAATTAAAGAACTAAAATTCCCTACTTTTTGGTTTGAGCCAACTCCTCAAGGAAAGTTTATGCTCAATATCGCTTTTGGACAAAGCAAATACTATGTTGACAATCTCTCGGAAAACGTAAAAAGAGGCCTGCGCCAAAAAGCAAGGCGGGGCGAATATCCCGGAGTTGCGCCAACCGGATATTTGAACAATCGGCTGACCAAAAAGATGGTGCCGGATCCTGAAAGGTTTAAGTTGGTCCAAAAGATTTTCAAACTCTATTCGACCAGTAATTATTCTCTGAAAGAAGTAAGGAATATAATCACCGAAGCTGGGTTGAGAAGCAGAAACGGAAAGATACTCTGCGTTTCAAATATCCAGGCAATTCTGGTAAATCCTTTCTATTACGGCGCTTTCAAATTCAACGGTGAGATTTATGAGGGTAATCATAAACCAGCAATCGCAAAGAAGCTTTTTGACAAGTGCCAAGCGGTAATGGAAAGTAAAGCCCATCATACCAACCGAGGCGTAAAATTCTACGCTTTTCGGGGACTTTTCAAATGCGGAGAATGTAATTGTTCTATTACTGCCGAAACTCAAAAAGGACATAATTACTACCGTTGCACCAAAAAGAAAATCCCCTGCTCTCAAAAATATGTCAGGGAAGAAACTTTAAACGAGCAAATATCGTCTATTCTTCAAAAAGTTTCTTTGCCTAATTCCTGGGCCAAAAAGATGCTCGCCGAATTAGACAAGGAAAAAGAAAATACGGAACGAGCCGACTTTTCTTTTGTTGAAAATATGAAATCTCAAATTAAGGAATGTAAAAATAAACTAGATAGACTTTTAGACCTTCAATTATCCGGCGTTATCTCTATCGAAGAATACGCTGAAAAGAAACAAAAAATCCTCAACCAAAAGATTGAGATTTCAGAGAAATTGAGAGATTTTCAGCGCAATGGGTCAAGTTGGCTCGAACCTGCCAAAAACTTCGTTTTGGCCTCAAATGAAGCCAAAAAGGTGGCTTCCCAAGGCACTTTGGCGAAAAAAGCCGAATTTCTCAAAAAAGTCGGCTCGAACCTTGTTTTGGAAAACCAAAACATAAAATATTTTCCACGCGGAGCGTGGAAAATACTCGGAAATTTGCCCCATTTCAGCGCCGAGCCGCGAAGCGGCGAGGCGCAAAACGGAACGGAAAAACGAGAATATAGTATAGTGCTGCGGGGCTTGGATTCGAACCAAGATTAATGGCTCCAGGGGCCACTTGCCTACCATTAGCAGACCCCGCAAGATTTACACTTTCAAGTATTTTCTGATGGCGATGGAGCTGGAGATTGCGCCCAGTAAAATACCAGTGGATAGTTGAATCAAAATGATAGTGAAGAAATTACCGGTGAAGAATTTCCAGACATTAAGACCGGAAAATAAAAATTCAATTTTTGGGCCTAAAAACCAGCAAATTAGAGCGAAAATTAAAAGAGAAATCAAAGTAGAGATTATTCCGGAGATTGCCCCCTGAACCAAGAAGGGGCCCCGGATAAACCAGTTGGAAGCGCCGACTAATCTTTGAATTTTAATCTCTTCTGCCTGATTTAAAATTGCTAATCTGATGGTATTAAAAGCGACTAAAATAGCGACGATTGCTAAAACTATGGAGAGGGAAATTCCGACCTTTCCCGCCCCAGAAGTTAGGGCAAAAATTCTTTCAATCACCGGCTTTCTTTGATAGTAATCGACTTTTTCAATAAGGTTTTGATAAACAGGTTCCAGGGTGGCGTCTAAAAAATTTACTACTGCCTGATATTGACTGGCCTCAAAGGCCCTAACGTTTAGAGCAGCTAAAAAAGGGTTTCCTCCCACTTCCTCCAACGACCCCATCAAAACTTGGTTATCCTTGTGCCTTTGGATAAAATCTTCTAGGGCTTTTTCTTTTGAGACGTACTCCACATCCTTTACTTCGGGAATTTTAGAAAGTTCTCCCTGAATATTTAAAATATCTTCTTCTTGAGCGGCTGTTTTAAAATAAACTGAGATGTCAGCTTTTTCTCGAATGGCTGAAATTAAAATTTGACTGATGTCTTTAAAAAGAAAAAGGGAGGTTGCCAGCAAAATTGTCATTGTCATAATAAAGATATTAGCTGCTGCTATATCTCCGTCTCGAGAAAAACTTTGCCAACCCGATTTAAATATTCTTTTAATTGAAGTAAACATATTTAAAGGATAAAACGACCTTCTTCTTCGTCTCTGATTATTTTCCCATTCTCTAAGGTAATTACTCTCTTCCCTAATTTATTAATTATTTCTTTGTTATGGGTAGATAAAACTACAGTAGTACCCAATTCGTGAATTTTTAATAGAAGGCGAATGATGTCTGAGGTATTGTAAGGGTCGAGATTTCCCGTTGGCTCATCAGCTAAAATCACTTCCGGCCGATGAATTAGAGCCCTGGCAATAGATAGCCGTTGTTTCTCGCCGCCCGAAAGTTCGACCGGAAAATTATTAGTCCTTTCAGTTAAACCAACGATTTCTATAACTTCCGGCACATCCCTGGCAATCTCAAGGTCATCGGCACCAATCACCTCCATAACATAAGCAACATTTTCATAGGCCGTTTTGGAAGGAAGCAATTTATAATCTTGAAAGACCGCCCCAATTCTCCTTCTAACCGCGGGTAGTTTTCCTGGTTTGATTTTATGAATATCAAGGCCGTCAATAAAAACTTGACCTCGAGTTGGTTTTTCTTCAGCCATCAAAAGTCGCAATAAAGTTGTTTTTCCCGCGCCTGACCTACCAACAATCGAAACAAACTCTTTCGGTTTAATCTCAAAAGAGATGTTATCTAAAGCAGTGGTCGGGTACCCATTCGGAGAATTGGTGGGAAAAATTTTAGTAACTTCTTGGAATTTAATCATTTAATTAAATATCTTCGTTTATCAAGTTTTCGCATACCCGAATGGCAATGAAGGGTGGAGAAGAAATTTATTTCTTCGACTAGCGAAAACGAAGATGGAAAAGAGGTTTACCTCTTTGACCTTTGCTCTGCAAAAACTTGCTCTTCAATAAACTCGTCTAAATTTCCGTCTAGTACTCCTTCAACGTCAGAAGTTTCAACCCCTGACCTTAAGTCTTTTGCCATCTTGTAAGGATGCAAAACATAAGAACGAATTTGGTTTCCCCAGCTAGCTGAAATTTTCTCTCCCCGCCCGGCGGGCGAGGCTCGCCCTGCGGCGGCTTTAATCTTTTTTAACTCTTCCTCGGCAGCTGTTCTCTTCAGCTGATGAAGTTTGGCGGCCAGAATCTTCATCGCTTTCTCCCGATTTAATCCCTGTAACCTTTCTGACTGGCAGGCAACTATTAAACCTGTTGGCAGGTGAGTAATTCTAACTGAAGTTTCTCTTTTATTAACGTACTGACCGCCGGGTCCGGAAGCTCGGTAAAAATCAATTTTTAAATCCTCCGGTTTAATTTTGATTTCGGCTTCTTCCTCTTTTTCAATTCCAGGTAAAATTTCAACTAAAACAAAGGAGGTATGACGAAGGGATTTTGCTGAAAAGGGAGAGATTCTAACTAATCTGTGCACTCCGGTTTCTTTTTTAAAAAAACCGTAGGCGAATGGTCCTTTAATTTCCAGGGTTGCAGATTTTATGCCAATTCTTCCTTCCGGTCCCCCTCCCTCCCCAAAAGACTGATGCAATACAGCAGCTTTATATCCCTTTCTCTGGCAATATCTTTCATACATTCTTAACAACATCGCTGCCCAATCTTGGGCATCTTGACCACCGGCTCCGGCAGTGATTAATAAAATGGCATTATTTTTGTCGTATTCCCCTGAAAGAAATACCCGCATCTCAATTTTTCTTAAATCTTCCTCGGTTTTGATTGCCTCAAATTCGGAAACCTCTTGCTGAAGTTCTGATAACTCTTTAGTAACTTTTACCGCTTTCTCTTTATCCTTCCAGAGATTGGGATTCTGCATTTCCTCCTCCAATTCTTTTATTCTCTGGCGTTTCTTGGCAATGTCAAAGACAGTCCTCCAAATGACGGAGTCTTTCTTTTAAATTTTCGATTTTTTCAGCTAAATCTGGCATGCTCTTTTAGATAATATACCACTAATTCTCCGAAATGCGAAGAGGTAAATCTCTTCTTACCCCTCGCTTTTGCTTCCCAAAAGCTCGGTATTAAAAGAGCCGGGGAGAGGATTTGAACCTCCGACCTTGGCTTTACGAAAGCCCTGCTCTACCACTGAGCTACCCCGGCAAAGCGGAATACCAGAATCGAACCCGTATCTCTTCCTTGGCCCCGTAAAAATTTTGCTCTGAAACTAAGCGGGTAACGGGAATTGAACCCGTATCCTATCCTTGGGAAGGATATGTTCTGCCGTTGAACCATACCCGCAAAATTTAACGGGGTAAAGAAGAAAGTGTACTACCACTGTACTAATCCCGCACCGAGCCTCCATTCATAAATTATCTAAATATATGTGGAGGCGAAGGTGGAAAAGAGCGCGAAGCGCTCTTTGACTACCCGAGCCGCAGCGAAGGGTGAAGAAGAGATTTATCTCTTTGATTACTTAAAATCCTATTTCCTCTAAAAATTTTTGCCAGAAACTTTTTTCGGCTTTAGTTTCTTTCTCTTTGCTTTCTTCCGGAGGTAAAACTACGACCTGTTCTTCGCCTGGCTTTTTGTATCCCTGCTCCCGGATTTTCTCTTCCCAATAGCTCTCGCTCTCGGTCTTGGTAATCCCAGCCCGCAGTTCTTGATTTTTTTCCTCCAAAAGCTGAATTTCTTTTTTAAAAGCTTCAATTTGACTTCGTAGCTCTGTCTTTCTTTGGCTTATTTTTAAATTAGAAAAGGTTAAAAAACCAATTACTGCCAAAATTGAAATTATAATCAAAGCCGAGGAGAAGATATTCTTGCCAGGGCTCTTTTTAATTCTTTTTATCTTTGCTATCATAGTGGTAATACCAAGTTAATCGCTCGCCCTCTCCAGCCTTACGGCTGGCGCTCGGCTTCGCCTCGCTTCGGGCTCGCTCTCCAGAAACCCTCGGTTTCTGGCGGTCGCTTCGCTCCCTGTTTTCCTACACGGGGAAACCGAAGGGTTTCCCCGACCCCCTTCCACTTTGGGATGTTTATCTATATGAAACTTAAGCCGAAAACAATTTTTAAAATAGTCTGGATTGTCTTAATTTCCCTGGTGATTTTAAGTATGTTTGGTTTTCTATTAGCTCCCCTAGTTAGATAAATAGCAGCCCCGCCTCCTAAACGGTCTTCTTTTAATTTTTAGTATTAATTTTCAAAATAATAGACTCGACCTCATAGCATATTATATAAAGCATAGGAGGCGGGGTCAACTCCGCAACATTTCTAAAAAAACTCTGGGAGGAATTCGAATTCTCCCTTTTTCTTTTAATTCTTTTTTGCCTTTCTTTTGTTTTTCCAATAATTTTCTTTTTCTTGTGTAATCTCCGCCGTAAAGAGGCGCTATCACATCCCTCCGGTTAGCCTTCATCGTTTCTCGGGCAATGATTTTTCCAGAAACTGCAGCTTGCCCGCCAAAATTTTTCGAAGAAAAACTTAGGCGGGCTTGTAGGGAAACTGAAAAAAGTTGGGAAGGCAAAATTTCTTTTAATTTTTCAACAATTCTTTTTCCCTCTTTGAAAGCGCTGGCTTTGGGCACAATTTTTGAAAAAGCTTCTTCCTGTTTTCCAGCAATTAAAATTTCCAGTTTAACCAAATCTGCCAGCCGATAACCTAAAACTTCATAGTTCATTGAGGCAAAACCCTGGGTCTGGCCTTTAAGTTTATCATAAAAACCAATAATAATTTCCCTTAAAGGGATTTCGTAAATCAAAAGTAATTTATCCGAAGTAAAGTATTTAGTTTCGATAAGATTTCCTTCCGAGCTTTTTAAAAGATCTGAAACCTCTCCCAGATAACTAGTGGGGGTCATTATTTCTATTTTTACCCACGGTTCCTGGGCCTCTTTAATTTCAGCTGAAGGCGGCCAATCGCTCGGAGAATAAACAAAGGTTTCTTTTTCTTTTTGATTTATAATTTTGTAAACTACTGAGGGGTTAGAAATTACCAAATCTAAACCAAATTCTCGGCGCAGTCTCTCAGAAACTATCTCAGCATGCAAAGTTCCCAAAAATCCGCAACGGAATCCTCGTCCCAAAGTAACCCTCATTTCTGATTCAAAACTCAAAGAAGCATCGTTTAATTTCAATTTAGACATGGCTTCTTTTAAGACGTCGAAATCATCAGGATTTTCGGGATAAATTGAAGCAAAAACCATGGGCTTGGGTTCCTTGTACCCCGGCAACGGTTCTATATTAGAAATTGGAAATTGGAAATTGGAAATTTTCATAATCGTCTCCCCTACTCTTACCTTACCGGGTTCTTTGATACCTGTGGCAATATAGCCAATTTCTCCAGCGATTATCTCTTTGGCAACCTTTAATTCCGGCCTAAAATATCCGACTTCTTTCGCTTCGCTCTCGATTTTAGTTTGAATTAAATAAATTTTATCGCCTGGCGATATTTCGCCATCAACTACTCTCACATAGGAAACCACTCCTTTAAAAGAATCGTATTCTGAATCAAAAATCAGAGCTCGTAGCGGTTTTTCCAAAACACCTTTTGGGGAGGAGATTTTTTTAATCACCGCATCTAAGAGTTGCTCCACATTTGTCCCATATTTGGCAGAAATCTCAAAAATCTCATTTTCCCGAGCAGTAGCGAAGGGGGAAGAAGAGAGTTTACTCTCTTCGCCCTCTGGAATGTTTAATAGTTTAGCTAAGTCAGTTTTTGTTTCTCCGATTTTTGCCTGAGGCGAATCAATTTTATTTATAGCCGGAATAATTACTAAATTTTGTTTTTTGGCCATTTCTAAATTATATATCGTCTGGGCTTGAATTCCTTTAGTGGCATCGACTAATAAAATCGCTCCTTCTACGGCTGCTAAAGAACGAGAAACCTCGTAAGAAAAATCAACATGTCCTGGCGTATCGATTAGATTTAAAATACATCCTTGGTATTCCATTCTTACTGGCCGCATTTTAATGGTAATTCCCCTTTCCCTTTCTAGGTCCATCATATCCAAATATTGAGGACGCATTTTTTCTTTGGGGATGGTACCAGTCAATTCCAAAAACCTATCAGCCAGGGTTGATTTCCCCGAATCAATATGGGCAATAATACAAAAATTACGGATGTTTTCCATAATTACTTCCTAAATTTTCTCGACATTGAAGATTTGATAATTTCTATTTCTGGGGATTTTAAAAGAAAGGTGGCTATAAGATAAACTAAAACTCCCACCAAGCCAGTTATTGTTGTTTGCCAAAAGATTCCCCAAAAAGTTTGGGTATCCAGAGAGAGAGAAACTAAATAGAGGGTGAGGTAGACCAAAACAGCCATGGAAAGGGAGGCTATTAAAATTTTTAAAAATGAGTTAAAAATCTCCCTCAATCTGTAATCACCGATTTTTCTATATAGAAAAACCATTAGTAAAATAAATTGGAAAATGCCGGCTATGGTAAAAGCCAATGGCAATCCTAAGATTTGAACATTTTCAATTCCCTGTAAAGAAAAGATGTTTACAATAATATTTGAAAAATTTACCCCGTAGGATGCTGAAAGCATTCTTGCGGGGTCTAAAAGCCAAGTGAAATAAAAACTTAAAATGACGTTTAATGTCATCCCGGCAATTGAAATCAAAGTGGGAGTTTTAGTATCTTGAAAAGAAAAAAAAGCTCGGAAGATTAAGGGAATAAGACTCTGGGCAAAAATCCCAAAACAAAACAAACCAATAGAGGCAGCAGTAAGCTCGGCAGCTTTGAAAGAAAATTCTCCGTGTCTTAAAATAATTCCGACAATTTGATTTCTTAAAAGATAAGTAAGAATGCTGATTGGAATTATCAAGAAGAGAGTTTGGCGGAAAACTGAAGAGAAATTTGAGAGAAACTTTCCTTTTTCATTTTCAGCCCAAGTTTTGGATAATCTCGGAAAAGCAGCGACGGCAAAAGAGACGCCAATGATTCCAATCGGTAGATACTGAATATTGTTGGCGAAATTAAAAATGGAAAGGGCGCCGGCGCCCAGGGTTGAGGCAATAGCAGTAATAAAAAGTAAATTCACCTGTTGGCTAGCTACTCCAAAAGTCCGGGGAATCATTAAGAGAAAAACTCTTTTAATCCCTAAATCCCCGAAATCGAAAATTGGTTTATATCTGAAACCAGAGGCCGTCGCTGAAGGAATTTGGATAGCAAAATGGAAAAAAGCTCCCAAAATTACCCCGATTGCTACTCCTAAAACTCCGAGTGGAGAAGCCAAAAATAAAATTCCAAAAATGATTCCTAGATTATATAAAATTGGGCAAAGGCCATAAATTAAAAATCGATTGAAATATTGTAAAATTCCAGAGAAGATGGAAGACAACCCAAGGAAAATCGGGCTCAAAAACATCAACCGGGTAAGAAATATTGTTTTTTGCAATTGTTCAGGATTGAAACCCGGGGTAATTAATTTTATTAAAGGAGAAGCAAAAATAAACAAAATCAGGCAAAGAAAAATGAGTAAAAATAAAAAAATATTTAAGGTATTGTTAGTAAATCTCCAGGCATCCTCTTTTTTCTCTTTTGAGAAATATTCAGAAAATAAGGGCAAAAAGGCGACAATGACCCCACCAGCAATTAAAATATTGTAAACTAAGTCAGGAATTCGAAAGGCGGCAAAATAGACATCAAGTTCTGGCCCGGCGCCAAAGGTTTTAGCCAATAGCCAATCTCTGACCATTCCTAAAACTCGGCTAATTAAAGCTGAGAGAGCCAAGATTCCCGCCGCCGCTCCAACGCTATTTGTTTGAGAATTAAAAAAACGATTGAGCATTTTGTCTTTTTATTCTATTATTTTTACCCTTGCTTTACAAACCCTAAGATTTTTGTTAAATTATCTTTAAAGTCGATGAAGCTAAAGCTTCATCTTCACCTTCGCCCCGCCCTTTCTAAAAGAAAGGAAAGGGCGGGGCTTGGTATATGTTTAAGGGCTATCCGGTCATTGACCTCCACTGTCATTTAAGAAATGACATTCCCGGCCATACCAAGATTGCAAGAGAAAATGGAATCGACGCGGTAGTTTATATGGCAAATTGTAATCCCCCTCTGGCTGAAAAAAAAGACGTTCTGGCAATTAAAGAGGGACTGGAGGATGGAACAATTGATGCTATAGCTTCAGATTATGCTCCCCTGCC
>Ga0210021_1001695_pt1 | contig 20584 bp, 14 predicted proteins | sample CryGeymeta201517_FD_183981 | JGI IMG/M metagenome (GOLD analysis project Ga0210021, IMG submission 183981) | Groundwater microbial communities from Crystal Geyser aquifers in Utah, USA - Crystal Geyser metaG 2015-17 (SPAdes) (version 2) | ecosystem: Environmental > Aquatic > Deep subsurface >... | reverse complement strand
GCAGCGACGGTGTTAAGTATCCCGTCGCGGTGAGCAACGCCAGCGTTGGAGCCTTCAAGCGCACCCTGGTGACAGGTACCGCAGGTCACACCGGAGAGGGCCAGGTGGATCGGGTGGCTGTTAGTGGTCGGTGCAGCCGCGTGACATTCGTTACAGGCGGATGTGGTGCCCCAGGTCGGAGTCGCCACCAGCGCACCGGTGCCATCATCATGGCAGCTGGCGGTAGAACAGCTGCCGTAGCCGTTGCCCGGCGCGCCGGCCGAGGTGTAGGTAACGCTGGTGACCTCGATCGACTTGTTCACGTGAGTGTTGCCGCTATGGCAGTTATTACAATCGGCGCTGTCGGCAAGGTGAGCCGTATGGCTACCGGTGGCCGGGCTGGTTGCGTGACAAGTACCGCAGGCACCGCTGGCAGCGTTGCCCCAGTCAGGCGTGGCATAGGTCGGTGCGCCGATGCCGCCATCAGCCTGGCCGCTACTGTGGCAGTAGAGGTTCGAGCAGTCCTGAGTGGCCGTGGTCGAGGTCTGGCTGTAGAGCCACTTACCCGTCGTCCAGGTGCCGGGCGGGTTGTAACTGCCGCCGGCGGCCAAGGTACCACTGAAGCTGATTTGCAGGGTATCATCCTGACCGGTCAGGCCGTTCGTTTCGTTATGGCCACCGTTATGGCAAGTCGCACAGTTCATACCACCAGAGTTAACGTGGGTATTGTGCTGACCAAGCGGGTTGGTTGAAAGCATATCTCCTGCAACCAACGGCTCGCCGGTTCCGGCACTGGAAGCGCCGTGACAGGAGTTACAGGAGGGGCCAGTGGCGTCCCAGTTACGGGTCTGGCCTGGATGGCAACCGGTGGCGCTATTAGTACAGCTGCCCCAACCGTTACCCGGAGTACCGGCAGCATTGTAAATAGCCTTGGAACCAACGCTGATCAGACCGTCACGGTGGTTGGTGCCACCATTAGAGCCCGCGACTGCGCCAGCGTGGCAATCGCCACAGGTTGAACCGTATGAACCAAGGTGTTCATCGTGCTTGGCCGAAGTCGGGGTGGCAACGTGACACTCAGCGCAGACCGAGGTGGTTCCCCAGACCGGCGTGGTGACATTGCTGGCGCCAACATTACCAAGATCCGTATCCAAACCACTCTGGCCGTTATTATGACAGCTGGTGGCGTTACAGGTTGTCCAGGTGCCGATGCCTTTAGCAACACCCTGCGGGTAGCCGAGGTCACTAGGATTCACATCATAGACATCAACCAGGTTATTGCCATGGAGTGCCGGGGCGGTGGTGCCTTGAACGGCACCATCGTGACAGCTGCCGCAGGTTGCGCCGGATGACAGGTGAACCGTGTGACTGCCGGTACCGGGCTGATTCAGGTGACATTCGGAACAGTTATTGATCGCAGTGCCCCAGACCGGGCTGGCAACTGCTACACCGAGACCGTTATCGTGACAGCTGGCAGTGGCACAGGTTTCAAAAGCCGAAGCAATGGTTTTGTTCTGGGTGTAGCCAAGTGCTGCCGCGGTATCGATATTGTTATCACGGTGTCCTGCACCGGCGGTGGTGCCCTGGGTGGTGCCGGTGTGACAATCGCTACAGGTGACACCACTGACGCCCATGTGAGCCGTATGGCTGCCGGTGGCCGGAACTTCAGCATGACACTCGGCACAGGCCGAAGGCGTGCCCCAGACCGGGGTTGTAACTAGGTTATTGCGACCATCGCTGTGGCAGGCCGCTGCGTTACAGGTGGTGAAGGGAGTATTCAGCACCTTGTCGGCCGGATAGCCGAGGTCTGCCGGAGTGGCATCAAAGGCATCGATATTCAGGTCAAGGTGTTGGCTGGCCGCAGTGGCGTTGTCGACCGTGTTGTCGTGACAATCCGCACAGCTGATAGCTCCCGCTTCCATATTGGCAAGGTGTTTTCCATGGCTCCCCGTAGCCGGCTGCTGAATGTGACAGATGGTGCAGTTGGCCTGGGGAACCATGCCCCAGGTTGCGGTAACAGCGGCGGCGCCGGTGCGGCCGTCCTGGTGACAGCTGTTGGTGCAGTTCGGACTGGTGAAGGCAGAGACCTTACCGGCCATATCTACGGTGCCGTTGAGGTGAGCGTTATTGGTGCCATTGTCAGCGTGACAATCGGTACAGGCGATGGTTACGCCGAAGGTTGCAGCAGCACTGAGGTGAGCACTGTGGTTCGCCGTTGCCGGATCGCTATCACTATGACAGAAAGCACAACCGACGGCATTGGCAACCGTCCAGGTGGCGGTGTGACCATCGTCCGAAGCATCGTGACAGGCAATGTTGCTGCAGGTCGCATTGCCCGGGTCGCTGTCGCTGCCGACGGTACCGAGGATGTCTGCTTCGTCCATAGTGGCAACGGCCAGGCCTTGAATCTTCTCGGCATCGGTGCCGGTGGTGGCCACCGTATTGTGCGTTACATCACCTGCTGTCGGAACGGTATGACAATCGGCGCAGGTCTTGTTGGCGTCGAAGTGGGTATTGTGAGTGCCGGTAAGGGCACGGCCAGCAGCGGCGGTGTTCTCTGCGCTGGTCGGAGTCGTTGAATAATAGTGACAGGCGTCACAGGCCAGGGTTGCGCCAGCAGTCCAGGTACCGCCGTTGCCAAGCGTTGAAACGTGGCAGGCCGTAGAGCAGGTTTTGTCCGTGGTGTTGTAACCGACCGCCGTTGTAATAATGCCTGGACGATTCGTTGAATTGCTGTGGTTAAAGCCACCGACCTGATCTGCGGTTGGATCATAAGTATAGCTTTCAGCACCGGTATGGCAGACCGCACAATCACTGCGATCAGAGGTTGCGATCGTGTTACCGCTGGTGATGCTGTGCTGTGCATGGACACCGGATACTGGTGGGAAGCCGTGGCAGCCGTCGCAGCTGGTGCCGGCACCGACGCCGAAGGCTGCAGCATCGCTGTGTGGCAGGTGACAGGTGAAGCAATCTTGACCAGTCTTGGCACCACCAGCGTGGATACCGGTATTTTCTTTATTATTGTGCGTGGTGCCGTTGGCCGAAGAGTGGCAAGTGGCGCAGATGTCGTCGGCGTTAACGCTATCGGTCTCATCGTAGGAATTGGCACCAGTGGTTGCGGTGAAGGTGACCGTACCGCTGTAGCTCGGCGTGACCGACTTGACCATATAGATATTGGTGGTGCCGTGGGGATCATGGCACTCAAGGCAGCTATTGCCCTGGTGGGTATTCATGGTGCTGTGGCAGCTGGTGCAGTTGAAGCCTGCCTGCAGGCGCAGGTTGCCGGAACCGGTCAGGTGAGGCTGAGTCGCATCGTGACATGCTTCACAAGTGCGATTTGCTGCCGGATTGGCTGAAACGGGATAATTACCGCTGGCCAGGTTGTGACCGGTGGCGAGAGCAGTACTCTTGTCGGGAGCCTGCACACCAATTGTTGAGAGGCTGGCACCCGTGTGACAACTGACGCAATTGGCCGTCGTCGGAGTTGCCCATACCGGCGCCGTTTCACCAGTATCCACCCCGTGGCAGCTATTACAAACTGCCGTTTGCAGGTTGACGATGGTGTCTTTGAAGCCGTTGACGTGATCAGCGGCGTTGGTATCAGTCGCCAACCCGTTGTGAGTGTGGCAGGTATTACATGCCAGCTGCGGGCCATCGGCGGCGAATACGTGCTTGTTATGGGCACCAGGCAGGGTTTCGCCGGTGACATTATGGCAACTGCCACAGGCACCGGTTGCCGACAGATCCCAGTCGGGCGTGATAGCCGGGGCGTTGGTCCCGTCGGAGTGACAATAAATAGTGTTACAGGTTCCGGTTGCCGCACTATAAGTGCCCGCCATCCCGCCAAGCTGGGTCAGACTGGAACCCGGATTAAAGGCGACATCAGCTGCACCGTTGACATGGATGCCTTGAATAGCACCCGTCGCCAAAGTTGTCGCATTGGCCGCAGTGTTGACATGGCACAAAGAACAATCATAGCCCTTGGCCAAGTGCTTCTGGTGAGTCGCCGAGTTCGCCTTAGCGGTCATCGTTGTAGCATCGTTACCGTGACAGGAGGCACAGGTTGCGGCAACACCATTTTGCCAAGCAGGAATGGTGGCAGCAACCGGGGCTGCGCCACGTGCGCCACCGTTACTGTGGCAATAAACCGCCGAGCAAGTACCGTTGCCGGCCTTGGCATAGGCTGGAGACAGACCGCCTGCGGTGACGAAGGACGTTGGTGCATTAAAAACATCCTGGAAGGTTCCGGCATCATGGGTATTGCCGGCATGGCATTCGGAACAGGCAATCTTGTATTGCGTTGCGGCACTGCCGGCATGGCGGGCATGGGCCGTCTGGGATTCATTTTTAAAGTTGGGATCGGTGGAGTAGTTGTAGCCATTTCCGGCATCAACCGCATAGCCATCCGGGCCACCCGCCGTATTGGCAACCGGCGGATAACCGTGGCAGGCGGTACAATCACCGGCGGTGAAAGAAGCATTGCTGTCATCATGAGTGTGACAACTGCTACATTCACCTACGGTACCAGTTGCGAAGCCGTTATGTGCAGCAGGCAGCGTATGGCAGCCTTCGCAATAACCATTGCCGCTGTTTTTCCAAGGGTAGGTCATCGAGGTGTAAGCCAGCCCGGTACCGGGGTTGGCAGGCGCACCCGCAGGCCAGGCACTCAGAGAAACGTTGTCGCGCAAGACGTAATAGTTGGGAGTCCCACCATTGTAAGAGTGACCACTGTGACAATCGAGACAACCGATGCCCGAAGCACCATGGCCTTTGTAGACGTGGCAGCTGGTACAGAGGCTGGTTTTATCTCCGGTTAATACGCCACTACCCTTAAGCAACTTACCATCACCAGAGGACAAAACGTTGCCCGCGCCATCGGTGGTGGTAGCATCGGAATCGACAAAGTGAGTACCGTGGCAGGTGGTACAGGTCATGTTGCCGCTGGCATCCAGGGTGAGTTCACCAACTGGACTGAAAGGCTTGTACTTTGCAGAATTGGCCGCCTGAAAAGCAGCATAGTTGGTTTGCAGCGGGTGAGTCAGGTGGCCGTTGTTGGCGGTTTGATCCCAGTCTTTGTGGCAATCGATACACATGGCATCGGCACTGCCGACACCCAGCTTCAGCAGTTGGGGGTTGGCAGGTGAACGCGGAGTCCCATCCATTTCACCATGAGGGTCGTGACAGCGGCTACAGGAGACCGTGGCGCCCGAATAATTATAGCGGCCATTGAAACGTGTGTCCGCAGGCGCCGAGGCACCGGCAGCAGGGTTATTGTCGGAAGCACCCCAGTTGTGGGAGGTTTCCTTACCCGGGGTGACCCCGGCCGCCGTGGTCGAACCAAGAGCGTCACTCGCATCACCAGCAACAAAGAGTCCACTGCCAACCGGGTTGGTTGACCCTCCCCCGAGCCGGAAGGTGAAGGTGTCCGCTTCATGCCCGGTTGTATGGCAGTCCAGGCAAACAATCTGCGATAAATCGGACAAATTCGCGCCGGTTTTGTGACAGAAATCACAAGCAAAATCGTGAACCGGGCGGGCAAATGCCATCGACTGGATGGTCATCAGCACCGCAAGCGCCAATACGGGAACCAGGGTTTTCAGTTTCATCAGCTCACTCCCAGGGGATCAATGCCGTACAAATTAAGGTACATTCTACCAATATTCAAAATTTATTATTTAATGTGACAAGCGAGACACATGGCGCTGCCCGTATTCGGAATTGCTAAAAATGGTGTGTAGGCAACATTGGTCATGTAATCGACATGGGGATCATGACAGGTTGAACACTCAACATTCTGACCGGTGCCAAAAAGAACTAAGCCAGCAGCCTCGACATCGGTATCAAGTTGCAGGTCACCCGCGTTGGTCACATCACCATAAGCAGCGGTATAGCTGAATGACACTGGATGGTCGTCGCGCAGATCACCAGTTGAACCCGTGGCTGCGTTGCTGGCACCGATTCTGGGGCCCTGAACGCCAAAACCTCCCTGTACGGGAACCACGCTATTCGTCGGCACCCCGGTAATGGGGTTATTCAGCAAGCTGTCACCAACCCCGATGCTGCCATCATGGCAAGATAAACAGGTTAAAGATTCCGCATTGACCGCACGGTTACTGGCACCCACAGTACTTGAAAGGGTACTGCTTGCGTAATGCTGAAATATGCCGACACCCTGCAAGCTCGTCAGATCGCGGTTCCACAAGGGCGCATCGAGGCTGCCCCCGTGGGGCGTATGGCAATAGACACAGATCTCTTCTTCAGCCGTTGTAGTCGCATTATACCAATAGCTGGGTGCCTGGTAGAGATTCCCTGAATACGACAGGTTATGCGGTGTATTGGCGATATTGGCCGGTCCTGTTCCGGCAAAAACCGAGGTCGCCCCTAACAGCAAGATCGCCAGAATCAATATGTTTTTCATGACTAAACCCTTTCTTATCGGCCAGAGTGAGCACTTTTGTCTGTGTCTTCGCAAAAGCCGTGCCTATTGGCATTTATCTATAACTGCTCAGAGTTGATTCGTTTAAATTAATCTTTTTTATCTTTTTTATCTTTTTTGTCGTCCTTGTCCTTCTTGTCCTTCTTGTCCTTCTTGTCCTTCTTGTCCTTCTTGTCATCGTCATCATCGTCATCATCGTCGTCGCTGTCGCCATCGTCGTCGCTATCTTCATCTTGTTGGGCGGCTTGATCGGCGGCAGCTTGATCGGCGGCAGCTTGATCGGCGGCAGCTTGATCGGCGGCAGCTTGATCGGCGGCAGCTTGATCGGCGGCAGCTTGATCGGCGGCGGCCTGGGCAGCAGCTTGGGCAGCAGCTTGGGCAGCAGCTTGGGCAGCAGCTTGGGCAGCAGCTTGGGCAGCAGCTTGGGCGGCAGCGTCGGCAGCAGCGTCGGCAGCAGCGTCGGCAGCAGCGTCGGCAGCAGCGTCGGCAGCAGCTTGGGCGGCAGCGTCGGCAGCAGCTTGGGCGGCAGCATCAGCAGCGGCTTGTTCTGCGGCGGCCTGAGCAGCGGCTTCAGCAGCAGCTTGCTCTGCAGCAGCCTGGGCAGCGGCTTGGGCGGCAGCGTCGGCAGCGGCTTGGGCGGCTGTGGGGTTCAGAAGAGTGGCGAATTCGATTGCAGATGTCCATGAAGGCGTTGCATATTCCAGGGCTGCAACCAGCTCAAAAGCACCGGTTTCGGCCGGAGCGTAATCACCAAGGCTCACAATAATGCGCAATTCGTCAACCTTGGCCAGTTGTCCCGGAGCGTCAAGGGTTACTTTTTGTTCAACATCGTCGAGCTTGGTCAACAGGGCCTGCATAAAGGCCGGGACCAAGGTGCCCTGCTGGCCATTGGCGACCACCAATTGACCGGTTGCGGTCGCGAAGAGGACATCGTTGTAATTACGATCAGCAAAATTCAACACAAACACACGATTGGCTCCGGCCTGTACCAGACCCGTGGTTTGCAGAGCCGTCACCTGGTTGCTTTCAACAGTTGTCGAGAAAAGCTCACCCTGGCTGAGAAGCAAAAGTTCACGGCTGCCATCGGCGTTCCAATCAGCGAAAACCGGAAACGCGGGAGCGTTGAGCGTGGCCAGAGTATTTTGTGAATTCAGCAGCGGTGCTGCATCGGTGCCGACATTGTCAAAGAGGAATAATTCGTTACCTGAGGCAACCAGCAGATCCTTGTCGCCATCCTGATCAAAATCGGCGACGGCAGGAATTGCCTGGGCAGCGACCGTAACCAACCACTCGCCGGTTGCGGCAAATTCGAGCCCGCCAAGACCGGTGAACAGGGTTACGGAGCCATCGGCACCCCCGATCAGCAGGTCAAATTTGTCGTCGTTATTCCAATCGACCAAGCAAGGCACCGCACCATCAATCAGCGGCAACACCAGTTGAACCGGGGCCTGCTCAAACACCAGGCGCGCAGCCGAAGCAACAGGCTGATCGATCGTACCAGGGTATTCGATGGTATCGTTCACTTGCGGATCAAGCTGTTGCGATCCGGCATAGACGTTCAGGCGGCCATTGTCGGCCAGCAGCAGATCGAGAATGCCATCCTGATCAAGATCGGCGACAATCGGAGTCGGGCTGGTGCCCTGAAACGCCTGGCCCTGCAAGTTGAGACTATGGGTGGCAAAGCTTTCTGGCAAACTGGCAGGTTTCAAATCGACAGTGAAGCTGGACTGGGCATCCTGAGCCAGGGCAAGGTTGACGACTGCGGGCTCGAAGCCTGCGGCCTCAACTACCACCGCGTAAGAACCGGCGGCCAGATCTCGCACTTGAAGAGGGGTAACACCAACGAAACGACCCGCATAACCGTGATGACCACCCAGAGAAACTCTGGCCCCGGCAACATTGGCATCAATGGTTAGCAGAGTCGCCTGAAAAACAAAGCTGCCCGCTGAGCTGGCCGGGGTTTCAAGGGCAGTATTATCAACCGCAACCACATTCCAGCTGTAAGCGGTACCGGGTTGCAGATCGGCAGCAAAAGCGGAGAGCGCACTGATGGTTCCGCTCACCTGATGACTGGCAACCAGGGCAGCACCCTGAGTGATTTCTACCCGGTAGTTCAGGCTGGCGTTGGGATCGGCATCGGTAGCCGCATCCCAATTCAGGGTTGTGCTGCTGTTGGCCGCTTCACCCGCCAGCAACGAGGTCAGTACCGGCGCGGTGGGGGCTTCTTGAGTGGCGTTGATATAAATATTCAGAGGAGCGGACCAGTCGGAGATCGCTTTGCCATCGTTGGCCTGAACCTGCCAGGAATACTGGGCGTTTTCGATCAGGGAGGTGGCAACAACGGCGGTTTCGCCCTCCGCCAGCGTCAGAGCATCAACTTCAACCCCAGCATTATCAAGGACACGCAGGTTATACGTAAGGACATCACCTTCGGCATCGGTCGAACCATTAAATGCTAAAACAGGATTAAGGCTCGCGACTTCGCCCATAGTGATTGCGGTTGGTACACTGGGCGGCGTGTTGGTGGCGGCTTGCGGTACGGCGCCGCCGTCAACGCTGAGGATATTGATTCGACTATTGGCGCGGGCAACATACAAAAGACCGTTGGTGGCATCAAAGGTCATCACCCCGGACTGATAAACATTGTCGGTATATTTCAGCACTTGAGTAAAATTAGAATCGAGTACCCGAATACTGTGCCAGGTAAAATCACCAATATAGAAGCGGCCGGCAGTGTCAAACGTCATTCCGGCAAAGCGACTGAGGCTATCATTACCGAAGGCAGTGGGAGCAGCAAGGGCCTGAAGCTGAACCCCACCGGCATCAAACACAAACAGGGTCGGAACTTCGCCGGTCATGGAATTATAATTATAGTTGGCGACATAAATCTGGTTATTGACCCGGTCAATGGTCATATCGATGCTGCCGCTAAAGCTCTTGCCGGCAAACACTGTGCCGCCACTCAAGTTGGGCGCATAAACCTTAACCTGCTTGGCGCCACGGTCGGCCACGTAAATATTGCCGTTGATATCAATGGCAATATCGCCGGCCCCAACAAACTCGCCCGGACCCTGCCCCAACACACCGATTTGATTGCCGGCAGCATCAAGTACCACCACCTGGTCGGCGGCGTAGTCACCATTGGAGGTTGTTGAAACAAAAATTCGCCCGGTCTCATCAACGGCCAGCCCTTCGCCCTTGGATTGAGTTACGTTTATGATCTGAGCAAGGTTGCCGTAACTATCGTAACGATAGATGGCCCGCGCATCGACATCGCTGACATACAGGTTGCCGGATGTATCAACCGCCATCCCAAGAACGATACCAAAGGTCTGATCAATTTGACCAAGGCTGGCAATGACAGGGGCGGCGGAATAGGCTGTGCCTTGCCATATCACACTAAAGCACAGTGTTATCACCGCGAGCATAACAATATTCTTGCAAGACCGGATCATAGTGAAGCCTCCTGAAAATAAAGAGCCGCGGGCCTTTGCGCCCTTGTTACTCCCATGGGTCAACTTTCGTTACGGGGCATATCTGCAAAGAAAGTACCAGCCAATGGGCAGCTGATTATTTTTTGCCCAGTTCAATAAGAAAGAACCGCCAAACGCTGCGAGGTTGCGGCCCGAATGCTTAGAGGAGAAATTGAAAAGCGGGGATTTTCAGAGGAACTTGAACTTTTTCATGCGATAGCGGAAGGCATCAATCCCCAAATTCAGCTTTTTGGCGGCCTTCGACTGATTTCCGTCTGAGGCCTCCAGCGCCTGGCGGATCAATTCGCGCTCAACGTCTTCAATATCGATCCCCTCGGGGGGCAGTGAGAAAGAAATTGGCCCGCTCGAACTGGGTACGGCCTGGGCGACGAGCTCACGCGGCAGGTGCGACGACTCAATGGTTTCCTCATTTTCGAGAATGACCGCGCGCTCAATAACATTACGCAGTTCGCGGATATTCCCCGGCCAGGCATATTCCAGCAGAATTTTTTCAGCCTGAGGTGAAATGCGTTTGACATTTTTGGCGAATTCGCGATTAAAATTTTCGATAAAGTGGCTCACCAACAACGGAATATCGGCGCGGCGTTCACGCAAAGGCGGCAGAAATATGGGGATCACCTGTAAGCGATAGTAAAGATCGTTGCGAAAGGTCTTGTCGGCAATCGCCTGGAGCAGATCTTTATTGGTGGCCGAAACGATACGGATATCGACGTGAACATCACGGGTTCCCCCAACCCGCCGAAAAGTACGATCTTCCAAAACTCGCAAAAGCTTGGCCTGAATGGCCAGAGGCATGTCGCCAATTTCGTCGAGAAACACCGTACCGCCATGGGCCATTTCGAACAGCCCTTTCTTTTGGCTTTTAGCGTCAGTAAAGGCGCCTTTTTCGTGACCAAGCAGTTCACTTTCAAGCAGGGTTTCCGGCACAGCGGCACAGTTGATGGCCATAAAGGGCTTTTCAGCGCGGCCACCTTCATAATGAATGGCCTTGGCGATTAATTCTTTACCGGTGCCACTTTCGCCCTGAATCAACACCGTACCGGCGTCGCTTTTCGCAATCTTACGCACCATGTTGAGCACGTGCTGTAAATCGCCGGAATTGCCGATAATGCCGCCAATCCCGAAAGGCCTGGGCTGAGCCGCGCGCAGGTGAGCGACCTCGCGTTTAAGCTCTCGGGTTTCCAGAGCTTTTTTAATAACAATTGCAAGTTCATCGAGATTAAAGGGCTTATTGATATAATCATGAGCCCCCAGACGCATGGCCTTGACCGCCGTTTCCAGCACGCCCAGGGCCGTGACCATGATCACCACGACATCGTCTTCGAGCTCCTTGATTTTTTCCAGAACTTCCAGTCCATTCATACCGGGCAGCTGAATATCAAGGAGCATCAGATCGGGGGTTTCTTCCTGCAAAATGCGGAGGGCATCTTCACCGGAACCGGCGACAGACACATCGTAGCCCTGTTTTTTCAGATTTTGTTCGAGGGACCAGCGAATCAGATGTTCATCATCTACAACGAGAATGCGATTTTTCATAACTAAGATCATCTCCTTCGGCGCCTGTCAGCAGGCGGGGTGGATCCTGAGCCAAACGATACGATGTTTCAACGCTTCAAAAGGTCAGGTTTCTTCCAGCGTTGGCAAGCCTGACCGTTCCTGACGCAGGGGCAACAACAAGATGATTGTTGTCCCCTGGCCCGGTTCGCTTTCAATGTGCAGCTGACCACCGTGATTTTCCATCAACTGACGACAGATCGGCAGGCCCAGGCCGGTTCCCTGGGTCTTAGTCGTATAAAAAGGCACAAAAATTTTGCTCAGCACTTCAGGTGTAATTCCTGGGCCGGTATCACGCAGGATGATGCGCACCCAGCGTTCCGACGCCTGTTCGAGGCAATCGGTTGCAAGGGTCAGAACTCCGTCATCACCCATGGCCTGCACCGCATTCAGGGCCAGGTTGAGCACGACCTGCTGAATCTGTTTGCTGTCAATCCAGACCGCCGGCAGATCGGGGGTCAAATCTTCGACATATTTGATATGGCGCGCTTCGGGGTGTTGCACAACAAAAAGCAGGGTTTGTTTGAGGAGATCATTAATGTTCGTGTAACTGAATTCGGGCTGCCCCGGTTTGCCGAAATATAACAGATCATTAACCGTTTTATCCAGGCGCGTAATCTGGGTTTGAATTTGCAGCATGATATCGCGGCGCTGATCCCCCGGCTCATAATCATCGGCAAGCACACTGATCGCACCACTGATTCCCGCTAGAGGGTTTTTGATTTCGTGAGCCAATCCGGCGGCCATTTCTCCAATTGACGCCAGACGATCAACCCGTTGCATCTGCTGAAAATGGAATTGTTGCAATTCTTGCTGGGCCTGATCGAGGTGCGCAACCATGGAATTAAAGCCATTCATCAGTCGACCAATCTCATCGTCAGCCGCAGGTTGCATGCGCACGCCCAGATCACCAGCTTCGACCTGGGCCATACAGTCTGAAATTTTTTCAATGGGGCGGCGCAGAAAGCGCATCATAACAACAACAATGCCGGTCGCCAGAAAAGCCAGAATAAGAAAGGTCGAGAAAAGAAACAGCTGACTGGTTTCACGCAACTGCTGATACATGCCCGTCAGGGAAAAATCCATATTGAGAACGCCGATGACACGGCGCCCACTGCCGTGACAGCTGCTACAGCGATTGTCGGAAAAGATTGGTCGCACCATGGCCAGCATCCGCTCGCCACCGACACTCTTGACCACGCCATCGGTCTTGTTGTTACGAAAAAGGGCGAAATTCTGAACATCAACCGACGTGCCAATCTCCATCGGATTGGCCGATTTAAGAATTTGTCCGCTGGGGCTGAAGATGCGCACGCCGCTCATGCCATGACCGTGACCTACGGTTTCCAAAATAGCCTGCACCTGCTGGCTATCCCCCTGGCGCATGGAATTGAAAATTGATTTTTCAATGGTGCCAAGGAGTACTTCAGCATGATAACGCGTGGTATTGATGAGGTGAGTTTGCTCACGATAAAGCAGAAACAGGGTAAAAATACCAACCCCCAAGGCCAGCAACAGCACATTGAACAGGATAATCCGGCTAATCAGGCTCTTGAACAGGGGAAAGCCCTTCGTTCGTGGAAGTTCAGCGCCGAAGGTCATGGTGAACCCGTTGGGGGCGATGGTGCAGGTAAAGGAAATGCCGTGGGCGGGCGATTATCGGCTGGCTGGTTTTTCGCTTGCGCCGAACCAGCGCTGTTTTTGGCGGCTGTGGGCTGATAAATAAATTCCCATTCGGTGTAGAGGGTTCGACCTTCGAAATCACGATTTTCTTCAGTGAAGCCCGACTGTTTAAAGGGCTCTTCGGCCAGGGTCGAACGGACGCCTTTAATCCGCCCCCCCGGATCTTTAATCAGTTCCCAGTCTCCACCCGTCATGGGGTCGGCATAGAGGCGGCGCAGATGCCGGGTTGTTTGCAGAAAGCGTGGATCCTTGAGCAGATATTCCAGCTGAGAAGGATAGATTTTGCCCGCGCCCTGGCCATGAGACTTGCTGTAATAAGAGCCAATCGCGGCACGAATCTGGCTGCCCTTCCATAACAGATCGGCCTCACGGGCGCGCCGCGACAGATGTGTCCAGCTACTACCAGCCATAGCGGCAGATAAGCCAAGGAGGCTCAGCATCATCAGCACCATAACCAAAGAAATACCCGCCTGATCGGCGAGCAAACGCAAAGGGCGATCAACAGGTTTGGAAGAATCAATGTCAGGCATCAGTTGCCGTCAGATAAGCGAAAATCAGCCGATCAAGATCACTCTGCAAACCTGCCACGGCGGATACTTCAGCCTTGGCTACAGGCTCAACCGCGGGTGTGGGAGCAACAACCGGGAGTGGTGTTGCCACCTCAGATTCCGCCGCGGGTGAAGAGCTCAAGGCCACAGGCGCCGCCGGCGCAGTGACACCCTCAATAGCAATTCCGAAGGTACAAATTTTCTGATCAAATTCTCCCCGGGTCAAACGGCGCAGCATACCTTTATGCTGCTCTTTGGCCAGATCTTCAACCACCTGATTTAAATTGTCGACCGCGGCAATATCGGCATAGGACGTCTTCTGCGAGGCGATAATCGTGCCACCATGATAGAGCAGAGTCACAAGGCTCGGGCTCTTTTCACCCCCATCTTCCGTTTGAACGTGAAAACCCGCCCCACGGTACATCACATTATGGTTAAACCCTACGATCATAGCCTGGTTCCTTTAGGAGGATCTCACAATAGCACAAGCAGCCGTAAAGATTACCGTCAGCAGAAACACCAATAAACTTGAGCAATTCAATATCATATTGCGCCATATGGCGCAATGGCTTGCTAACCATCAACCTGGGAGCTCGGAAGCAGGCGAAAGTCAGCCTCTATCGGGCCGGAAATATCTACGTGGCCACGCAAGGTTTTACGCTTTTCGCCATCAATGAGAAATTGGAAAGAACGCAGATAGGGGAAATTGACCCGCAAAGTATTCGCCACACTGTAAATACTGAGCAATTCACTTAAGCTGCCGCCGGGATGATGATCACTCAGTTCGCGGCTGAGGTTGATGGTTGCCAGATCCTGCACTATGTCAATCCCGAGCACCCTGGTGCGAGCCGGGATAACGGCCTGAAGCTCAGCTGAGCCTTCTGCCAGGGCGGTAAGGGTCTGAGCAATACATTGGCGCTCGTCATTGCAACCGGCAATTTCGCGTTCTTCGGCGGCAAGTTGCAAACCAGTAGAATCAACAAAGTAGAGCACAACCTCGCGCGGTTCGATGAGCGGCGCCACCACTACAGGGGCTTCGGTCAGCGCTTGACGGTTTGTCCCCCCAAAGAGGGCAACAATTAACACCAACGCCAAAAGCGCGACAAGGATCGGCAGGAATATTCGTTTCGGCATAGAGACAACCCTTGAGATTAGGAACCCAGTTGAATCTGGGTTACATGATGCAGCTTTGCCCCGAGAAACTCACTCCCGATACGCCGAAACCGGGTAGGAAGGTCGGTGACGAAAAACTGCTGATCACCCCTTTCGGTGTCAGCTTGCAAGATTCGGGATTCAAGCAGTTGCGCAACTTCTTCGGCGGTGGACGCCGCGGAATCGACAATCTCGACCCTGGAGCCGACAACCTGGCGTATGGCCTGCGCCAACAGGGGATAATGAGTGCATCCCAGCACCAGCGCGTCGATTTTTTTTTGCAGCAGCGGCTCCAGATATTCGGCAGCAATCTGCGCTGCTACCGGGTGCCTGGCCCAGCCCTCCTCGGCCAGGGGAACAAACAGCGGGCAAGAAACGGAAAAAACTTCAATCCCGTCATCAATCTGCCGGATGGCCCGTTCATAGGCCCCGCTGTGAATTGTCCCCTCAGTTCCAAGCACGCCAATACGACGCGCTCCTCTGGTGACAGCCGCGCGGGCGCCGGGTTCGATCACGCCAAGCACTGGCACCCCGAAACGTTCGCGCAGTTGCGGCAAGGCTACCGCCGACGCCGTATTGCACGCCACCACTAACAGCTTGACCCCCTTGTCGCACAAAAAACTTGCGGCCTCCAGCGCATACTGGGTGACAATCGCGGCACTTTTGGTGCCGTAAGGCACACGTGCCGTATCCCCAAGATAGAGTAAAGATTCCGTCGGCAAGCGTCTCAGCAGTTCGCGGCACACGGTTAACCCCCCGACACCGGAATCAAATATACCTATGGGTTTTTCGTTCAAGCGTTTTCCTGGGGTATTGAGCACAACTGAACACAGCCTGACAAATGACAACGATAGGGGAATTCACAGCCAGCGACTCCACCGGCGCTGCATCCTAGATAAACCATTGAATGAAGTCAAGAAATTGCATCTGATCCGCTTTGCAGACAACAAAAAACCTGCTATATATGCAGCCAATTAAGAGAAACCCGCAACAAAGCTGAGGTTATCACGAGCAGATCCTTCGCCCGACCCACTCTCGAAGTGAGGACAATTCAAATGAACTGGCAAAACTTTCTTGAATACATGACCCGCTTTCGGACGGACCGCATTCTGGAGCAATTACACGCCTGGAATCTGGGTGATCTGAGTCAGAATCCCTACATTCTCGGGGCTCTGGCTCTGGGCATCGCCCTGCCCTATTTTATTGGCTGGAAAGCGGTTTCGGGCTTTATCGCCGGGCTGGGTTTATTTATTTACACCCTCTCCTTTGCCGTCGCTCAAGGAACGGGCACGGATGGGCTGTACAACGGCGGGATATGGATAGTTATTGGCGGAGGGGTCATTGCCTGCGGCCTTTTTATTTATTTAGTCTTTATCCGCGCGGAATAAAATCGCGCCGGGATTGACCAAAGTCGACTCATCTGGTAAACAATCCTCTGGTGGCTACCTCCGGTTTGAAATGAGGGCAAACGTGTGACAACCTATGGGCCTGGCTGAAACCTTGAACCAGGGTTTATGGAGATTCTATGAAAAAACGCGATATTCTCGTAGTGGCAGGCGGGATTGCAATTGTGGCCATTTTGTGGCTGGCACCCGAAGAAACCACCAAGCATGTTCCACCGGATGCCAATCACGCACGTTTTTACCCCATGGTTAAACAAGAGGGCAAAAAAGCCGCCGAGAAATTCTGTCAGGAATGCCACAACGAAAGCGGCGTGCCCTTTGCCGCCAACCACCCCCCCAAATTCCGCTGTTTGCTGTGCCACAAACTCAATCAATAGTCTGAAAAACAGGGGTTCATCAAACCGGGCAACCCTCTCTTCATGCAGGAGCCAGGCGGCGTTTTCGGCTGGCCCATTGGCCGCCGTCTGACAAAAAAAACGTCATAAGACGTTTTAGCCTGCGCATTTATCTTGGCACCAGGGGCAAGGAAGTCGAAGAAAAAGCCCGCGTCGCGGGCGGTGAGACTGGTTGAGCTGCCTCATTAAAATCATGGCACCTGTCTTGCAAATTCCTTAACCTCAATGACTTTCTAACGGGGGCAAGCAATGCCAAGGTCGCAACTTTCATCGGACAACAATCGCACGGCCCTAGACTACCTGCTGTATGTCATGGCCGCGATGGTTGTGTTAACTTTCTTCTTCAGCGCCGCCCTCTGGCTGTCTTTTTAACCCGACCAGCCTCTGCCCTCAACCCGTTCGACAAATGTTTGAGCCATCTGCCTCAGCAAGAAAAAATCCGTTATGGGTCGGGCGGTTGCAGGCGCATCACCCAGCAAATCGGGCCGGGGAACAAACTGCTGCAACACCCACAATTTTGCCCCCACAATCTGCGCCCCCAAAGCCAAAATATCTTCTGCTTCCACTAATCCCGGCACGCAGGTCGTGCGGAATTCATACGCGGGAGCGGTTTCTATTGCCAACCGGCAACTTGTCAGCAACGCACTGCCGTCGACCGGTTGCTGATGAAGTTCGGCGTAGCGGGCCGGTGAAGTTTTCAGATCAATCGCCAGATAATCGACTAAATTCCTCTGCAACAAATTTTCCAGCACCGCAGGGCGTAAACCGTTGGTATCGAGCTTGATCAAAAGACCTAAATTACGAATTTTTTCCAGCAGCAGATCTAAGCCACGCGCCAGAGTCGGCTCTCCGCCCGAAACCACAACACCATCAATAAAATTTTGGCGGGCCTCAAGGGTCTTCAGCAACGCCTTCTGCGGATAATCAGGATAAATTTCGGGGGAGAGAACCAGTCCCGGATTGTGGCAGAAAGCACAGCGCAAATTGCAGCCGCCGGTATAAATCAGGGCCGCGATGCGCCCGGGGTAATCGAGCAGGCTGGTGCCCTGAAACCCCCTGATGGTCAGGGGAATCAGGCCTTTTTCTCCCGTTCGATCACGTATTCAGTGCGTTCGCGAAATTCCTCTTTTTTGCCACGGTTCCACTGCTGCACTGGCCGGAAAAACCCACAGACACGTGAATAGACTTCGGTTTTGGCATCACATTTGGTCGACATAAATTCTCCTCTTGAATCGGTTGAAATTTCAGTTTCCAGCGGTCATTTCAGGCAGCTTTTTCATCGTGATGAAAGGGACAGGCAAAGTGTTCCCCGGCAATATAGCCGTGCTCCGGACAAATAGTGAAAGTCGGGCTGAGGGTGAAATAGGGCAAGTGAAAGTTTTCGGCAATTCTTCGCACCAGCAGGCGGGCGCTGCGCCAGTCTTCAATCCGCTCACCGAGAAAACCGTGGAAAACCGTGCCGCCGGTGTAGAGGGTTTGCAGCGGATCCTGGTGTTGAAGGGCGCTGAAGATATCTTCGGTAGAACCGACGGGCAATTGGGTTGAGTTGGTATAATAGGGTTCGTCATGACCGGCGGCAATAATGTCAGGAAAGCGCTGGCGATCGTTACGCGCCAGCCGGTAGCTGGTACCTTCGGCTGGGGTTGCTTCAAGGTTGTAAAGATGCCCGGTTGTTTCTTGAAAAGCGGCCAGTTGTTTGCGCATAAAATCGAGACACGCCTTGGCCAGCGCCTGCCCTTCTTCACTATCAATCCCGGCCCCGATCAGGTTCAGACTGGCTTCATGCATGCCAACCAGGCCAATGGTCGAAAAATGATTATCCCAGAATTTACCCGTACGCTCACGAATGGCCGCCAGATAAAATTTGCTGTAGGGATAAAGGCCCTCTTCGGTAAAGCGCTCAAGCTGCTTGCGCTTGAGCTCTAAAGACTCGAAGGCCAGCTTCATCAAACGGCCAATACGTTCAAAAAAACTGGTCATGCTGTCGGAAAGATAAGCGGCACGCGGCAGATTGATGGTGACCACGCCGATGGAACCTGTCAGGGGATTGGAACCGAAGAGCCCGCCACCGCGACGGCGTAACTCGCGATTGTCCAAACGCAGGCGACAGCACATGGAGCGCGCGTCATCGGGATCCATATCTGAATTTATGAAGTTACTGAAATAGGGTATGCCATAACGGGCGGTCATCTCCCAGATCGGTTCAAATCGCGGATCCTCCCAGTTGAAACCCTGAGTAATGTTGTACGTTGGAATAGGGAAAGAGAAAATTCTCCCCGAAGAATCGCCGGTCATCATCACTTCGCAAAAGGCGCGATTAAGCAGATTCATTTCAGCCTGAAACTCGCCGTAACAACGCTCTTGCAGTGCGCCGCCGATAATCACCGCTTCCCGGGCCATGCCGGCGGGGGGCACCATATCCATGGTGATATTGGTAAAAGGCGTTTGAAAGCCGACCCGCGTCGGCACGTTCATATTGAAGACAAATTCCTGCATACACTGCTTGACCTCGGCATAACCAAGTTTGTCGTAAGCAATAAAGGGGGCAAGCAGGGTATCAAAATTGGCAAAGGCCTGGGCACCAGCGGCCTCACCTTGCAGGGTATAAAAAAAGTTGACCGTCTGGCCGAGGGCGGTGCGAAAGTGACGCGCCGGGCCACTTTGAACCTTGCCGTAAGCTCCCGTGAAGCCTTTGAGCAACAGGTCTTTCAGATCCCAGCCGCAGCAGTAAACCGAAAGCATACCCAGATCGTGGATATGATAATCTCCCTCACGATGGGCCGTGGCGACATCGGCAGGATAAATTTTGTTCAGCCAGTAGTTGCTGGTGATATTGGCTGCAATATGATTATTCAGCCCTTGCAGGGAATAGCCCATATTGGCGTTTTCATTGACACGCCAATCTTCCTGCACCAGATAGGAATCGATGGCTTCAATCGACTCCTGCATAAATTCACGGGTTGCGCGCAAGCCCTCACGCTGTTTGCGGTACAGAATATACGCCTTGGCCGTTTGTGCGTGGCCATTTTCGATGAGAATTTTTTCAACCAGATCCTGGACATTTTCGACCGTAGGAACCCGGTCGTCCTTGTAAAGAACGCCCAGAATCATACAGACCTGACGACCAATATCGGTGGCACGCTTAAAGTCGTACCCACCAACCGCCTCAACCGCTTTAGTAATGGCCTGGGAAATTTTTGCCTGTTCAAAAGGAACCAGTCGACCGTCACGCTTGCGAATAAAATCAACCATGGAAACCCCCGTAAAAAACTGGCGCGCAAGAAGTTCAAATGCGCCAGAACCCTAGCACGATTGCTCCGGCAGGCAAAGCACAGAAACACTATATCTCGCGTTTTTTTTCTTTCCAGACACTAGATGTTGTTTTTTTTGTTTACAAGTTGTGCAGGCAAACGGCTAAACTTCGGAAAAGACAAGGTTCTTGCCGCGGTGGGGAAGCTGTGTTAAAGAGAACGGAATTTGCGTTTTTTTTCAAAGGAGTTCTTATGGCCGACCTCACTCGCTTCGGCATTTCAATTGACGCCCGCCTGCTTGAACAGTTCGACACCCTGATCGACAAGAAGGGTTACAGCAACCGCTCGGAAGCGATTCGCGATCTCATTCGCGGGGCGCTGGTCGATCAGCAATGGGGAGAAGACAAGCGCGAAACCGTAGCGACCGTCACCCTGGTTTACGATCATCACACCCGTGACCTGGCCGACAAACTGACCGAACATCAGCACGCCCACCACCACGAAATCATTTCGGCCCTGCATGTTCATCTTGACGCACATCATTGTCTGGAAGTAGTGGTTCTCAAGGGACGAGCCGACCGGGTACGGCGCATCGCCGACGAGCTGATTGGCACCAAGGGAGTAAAACACGGCAAACTGGTAGCAAGCACCACCGGGGAAGGACTGAACTGAACCGAGCCGAGCCGAGC
>Ga0210021_1001679_pt1 | contig 20701 bp, 17 predicted proteins | sample CryGeymeta201517_FD_183981 | JGI IMG/M metagenome (GOLD analysis project Ga0210021, IMG submission 183981) | Groundwater microbial communities from Crystal Geyser aquifers in Utah, USA - Crystal Geyser metaG 2015-17 (SPAdes) (version 2) | ecosystem: Environmental > Aquatic > Deep subsurface >... | reverse complement strand
AGTACCCAAATCAACAGCAATGTGGTGGACAAACGGAGTTAAACCAGAAATAACAGTTCAAAATGCTGATTTTGTTGTAAAGTCGCAGTTTGGAGAAGTGACTTTTCCTAAACAACAAAACTTTGATCAGGTATTCCAATCACTTAAATTCTAAAATGCTCGGCAAAGCCGAGCATAAATCGCGCGCGCTGAAAATAAGCGAGGCCGAAGATCCCGCCAGAGGCGGGCAGGCGAACAAAGATGATGCGGTGGGTGGCCTGCCCGCCAAAGCCTCGGCGCAGGTTGGGGGGCGCCGCGCTGAAGTAGCGAGGTCACCGCAGACAGTTGAACTAACACTTTGACTTGAAATCAGTTCGAATTTTTTCGAAAACGTTCACTCTCAAAAAATGCTTGGATCTGTCCGAGTTTTTTTGACTATTATGCCGTATTTCTTCCTAAATCAATTTTTATCACTTAATCTTCTTCTGCAGCTGCCTAAGAAGATCTTTAGCCAAGTCTTTTCCCCCCAGTCCAAAAGCAAGTCCTCCGGCAATGGCAAGCATCGCAACAATTCCAGTGAATAAAATTCTAATCAAATCTTGAGCAACACCTAACTGATTCATAATCACCAGAATCGTAAAAAATATTATTGTAGAACGGGTAAACATCGCCATTGTATTAGCTGAAGCTACACCCATTGATTTAATACTGCTTTTAACAAGATCGGCTCCTAAATTAGCTATTATCGATCCAATAAAACCGATTACTACAGCCACAATTACATTTGGTAAGTATAGTAATAACTGATTTATCACACCGGTTGCACGAGACAAACCCCAAACCTCAAGGGTTGGAATTAGAAACATAATTATCACAGTCCAACGAAAAATTTCTGCCAAAATATCTAACCAGATATTAATTTGCGCCTTGCTGCTTAATTTTGCTTTTTCCAATAAATAAGGAATTTTAAAGAAAGTAATCAAAGTCTTTACAACTTTCTTAAGAAGATTACCAATAAGTAAACCAATTATCAATACAAAAAGACCCATTAATAAATCAGGAATAAAATTACTGATCTTTTCCCAAAATCGATTGATAGCTAAGTTTGGTATGGAAAACATAAGAGAATTACTAATTACTAATTAATCTAATTGTCTAATTAACCTAAATAATAACCAATAACCCAATTGGAAATTGGGATTTATTTAAAAATTAGAGTAATTAGGAATTAGAAATTTATAAACAACATTACATCCCCACATCTTCATAACACTTCAATTCTTTAATAGAATGATCTTCGTTTAGAATAATTCCTATTACAAATATTGAAAGTTTACTATTTTTGTAAGGATTTTGCAATAAATAATATTTGATTGCACGCTTTAAATGGCTTAATTTGTAGTAATTTACAGCCTCATATGGCCTTCCTTTAGTGTCACCAATACGTGTTTTTACTTCAACAAAAACAATTTTGTTCGATTTTTGAATGATAATATCAATTTCTCCTCCTTTGCTACGAAAGTTTCTTTCAATAATTAAATAGCCTTGCTTTTGAAGATAGTCACATGCAGCATTTTCACCTATCTTTCCCACTTCCTGTTTTAAGGAGTTCATTTCTTACTATAAAGTTTTCTACGCACCTTTTTTTCTGTCAAATCGCGGATAAAATATAATTTTGCTTTACGATAAGAACTTTTTCTATCTACTTTTATGCTAACAATATTTGGAGACATCAGAGGGATAATTCTTTCAATTCCAATACCAGTTTTTGAAACTTTACGAATTGTAATCATGCGATTAGCATCATCAGCGCCTTTTATTCTTAATATTATTCCTTTAAATATTTGTTGACGCTCTTTCTCACCTTCTTTAATTTTATAGACCAAGCTAACCATGTCACCAACTGCCAATGTTAAATCTTTATAAACAATAAAATTTCCCATAAAGGCTATTATAAATTATAGACAATAAAAATACAAACAATAAATCATTTAAAAATTTCTAATTATTCTAATTTCTAATTGACCTAAAAAATTCCCAATTTCCAATTGGGTTATTGGTTATTATTTAGGTTAATTAGGTCAATTAGGGTAATTAGGTTAATTTATTTTCGCTTGTTTTTATATTCCTCGCTTTTCTTAATAAACTCCACAAATACCGGATGGGGATTAAGCGGACGACTTTTATATTCAGGATGGCCTTGCGTTCCAAAATAAAATGGGTGGATTGATTTTGGGAGCTCAACAATTTCCACCAAATTTTCAATTACAGAACGTGCGGAAATTATTAAATCGGCTTTCTCGAATTGTTTAGTGTATTGATCATTAAACTCCCAACGGTGGCGGTGACGTTCACTTGTAAAATCAGTTTTATATATTTCCCAAGCATATGTGTCTTTTTTAATTTTCGCTTTCCAAGAACCCAAACGCATTGTCCCCCCATAAGCTCTTCGCTTGACCACATCTTTTTGTGCAGGAATCATATGAATTACAGGATATTTTGTTTGTAAGTCATTCTCTGCAGTATTTGCACATTTTAATCTTAAAACCGATCGGGCAAACGCCACCACTGCCAACTGCATACCATAGCATAATCCCAAATAGGGAATTTTATTGATTCTTGCATAATCGGCAGCTTTGATCATTCCTTCCGCTCCACGTTCTCCCCAACCGATCGGGACAATGATTCCGTCGGGTTTCCCAATTAATCTTTCATCATTCTCAAACTTTTGTGCGTCGACCCAAACGGTTTTAACTGCGATATTATTCTTCCAGCTTGCGTGGTCAATCGCGTCAAAAAGCGCTGCATATGAATCCCGTAGCTGATATTCGCCCGTACCAAAATACTTTCCAACAATGGCGATTGTAATCGTACTTTTTTTAGGAGATTTAATTGTTTCAACTAATTTACTCCATGCATCTAATTTTGGTTTTTTGATAAATAATCCCAGCTTTTTCATAATCTTTTCCTCTAACCCTTGTTTATGTAACATTAATGGAATTTCATAAACATTATCCAAATCCGGATTTGAAATAATATCATCCGCATGCATATTGCAAAATAGGGCAAAACGATCACGACGACGTTGGTCTAAATACTTCTCTGACCTGGCGATAATAAAATCCGGTTGAATACCCATTGAGTTTAATGTTCTAACAGATAGCTGGGTTGGCTTTGTCTTAGGTTCGCCTAAATGTTTAGGTGTTGGAACATAGCTAACATGAATATGAATAACGTCTTTAGGATGTTTCAAAGTCATTATCCGTGAAGCTTCATAATAAAAAATATTTTGATATTCTCCGGCTGTTCCACCAAGTTCAATCACCACAATATCTGCTTTTTTCTTTCTTCCAAGAGTTTGAATTTTTTCAGTAATTTCGTTTGTGATATGTGGAATTGCCTCAACGTCTTCACCTTTATATTCAAATCTTCTTTCCCTTTCAATCACTTCTTTATAAATCTGACCCATTGTAACAAAATTGTCTTTTCCCATGTCTTCATCAAGAAATTTTTCGTAAGTACCAATGTCCATGTCAGCCTCTGTCCCGTCTTCGCATAAAAATGGATCACCGTGTTCGATCGGATTAATGGTTCCGGCATCAATATTTAAGTAGTTTTCAAATTTTAACGGAGTCACACGATAACCGGCGGATTTTAAAAGAAGACAAACTGATGCCGATGTCAAGCCCTTTCCAATACCGGAAATTACACCCCCGGAGATAAAAATGTATTTCATAAAATGAATTACTTTTAATTGCCCTAATTACCTAATTGATCTAATTAACCTAAAGAATTCTCAAACCCCAATTGGGTTATTGGATATTATTTAGGTTAATTAGGTAATTAGATCAATTAGAAATTTCTATTTATTTATCATCCAACTACTATGTTTGCATTTCGGGTAATTTGAACATCCAAAAAACCGTCGTTTTGATTTGGTAAATCTTACCACAACATCACCACCGCAATCAGGGCATTTTTGTCCCACCACAACTGTTAAAAATGCTTTAATATTTTTACACTTTGGATAACCGCTACAAGCCAAGAATTTTCCAAAACGGGAGAATCTTTGGATCATTGGTTTTCCACACTTGTCACAATCACCATGCTTTTCTTCAACAATTTTTATAACTTCGGTATTGGCTTTTTGAATCGTCAGCGTTTTATTAAATGGTTCATAAAATTTTTCTAAAATTTCAATCAATTTTTGATTACCATTGGCAATTTCATCAAGCGAGTCTTCCATTTGTGCAGTAAAGTTAATGTCAAATAATTCTGAAAAAGCCGATGATAAATAATTACAAATTGACTCTCCGAGGCCTGTTGGTTTGAAATAACGTCCGTCTTTTTCCACATAGCCCTTTGTTTGAATTAGTCCAATAATCGGAGCATAGGTTGATGGTCGTCCAATTGATTTTTCTTCCATAATTTTAATCAGACTCGCGTCATTATATCTTGGTGGGGGTTTTGTTTGCTCAAGCTTGCTTTCCAAATCACTGTATGCGACTGACTGTCCCTCATTAATTTGAATTGCATCAGTATGCATTTTCACGTATTCAGGATTTAATATTTTTAAAAAGCCTGGAAAAATAACCTGTTGATGTTCACTTAATAAACAATACTTTTTATCTGAGTCAATTAATAGTTTTGAATATAATACTTCTGCTTCTTTCATCTGTGTTGCGACTGCCCGGTTCCAAATCAGCTGATAAAGTTTCTTATGGTTTGCAGTGATACTTTTATCCTTCACTGTACTTAGCTCTCTCTCAATTTTTGTCGGTCGAATTGCTTCATGCGCTTCTTGAGCTGATTTTGATTTTGTTCGATAACCGCGTGGTTTTTCAAGAGCGTATTTTTCTCCATATGTTGATTTAATATATCTTTGAGCGGCAAAAACAAACTGGGTGGAAAGATTAAAAGAATCAGTGCGATGATATGTGATTAACCCGTGTTCGTATAGATCCTGTGCCAATTTCATTACTGTCCGTGAAGTAAAATTACATTTATAAAATCCTTCTTGTTGCAGAAGCGATGTTGTCAAAGGTGGCGGTGGATAACGCATTTGAGTCTCTTTATTAATCGCGCTAATTTTGTATGAATCTGTTTTTAAATCTGTTTCAATTTGAACATGATTACTTTCAGAAATAGTTGTTTTTGAATATTGATATTTTCCTGCGAATAAGACAATATTAATTGTTTGTTCATAGGGAATTTTATCTTTTTCAATTAGCTTTGCTCTAAGTAAACTATTATTAAATAAGGTATATATTTGATAGTATGGCTCGGATGCAAATTTACGGATTTCTTTTTCTCTTTCCACAATCAACCGGAGAGCAACTGTTTGCACTCTTCCCGCCGATAGCCAATTCTTACCTGTTTTTTTCCAAAGCAATGGAGATAGTTCATAACCAACAATTCTGTCTAAAATTCGCCTGGCTTGCTGGGCTTTTATTAAATCAACCCGTAGTTCTGATGGATTTTTCAAAGCTTCCTCCAGTGCATTGGATGTAATTTCATGAAAGACAATTCGAGTCAGTTTTTTTGCTTTCTTTTTAACGCTAAATTCCGGCCAATCTTCATTTATTAAGCCTAGAATACATGCGGCATGATAAGAAATTGACTCTCCTTCGCGATCTAAATCAGTTGCAAAGATAATTTCTTTATTTTTTTTCGCTAAATCTTTAAGCGTAGCAACAACCTTTTTTTTGTTTTCAATAATTTGATATTGCGGCGCAAAATGATTCTTAAAGTCTATTGCCATAGATGCTCCGGGAAGATCACGAATATGACCCATAGTTGCGTATACGTAATAATCTTTCCCTTTAAGAATCCGATTAAACGTTCTTGCCTTTGTTGGCGATTCAACAATAATGAGTGCCATAGCTTAAAATATCAAACAATCCCAAATTATTCAACCGTAGAGATAAGCTAAGCCAATCCACCGCGGCGGTGGATAGGCTATAGGATAAAAAAATTACTAACTTCCTCTTATTCTTCTTTTTTTAAGCAGTTTTGAATCAATAATAGATAACCTGACAGGTTTGAAAATAGTTTATCTGATAAGAACCTGTCAGGTTATTGAACTTATGGCCAGAACCTGTCGGGTTATAGTCCCTAAAAGAAATTATTCAATTTTTGGCATAACTTGCTAGATTGTCTTACAAAAACTGTCTTACTATTTATTAAAACGTTTAAAATATATGTTAATCTCAGTTTTACTTATTCTTACAAAGACAGTTTTGTATAGATTTGACTAAATATTCCTCGTCCAACCTTTTTTAAGAAAGTTTTAAGGCACTTGCACGCTCCCAGTTATATTCATCTTTTTGAAAAATATGTTGGTTATAAACTCGCTGTAATCGACTATTATTTTGAATATTAACTTGAATTTGCGAATCTTTTTTGGTTAGTTCAACTTCCGTAAATAAAAACCATTCTTCTAAGATTTGCAAATATTTTTTTTGATATCGATTTATAGGTTCATTAATAAATAAAAATTTATCTAAAAAGTCTGGAGTAGATATTTTATTAATAATTTCTAAAATTGATTCCATAGTATTTTCTACTCCTGAAAGGTAATCCCATAATTCATTTGCAATTAAAGTCTCTTTTGGTTCAAAAAATTTTAGCATATTGATAATTGAGCCTAAAAATCTTATCTTATTAAATCCTGTAGGAGTGTCGTTTGTAGGGTCAAAAGGAAAACCAACAAAAAAATTGATCTTCTTACCAGGAAACATTTTATATAAAGCTGCTTTTCCTTCTAAAATCTTTTGTTTTTCTCCTCTCATTTCACCAGAGTTTGGTTTCACAGACTTTAGTTCTATTGCTGTTATACTTTGTTTATCCTGAATAAAAACATCAGCTGAAAAATCAATAGCATTAACTTGTTTAGTTTGACTATTAATAAAGATTAATTTATCCTCTCGACTTAAATTTGCATTATTTTCATTATTAGAAAGTTCTGTTATTATTCTATTAATATTGTTTTTTTGTGTAACAGTAATTTGTTTATTCCCCAATTTTTTTGAGGTATATTCTCGTTTTTCTCCATCTGATAATATACAAGCTACATTTTCAAAGAAAGTTTGCCCTAACGTAGTATTTAATCCATGTAGCCAACTACTAAGACTAATAAAATAAGGGATATCTGACACTTTATTATTTAATTGATTTTGAAAAGCATTCAAAAAAGCTTTATGAAACGGTGCATTTCTATTGTTTGTTGCATCAATCGGAAATGTTTCAAATCTTTGGCGAAGAATTTTGATAACAATACAAGCTATTTGTTGTTTTTTATATATATCTATCATATTTTGTTTTTAACTATGACTTTTTAAATGAAAAATAATTTCCGAATAGGGTGATTTATCTCTTTCGGTTCGATTTAAAACTGGCCGTTTGAATTGTTCCACAATTTTTAAACCAGATTTTTCAGCAATAATAGGATAAAGATTATATTTATCGTTTGCAACAAGAAATATATCAAAATCATTAGCTAAATTTTTTTTACAATTAATTAATACATTTGAAATACCATCAACATAAGATTTTTGCGCCTCTAAACCCTGTCCTTTATATAATGGGCCAATTTCTAACTCGTCTTGACGTTTAAAACCAAAAAGATCATAAGCATATGCATGCTGTTCGTGGTAGTCAATTTGCCCAACGTATGGAGGTGAAGAAAAAATACCTTTTATTTTATTTTTCTGAAATAATTCGCTAAATTTTTGATTTCTCTTTTTAACTTCTTTGAACAAATCAATTGTTCGGGAATCTGCAGGAATAATTAAAGAAAAAGCGTCTGTTTTTAATCTTTTAAATGTATTTAATCTACTTAAAGTGTCAAATGCATAACGCTCAAACCATCCCTTGATAGAAAACAATGGTTTGCAAATTTTTTTATGCTTCCAACAATAATAAGTTGTTGTTTGTGGTTCTTTTAGAGTTGCAAGATCAGAATGTGTTGTGGCGCGGCAAGATCTGATTGTTCGGCTCAATATAACCGCAAATATCTTTTTATTTTTAATATCTTTAATCTTTCTTACCTGATCAAAGGCAAAATTAATTTCTTCCCGTATGTTTTTTATGTACCACATGTCTAAGAAGTTTTTAGATGAAAAATTGTTTAACTTAACATTATATTTTTTTACTAAATCATTGTAAATTTTTAAGAATTCTTTTTCTTTTTCAAGTGCAAATTTATTCTCATCTATTTGTTTTTGAAATATTTTGTATTTATATTCAGGACTTGGGAAATAACTATTATTAAAACTTGATAGATTTAACATTAAGTCTTTTTCAAAAGCAGATATATTTTCTACCGATTCATAATTACTTATTGCTTGATTAATATTTTTAGCTTCATTTTCAAGACTAACTAGATCATAATCAAGTAATTTTGTTTCTGCGATCATGCAGTTAAAACGAGATACGTCGATTCCAATAGAATTTATACCGAGTTCATTTGCTTGAACAAGGGTTGTTCCAGATCCGGCAAATGGGTCAAGAATTATATCTGTTTTTTTAAAAAAAACACTTTTTTTAAAACTATCAATATGATCATCAATAAAGTACTCAACTAATTGGGGAATAAATTTACCTTTGTAAGGATGAAGTCGATGCACATGTTTTGTCGTGTCTGATTCTCTCAAATTATCAAAAGACAGACTCCAATTTAAATCACTTCCAAGTTTTTTTTTCCAATCAATCTCTCTTTTTCCATTAACAGAATAGTAATTTTTTAAATCATTAACTTTAATTAAAGTTGAACCGTCATTTCCATATTTTTTTACTTTTCCGTATTGAATTAAATAAGAAATGTTAGATTCATTAATATCTCTACACAAAAAATTACTTGCCCACTGACTCGCTTCTTTTAGTGTGATTAGATCTTGTGCAACAGCCATAATTAAATTCAAATTTATGAAATAAATATAAGATAAAAGCAAATATAAGTCAACCGTTTTTATGCATCATTAGTAATAGTTTAGCTTGATATGTCAATTACTATTTACTGATATATATCTAGACCCTTCTTGTCCTGTGTTTTTTAAGCAGTTTTGAATCAATAATAGAACGGCGAAGAAGTGATTCTGCCTCAATCCGTTCGTTTTTGTCTTTTGATTTAGTAAGAATTTCTTTCGCGCTTTTCAAAGCAACTTCAGTCATGTTTTGGTCAATTTCGTTTTGTCCATATGCGCGTGAAACTAAAATCGTGATGATTTCACCATCAGTTTCTAAATAACCACCTCCAATTGCCATATAGTCCTCTTTTCCGGATTGTCTTATTGTTACAATACCCTCCTTAAGAAGTACAAAAACATTCACATGCTTTGGTAGAATAGTTAATTCACCATCAGCACCAGGAACCGTAACAGATTTCACTTCCTCATCTAAAACAATTTTTTTGGGTGTAATGACTTTTAAGCGTAAATAACTCATATTAAATTAACCTAATTACCTAATTAACCGAATTTCTAAATAAATCCCAATCTCCAATTGGGTTATTGGATATTTTTTAGGTCAATTAGAATAATTAGATCAATTAGAAATTTCTATTTTTTCCCTTAATACTAAATACTTACTACTATCTACTATTTAACCTCCTCAATCTTTCCCCTCATATAAAACGCTGTTTCGGACTTATCATCATGCTTGCCTTCCAAAATTTGTTTAAAACCAGAGACCGTTTCTTCAACTGTTACATACTTTCCTTCCCGTCCGGTAAACGGCTCTGCTACAAACATTGGCTGAGTTAAAAATCTTTGAATTTTTCTAGCACGAGAAACTGTTAACTTATCTTCCTCGGATAGCTCCTCCATTCCAAGAATGGCAATAATATCTTGAAGATCCTTATATCTTTGTAAGGTTTTCAAAACATTCCTTGCCACTTGATAATGTTCATCTCCAACCACATCAATATCTAAAGCACGCGAAGATGATGTTAATGGATCAATGGCTGGAAATAAACCTTGTTCAGATAAAGAACGCTCCAAAGTTATTGATGCGTCTAGATGAGAAAAGGTTGTTACAGGTGCTGGATCAGTATAATCGTCAGCAGGAACGTACACTGCCTGGATTGATGTGATTGAGCCCTTATTGGTTGAAGTAATTCTTTCCTGTAGGGCCGCCATTTCCGAGGCCAATGTTGGTTGATAACCAACAGCTGATGGAATTCTTCCCAATAAGGCTGATACTTCCGAGCCCGCTTGTGCGAAACGGAAAATATTATCAATAAATAAAAGAACATCCATGTTTTTCTTATCTCTAAAATATTCTGCCATTGTTACACCGGTTAAAGCAACGCGCAAACGATTTCCCGGAGCTTCATTCATCTGTCCAAAGACCAATACAGTTTTATCAATCACCTTTGATTCTTTCATTTCCAACCATAAATCATTTCCCTCACGCGTTCTTTCACCTACTCCAGCAAAAACAGACACACCGGCGTGATTTTTTGCTACATTATGAATCATCTCCTGGATTATAACTGTCTTACCTACGCCAGCTCCACCGAAAATTGCCACCTTCCCTCCCTTAATAAAGGGGGCAATTAAATCAACCACTTTGATTCCGGTTTCAAAAACTTCTTGTTCAACTGTTTGTTCTGCGAGTGTTGGAGCTGGATTATGAATTGAGGCTAATTCAGTCGTTTTTGATGGACCGGCTTCATCGACCGGTTCTCCTAAAACATTATAAATTCTACCCAGGGTTTTTTCACCAACCGGAACTTTAATCGGATCGCCACTATTTTTTACACTCATTCCGCGCGCAATTCCAAATACATTACCCATTGCTACTGTCCGAACTAAACCCGGCTCCAAAACTGCTTCAACCTCCAAAATCAAACGACCGGATTTTTTATTTTCTAAAACTAAAGCATCATATATTTTTGGTGTTTGTTCTTCAGAAAACTGAACATCAATCACAACTCCGCGAACTGCGATAATTTTTCCCTCATTCATATTATTAAATAAATTTTTAATTTGAAATATTAAATTTTTTTGTACGGGCGCGGCGTGACGCGCCCTATCGAATTATTGGGCAAATCACGCTTTGCCCCTACTAATTTTGTACGGGCGGATCATGATACGCACCTACCGATTAAACCGATTCAACCGACTCCTTCGCCGTAATCATATCTAATAATTCTCCGGTAATTTTTTCTTGCCTAATTTTATTGCGAAGGAGCGTTAAATTAAAAATTACATCATTGGCGTTTTCTGTTGCATTTTTCATCGCCATCATCCGAGCAGAATGTTCTCCTGCCTCACTTTGAATTACAGCGTTTCGAATTTTTTCTTCTAAATAACTACGCAACAGTGCATCAATAATTTTGTGTGGACTTGGCTCAATTAAATATTCAACCGCTCTTTCTTTAATAATTGGAGTTTGCACTTTATAACTAAACGGTAATAATTTTTCTTCAACTGGTTCAATTCTTAGCGCGGAGTAAAATCGACTATACAGTAAAAATACATTTGCGTATTTTCCAGACAAAAAAGCTTCAACTGTCATTTGAAAAACCGCGGGAATACTATTTTGTGGTTGATTTGATGAAAAATCTGCAAGAACTATATTCCCAAAACGAGGTATCAACATTGCAGCTTTTTTCCCAATCACAACATATTCACGTTTTTTCCAATTTTCGCTCTTTGTCATAAGGCGAAATAAATTAAAATTAAAAGACCCACACAACCCCTTATTACTACTAATTACAATCGCTAAATCTTTTTGGGTAGCTGTGTTATTTGTGCTTAATAAAGTCGAATACTTTGAGTCTAAATTGACGCTTATTTTTGCAATAATTTTATCAATATTTTCTTGGTAAGGACGCTCTTCAACCGCAGCAGCTTGTGCTCTTTTCATTTTAATTGCCGAGACCATTTGCATTGCCTTAGTAATTTTTCGGACATTAGTTATCGATTTGATTTTTTTTCTAACTTGTCTTATATTCATAATTTTTAAATCATAAATCGCAAATCGTAAATCTTATTTTATTTCCCATTCTCTATATTCTCCTCAATGGTTTTCCCAATTTCTTTTTCCATTTTTTCATCAAGTATTTTATTTTTATTAATACTATCTATTAGATTCTTTTTTCTTAAACGTAAATCACTGATTAGTTTAGTTTCCCAGACATCAACTTCATGTAGTGGCAAACTGTCGAGATAGCCTTTTGAAGCTGCCCAAATTACAACAACCTGTTCTGCTAATTCATAGGGCCTATTCTTATTTTGTTTTAATATTTGTGTAATTTTTGCTCCTCGATTTAAAAGTTTTTTTGTTTCCTCATCTAACTCGCCTTCAAACTGAGAAAATGCAGCCATATCACGATATTGTGCTAAATCAAGCTTTAACTTACCTGCAACTTGCTTCATTGCTTTTGTTTGTGCATTACCACCAACACGTGATACTGAAAGTCCAACATTCACTGCCGGTTTAATACCTGCGTTAAATAAATCCACGTCCAAAACAATCTGTCCGTCAGTAATGGAAATTACATTGGTTGGAATATATGCCGAGACGTCACCCTCCAATGTTTCAATAATCGGAAGTGCAGTAATTGACCCTCCACCGTGTTTTTTATCAACTCGACAAGCTCTTTCCAATAATCGTGAGTGAAGGTAAAAAACATCCCCAGGATATGCTTCTCGACCTGCCGGACGGCGAAGTATCAAAGAAATCTGTCGATATGCCCATGCGTGCTTTGTCAAATCATCATAAACAACTAAAACATCTTTACCTTTGCTCATAAAATACTCTGCAATAGCACTAGCCGAGTATGGCGCCAAATATTGTGCCGCGGCTGAATCTGAGGCTGATGCAGATACTATAATTGTATAATCCATGGCATAATTTTTTTTCAAAAGTTCTGCTACTCCTGCAACTTTAGAATTTTTCTGACCAATAGCACAATAAACACAGATCATATTTTCGCTTTTTTGATTTAAGATCGTATCCACAGCAATAGTTGTTTTTCCCGTACCACGATCCCCAATAATTAATTCTCTTTGTCCTCGCCCAATTGGAATAAGGGAATCAATCGCCTTAATACCGGTTTGCACCGGAACTGACACTGCTTCTCGTGCCACCACTCCTGGTGCCACTTTTTCCACTGAAAAATATAAGTCAGTTTTAATTTTAACTCCGTTATCAAGAGGCGCTCCGAGTGGATCAACAATTCTCCCAAGCAGTTCATCTGCCACAGGAATAGATAAACTTCGCCCCAACGCCTTTGCTTTTGATCCTGACCGAATTGATAAATAATCTCCTAAAACAATTGCGCCAACATTTTCATCGCTTAGATCAATCACATAAGCCAGACAGTTATTATCTAATTCGAGCAACTCTCCATATGCAGCATTATCTAATCCTTGTAATATAATCACTCCGTCTTTAATTTCTGTGACCACACCTTGTTCAGATGATTTTAAATCGAGTTTTGAAGCTCCTAATTCTTTTTCAATGGTTTTTAAATATTCATCAATCAATTTCATAGATTTTGTTGCTTAAACTTTTTAACTGACCTGACAAAGATAAATCATAAATTTTTGAACCTTGCTGCACAATTATTCCTGCCATTATTTCCTGATCGATAATTGTTTCATATGGCATTCCATAAAACTCAGGAAGAGCGCGAAAAACCATATCGATTTCATTTTTATCTAATTGATAAGCTGACTTAATCACAACCATCTTATTTATTTTCTCAACTTCCTTTTTTAACAACTGCTTCAATCGATTTTTGACTTCCGGATCAATTTTCATTTTTTTATTTAGTTTTTTGAATTTAGTATCTTCTCAGTTATTCGTTTTCTTGTAGTTTCATCTAAAACTGACTTTAATGATTGATTAACAATCAACATGCTCATTTCTGCCAGTTTATTTTTCATCTCTTGTTCAAGTGCTGTCTTTTCTTGTAATAACTGTACTTGGGTCTTATCTTTCAATACGTCCATTTCTTTTTTTGTTTGTACTAACATCTCTTCTTTTATCACCAATCCATCTCCCTTTGCTTTTTCAAGAACGGTCTGCATTTCTTTCTTCATTTTTTGTTTAAATTCTTTTTCGTGTGCTTGCATGGTTTCCGTTTGTTTTTCAATTGTTTTTCTCATCGCCTCTGTTTGTTTTTCTTTTGTTTTTTCATCATCAACAAACCTGTTAAATGGTTTAACAATAAACTTCTTTACAATCAAGAAAAACAAAACGAAATTAATCATCTGTGCTATCAGTAATTTAGCATCAATACCTAGATTTTCCATGAGAAAATATAATTTTTATAACAGTTAAAATCATAATAACTTTTATGTGAACTTTAGTATAAGCGCGACCACTAGGGCATAAATTGCCACTGCTTCAGCAAAAGCAATTGATAATATCATTGTTGTTCGTATAGCTGATTCTGCTTCTGGGTTACGACCTAATGCTTCCATTGCATGGCTTCCAATCATTCCAATTCCTATTGCTGGTCCAAGTGCTCCAAGTCCGATTGATAAAGCAACAGCCAGTGTTTTTAATCCTTCACTGTCCATATTTATTTCACCACCTTTCTTATTAAAATTATAATCTAATGATGTTTAGCAATTGCACCATTTAAAAAAACGGTTGTTAACATTGCAAATACCAATGCCTGAACAAAACCGACAAATAATTCCAAAATAATAAAAGGAAACGAGGCGAGAACCGGCACTAAAAAAGCCACAATTGTTAAAAGTACTTCACCAGCAAAAATATTTCCAAAAAGACGAAATGCAAATGACAATACTTTTGATATTTCCGAAATAATTTCCAAAACTCCTACAAAAAAATTAATCGGGTTGCTTAAATCAATAAATTTTTTTATATACTGTAAGAAACCTAAAAATTTAACTCCATAAAATTGTATCATAACAACTGAAATTAAAGCCAATGCTAAAGTCGTATTTAAATCGGCGTTTCCTCCACGAAAAATTGGCACATGCACGATCTTTCCATATTCTTTAATCGCAATCGTAACACTACCTACGCCTGGTAATAATCCAAACCAATTCTGTATAAGGATAAACAGAAAAAAAGATAAAACTAACGGTAAAAAAAACTTAATATTATCACCGAGAATAGATTTAAATAAATCATTGATTGATTTAAACATAAAATGGACAAAATAAAAAAAACCGCTTTTTTTAGAAGCGGTTATTTGTTTACTATAATAAATTGCGATCAGTAGAAAAGTTACTGTAGCAATTATTGATGTAAATAAAGAGTTGGTGATATGTAGCCCAAAAACACTAAAAATTGGTTCGGCCTTTATGTTAATTTCTGGCATTATTTATTTTTTGTCAATCGAAATAAATTATAAAAACTTGCAATTGTACCAAGACATATAAAAAAAATGGTATATCCTGGTTTTGTATTTAATATTTTATCAACTGTCAAACCTAAAAAAACCCCGATTAAAATCGGGGTCACAATATAAAAACCAATATTTACGTTTTGTAAACTTTCTGGTAGATCACTTACTTTCTGTCTTTGTTTGTCAATTAAGTTGATCTTTTCTTGTAACCCGCGTTTTTGAAACTCAATATATTCTTTACCCCGTAATTGAAAAACTTTCGGTTTATACCCAGAAACAGCTAAGGATTCATCACTGAAAGACCGTTAAACTATCCCAAGCTTATTCTTAGTATTACGGGGTTTAGTTTTCATTTTAACATTCAAAATAATTCAAGTCAACTTAAAATACAATTATTGCACAATGTCATTGCGAGCGAAGCCAAGTTTGACTTGGCGTAGCGAAGCAATCCCGTTAATATAAGACGTCCTATTAGTAACGAGATTGCCACGTCGCTCCTTTAAGTCGCTCGTCGCAATGACATATTATTGTACGGACAAGTCGAGACCTGTCTCTACCGATTCAACTATTTTAACTAATTTAACTATTTTTAGACTATTTCAACTATTTATAACTAATTAGTACTTGACTTTATCCAAATCCACCGCATTATCCAGAATAACCGAAAGCTTACCGTCTTTATCGTTTATCTTACCTTTCATTAAAAGTATCCTGCCAATGGCTAAAATATCCTTTAGTTTTTCATAGAGTTTAGGAAAGACAATCAACTCAATCGAACCTGTCTCATCGAACAAAGTTAAAAATGCCATTTCTTGATTATTTTTTTTGGTTTTTATAACTTTTTTACCACTAACAATTCCTGCAATTATTTGGTCAGTATTGATATCATCAGCGGTGATTTCTCCAATCTTTCGCGTAATCTTTTTCTTAATAATCACTTGATGCATACTTAATGGATTTTTAGTAATTAAAAAACCAATCACTTCTTTTTCCATTGCCATTAAATCTGTTTCAGAGAGTTCATTTAAAACCTTAAAATTATCTAAAACTTCGTCGTCTGTTTTTGAAGGCGCAAACAAAGAAAACTGTCCTTTTTCATCATCAATTTTTTTATCCGTAATTTCTTTCACAAGAGTTGGATAGTAAAAAAGTAACGTGGCGCGATTACCAAAATTTGAAAAAGCGTTTGCTTTAATTAGACTTTCAACGGTTTTTTTATTAACTCGTCGTAAATCTATCCGTTGCAAAAAATCCACGAATCCTAAAAAACCGCCTTTTTGTCTTGCCTCCAAAATCGCATCAATCGCTGCTTCTCCAACATTTTTAATCGCCGAAAGTCCAAAGCGGATTCCACTTCTTTCAATGTGGAAACTTTTCAATGAAGAGTTTATATCGGGTATAAAAACTTCAATTTTCATCCGTCGACATTCTTCCAGAGCCTGAGCCATTTTAATCTCTCTCATCGGTCCTGCAACCCCTTGAAGCTCTGACGTCAATAGAGCGGTCATATACTGAGCCGGAAAATTTGCTTTTAGATAAGCTGTCCAGTATGCAATCAATCCATAGGATGCAGAATGGGCTTTATTAAAACCATAGCTGGCAAATTTTTCCATAAAAACAAAAATATCACTTGCAAGTTTTTTCGAGTATTTGTTTTTGATGCACCCGGCAATAAACTTTTCTTGTTCTTTTTTCATCAATGCTTTTTTCTTTTTACCCATTGCCATACGAAAGTTATCTGCTTCTGAGATTGTATAACTTGCCATTTTATGTGCAATTTCCATTACTTGTTCTTGATAAACCAAAATTCCGTAAGTCTCTGATAACACTGGCTCTAAATCTTTATGTAAGTAATGAATTTTTTTTGCATTTTGTTTACCTTCTAAAAAGGCTGGAATAAGATCCATTGGTCCGGGACGATATAAAGCCACCATAGCAGAAATATCTGACATTTTTGATGGTTGAAGATCTTTTGCCAAACGTCGCATCCCCGGTGATTCGAGTTGAAAAACTCCAATTGTTTCTCCGCGACTGATTAATTCATATGTTAATTTATCATCTAAACGTACATCATGAATATCAATTTTTTTACCTGTGGTTTCTTGAACGTAGAGTAAAGCTTGCTCAAGTATGGTTAAGTTTCGAAGTCCCAGAAAATCAATCTTCATTAACCCAACTGCTTTATTGTCTGAGACTGCGTTTAAATCTAAGCAGTACATATCATATTGAGTAATAATCCTTCCCTCTTTAACTTCCCGTTGTAACGGAACATACTCAATTAAATCTTTATCAGCAATCACTACTCCGGCAGCATGCACGGAAGCATGTCTTGAAAGCTTTTCCACTCTCTGGGCAACATCAAGAACTTTTTTTGTTTCTGATTCAGTTTGATAGGCAAATTTTAATGCAGGTGATTCTTCCAATGCTTGAGCAATGCTCATAGAAAATCCTTGTTTACCAACCGGTATCATTTTTGCCAATCGATCCCCTTGCGAATAAGACATTCCGAGGGCGCGTGTCACATCACGCACTGCCATTCTTGCTTCCATTGTCCCAAATGTGATAATTTGTCCAACTTTTTCTTCACCATATTTTTTTGTCACATAATGTAGTACTTGATCCCGACGAACATCAGCAAAATCAATATCAATGTCAGGTGGGGTTGGCCTATCTGGATTTAAAAATCTCTCAAACGGTAAATTATACTCCAATGGATTTATATCTGTTATTCGCAACACGTATGCAACCAATGATCCAGCAACAGATCCTCTTCCCGGACCCACAGCAACTTCGTGATTCTTCGCCCAATTAACAAAGTCCTGAACAATTAAGAAATAGGTCGAATAACCTTTTTTAACAATAATATTCAATTCATAACTTAATCTATCTTCGATAATCTTTTTATCAAAACCAATAACACGCGACTTTCTTTCCTCAACCAGTTGACGAAGATATTGTTCTGCGGAAATTGCATTTGGTGTTGGAAATTCAGGAACAATCCATTTTCCATATGGAATTTCTAAATTACATTTATTTGCAATTGCAACGGTGTTTTCAATTGCTTCCGGGTAATCAATAAAGGTTCCTTTCATTTGATCAGGTGATTTAAAATACATTTCCGGATTGTCCAGCATTGACATTGGACGATCTTTTTCATAGATATTTCTACCGGTTTGAATACAAAGCAAAATTTCTTGAGCATAAGCATCATCTTTATTAAGATAATGAACATCATTAGTGGCAACCAGTGGCACTCCAAATTTTCTTGATAGTTTAACTAGTGCTTCATTGACTTTATCTTGTTTTTCCATTTTTGGATAGCGCTGCAGTTCAAGATAGAAATCATCTTTGAATATCTCTAAGTATTGTTGTAAAACTCTTTCTGTTTCTTTCGGCTGATCCTCCAAGATTAGACTGGCAATCTCTCCACTTAAACATCCTGAAAGTGCAATCAATCCTTCACTATATTTTTTTAAAATTTTAAAATCACATCGGGGTTTATAATAAAAACCTTCTAAGTTGGCAATCGTGACAATTTTGATTAAGTTTTTATAACCCTGAAGATTTTTTGCAAGTAAAACAAGATGGAATTGATCTTTTTCCTGATGTGGTTGTTTATCAAAACGGGACTTTTTTGCTTTATATATCTCAACACCGATAATTGCCTTAACTCCCATCTCTTTGGCTTTGATAAAAAATTTAAACGCACCATACATATTTCCATGATCAGTGATCGCCACTGCCGGCATTCCCATTTCTTTCGCACGCGCAATGGTTTCCTCAATCCGGCACATGCCATCAAGTAGAGAATATTCCGTATGGAGGTGTAAGTGAACGAATGACATAATAAAATTTCTAATTTCTAATTATTCTAATTAACCTAAATAATTCCCAATTTCCAATTGGTTTTTGGGATTTATTTAAAAATTAGGTTAATTAGGTCAATTAGGTCAATTTTTGCTTGAGCGCTTCTATAACTAGTTTAGCATCTGCCTTCCCTCTCATCTCCTTCATCACCTGCCCAACTAAGAACATAATTGCATTTTGCTTTCCGGATTTGTAGTCAGTAATAACTTTAGGATTAGCCTGAATTATTTTGTTAAATACTTCATCAGGAATTGAAACAAGAGAACTCTTTATATCCCCTTTTAATCTAATAATTGATATTATTTCTTCAATTAACGCTTGATCTGTTTTAAATAACGATAATTTATTTCTGAGTTTGTTTAAAAATAAGTTGGCAACCTCCTGTGGCGATACTTTTATCTTTATTATTTCTGGATTTAACAAAACAGATTCAAACTTTTTTGCTAAGTCCTTATCTCTTGTTAAAATAAAAGCATCGCTATCTTTTAGTTTAAAGTTTTTTATGAATCGATCCATTTTTTGTTGTGGTAGTTCAGGAATAGTTTTTGCAATTGATTCGATATATTCATCACTAAACTCAAATGGAGGAATATCCGGTTCAGGAAAATAACGATAATCGTGTGCATCTTCTTTTGTCCTTTGTGAATATGTGATGTTTTTCTCACTGTTCCATCCTCGTGTTTCTTGAATTGGAGTTTCTCCTTTTTCCAAAATTTCAATATGACGCTTCACCTCATATTCGATTGCCCTCTTCACATAATTAAACGAATTAATATTCTTCACCTCAACTTTATAGTTTGGTAATTTTGAATTTTGAATTTGATTTGAACTTTGATCTTTGAACTTTGAACTTTGCACTACTCCCACACTTATGTTTGGTTCCATCCTCATTGTTCCTTTTTCCATATCCGCATCTGATATGTCCAAATAACGGATAATCGTATGGAGCTCTTTAAGAAATATTACCACGTCTTCAGAACTATGAAAATCCGGCTCGGTCACAATTTCAACCAAGGGAACTCCGCTTCGGTTAAAATCAACCAAAGTATCTCCCCTTTGATGAATCAACTTCCCGGTATCTTCTTCCATATGAACACGATGTATTCTAAACATCTTTTCCTCCATTACTTCATTTAGTTTTGACTTGTGGTCTTTATTTTTGATTTTTGAACTTTGAACTTTGATTTTGAGCAACCCTTGGGTTGCGATCGGTTCATCATACTGGCTAATCTGATATCCTTTTGCCAAATCTGGATAAAAATAATTTTTTCTATCAAATTTTGAAAATGAAGAAATCTGACAGTTTAATGCTTTTCCCAAAAGCACACACCATTCAATTGCACGTTTATTCGGAACCGGAAGTGCACCGGGTAATCCCAAACAAACAGGACAGCAATGAGTATTGGGTTTAACTCCAAAATGATTGGCATCACATCCACAAAACATTTTTGACTTTGTTTTGAGTTCAACGTGAATTTCCAAACCAATCACCGGCTCATATTTATTATTATAATTATT
>Ga0210021_1001647_pt1 | contig 20968 bp, 16 predicted proteins | sample CryGeymeta201517_FD_183981 | JGI IMG/M metagenome (GOLD analysis project Ga0210021, IMG submission 183981) | Groundwater microbial communities from Crystal Geyser aquifers in Utah, USA - Crystal Geyser metaG 2015-17 (SPAdes) (version 2) | ecosystem: Environmental > Aquatic > Deep subsurface >... | reverse complement strand
ATTTTATACACACATGTCTTCAGGAAGAAAACCCAGGGAAGAAAAGGACATTTTCAAACGGCCAAGTCTAAGACAATTTCAAATTGCCGGTGACAAACTTCGCGTCTTCGGGGAGGATATCAGGATTCACCTTGCAGATGCACTTATGATGCGTCTTGATGCGGTCTTTCTTTGATTTTTTGTTTCGCTGTTTTCGCTTTTTCCGTTCTTTTTCAGACGAGAAGTTTTTGCCTTTGTCTTTCCTGGAGGGCTTGATATCGGGCTTTCCCTGCTCCCCGTTGAGGCGACGGAGTTCATCGCGAAGCAGCTGATTGAGACGCTTGAGTTCCTGGTTTTCCTGTTGAAGCCCCTCGATTAGGTTGAGCAGCTTGCCGATGGCTTCCCGTGCGCGGTCGAGGTCTATGATGGCGCTTATGTCGAAGCTTCTTAGCAAGGAGATGGCTCCTGACAGAGTTTCCGGCGAAACTCCTTGCTCAACGGATGGACATAGACAGCCTTTTTGGGCAGGATCGCTTTTGTGGACTTACTGAGCTTGCCGCGACCGGTAGTTTCGCCGATGCAGCGCCAGTTGTCAGCCTTGTAGCAGGTGCCGCGGAATCGCTGTGGATCGACAAATGTCTCAAGGAGATGTACCGGGTGGGCATAGATATTTTCCCAATCTTTCGATATGCAGCGGCGGTTGAGGGCCAGCAAATAGGAAGCCAGGTTGGAGACCTCGACCCAGGGCAGAATCAGAAATCGACCCTGATAGGCAATCAAATGGAGGTTGCTCTTCCGGATCGTTACATCCCATCCGATAAATCGGTCCCGAACTCCGATGTACCACGGGGCGGAGGACCACAGCAGACAAGCAATCGGCCTGCCATGGGAAAAAGCCACATACTTGAGCTGCTCTCCGACAGGTTGGGTATAACCCAGGTAGTGGTGCTCGCTGATGAGGCTGTTACAGAGCTTCTCCTGCGGGCTCCTGCGGACTTGCTCAAGGCGGATGGGCAACAGCGCATCGATGGGGCCATCAATAGGCGTTTGATCAACCGCAACCCGGGCAGGCACCTTGCGGTTTACCAGTGGATTTGGAACCTTACATTTGGGCGGGGGCAATTGAATCCATCCCTTGGATTCCAGGAGCAACAGCAAGCTGCGGCAGACCATATCTTTCAAAGCGCCATTGGCTTGTCGCCAATTCCACGCCCTGCAAAGCTCCTGAGAAATAAACCGCCTGCTCCCGCAGGGGTTAGCGGAAATGATCCGCCTAACAAGGGCAATATCGGATTGATTGATAACCCGAGCGCGATATGTGATAGTGGCTTCCATGATGTCTGGCAATATAAATCATCATGGACTGGAACGCAAGAGAAAATTCAAACTTTTTTCAAAAAAAATACACGGCTGAAAATTGCTTTTAAACCAGGTTGCTCCCATTTATTGAGCTGATACCTTGAATTCTCCTGCCTATCTGAGAATGAGCACAGAGGAGTGGCTAGCTTTGATAACCCTCTTAACCTTAGTCCAGGGTAAGACGTTTTCAAGAACGGATTTCTTGCCCATCCATAATGCCATGAGGTCTTGTCGAGCCTCTTTAGAGATAAACTCTTCGAGGGAAGACAGGGGCACAACTTTTATTTGGGGATTGATCTGCCGATCAAGATAGTACTTCAAAATGCTGTTCATTTTTCTTTCGACTTCAGATTTCAAACCTTCACCGTCACTCATTCCGATTACTTCCAGATCCGCATGATGGATGCTTACCATTTGGTTTATCATTTCCAGGGATTCCTGGCTCGTCTTATCCTGATCTAGGCAGCAGACAATTTTCCTGACGTTTCGCTCTTCTTTGACAACCAGCACGGAGCAGGCAGCACCATTAGCGAGGCGTTCCGGTACGTTAGCATCACCTTCCCAGAAGCATTGCTTCTGCTCGCTGCACCCGACAATGATGAGGTCGCTTTCATCTTCCTCTGCTTCTGCCAGAATCTGTTTGACGGGATTACCCAGCCTGGTTCGAACCTTGAGGCTCTTCCTGGCACTCCGGCACACGCCCAGCTCTTGCCACACGCCCTTGGCCACCTCGATCAATTCGTAGTCAAACTCTCTATTCAGGTAAGGCGAATCTTTCTCCTCAAAATAGCTGAGAAAACTCTCCCGGTACTGTCCAAGGGCTTTGGCCAATGGATGAGAAGGCCCCCATGCAACAGATGCCGGGTCATGATGGTTCTTTCTCGCTTCCTTAGGTGACAAAACTCCCAGCAGGGTTACGTTTGCCAGGGTGTTCCTGGCCAGTCTCGCCGCTTCCTCCACTGCATAGGCGCTATAAGAACTCCTATCCACCGCAACAAGGATTTTCATGTCAGCCTCCCTTGACTGTAAGAATGTTCACCGCGGACAGAAAAGAATAGGAGACGGAATACGGTGCAGCAATTCCATCATATGGCTCTTTTTGTCTGCCAGATCGTTAATTGAAGATACTACCAGCCCATAATCCTTGAAAAGGTCACTGAGCTTTTCAGGACTGTCCTGGATCACCCGGCCTTCTCTGGGAACCCGTCCACCTTCAACAAGCAGGTTGCGTGCAGAGGAGAGAACACTTTCGGCGTGCTCCTGGTTATGAAGCGTTTGACCGCCGCTCTGCTGAACCCTGTAATAGAGCAGATCCACATCGAACACGCCCCCGTTGAAGATTTTCAGAAAGGTTTTTACCACTCCGGAGGGGTTCATATCGTCAGCCAGCAAGACAGCGATCCTTCCCATTTCCATTAGGTTTTTTACTAGAATTACGGGGCAGAATGCATCTTTATACAGCCTGGATCGCATCTTCTTGTAAAAGCTTGCAGAGGAAAACGAATACAATTCCCCTTCAATGAAGAGGTCATAGGATTCCCTTTCAAGTTCACGGAGGATTTCTTCCTCAGGGTCTCCTATCAGGATCTTTGTAAGAGCCAAAGGTGGGCACGATGGCCTTTCCGCCTGGATAAGCTGGGCGATCTCGTCTTCTCCTGCCTTTAACAGTGACTTCTCCCAGGTTCGACGCACCCACCCTGTGCCCGGCGGATGTCCTGCAGCGGCCGGGTCTTCCACATGAATGGTTTGCAGCGTCATTTTGACCATAGTGCCCATCCGACAAGCGTATCTAAGGGCAATACTTGATGCCAGGTCAGCATTCAGAGAAACGAGCGTCTTCAACATAGTCACACCCCTTTTTTATTGCCTTTATTCCTAGGCAGTTGGCGCAAGAGGCCTATTGCATCCTGTTCTTCAGAACCTTGGCCTCTGCCTTCTTTACTATCTCCTGTATCTCACCCAATTTGAAAGGTTTCGCAAGAAAATCGAACGCACCTTTCTGAAATGATTCCTTGGCAGTCTCCATCGTCGCAAATCCTGTTATGACTATGACCTCTGTTGTGGGGGAGCGCTCTTTTACCATCGTTAAGAACTGCATCCCATCAAGCCCAGGCATTTTCAGGTCTGTGATAACGATTTCAAAGTCTTTCTGCGTTATCCTTTCTGAAGCCTCGGAGCTTCTGGAAAACACCTCCACCTCATAGCCTGCCTTTTCCAGCGCCGGTCTCAGGCGCTTAAGAACGATGGTTTCATCGTCAAGGACGAGGATACTGGTCTTATTTGCAGCAACCATGTTACCTCCTTAGTAAAGTGTGGAAGAAGCTCCATCTGTCCAGGCGAAAGACATCCATGCATTCCCCGCTCAAATGGGTTTTTCACACTCTGTTAGAATGTTGTGGAACCGCCGTGCGCATTCTTAAGCGCTTCAAAATCTTCCAAGGACCGGGTCATTTCTCCTTCACTAACCATCCTTATATCCAATTGTCTTGTGTATGCAACAAGAAGTCCAAGAAGACGCATCTTTCGTTGCATGCCATCTATGTCCAGTTTCTTGATCCGCGCCACAACGAGATCTCCCTGAACATCAGTACGGAAATCATTTTTGGCAAGTATATCCCCCAGGAGCCTGACCCTCCTGGATCTACGGGTGACGTCGGTCACCCCGCCGAGGAATCGAAAGTAGACATAATTGTCATTGGCATTCTTGCTGATATAGGCATCAATCATATTGAAATGATAGCCGAGGCGAAGGCTGAGATTGGCATACTCCTTTGAGATTACGGCGAGATTCTGGCCCACATACCTTGGGGTTGCCATCTTTAGAGAAAAGGTTCGGGTCAGGCTTGACATAAATCCCCCGAAATCCAGTGAGACCGGGTCGGTATTCCATGCTCCTGGAACGATCAGTCCTTCCAAAAACGCTCGCATCGGGAGCGACAAAACGTCTTTCGGTTGCACGCTGCGGGCATTGGCTGAAACCACAAGGCCCCCTCCTATGTCAATCAAGACCAGAGCTAACGGGATGTCGAAATCGAGCTTCCGGCCTGCCGTTTGTGACCCTGCAACATTTGCGTACTCCAGGTGGATCAGTTGCTGCGCCGCCTTTTCATGAGTGAAACGGGTGATATCATGAAATGTCTTGCATGCTTCGGGAACAAAGTCCTTGTCAGAGGGATCCAGGAGGTTGAGTGGAGCAATCCTCTTGAGCACCCTGCGGAGGAGGCGATATTCATAAGTTTCCTCGAAAGCCTCATCTGCAAATTCGTAGTAGCAAAGCTCCGTTACCGTTCCCTCGTATACGACATTTTGTCTGGCGTCGACTGTTATCTCTTGGCCTGACCGCAACAGCTCGGTTGCAACAGCGGTATTCACGATGGTTGGCACCTGGAATTCACGGGCGATCGTAGCCATGTGTCCCGTTGGCGAACCGACATCGGTAATCACCGCACTGGCCTTTCTGATTGCCTTTGCAAGCCTCGGGGAAGTGTATCTAGACACCAGCACGGCGCCTTCCGGAAAAGCAACCAGATCGTCGTCGGTTTTAATCAGAAAGGCCTTTCCCGCCCCAATGCCTTCCTGGGCCACTACTCCCTTGTTCTCGAAGATTATCGGGTACTTTTTTAATGCCGATGAGATATCGCAGGCCATATGTCCACTTTGGGCCTTTATCCTCAGGGGTCTTGTCTGCAAAATGAAAAGACGGTCACTCTGGTCGAATGCCCATTCAATGTCTTGGGGCTTTTTGAAGTGTCTTTCAATGATGAGTCCCTCCTCGACGATACTGTTTATGAGATCATCTGTAAGGGCGCTTCTTGTCTGCAAGGCCTCGTCAAGCAGGCGAAACTCCGTCCCTCCGCCTTGTTTTGGAAAGAGCGCGGTTTCTTTTCGTACGATGTTGATTGCAGTAACTGAATGAGGCGATTTTCGAGCCACAGCATATTCGTCCGCGGAGACTTCTCCAGCAACAAGGGGTGCTCCCAGCCCCCAGTTAGCGGTCAGTAACATTACTTCACGCTCAGGCGACCTGGGATCAAGGGTATAAAGGACCCCACTCACCTTCGTATCAATCATCAACTGGCATCCGACCGCCATGGCTACCTCGCCTTCGGCAAAGCCCTTCTGCCTTCTGTACTCCATGGCAGACCTGGGATAGGTGCTGGCAAGCACCTCTTTATAGCTGTCCAGGACCTTTCCAGGCGTCTCATTCAAAACACTCAAATATTGGCCGGCAAAGCTCATTTCAGTATCTTCACCCTTGGCACTGCTTCGCAGCGCCAGGTGAACATCCTTGTCCCCGGCCCGAAGACAGAGGTCATCCAGGGCTTTGCGTATGGCCTTCTGCAACCCTGGATGCACGGTGCCAGACATTATCAGAGCCTTAATCTCAGCCTCCGCCGCTTCGGTTGTAATCTCTTCATTCTCCCAGGATGTTGCAATCCCCTGAATCTTTTCCTGCAATTCGTTGTGTTTCAGAAATGACTGGAACGCCCGGGTAGTTATGGCGAAACCTTCCGGAGTAGGCAGGCCAAGTAAATTCTTGACCTCAGCGAGATTTGCGTTCTTGGAACCCACTACGTCCCCGAAGTCCCGGGATATGAGATGGTATGGCATCGTGTAATCCGTTTGCGGAATCACCAGCCTTCCGGCCAATTCCTCTTGTATCTCCTGGTGAATGGTTCGAAAAGCATCGTAGAGCGCCGGGTACTTTCCGGGCGCCATAGCGTTAAGATTGTATATGAGCTTGTAGACCAAATCGGCTAATTGCTCGCATGTCGAGCGAATGTACTGCCGGTCAAAAACGTAATTTCCCCCGAGTTTTGTGCCCATACCGGCAATCAGATCCAGGATCTGGTTGTTGAGTGCCAGGATTGTCTGGAACAGACCAAAGAGCGTTGCGAAAGGAACCTGTTTGGAAGGCCCTCTCCCATGCCTCAATGTCTGTTTGAACCAGCCAAAAATCCAATTCATAACTCACCGCTCACTCTCCGGACTCAATTCTAATGTGCCCCCTTGTTCTCCCCGAACAAAAAGTCCATTAACAGACCGGCTGCAATAGCTATCAGCACGGCCAGCAGACCATAGAGGCCCCCATGGTTAAATGAAAGAGAGGAGAGAAGAGCCGTAGCCCCTACCTTCTCAACTCGAATTTCTCTTGTTGCCGCTCCTGCAATATTTCCGTTGTTGACAGCCAGGACCTTGACTTGATAGGTGCCGGAAGGCACTCGGGCCGGAATGAAGACCTCCGTGGCGAACGATCTCATTCCGTTTCCGTTCTTGCCATAGATGACGGGAGCTTCTCTCATCGCATAGAGCTCCTCCCCTTCTCTAAGTTTCAAGAATTCCCCGCCCAGCTTATCCTTGTCGCCCTTATCAGGCGTGATTTCGATCTGCTCCTTGAGAGATTCAAGGCCAATTCCCAACTGTTGCCATTTGACGGGATTCGACCTGGCGAACTTCCCGACTGCCTCGGGATAGTAAAGCATATAGAGCGTGGGCACCTGGCGGAAGGTAACACTCCCCAGGTTCATCCAAAGAACTCCGAGGATGCGTCCCTTTTGCTTGAGCTCCAGATCTTCGCGCTTTCCGGTCAACTGCACAATCACTTCACTGTCTTCGGGAATGGTCCCTGAAACCGATATCTGAGTTCCGTTGAAAAGCGTGCCGATTTTGACCACATCGGGGTCCGTATTTACCGTGACCGGAATGCTGCTATAAACCGCCCCAGTATATGATATCATGAAGACCATGGAAGAAACCAACCATATAAAGAAGTTTTTCATCAATTTAATGCCCTCCTGTGTAGCCTAGCAGCGTATGGGGAGGAAGCAGAAGGTCGACCAGCATCTTGACCATGACAAGAAGGACTATGGAGGCCAGGAGGATCTTCAGCTGGTCGCCCTTTAGGCTTTTGCTCAGTCTCGCCCCAAACTGAGCGCCGATAGTTGACCCCAGGAGCAAGATAACCGCGAGTACAAAATCAACTGTGTGATTACTGTAGGACTGCATGATGGTCACGTCAATGCAGGTGAAAAGGATCTGGAAGAGACTCGTTCCCACTACCACATGCATCGGCATTCTAAGTAGATAGACCATGACCGGTACCATAATGAACCCGCCTCCGACCCCCATAATCGCCGCCAGCACACCCACAAAGCTGCCCAATACCAGAGGCATGAGGATAGACAGAGTGATGCCTGATTTGTCAAAACGGGTCTGCCATGGGAGCCTCTTTACCAGGGCCGCATACATTGACTCCTTCTTGGGGGCAGCATGGCTTTTTTCCTTCTTTCTCAGGGTCTGTAAACTCTCTAGAAACATATACGTTCCGACAAACCCCAACATAAGCACATAGGTAACTTTGATCAGAAAATCCGCGTTACCCATCTGTCTCATGATCTTGATCAACTGGACTCCCAATGTGCCGCCGATGACCCCTCCTGCCAGAAGCAGGATGCCCATCTTAAAATCCACGTTTCCCATCTTGTAGTGGGCCAGGGTGCCCGAAGTGGAAGCGCCGACTATCTGATTCGAATCTGAGGCGGCAGCTACCGTTGGAGGGATACCGATCATGATCAGGAGAGGCGTCATCAGGAAACCGCCACCTACGCCGAAAATCCCTGACAGGATTCCTACGATCCCCCCCATGCCGAAGACAAGAAAAACGTTCACGCTGTTTCCAGCGATCGGAAGATATAAATGCAGCATCATCCTCTCCTTTCCAATGCGGGTTGCAGGTTCTTCTCCTGGACGACCTCTATGCGGCAATCTACCTTGTGGCGAACCTTTTCCAGGAGCTCTGTGAAGTTTCCGAATGAACCTTTTTGATCGCCAGGCAGGCCAAGCACCAAAATAGTAATCCTGTTTTCCTTTATAAATTTGACTAATTCGATATCAATATTGCCATACATAGCAAAGTAATTTACGGAGATCCCTTCTGAGCGCCCCTGCTCTATAAGCGCTTCGAGGCTTTTCATCATGTCAGCCTTCCATTGCTCTTGAGACGCCTGCTCGCCCTTATCAACATCCGAATCAATAACAAACAGGAATGAAACCTTGGCTTTTATTCTCCTTGCCAGGTTGAGGGCATGAATGGCCGACCAGATGTTGCCCTCCGCTGTTTGCAAGACGACAAGAATTCGCTCCATGTGAACCTCCTCACTCAAACGACAGCAAAAAGAGGGCCAACATTTATATTACGTAATATCAAATAGTTGTCTTGATAGATTAGATGACTGGCAAGAAATGTGTTTCATTTTGAAAAATATGGCTGATGAGAACTAACCTACTGGAATCGATTAGTCTTCCAAGGATAAGAGGAGTCGGTGGCGTTTCAATTTGAAAACTAATCCCCTTTCAAAAGGTTGTACTTTCGCATCTTTCGCCACAAAGTAGTACGAGGCAAATTGAGGATTTTGCTGCTCAGGACCTTGTTATGATCTGTCTTTTCAAGGACCCTGGCGATGTGCTGCTTTTCCAGCTCTTCAAGGCTAAGCAGTCCTTCGCCGTCCAAAGAGCTGAATTCGAGTTTTTGAAGGTCTGATGGGAGGTCCTCTGTTCTGATCATCTCTCCCTCAGCTAGGGCTACAGCTCGTTGAACTATGTTCTCCAATTCACGTATATTTCCCGGGAAATTATAGTGCAGAAGGATATCCAAAGCCTGCGGAGAAATTCGTTTAACCTTCTTTCCGAATGGTCGGCTGTATTTTTCAATGAAGTATGAAATCAGGAGAGGGATATCGTCTTTCCTCTCCGCGAGTCTGGGAAGATACAGAGTGACGACGTTCAGGCGGTAGAAAAGATCCTCCCGGAATGTCCCTTCGGAAGCAGCCTTCTTGATGTCTCTGTTGCTGGCTGCAATCAGACGAATATCCAGTTCGACGGGCCTGGTCCCGCCGACTCTCAGAATCCTTCTCTCCTGAATAACCCGCAAGAGCCTCACCTGCATGGAAGAGGGCATTTCACCTATTTCATCCAGAAACACCGTGCCCCCGGCTCCTGACTCCAAAAGACCTATTTTGGTTATAGTCGCCCCGGTGAAGGCTCCCTTTTCGTGCCCGAAGAGTTCGTTGCAAATCAGTTCTTCCGTGAATCCACCGCAGTTGAAGGAGACGAAAGGTCCGTCTTTCCGTGGGCTCAACCTGTGGATGGATCTTGCAACTAACTCTTTCCCTGTTCCGCTTTCTCCCTGCAGCAGGACATTACAATTGACCACGGCAACCTTTCTGACCATGGAGAATATCTCCTGCATGACGCCGCTATTGCCTATAAACCCGTCGAGGGGTCCCCCGCCGCCCAGAGCTTCCCTCAGGAGCCGATTCTCCTCGCGAAGCCCTATCTTCTCCCTCGCACCACCGGCAAGCGAACGAATTTCCTCCAGTTTGAATGGCTTTGTGACGTAATGATAAGCTCCCCTCCTTATGGCCTCGATCGCAGAGTCAATGGACCCGTGGCCTGTGATAATTATGACCTCCACATCTCTTTGAGATTTCTTTATAATTGCTAGTACTTCGATGCCGTTTGCATCGGGGAGCATAACGTCGAGGAATACTATAGGAAAAGGATCGCGCGCAAAGGATTCAAGAAAGGAACGAGCCGACTGAAAAGCCTCTACCTCAAAGCCGTCCTTCTCAAGTACCCGCTTGAGGCGAGCGCATACAGTCAATTCATCGTCAACCACTGCAACCCTAGGCATCCTAAATCACTCTCTTATTATCGGCAATGGGTAGATTAATGAAAAAAGCCGTCCCCTTGCCCACCTCGCTTTTAACTTCGATGTAGCCACCATGGGTCTTTATAATCCCGTATGTCAGAGACAGACCGAGCCCGGTTCCTTCACCCACAGGTTTGGTCGTATAAAAGGGATCGAAAATGTGTGCTAAATCCCCTGGCTTTATGCCTGAACCAGTATCTGCTATTGCTACTCTTATGTAACCCTCTTGAGCCTTTTCAGTTCGGATGGAAATAAGGCCTCCCCTATCAGTGGCCTGGATCGAGTTGAGGATGATATTAAGGAATGCCTGCTGCAAGTCCTGGCGCTTTCCACGGATGGCCGGCAAGTCATCCGCGATCTCCTTTTCCATCTGGATTCCCTTTACCATGATCTGATTCTTCACAAGCCTCACAGTGCCTTCGAGGACATCCTTGACGCTGAGATGGGTCAGGAACGGGCGTTCGGTCCTGGAAAACTCCAGGAGATTCTTTACGACGTGACTAGCCCTGTCTGCCTGATGAATAATGTCCTGGATCATCTCATGCGCTTCAGTATTATCCGTGCCGGGGTATTCCAGAAGCAGACTCTCCGCCGTTATTGATATATTGTTGAGAGGGTTATTCAATTCGTGGGCAATACCAGAGGTAAAAGTCCCAATGGAGGCCATTTTCCGGGATTGCAGTAATTGCTCCTGCCCTGATTTGATCTCTTCAGCCATCTTGTTGAAAGCCGCTATCAATTGTGAAATTTCATCTTGACCTTTGGCATTGTAGGGGATGGGTTCGAAGGTCTCCTTTGCAACCTGGGCCGTTGCTTCCTGGACAATGGCGAGGGGTTTCAGGATGCTTCTGGTAATGAGATGGAACACAAGGAGGACGAGGACGGCAAAAGTACCAAGGAAAGCTAAAGGCACACCAAGGGTTCCGGTCAGAGTCTTTTGAATGAGCTGCCTCTTAAGTTTTTTCAGCATCTGAGCGAAATCTACAAGGGCCTTTCCCTTTTCTCTGATTTCAACTACGTCTATCTGACCCTCTCCCTGCTTGCTTAAATCGGCGATCTTCTCGAGACTAAGCTTGTAGTCATACAACCTCTCCTCGAGATTCCGGTAACCTCCCCCTCCGGCCACGCGCTCAATACTCTCCGCAAGCTTTCTTGCCCCGTCTTCCACCCTGAAAAGGTAGAAGATCGTCTCGTGCAGGCTGTCAATATCTCTGGTAAAAATAAAGTTCTTTTCATATCTTCTCAATTCAAGGATATTGTTGAGGAGATCGTCAAAGTGCTCGACGGTGATCAGCTTTTGCTCAAGAGAAAAGATGTTCCTGTAATATAAAAGCGTTAGGACACCAATGAAAGAAAAGCACACGAGAAAAAAAACAGTTATTTTTCCTTTGATGGTCTTAATGTCCTGTCCCCTTTCAATCCGACCGCTCTTGTTAGAAGCCGGCAGCAGCGGGACCTCACCCTACCGGGAGCCTCATAATTAGCGTTTCAGTGTTGTACAGTAAGAGAGTTGGTTTCAACTCTCAGGCACAATTACTATGCCGGAATACAAAACTTTGGCGGCGATTCCCTAATTGGCCTTACGCCAAGCTGGAAAGTCGACAGCCCTTGCCAAAGCTGTTCCCGTAATGATTAAACGCGGTGCGTGTACTCTATCAGAGTACTCCGCAATTTTCATGCCGTCAATCGCCCGGGCGTCTTCTCAGATTGATAATGGACAAGACTTCTTATCTAGTGTCCATCCGGAAATAGCAGTTTTTGACCAGCATAGGCGAGACCAAAATCCTCCTGCCTCCGAGATTTTTTGACGGAGAGAAGTTTCTTGAGTTTTTGGCCTTCTATATGCTCAGATTATGTATTTTTAGACAAACCTTTCCCTTTAGCTTCAAAATGTTATCATTTGGTTGAAATGCTGTTTGATTCAAGTGGCAGTTTCGCTCCTCGCTATAGTGAATAAATTGGCCGCTACAATCGATGTCCACACGTAGCTCTTGAAGGAGTTAAAGGACTTCCATGTGCACCTCGTAAGTCCGAAACCTCGTTTAAGACAGGAGATTCCAGCCTCAATACCGGCGCGGAAATTACGCAACTTGTTGTAGATCCATGCACTTTTGCACATATCCTCTTCTTTGAGGCCTCGCTTCTTGGCAAAGCACACATCCTTTATTCCTCTGGATTTGGCCGCCTGCAGATTCGCCTTGGAAGCAAAACCCCCATCCAGGGCCACCTTTTGAGGATAGCGACCATAGACCTGTTCATGACGGTCCAGCATCTCTTGCGTCAAGCTGGTATCAGCGGGATTGCCTTCAACAATCAAGCAGTCGGTGATGAGATTAGACGGCCCGCCACTCAGGCATATCTTATGACCGAACAAAGTATCCCTGCGATCTTTGATGATGATATCCGTGTGGGGCTCGAAGATGGATACAATCTTCTCGCAAGCAGGTACCTTTTCACCATTGATCACCCGGCGCCGGGTTTGGTCAATAACCTTTTCAGCCAGGGCAATAACCCCCTTGATTTCTTTCTTGATCCCTTCTGCCATAATCGCTTTCATCGGGTCCACAAAAACACTTGTCTCCAGAATAGACACTGCACTGTGTCCATAGCCAACTGTCTTTTCCGTAACAACAAGAAGATCCTTGTATTTTTCCGTACGGATCTTCTTATTCCTGGCATTCATCACGCCGAGCATTCTTCGCTTGGCTCTCTTGCAGTGATCTGTAAATTGCAACCGTGTCTCTTGTAATCCCTCCTTGATAGCAACAAAGTTACGTGTAAGTACACGCACACAATCCCACAACAGCGATGAATCAGCCGGATCGTGGATATTGGTTTCAACTACTGTACAGTCTATCCGTGAGTGTTTGCCTGCCTCGATCTTTTTGTCCTCACTGTATGCCACTATAAGTCTATTGACGCTTTCCATTGTCGCAGCAGAAATAGCTTTGATATTGCTGCAAAGGGCCGTCTTCTTGAATCCTTTTTCGGTTATGCCAATTTTGCAAAAACTTCGGTAGGTTCTGGAGTCAACAAGATGAAAGGCAAGTTCCTCATAGCTGAACCCCTCTCTCTGTTTGATGATGGCGGCACGCAGAACTTGTTCGGCGCTCATGCCCTGCGCTCCCTTGTCTGTCTTTTTAACCCCATGGGTAAGGTCTTGCAAAATCATCTCGTTTATAGTAGGAATGCTCTCAAGGATTCGACTGATCCTTTTGTAATCTTCAGCGTGAGGATGCTTAATACCGTCATCCATCAAGGGCATCTGCTGTTGGTATTTTTTGCGCATTTTTTGGTGGCCTTTTCCTGTTTGTTATCGTTATTTCAGTTGCTTGAATAACTTTATAACAAAAAAACATCGAAATTGTCTACCTTAAAATGCGCTTTTTTCATTTTTATCAGTAAATTACCTTTTCCGGATGGACACTAGCTAAGTCCCCAAGGAATAAAAACTGCCAAGGATAAGTGAATTTTTAACTCACAGAACCTTCATATTCCGATAAAGCGGAAACACTTCATTTATATCTTGCTGGTGGGGGATAAGGTGGGGGACAAGGCATATCAAAACAAAAAGGGGCTAGGTTTTTGACCTAACCCCTTATTATTGTTTGGCGGGGACGACGAGGCTCGAACTCGCGACCTCCGGCGTGACAGGCCGGCGTTCTAACCAAACTGAACTACGTCCCCGATGGTAGGCGGAACAGGATTTGAACCTGCGACCCCCGGCTTGTAAGGCCGATGCTCTCCCGCTGAGCTATCCGCCCTTTGTGGAGAGGATTCTTTTTATCATCGCGGGCGCTGCCTGTCAAGGTAAATTGCACCGCTAATGGGTTATGGGTAAAATGTCTTGAATTTTTCCATTATCAGCCATTGCCTTAAGCCAGAAAGGCTCAGCTTCCTCATTTGATGAGAAAAGCGCCTCTCCCTCTTTAAGAACTAATGCCTCCTTCAAGACATCGTCCATATTTTCTGCGGTTATAATCTGAACTTTCTTGAGAATAGGTTTTGGAATCTCTTCTATATCCTTTTTGTTATCCGCTGGTATGATAACTTTAGTTACTCCCCCCCTGTGAGCGGCGAGTATCTTCTCCTTGAGTCCTCCTATAGGAAGAATTCTTCCTCTGAGAGTTATCTCTCCCGTCATAGCCAGGTCATGTACCACGGGTCTTCTTGTGAGGGCGGAGACTATGGATGTAGCAAGGGTTATCCCGGCAGAAGGTCCATCCTTTGGTATGGCGCCCTCCGGGACATGGATATGGATGTCAATATTCTTGTAAAAATTGTCAGGCAGACCGAGCTGCTTGGCGCGGGAGCGAACATAACTAAGGGCAGCCTGTCCGGATTCCTGCATCACCTCGCCCAGTTTTCCTGTGAGAACCAGCACACCCTTGCCGGGCATTATGGTGGTTTCCGTCTGCAAAAGCTCACCGCCCACGTCAGTCCAGGCAAGGCCGGTTGTCACCCCTATGGCGTCTTGAGTTTCCGTTCGGCCGTAGCGGTATTTGGGAACTCCAAGATACCTGTGAACCGAATGGGACGAAACTGAGATAGAGGCATCAGGCCCTGCCTTGATAACCTCCCTTGCGATCTTGCGGCATATAGAGGCAATTTCTCTCTCAAGATTTCTGACGCCTGCCTCCTTTGTATAATGCCTTATGATAGTGAGGATGGCACCTTCCGAAAAAGTAACTTTTTCCTTATCAAGCCCGTTTTGCTCAAGCTCTTTCTTGACCAGAAACTGTTTTGCTATGTGGAGTTTTTCAAACTCCGTATAGCCTGGAAGTCTGATTATTTCCATCCTGTCCTGCAAGGGCAGGGGGATGTTGTGCAGGGTATTGGCGGTAGTTATGAAAAATACATCGGACAGATCATAATCGAGGTCCAGGTAATGGTCATTGAAGGCGAAGTTTTGTTCAGGATCCAAAACCTCGAGAAGCGCCGAAGATGGATCACCCCTGAAATCCGCGCTCATCTTGTCCACTTCATCGAGACAAAAAACAGGGTTACTGGATTTTGCCCTCCTAAGATATTGAATTATCTTACCGGGTAGGGCTCCTATATAGGTCCTGCGATGTCCCCTGATCTCAGCTTCATCCCGCACGCCTCCCAGGGAAAGTCTCACGAAATTCCTTCCCGTCGTCCTTGCGACTGATCTTGCCAGGGAGGTCTTGCCGACGCCGGGCGGGCCTACAAGGCAAAGGATAGGCCCCTTTATCTTATTTGTGAGGCGCTGGACTGCAAGGTACTCAAGAATACGTTCCTTTGGCTTCTCCAGTCCGTAATGGTCTTCGTTAAGTATTGCTTCCGCTTCATCAATATCCAGTTTGACCTTTGTCTTCTCAAACCATGGAAGGGATATGATCCAGTCAATATAGTTCCTTACCACGGCCGCCTCGGCGGACATGGGCGACATCATCTTGAGCTTTTTGAATTCCTGTTTGACCCTGCTGCTTGCCTCCCCTGGGAGTCTCTTACGCTTGATCTTCTTCTCAAGCTCGTCGAGTTCGGCCTTGAAATCATCTTTGTTGCCCATCTCCTTTTGGATGGCACGCATCTGCTCTGTGAGATAGTAATCCTTCTGGGTCTTTTCCATCTGGTTCTTGACCCTACTCTTAAGTCGCTGTTCGAGTTGAAGGATATCTATTTCAAGGCGGAGTTTTTCGAAAAGCTTTTCGAGCCTCCTGTTTATATCGTCTATCTCCAGGATGCTCTGCTTGTCGCTCACCTTTAGAGAGAGGTGCCCTGCCACCATGTCTCCAAGTCGGACAGGGTCTTCGATTGACAAAAAAGATGCTACTATCTCAGGGCTGATCTTGTTGTTTATAAGAGCGTATTCCTCAAAGCTCGATCGAATGCTTCGAACAAGCGCGTTGGTTTCAAGGTTAATCTCCCCTGTCTCGTGGGCCTTGCGGACCTCTACCATGAGAAAGCCTTGAAAATCGGTGAACCTTTCGATTACTCCCCTTTCTTTTCCCTCGATCAAGGCCTTGACGGTCCCGTCCGGGAGCCTCAGAAGCTGGAGAACCGAACTTATGGTGCCGCAGAGAAAGATATCCTTTTGAGAAGGATCATCCACCTTGGCATTCTTCTGCGCTGCCAGGAATATCTCCTTCTGATGAGACATGGCGTATTCGAGGGCCTTGATGGACATCTCGCGCCCAACAAAGAGGGGCACTACCACATTAGGGAATACCACAACGTCTCTGAGCGGCAGTAAAGGATAGAATTGTTTTTCCATTATGTCGTAGGCGTCTTGTTCCTTTTTTTTCGTCTTTATCATATTTCTACGCGCATTCCACTTGATTACCGTAAACCAGAAGAGGGGAGGAGCCTTTTAAGATCACGTCCTCACCGATCAGGCACTCCCTAATCTGTGAAAGGGAGGGGATGTCATACATCACATCCAGCATCACGCTTTCCAATATGGCCCTTAGGCCCCTTGCCCCTGATTTACGCTTCAGGGCCTCTTTTGCCACCGCGAGCAGAGCCTCCTGTGTGAACTTGAGGTTTACCCCTTCCAGTTCAAAGAGCTTGGCGTACTGCTTTGTGAGGGAATTTCTGGGTTCAGTCAATATCCTCATAAGGGCATCCAGACTCAGGTCATCAAGGGTTGCCACTATCGGAAGGCGGCCGATGAATTCAGGTATCAATCCGAACTTGATAAGGTCTTCAGGCTGAACAGAATGGATTACATTGCCGAATTCTTTGTCAACTGCTCCCTGGATCTGGGCTTCAAAGCCCAGGGATTTGTTGGCAATCCTGCTCCTGACTATCTTGTCCAGGCCGTTAAAGGTTCCGCCGCAAATAAACAATATGTTGGTGGTGTCAACGCGCACGAAGTCCTGCTGAGGATGTTTCCTCCCTCCCTTGGGCGGGATATTGGCCATGGTTCCCTCGATTATTTTGAGCAGAGCCTGCTGAACTCCTTCTCCTGAAACATCCCTTGTGATACTTGGGCTGTCGGATTTTCTTGCGATCTTGTCAATTTCATCAATATAGACTATCCCCTTGCAGGCGGCCTCAACATCATAATCTGCCGTCTGCATGAGATTGAGGATGATGTTCTCAACGTCTTCTCCGACATAGCCTGCTTCCGTAAGGGTGGTCGCGTCGGCTATCGTAAAGGGCACCTTGAGGATCTTTGCGAGAGTCTGCGCAAGGAGTGTTTTTCCGGATCCCGTAGGCCCTATCAGGAGGATGTTGCTCTTCTGTATCTCGACACCTTCCATGTCAATCTTTGTGTTGATGCGCTTGTAGTGGTTATGCACCGCGACTGAGAGAACCTTCTTGGGTCTTTCCTGTTCGATAACATACTGGTCGAGGGTGGATTTTATATCTGCAGGTTTGGGCAGATCATGCTTGCGACCGTCCTCGCCCTCGGAGCCGCTGTCCTCTTCAATTATTTCATTACACAGCTGAATGCACTCGTCGCATATATAGACCGAAGGTCCTGCTATCAGCTTCTTTACCTCTTCCTGGCTCTTTCCGCAGAAAGAACACACCAGGTCGTCTCTTGAATCACTGTTCTTTGGCATGGTGTCCTACCTTAATTATTTTTGCTGAGATATAGCCTGCAATTCCCTTTTTGTTATCACCTTGTCAATTATCCCGTATTCTTTAGCCTCTGCGGCGCTCATAAAGAAATCTCTTTCAGTGTCTTTCCTTATCCTATCAATCGGTTGCCCAGTGTGGCCTGCAAGTATCTCATTTAGGGTGTCCCGTGTGCGCAATATCTCACGGGCATGAATGTCAATATCTGTGGCCTGCCCCTGGGCTCCTCCAAGAGGTTGATGGATCATCACCCTGGTGTGTGGAAGGGCGTATCTCTTGCCTTTTGAGCCGGCGGCCAGAAGAAGCGCCCCCATACTGGATGCCTGGCCCATACATATAGTAGCGACATCAGGCTTTATGTATTGCAGTGTGTCGTATATGGCCAGCCCTGCGGTTACTTCGCCCCCGGGGGAGTTAACGTAAACATTGATATCTTTTTCCGGGTCCTCGCTTTCAAGGAAAAGAAGCTGGGCTATGATTGTATTGGCCATTCCGTCATGGACAGGTTCCCCAAGGAAGATGATTCTCTCCTTTAACAGGCGCGAATAGATATCATAGGCCCTTTCGCCCCTGCTTGACTGTTCAATTACTATCGGTATCAACATAAGTTCAATTGCCTTTCTCTATAACTATTCGTTTTATCTCAATAAGTTGGGTTTACTGCTTTCTCTGAAACGGCACTGGACGAAAGCTTTCGCTGGAATGATGGGCGGTTGGGTTGTTCGTCATCTCTGAGAGCGCCTGAATCATTCCGGCATAGGCCGAAATCCAGGGGATTTCCCCCTGATTATTGAGATGTTACAACTGTTCCTTCAGCTGAATCAGCATTTTTGACCTCATGAATCTTAGCATGCTGAAGCAGATAGTTCAATGTTTTTCCCTCTCTGAGCTTCCGCGTGAAGGCTCCCAGCATTCCACCTTGAGCATAGTATTTCTTGATTTCTGCAGCGTCCTGTCCGGTGCTTGCGGCTATCATTGCAAACTCGTGATCAACTTCCTCCTGGTCCACATCAATGTTTTCCCTTGAGGCGATCTCTTCAATGACCAGCATTTCCTTGACGCGCTTTTCCGATAAAGGTCTCATCTCCTCCGACAGCTTTTCCCTTGAAACCCCAACCTTTTCAAGCGTCGCGCCGTTCCTCGTGATGTTGGATAGGATCTCTTCAACCGCGGATGAGTTCTCGGCTTCAACGAGTATATCGGGAAGCGCCAGATCAACACCCTCACATATCTTCTCAATGACCGCCCTTTTTGCCTGGGCTTCAGCGCGTTTTTCAGCCTGTTCGAGCATCTCCTTCTTTACAGCGGCCCTGAAATAGTCTACCGTTTTAATTTCGGCGTTCAATCCCTTCACAAACTCATCGTCAAGCTGTGCAAGCTGCAACTCCTTGACGTCCTGCACTTCAATCTTGAAAAGGACCTTCTTGCCTGCAAAGGCAGGCCTATTGAAGGTGTTTTCAAACTCGACAGTAAATTCCTTCTTTTCGCCCTTCTTCAACCCCAGCAAGGCATCGTCAAATGAGGGATGGAACTCAGCGCTTCCAAGATGCAGAAGCAAATTACTGGAATTCATATCCATAAGGGGTTTTTCGTCTTCGAAACCCTGATATTCGATCAACAAGAAGTCCCCCTTCTGTGAAGGCCTTGAGTCTTCGATAGAGTTCAGCTTGCCGTGACTTTCTCTAATGTAATTTATCTGTCTGTCTACGTCCTCATCAGATACGGTTACGGTTTGCTTTTCAATCTCAATACCCTTGTAATCCCCAATGACGAAAGATGGATAAACATCCATTATGGCTGTATAATTAAAATTACGGGTGCCGCTGAAGAAGCTCTTTTCAAGGACAGGCATGGTAAGAGGTCTGACCTGTAACTCCTCAATGGCCTTGGGCAGGCTCTCTGTGACCAAATTTCTGCTCAAGTCTTCCTTTATCTTTTCTCCATAGAATGATTCAATGACTCTTCGGGGTGCTTTGCCGGGTCTGAATCCTGGGATGCGCACGGAATTGGACGCGTCCTTAAAGGCCTTTTCCATTCTCGGGCCTACTTCCTCTGATGTCATTTCCACTATGAGTCTTTTTTTGGTCGGATTTATTTCTTCAAGACTTACCTTCATTTGTCTCCTCTCTATTTGCCGACTGGCTGCCTTCCTGACCGCACTACCGAGGCGACGTCAAACAAGGCCCTCCCTATGATAGAGGAATTTATCCAAATCTAAGGACGGGTGGCGTGGTTTCAAGTTAGTGCCCATCCGTAAATGGCTATTTTCACCGATTTCGGCGTTGGGCTCAAATTTTAATCCTCGAAATACGTCAATGTATTCCTGCGATTAAAATTATCGCCCGCCTTGAACTCGACGAAACTATCTCATTTCCGGATGGACACAAGTTACAATATCGGCAATTAAGCCGTTAAACTTTAGTCCCCCAGGGACTTGCAGGCTCCCATAGGAAGGCCGGCGATTTTTTTCGTCATCTTATGGAAAAGATTATACGTAGTCAACACTATTAAATCTTTAGGCAAGACCGAATGGCTACTTCGCAGGGGTCTCCGTCCTCATCGGCCGCCGCCTGTTATGGGAAATTATTCAGCCGGGTGAAGCTACGCTTCGGAGGTTTCCTTCAACCGCCATTCCCTAGTGGGCACAACGAAGGATAGAAATAACCCCCACTCCTCCCTCCCCCGTCGAGGGGGAGGGAATAATGGCACCGCATCCTGACGTTTCGACGGTAAAGGTGCAGGGAAAAAGGGTAGGGCATTTTCATATAAATGCCGGCGCATCCTGACGTCTCGATGGTAAGGGAGGAGGGGTAACCGGTTCGAGGTCTGGGACTGGCTTTGCCGGTATGAGGGTGCATTTTCATGTAAATGCGCACAATATTGAAGAAGGTTCATTTTCCCTTGACACGCAAACCGTGCACTACTTATCCTCATAGTTGAAAATATATCTCTATCAATCTCGCCTTTTTACAGGAGGAAACAGGATGGCTGCGATTACTATTTCGAGGCAGTTCGGTTCAGGCGGCAGGAGCCTCGCAGAGAGGCTGTGTGAGAGATTTGGGTATCATCTTGTTGACGAGTTTGCGATTGATGAGCTTGCCAAAGCGGCCAAGATTAAAGGAGAATGGCTGAGGGCTGTTGAGAAGGAGGCATCCAGTAAGATTCTGTCCTTTATATCGAGCTTTGTTTCAAGCGGTCGCTTTTATAAGAATCCCGCCATGCCCGGAGAGGACTACGAGAAAAAGAAATATGTTGAATTCTTAAGAAAGATAATGAGTGCCATGGCTGCTGACGGAAATTATGTCATTCTCGGCCGCGGCTCTCAGTTGGTGCTGAGCGACCATCCAAAGGCCTTCCATGTGCTTCTGG
>Ga0210021_1001641_pt1 | contig 21035 bp, 20 predicted proteins | sample CryGeymeta201517_FD_183981 | JGI IMG/M metagenome (GOLD analysis project Ga0210021, IMG submission 183981) | Groundwater microbial communities from Crystal Geyser aquifers in Utah, USA - Crystal Geyser metaG 2015-17 (SPAdes) (version 2) | ecosystem: Environmental > Aquatic > Deep subsurface >... | reverse complement strand
TGTTGTTTGCCAGCTTCTTCGCTTTGGCATCAGCCCTGTCCTTGGCATCCTTCGCTCGCAGATGATAGTAGCCAAGGGCAAAAAGACCCTGCTGTTGAAGCGTCAGCGTTTTTGGAAACATGGTGAGATCGCGCTGAACATCTTCAAGTTTTCTCTGAAGCGCTACATAGGTGCCTTCCTTGTTCTTCCGCAATTTATCAAGGTGAGCCTGCGCCCCACGAAGTAATGTGCCAAAAACCGATGCCGGTGCGCTTGATGCTGTGCCATAAAAACGACCAATAACAGTCGAGTTCGTTTTTCCCATCGCTGCGTATTGGACCGATTCAAGTACGCCAAGTAATTGTCCACAGAGATATGCGGGCTCTTTGTTGGTTTTATTAAGCTCTTCCATTCCGTTTCCCTCCTCGTCAAAGTTTTTATTCTGCGATGCAATGACCATCTTAATAAGCGCTGCATGCCCCTTACGTACGCCCTGCTCGGCCTTGGTGCGTTTTACTGCTTGATATAACAACCACTCAGGAAGTGGCTTCCCTTCCAACGCGCATTTAAGAAGGGCTTTGGGTACATTGGGTGATATTTTTTCGTAGTCCGGCTTATTCTGCTTAAGTGGAACAGTTGCCGCCGAGAGAGCGTTGATTCCCATTGGCTGAGGCTCACCGCCATCTAACTCGGCTATGCTTTGCAGTCGGTAATACCGAGCAAGATTTTGTTTGGCATTATTCACTGTCGTTTCGAGCCAGTCACGCACCACGGCACGAGAACCGCTGGTCGAAAATGCGGCCGCATAGAATGCTGATTCATCAAGGGCCGATGCTGCCTCCTTGCCTTTGAAAACTGATGTGATGAGTTGCTTGACCTGCGCCGAGTCAGGTTTGGAGAGCAGCATCGAAAATGAAAATCCCGTGTCTACTTTTGTCCAGAAGATATATACCAAGGGACCAACGGTAACGTGCGTGTCATCGCCTTCAAGGAGAGCATTCGCTGCTTTGGTGAACTTCTCCGCATCTGCGGAACAGATAGGGGCGATGTAGGATTCCTCCAAGCCATAGGACTCGAATGCCGGAGAATTTGCAGAAATGAGCGTAAACTCGGCCATCTGCCCATCAGAAGGTAGACGTTTCAATTTGAATGGCAGACGTCTGACAACAGGCAGAAGCTGGCCACAGACAATGCATTGCATTATCTTTTCACTTGCTGCTAGCTTCCCTTTTTTCGCGCTTGTCGATGCATGTGCTGCTACCGCCCAGTATGCTTTGATTCTTGGTAGTTCAAAGGGGATGATCCCATTTACCCTGAATGTAAGATTCTGAGTAGGATCAAATTCTTTGGGTAGCGCAATACTATTAACATCATACGACTCATAAAACCGCAAAACGGCTTTCAGTGTTGCTTCTTTTGTTTCTTCTTCTGCCTCCCGTATTGATTTGATGAAAGCCTGATTGCGTTCAATAACCTTTTTAGCATCTTTAGCAATTTTCTTCACATCTGTTGTTTTCGGTTTTCTGGCTTTACCTATAACGTACTCCCCATTTTCAACCAGCAAACGCGCCCTTACACCCGAAGTTTTGGCAAGATGTGGGCAAACATACTCTTTTCCTTTGTCCTTCTTTTTACCGCTCGATGTGGGTACAAATTCTATGAATTTACCTTTAGCGTCCAGATCAATGAGCCACTTAATGGTCATTTTCCCATACATCGGCGGCATTGTTATCGGTATGCGATTATCATGGTAGTCAACCAATTTTTGGATAAGCATGGTCACCCCTCCTTTTTATACAGCTCAGGAGGCACCTTGAGAATGCCGCTTTCAAGTCGTGCGGAAAAGAACCGTGGCTTCCCCCGACCTGAAGTCCCTTGCTCGTAGTCAAGATCGAACAGAATAAGACCTAAATCGTCAGTCAGGTTGATGGGCCGTTCACTCCCATCCGGCTCGCCGAAGAATCCTGCAAACTCTCGACATCCAAGATATGGGGTATGGTGGCATTTGCCGTTGGTTACTCGCCTGCGAAACTGATCACGGTACTTGGCCACGTCATCAGTGGCATGCGGACGCAGGAGAACATCGCCCTTAATCAGGTAGGCCACGTCCCGTAACGCCAAGGTATGGCGTTGAGCCCTATCTTCTTCGGCAAAATAGTTGCCCCCCTTTTCCATCATGCTTCTCGCTGAGGATGCCGCAACCTTGCTATTTACCTCATTACGCAGGATGGAGAAGTGTCTTATCTCAGTAAAAACGTGAATCTCCCGCACTTGCCATGAGAATTCGGGCTTCCAGAAAATGGCCTCCAGAACACCTCGTGCGGCCGATGGCGTCATAACCGGGTAACTGACGCGCTCAACCTTCATCTCAGGTCTGGTGAAGCAGGCAAACTCCCCCCAAACCTTTACTTCAAGCGGTGGACCATTATTCATGATTCCTCCTTTCCATCGTTCACTCAGACAACGAGATTGTCAGGGTCTATATTTCCGAACACTATACCGCAAACTGCATCGTACTTCCCCAACCACTCATAAACACCGGGCATTACCTGTCTGACAAGACCGTCCTTTTCAGCCTGTGAAAACGCACGCCTGCGCAGATTTACCATAAATGGTTGAAGACTGCGGACTATGGCCATTGGCGATCCATGCCACCCCTTGGCAAGCCGCTCGATCAAGCGATCCACTTCGCCATCACTGCCATCCGGCCCCCGGTAATGGACCACGACGGAAACCGAATCGTCGTCTATCATAGAGAAACGCTCTGCTGTTTCCTTGAACTGGAGGCGTTCGCGAAGAGGTTGAATTCCTTTTGCGTCAAGATTTACCGCCTGGTACAACATGCGAAAGTATATTCTGAATACCTTCGGATCATGAAAATCGAAAGAGTCCTGTTGCATAAGCGAGAGTGCCGTTGCGGTCCCGGTGGAATAATCCCCTGGTGGGAGTTTGCCCTCGGCCGGATCAAACACAATCATCCGCCCGGCAGTAAGCGTCCCCTCCCGATTGCACCGCCCGGCTGCTTGGACGATCCGGTCGAGTGGGCCTATTGAACGCAGAACCACAGGGAAATCTACATCCACCCCTGCCTCGACTACCTGAGTGGAAACCAACCTACAGGGTTTCTTTTCCGCAAGGCGGTTTCTGACATCCTTAAGCACCGCCCGCCGGTGGGCTCCGCAGATATTGGTCGAAAGATGTAACGTATTGGCGTCGGCAAGTGCATCAAGCAACGCAAACGCATCATTCTTGGTATTTACGATAGCCAAGCATTGTTCTGTGTTCTGCATTTCTTTGGCAACCCTATCCCAGGTCCATTTCTGTGTTCGATCCCAGCAGTAGTTAACACGCTTCAAGATAGAAAACCATCTTGTCGGCTCGGAAACAATCTCGCGTATGCCTTTGATACCTGCAAAATGAGGCACATCATCCACTGCGGGTTGAGTAGCGGTGCAGAGGACGACGCTTACCCGATAATTTGCCACAAGTTCATTAAGAACATCAAGAATGGGCGTAAGAAGCTTAGTGGGCAGGGTTTGGACTTCATCGAGAATGATGACACTGTTTACGATGTTGTGTAGCTTGCGACACCGGCTAGTCTTATTAGCGAAAAGACTTTCGAAGAGTTGCACGGTGGTAGTGACGACTATCGGCACGTCCCAGTTCTCTGCGGCAAGACGTACCCATGACGTGCCGTCATCCACGTAGTCCTCATCGTCTGGCACGGATGCCGCGCTGTGATGTTCGAGCACAGCAGACGATCCAAAGATATCACGATATATACCGGCGGTCTGCTCGATAATGCTTGTGTACGGAATAGCCACGACGACTCGGTCTTTGCCATGCTTCATCGCGTGTCTCAGAGCGAAAGCCATCCCTGAGCGAGTTTTCCCTCCTCCAGTCGGCACGGTCAGCCGGAAGAAACCCGGCTCCAATGGTGCAGCAGCGAGGCATTCGCGGTAGATCGTATTACGTACGTCATGAAGCAATCCGGAGCCTTTGCAGGAAAGTTCTTGTTGACTATACTCAAAAGCGTGCCACAATTCATCGATACGGATTGCATTCTTTCGTAAAGTTGATTTGTCAGGGCTGAAGTGGTATTCGGTATCGAGAAAGTCAGCGTCAACAAGGCACGAAAAAAGCAAACGCAGAAACAACTCCGCTTGAAGTGGGGTTTTGATGTGTAAAGGGGGAGCGAGTGTTTCCTTGTGCGTCCCAGCAAGATCAAGAACTTGAATCAGTTGTTCGATCGATGAATCAGTCCACTTTTCAGCACGCTGCGTCAGCCACACTCGTAAGTCATCACTATTTTGAAGACCACCATGGTGACCAGCTATCAAAAACGCGAGCGGCTCTAACCTCTTGAGAGCAAACACCGCTCCCGCACCCTTGTGGTCGGGACCCCGGTGTTTCTGGTTAGGTTTCTCGTGACAGAGTAAAAGGTATTCCTGAAATTCGGGAATAGCTTTGCCGATGTCGTGCCAAAGGGCAACATCTCTGGCGACGGACTCGCTTCCAAACTTCGCAGCAAACTGCTGACACAGCCCGGCTACCATCTGTAAGTGTTCTTGCAGACTGTGCCATTTACCTTGGTCGTTTGGTGAGTGGGCATTTAATTCGCACATTTTCGATCCCCGAGGTCATGCCATAACCCGGCAACCCGCCCCCACTCGGCACAGCCAAAATCAAAAGCGAATTTCGCAGCCAGCTCAGATGTTCCGTTCAGGTGATCCCGGAGCGGATGCACGCGTCCGTCTTCTGATACGTGGGCGATGGGGTCTGGTTTGGTCGTCATGATCTCTGCTCAGTTTCCTTTTTGATTGTTAGAATTCAATCTTGTTTCCCCCTCTCCCTCACCCTCTCCCGCCTTGGGGAGAGGGAATTGGTTGGGTGCCTCTCCCGCGGCGGGGGGAGGGGACAGATGGTGACTTCTCCCGCGCTGGGGAGAGGAAACAGTGGGAGCAGACCTTCTGTATCTGACGCTGCCTTCTTTGGCCTGGAATCCGATTCTCTTCTTTTGCGGCTCCGGCTCCGCCATGAGTTGGCGGATGGCTCTGACCAGGGTACGAATTGCTCCGTCATGGGATTCGAGTTTTGTCTCTAACTCGGCTAATTTCTGTGCAAGCTCTTTATTCGTCGACAGTATTCCGAGAAGTTTTACGAATGCCCGGACTACATAGATGCTTACATCAATGGCCCGCTTGGTATTAAGAACACTGGCGACCATGATCGCTCCGTGCTCAGTAAAAGCATAGGGGAGAACCGGAGCGAACTTGAGTTTCGAGAGGTGGTCGCAATTTGCGACCACCTCTGCTTTTTCTTCAGACGTAAGCTGAAACATGAAATCCCCAGGGAATCGGCCCTTGTTGCGCTTCACCTGTTCGTTCAGTCGTTTTGTTGTTACTCCGTAAAGTTCGGCCAAGTCCGTGCTTAACATGATTTTCTGCCCGCGAATCAAATAGATTTTCCGCTCAATCACGTCCTGTGGAATGAGTCCTTTCATGCGTCCCTCCTGCTGACGTTATTTGTTGACAGGCAATATTATACCACCCCAGCCAGTCGTCCCCACCCGGCGTAGCCGAATTCCGAGGCGAATTGTGCGGCCGATTCGATAGTTCACTTTAAGTGCTTCAATTCCTGATTAACAAAATCCAGGTGGAATTCCTCGGCATCAAATTTCCCGCCGATCCATTCCAGCATCGAATCGTGCTCAGGGTGCTTCGGATCACGAATAGCTTCCAGGAATTCCTCATAGCCCCAGATTCCTCCGCAATCCTCCGGCGGACGGGAGCGTCGGCCATCGACGCAGAAAGGATAGCGCACGCCGGGTTCGGGTTCAAGAATCTTTTCCACGACCACCTCGTGCTCCCATCCGTCGCCGAGGTCGTATTCATAGATAAACTTCTTTTTTAATCCGGGCGCCGCTTCAGCAAGTGTTATTTTCCGTTCATCCTCGACATCGAAATCTTCCTCAGGCATAGGTTCGCCATAGTACTCTCGCCCCACCTTGAACTGATGAAGATGTGAATTCGTCCATTCCATGACGCACTGAAGTATCCAATGAAGCTTCGCCAGACTCGTATCACCGGCGACCTGAATCCTTCTCCATATCGGAGGTTTGGAATTCTTCAAGGTCACTTTCAACTGATATACAACAGGTTTCTCATTAATACGTTTTGGCATGGTTTCTCCTTTTCTATTTTGCGGCTGGTAGACTCTAACAGGGTGGTTCTGTTTCGCCGGCAGAGGGTGTTGATAATCTCCCATTGTCTTTCGATCTGACCTACGGTCACGAGAAAATCCTCCGCGCAGGTAATTTAATAAAAAAGAGGAACTGGTGTCAAGGGGAAAAGTGGAACCCAAATTCACCATCAAACCACAGAGGGCACAGAATAACTGATGGATAATAGAGATAAAACATTAAACAAGTTCCTCATCTCTGTGCACTCTTTTCTGAAAGATTAAGTTTTGCCTTATTTTATCAATCGTTTTGAGAACACAGAGAAAATCATCTGTGTGCTCTGTGGTTCACAGATTTTGGTTGCGAATTCTGGTGGAAATATGGGGGCTTTTAACGGGGTTGATCTTGCGGCATGAAAAAGGTATAGTACGAAAAAACGAAATGGTCTGAATGATTTTGAGGAGGGACTTTTCAATGGGAATTCTGATTTCCGAGATGCGGGAAGGGAAGGCGGTGGAGGGGATCTATCTTGTCCGGAGCAAGAGCATCGGGACGACCCGGGCCGGGAAACCGTTTCTGACTCTAAAGCTTCAAGACCGATCGGGTGAGATGGAGGCCAAGGTCTGGGAGGGAGCGGAGAAGGCCTCAAAGGAATTCTCAAACGGGGATTTTGTAAAGACCGCGGGACAGGTGAACGAATACAACGGGAAGCTTCAACTGACCCTCCAATCGGTCAAGCGGGTGGAGGGGGCCGAGATCAATATCAGGGATTTCCTCCCATCGTCAAAAAGATCTTTGGATGAGATGTTGAGCGAGCTCGGAGACTGCATCAGGAAGGTGAAGGACCCCCATCTCGTGAAGCTCCTTTTGATGATTTTTCAGGACCCCGTGTTCAAGGAGAAGTTTTCCGAGGCCCCCGCGGCCAAGGGGATGCACCATGCCTATCTGGGCGGCCTTCTGGAGCATACCCTCTCTTTGTTCCAACTCTGTGAGTGTGTGGCGCCCCGCTTCCCGGAGGTGGACCTGGACCTGCTCTTTACCGGAGCGCTTCTTCACGATATCGGGAAGGTGGATGAGCTGGAGTATTCCCGGGGTTTTTCCTACACGGACCGGGGGCGTCTGATGGGTCATATCGTCTTGGAACTGGAACAGGTCTCGGAAGCCATCCGCTCCATTCCCGGATTTCCTGATGAGAAGGCGATCCTCCTCAAGCACCTGCTAATCTCCCATCACGGCAAAGAAGAGTTCGGGTCCCCGGTGAAGCCCATGACCCTTACGGCCCTGATCCTGCATATGATGGATGACCTGGATGCCAAGTCGCAGACCTTCCGGGGGATGATCGAGGGTTCTCAGGGGGACGAACGGTGGAGTGCGTATCATAATCGTCTTCAGCAGTTTGTGTTCAAGGGGTTTCCGTCCGAAGGCGGGCGCAGGAGACGAGAAGATGATGCGGATTCACCTGTCTCCCGCCTGTCTGCGCCGCGTACGCGACAGGCAGGCGCCGGCACAGGCAGGAACGGGTCTCCCTCGGATTCTCAATCATCGGATCTGCCTGCGCCGCGGGCGCGGCAGGCAGGTAAAGACGAGGATCAGAAAACCCTCTTTTGACTTGTCTTCGGCCTGCCTGACTGGGTTTTTACAAGGCCGGCTTTATTGTGCCTGTTCCTTTTTCATCGCCTCGATGATCCCTTTCAGACGTTCTGATACGAAGGCCTTTTCGGTTTCACCCATGGATTCCTGTATGGCGGCAAGTTCAGAGGAAAGAAGGGTCTTGAGACCGGCCAGGAGCGTCTCTTTCTTTTTCTCAGGAGAAATTCTTTCAAAGTTTTCCTTGAGAACCTCGGCCGCAAGGGTTCCGTCCGGGAGGAGGAAGATCCCCTTCATGATGATAGGATGATCTTCTTTGACCTCCTCGAGATAATAGCAGAGGTTCTTGTCGCCCATCCGTCCCACCTTCTCTACAAGATAACGGTAGAGATATGAAAAAAGCCGGTTGTAGCACTTGACGGTCTTCTCGAAGAAGTCCGCGGCCTTCTTTTCCTCGGCCATGCTGATCTCGGAATCCGTGACCCTGCGGATCAGATTGGCGCAGAGCAAGGCCATGAGGGTCCGGCAGGTCTCGAAGTCGTTCCCGCCGACAAGGCTGCAGATCTTTTCAACCGGATTTTTCCCGTCAACCTGTTCGAATATCTTTTTCTCCACCTCTGTGAGAGAGACCTCATGGAGTTTTTTCTGGGCGCCGGAGGCTGGCTCAAACACGGCATCGATTCCGGAGAGGGTCTGGAAAATCCGGTTCCATTCCATGATGGTTTGGACGCCCCTCAGGATCAGCTCCTCGGTATGGATGTTGAGGGTGATGACCTCCCTGGGGAGTTCCTTCTTCTCGCTGAAGGTGTAGCGGCCTTCGGATTCTTTGAAAAGGTTGAAGACGATCTCCCGGACCTGATCGGTGACGCCGTCTTTGATCTCCTGCTTCTTCAGAGCTCCTATCTCCATGAGGATCTGTCCCAGCCTTTTTTCTCCGCTGATATGCCTGGAAGCCTCGATGAAGTCCTTGACCCGGATCTTCCCGGAACGAAGGAGGATCTCTCCGAGCCTCTCTTCTTGATGGTTGGATACGGCAAAAACAATCTTCCCTTGGGAAATATAGACCTTCTTCTCCTCATGGCCGTGGGTCCAGACAAAGATCCCCGTGGCCTTGGAGATCGAGAGGGCGTGGAAGATCTGCGGGACTGATACCTCTGAAAGGCTCCCCTCCAGTTTGATTTCTTGTGCAGTCATAATTAAAAAATATCACATCCTATAAGGAATGGCAATAGATCTGTTGAGCGTATATATGGGCCGCATCATGTCTCTTTACGCTGGTAGCCGGAGAAGACCGGGTAGAGCTCCCTTGCGTTTTTTACCTCCCGGAAAGCAAAATGGATTTTTTCCGGGTAGAGGATAAAAGGCGTATTCTGCATGCCGCCGATGCCGCCGTGGCCGCCCATCTGCTCCTCAAAATTGATGACATGGTCATCCTTCATGGCTCCATAGAGGACCAGGTCCCCGGCCTGGCTCATGCTGAACTGATGGCGGATCTCCTGCTCGATGGATTCCGAATCATGAAAGTCCTGGAGCGGGTCTTCTCCCTCGATCACTTTGGCGCCGTTCCTGAAAAAGACCCTCCCCTTGCGCGAGAGGAATACCACGTCCCCGTTCGATCTCCCTGTCGTCAGCCCGACCCCGTCATGCCGGACCAGCGCCCCCACCAGCCCGGGATAGACCCGTTCGATCTCTTCGATGTCCAGCCTCTTCTTGGAGATATTGAAATAGATGTTGGACATGGTGCTTGAATTCACGATCGAGATGTTCTCCGAAGTCTTTTGCTTTTCTTCCAGCCCGATATGTTTGTCGATGTAGTTTGCCGCCTGCTTGAAGAGCCTGCGCATGAAAAAAAGGTTCTGGTCCGAGAAACCCCGCAGCGTGGAGGAGAACGCCGTCATGAGATAATCTTTCACATGGCCTCCCCCCGCGTCGTATTTGATGATGCGGCCCTCCTGGACCTTGGAATAGATGAAACTCTCCAGGCTCTCCCCGTACTGATAGTTGAAGGGGATGGATGGGTGCTGGCCGTGATCCGACAGGATGTAGATGTCATAGATCATCCCCTTCTTTTTTTTGAGGGCCTGCCTGGCGATCCTCTTGATTCCACGGTCCATGACCTTAAGGGATTTTAGGGCATACTTAGTTTCCGGGCCTCGCTGATGAGCGACCTCGTCATAACCATTGTAGGTGAGGTATATGGAGGGCCGGCCCTGGTTGAGGTCGATGACGGCGCCTACGGTCGCGACTTCATAAAAGAGAACGTTTGAGAAGATCCGCACAATGGGGAAAAAGCCCTCGCTTCTCTGGATTCCCCCTTTCAGGCTGACCTCGATATATTCTAATAATTCGTGGAGAAGCTCGACGATGGTGGAGACGATCATGCGGAGCACCGGGACGATGTTCAGGAAAAAGAGACTGAAGATGGCAAGTCCGGACAGCCTCTTTTGCATGTCCTGGGTCAGAAATGTGCTCAGGGTGAAGACCGAACGATCGGCGCCGCCGGACAGGAGGTTTACATAACTGCTCCCGTTCTTCAGGATGCCTCTGCTTTTTGATGCGATTCTGGATTCGACCATGGAGGCCGACAAGGGATTTTTGAAACTGACCAGGGTATCGTCTTCTTTATTGAGCCACCGAAAACCGGGTATCCCATCGTTATTCCCATACATGATGCCGCTTTGAGCAGAGGGGGTGCTCCCCGGAATGCCGCAGTGGTATCTGCTGAGCTTGAACCGGCCGGAGGTAACGAGACTTTTTACGAAAGGCATATATCCTTCTGAAAGGGCCTTCATGAGGATCTGGTGGGGGAGACCGTCGATCTGGATGATGATGAAGCCTTCCGCCCGTTCGATGCCCTTCCATTCCCTCCGCTTCTTCTCGAGTGTGGTTCGGATGACATCGAGGGCTTTTTCTTTTTGCGGTCTTGTCTTTTTGTTTTCCTGCATCGTATGACCCCGTATGGATGACTTTAACGCAATGTCCGGCGCCATGTCAATGCCCAGCATATCCGGCGGGATCGGGAGGGCGAGTCAAGAACCCGTGACATGGACAGGGATCTGACATTTTTTCAACCTTGAAATCGTCCGGAAACTCTTTTATAATTCGGAAATTCGGGAGGGGCAAGGAATGATCCGTTCATTCTGGGTCTGGTCGGCAGGGGTATTCTTGACTTTGGTCTGTGGGGCCTTCGTGATCCTTTTTTCTTTTTTGGATCCGACCCGGAGGATCATCTATTTTTTTGCCAAGCTCTGGGCGAGAGGCATCCTCCTTGCAGCCGGAGTGAAAGTGCAGGTGCAGGGTCTGGAAAATCTTACGTCGGACTCGTCGCAGATTCTTGCATCCAACCACCAGGGATTTTTTGACATCTTCGCTCTTTTCGCCTGCATCCCCATCCGGTTCGGCTGGATCACCAAGAAAGAGCTCTTCCGGATTCCGATCTTCGGGTATGCCATGAAGCGGTTCGGAAATATCCGGATCGACCGGTCGAATAAAGAGAACGCCAGGGAAGGCATGCAGCTTGCCGCCAGGAAGATCCGGGAAGGGCAGTCGATCATCATCTTTCCGGAAGGGACCCGTTCCCTGGACGGCAGACTGCTTCCTTTCAAGAAGGGATGTTTTTATCTGGCGGAGGCATCCGGGAAGCCGGTCGTTCCGATCAGCATATCGGGGAGTTTTAACATCATGCCCAAAAGAAGCTTCCGGGTCAACCCCGGGACCATTCATCTGGTCATCGGCAAGCCCATGCGGGTACAGGGAGCGCATGAAAACAACCGCAACGCTTTTACTGAACAGCTCAGGCAGACCATCCTTGAAAATCAGGTTCCCACCTCTGGGGTCAGACATTGATAATTTGATATTTAATCTGATCCCATTAAGGGAGCGCCTTTCTGGATCTTAATATCCAATTATCAATGTCTGACCCCAAATAATTGTCATTGAAGCATTCTGAGGGGGGATGTTATACTGAATATAAAAGGAAACTGAACTTTACGGGATGAGGGACTTATGATTTTTAAAGATAATAGGGGGAACGATCGGTACGATCTTTTCGACATGGATCTGGTCTGTGAATATGCATTCATCTCCGAAGTATGCGACCCGGTTTTAGAACTGGATTCCCCGGACGATGCGGAGAGGGAATACCATTCGGCTGTGGTCCATAACATCAGCCGTGGAGGGGTCTGCATCTCGGTCGAGGATCAGGATCTGGACGTGGGAAAGGAGATTGAGCTTTTTCTTACCGCGGTGGATCCCGACTCCGGAATGGGAAACCACTATATGGAAATGATCGCCGAGGTGATCTGGGTTTCCGAGGAACCGAACGGTTTCAGGGCCGGCCTGAAGTTTTCGGAGGTGCCTGAAGATTTCTCTTCGACTTTTGAAGAGGTCGTGAAAGCTCTGGAGAAGAACCATCTGGCCGGATGACCGCTCCGCCATGGTTATACGTCTTCTTCCTCTTCTTCCTGCTCTTCGTCGTCGCTGTTTTCTTCCAGTTTGCTGTGCATCTCAGACAGGGTCTGCTGTATCCTGGCGTTGACCGTGTCTTCCGGGTAGGTTCCATCCTCCAGCCGGGTTCCTGCATCCATGCCGGTGATGAGCCCAATGGCTTCATCGATATGTCGGACCTGGTAGATGTGAAACTGTTTCTTTTCCACAGCCTCGATGACTTCTTTGTTCAGGCAGAGATGCCTTACATTCTGGCGCGGGATAATGACGCCTTGTGTGCCGGTGAACCCCCGGTTTCGGCAGGTCTTGAAAAAACCTTCAATCTTTTCATTGACCCCTCCGATGGGCTGGATCTCACCATGCTGGTTGATGGAGCCGGTGACGGCAAGATTCTGTTTGACGGGTATGCCGGAAAGCCTGGAGAGGATGGCGATGAGTTCCGCGGCCGAGGCGCTGTCCCCGTCCACCTCGTCGTAGGATTGCTCGAAGGCCAGGCTTGCCGAAAGGGAAAGAGGATTTTCCTGGGCGTAACGGCCTCCCAGATAGCTGAACAGGATCATGACCCCTTTGCTGTGGGCTTTGCCGGAGAGCTCGGACTCTCTTTCAATGTTGATTACCCCTTTTCTCCCGAGGTAGGTCTGGGAAGTGATCCGAGTCGGCTTTCCGAAGGTATAATTACCCACGGCATACACGGCGAGACCGTTGACCTGCCCGACCTTCTCACCGTCCACATCGACCATGATGACCCCTTCGTCAATCACCTCCTGTATCCGATCTTCGATGAGGTTGCTGCGGTAGATTTTCTCATTCCCGGCCTTCTCCACATGCCGGGCCGTCACCGTCTCCGAGCCGGCTTCTTGTGCCCAGAAAGAGGATTCCCGAATCAGGTTGGCCACTTCATTGAAGTGCAGCGAGAGGCGTTCTTTGTGTTCCACCATGCGGGAGATCAGGTTTAAGAGTTCGGTCATGGCGCTTCTATCGAATGGGATGAGATTTTCTTCCCTGCAGATTTTCGCGGTGAACTGGACATACTTCTTCACTTCCTCATCGGTGCGCCGGGTACTCATGCCGAAATCGGCCTTGACCTTGAAGAGCTTGTCGAAGTCCTCATCATATTCCTGGAGCAGTGAATAGAGGCAGGGATTTCCGATGACGACGACCTTCATTTTCACGGGGATGGGTTCAGGCCGTATCCCCGACGTGGAGATCAATCCGTAGAGTTCTCCGATGTCTTCGATCATGAGTTCTTTGTTCTCAATGGTCTTCTTCAGCGTCTCCCATGAAAAGGGATGGGTCAGGAGGTCGAGCATATTGACGATCAGATATCCCCCATTGGCCCTCAGGATAGATCCGGATCGGATCAGGGTGAAGTCGGTCTGCAGGGCGCCGAACCGGGTCCGTTTTTCAATCCGTCCAACCAGGTTGGAATAAGTGGGGTTTGTCTCTTCAATCATGGGAGCGCCCGCCGTGTTACGATTGTCCACAAGAAGGTTGACCTGGTAACGGATGGCATGGTGATTTAGGTGGTTTCCGAGATCAGGGAAGAGCGGGATTGAAGGCTGCTGGGAGGGGAGAAATGCCTTGAAGTTTTCCAATAGGTCTTCAAAGACTTCATCGAGGAAGCTTGAGATTTTTTCGTGGTCTTTGTACCGGTTCCGCAGTCCGTCAAATCGTCCCTTAACGGCAAAGGAGGCGGCATTCTTGTTGAATTTTTCCAGATGAGACTCGGTTTCCTGATCAAGATGGTGAAACTTATTGATCAGGTCCCTGAGGTATGAGGTAATCTCTTCCTGGCTTTCTTCGATCCTGCTCTGCTCTTCGGGAGAGAGCTTCTCAATGTCTTTTCGAGTGAGGGGTTTCCCCTTTTTAAGAGGGGTGAATGTGAAACCGGCACGCGTGCTCTTGATCTCAAAACCCCTGTCGCGTCCCTTTTCGACGATCTCTGCAAAGAGGGCCTGTTTGGCTTTGTTCCCCTTTTCGATTAACTGGTTTTGTTCTTCGATATAATCCTTGCTTTGAAAGACGTCCGGGATTTTCTTCCGCAGAAATTCTACAAGCTGGTTCATCTCTTTCTGGAAGATATGTCCCTGCCCGGCCTTGAGCCTGACGGCTCGTGGGGTTTCGGGTTTTTCGAAGTTGTGTACATAGCACCAATCGTCCGGAATCTCCTGCTCTCCGGCGATCTTCTGGATGAGGTTTCGGACCAGCGTGGTCTTTCCCGTTCCCGGAAGGCCTGCGGCATAGATATTGTACCCTTCCTGTTCCATGCGAAGGCCGAAGACAATGGCCCTGACGGCGCGGTCCTGTCCGATGGTGGTATCCAGAGCAGGGACCTCGTCCGTGGTCCTAAAGTCGATCCGTGACAGGAGATCCTCGTTTCTGAGCAGTTCAGGAGAAACCCTGTATTTTTCAGGATCCATTACTTGATGGCCTTGGGATGGCAGAGCAAGGTGTTTTCGTCCGCCACTCTTCCGCAGGTATCGCAGTAAAATTTTATCTGCTTCACCTTGGGTTTGCACAGATGCCGGGCATTGGTCGAAGTCATGCCGCAGTAGTCGCAGGAATAACTCTTACTTGCCATGACCGGGGTACAGAGATGCCCCTTATCCGCGGTGACTCTGCCGCACGTGGCGCATGTATAGAGCCCGGTCTTCGGCGCCGGGGAGGTCGGATTTGTCCTCATTGTGCTCCGGCGAGCGGTTCGGGTCTTTGTGGATCTTCGGGTTTTTTTCATCTTTGTCTCCTTTCTGAGAGATGAATCGTTGTCAATGCCTCATATTTGTTTGAACACTACCAGACCTCCATTCCGGCGTCAAGTTCGGTTTTTACCTTGACTTGAGAGAGGAAATCGTGGAAAATGTCATTCATTCTGCAGAGTCGGAAAAACCGGAAAGGGATGAAGCAAAGGATATGGATCTTGTTGATTTTAAGAAAGGGAACGGCCTGGCGCCGGCCATTGTTCAGGATGCGGCGACCGGTGAGGTTCTGATGCTGGGGTATATGAATGAGGCGTCCCTCAAGAAGACGCTTGAGACGAAGAGGGCCTGCTTTTTCAGCCGGTCCCGGCAGAAGCTTTGGGTGAAGGGGGAGACTTCCGGTCATGTCCAGCGGGTCAAGGAGATCCTCATAGATTGTGACCGGGATACCATCCTGCTCAAGGTTGAGCAGGTGGGCGGCGCCACGTGTCATACCGGCTACCGGAGCTGTTTTTACAGGAGGATAGAAGAGGACGGGTTGAGAGTATTCGGAGAGAAGGTCTTTGATCCTAAGGAGGTTTATGGTGAATAAACTGAAACTGGGCATCCCCAAGGGGAGTCTGGAAGAGGCGACCATTGCGCTTTTTGAGAAATCCGGCTGGCAGATACGGACGCATTCCAGAAACTATTTCCCGAGTATTGATGATCCTGAAATCTCATGCGCCCTGGTGCGCGCTCAGGAGATGCCCCGCTACGTACAGGACGGGACTTTGGATGTGGGCCTGACGGGCAAAGACTGGCTGCTGGAAAACAACGCGGATGTGGAAGTGGTCTGCGACCTGATCTATTCCAAGTCGAGCAAAAAACCGGCCCGCTGGGTGGTGGCCGTGAACGGTGATTCGAAAATAGAAAAGCTTTCCGATCTGGAAGGGAAGAAGATCTCCACGGAACTGGTCCGGTATACCCAGTCTTATTTTAAAGAGCGGGGGATCCATGTCGAGGTGGAGTTCTCTTGGGGGGCGACCGAGGCCAAGGCGGTTGAGGGTCTGGTGGATGCCATCGTGGAGATTACCGAAACCGAGAGCACGATCCGGGCCCATGGCCTGAAAATCATACACGAGATGATGCAGACCAATACCCAGTTGGTCGCCGGGAGGAAGGCATGGGCCGATCCCTGGAAGAGGCAGAAGATAGAGCAGATTGCAATCCTGCTCCAATCCGCCCTCCGCGCGGAGAGGATGGTCGGGCTTAAAATGAACGTGTCCAAGCAGAAACTCGGGGATCTGGTCAAAATCCTGCCGAGCATCACGGCGCCCACCATCTCCACGCTCTATCAGAGCGATTGGTTTTCGGTGGAGACCGTCATCTCCGAGGAGAAGGTCCGTGAGCTGATCCCCAGGCTGATCCGGCAGGGGGCGGAAGGGATTATCGAGTATTCATTGAACAAACTGATTTGAAGGAATCTTTGCTGAATGTCATCCTGTTGTGTACCCGCTCCGGCTGCAGAAAAAACCTCCGGAAAATCCGCTGCTCATTGACGCTATGAATTGAAACTTTTAAGTACAAAGGATTATGAAATGTTTATGTGCGGATACGTTCATCAGGATGTTTTTTTGCTTGACGTGCTGAAGAAAATTGTATAGAAATAATTCCCATTGTTTTAAAGACCGATTCCTGGAGATTGTCAAAGGCCGAATGAATATGTTTCCCCATCGTAAGAAGCTCTCCCCCGAAATGCAAAAAGTCTACAGCCTTTCATCAGCACTCTCGCTCGAAGACCAGATCCTTTTCCTGAACCTTCTGATTTCCACCAAGGATCATAACGGCAAAAGGGAATTGATCGACCGTGCCTTGATCGGCGAACGGGTCTGGGAAAAGAAAAAGGCCGGATAGTTTTTTATCCGGCCTCGGTTATAAGGCACCTGGGTTTCTTTTCATCCGCTTCTAATCGGCTGAAGGGTTGTTGATGCTCACCCCGGTCAATAGGGCCTGGATGGCGCCGATGGCCAACTCGCTCTTCATCTTCACCGGGACTTTTTTCTCATCGTCCGTCAGCCAGATATAGAGCTTCCCGTTTTTCTTCTTATCGAAGATGATCTCCATATCCTCGATGACCGGTTCCACTTTGATGGTTTTGAAGAAACCGATCGGGGTCTCCACGTCTTCCTTCCCCAGGATCCGGACGCGGACTTGATACGTCTTGTTCCCGTCCGTTACGTTCAATACCGGATCGTTCTCCCAGTCGGTTACCGTCCGCAGGTAATAGATCGCGGAGAGAGGATCATGAATGCCGTCCGGGACTGGGAGCGTCTTCTTGATCTCCCCGTTTTTCATCAGGGTGACCCGGTTGTTGGCATGGTCGAAGATCAGATTTACGTTCCGGTTATGCGTCCCTTCATGCTGAATTTTCCGGTACCCTACGGAGCAGTCGTTGTTCACGTCCAAAAAGGTTTCGATCCTGTTTCTGACTTTATAAAAAGTATCCACGAAGGCATTGCTCCAGGCCGTGGTGACGATATGGAAGGCCCCATTTTTTTGAGACAGATCAGGAATCCGGATGGTTCCCTCCCCGGCCGGGACGAATCCCCAACTGATGTCATAATGCAGTTCTTCACCGACCTGGAATGGAAGGTCAGGCGCTTGGTAAAGAGGGAGCGCCCCTTTTCTGCTCGCCGGAAGATTCACCCCGGAGAGGCAAAAGATGAAGATCAGGAAGATCACCAAAATAGGAACTTTATTGCGGGCCATATCTTTATTCTCCTGAGTTTTTATTCTGCAAAGAGTATGCCAGTTCCATTTCATTCAAAAAAAAGATATGGTATGAGATGATCATCTTAAAAGGTCTTTGAAATTAAGAGGTTGTGGAACAAGGCCTCCTGCCGGATGCGCACGGATCTTTTGAGCGGCGCTCGAAGCCGTCGTATTCTGTGTTGTAAAGGGCACAAGAGACGTGTTCTTATTGCAACAAAGGTTGTGCTGATCTTTATGGGGGAGCGCATCGTATTTAAGGTCTTTAAATGGTCACGACATGATCCGACCTGAGGGAGATCCAGGATAACTGAACCACGGACAGGAGGGTGTCCGTGAGCCAGAAAAGGACCAGTCCTGCCGGGAAAAAGGAGAAACAGAGGGCGAAACCAACCGGCATCCAGAACCAGGTCTTGTCGGATCTCGGATTGGCTGAGGTCAGGCGCTGCTGCAGGATCATGCCCAGACCCATGATCAGGGGGAGAGTGAAAAAGGGGTCCCGAACCGAAAGATCCATGATCCAGAGAATGAACTTCGCATGCCGGAGTTCAATGGAGGCATTGAGGACTTGATAGAGAAGCAAAAATATGGGGATCTGGACGGCCAGGGGGAGAAAACTCCCGATCATCGCCCGGACCTGTTTCTTTCGCAAAGGGAGGATACGTTCCTCTGTCCGTTCCGGATGGTCCTTTTCTTCTTCTTCAATATCATAGATCTCCTGGATGATCCTCGGCAACTCCCGAAGGGATTTGAGGTTATAATGTGTCAGGGGGAGGAGCAGGATGCGTACAATCACAGCCAGCAGCATCAGACAGAGACCGTAATTGGCGACATATCCATGGATCCCTGATAGGAGGGCGAGGAGCCCCTTGCCGAGAAAGTTAAAAGTCCCGTAATCCACAATCTTTTCCAGACCGGCCTGATGAAAAGACAATTCATCTTCGATGATCGGGCCCATAAAGAGCCTGTATGCCTCCTCAGTCATCCGGCCCGGTTCGAGGGTAAAAGGAGGCGTGGTCAGGGACGCATAGACCTGGTTCTCTCCGAGGGGAGAGAATATCACAGAATACTTATGATCCGTCGGGGCGAGGATCTGGGTGAAATAACGGTTTTTTATTCCCGCCCAGGCAACCGGTCCTTCGGAGTTCAGAGGGGACTTTATGTTTTTTGTTTTTTTGCTGATCAGCCTGTCATCCGGGTTTTTCATCCACGCCGTCCGGAGGTGTCCGGACTCATCCGGATCTTCGGCCCTGATCCCGTAAAAGGGGATGATCCGGCATCCTTGGGGAAAATTCATGGTCCGGCTGCCGGTGTTTTTTATCCTGACCCTGAAGTCCAGGCCGTAGTGGGATGCCGGATGGTAGGTCTTCCGGATCTCCAATCCATCAGGGGTCTCCTGAGTGAAGACGATCCCGTTCCCTTCCATGTGATAGCGGTATAATCCATCGTCCAGGCCGGCCGGGAGGGTAGGGATCTCAATCCTTATTCCTGCGCGTGTTTTCAGAAGTCCTGAAATCAGTTCTACAGGTTGATGGTCTTCGGTTCTGAAGTTCTTGAGTCGGACCGAAACGATCCTGCCGCCATAGGGGGAAAAGGTGAGGTCCATGAGGCCGGCGCCGAGATGGATGAGTTCTTCCGGCTCCGGCCTGCTGCCCGCTGCCTCGGATACATAAAGCGTGGTATCCTTGAAGAACCGGTCTTTCACAGGATCGTAAAGGAAATAGACCAGGAGGGCCGCTGCAACAAGGGCGATGACACCCTTTTGCTTCATCTTAACATCTCCCATTTATAAAAAAAGCGCAGAAACTTTCCTCTGCGCAGCCGTCAACCGATCCGCTGAGGCGGCGGTATTAAAATCTTCAGTAAACGGGAAAGGCTGATGGTGCCGAAGACGAGACTCGAACTCGTACGAGGTTAGCGAGGTCTCATCGTTCCTGAAAATTAGATTATTATATTTAGATAAAGCGTGTCAATACAAAAGGGAAAGCTTAAATATACTTTTTTTAGCAGAACAACGTAAGACTTCTTGCCCGCAAAGAATTGAGAAAACTTCTTGGAAGGTATCTACTTAAAGAATACGAGATTCAAAAGCATGAGGATTATAGGCTGTAATTATTAAATGTGGTTCATCTCCCATTTAGTGGGTTGGAAGGGTTTTATGATTCCAGGGAAACCGCTTCTTCCCCGGGCACTTTCTCTGAAACGGCCAGAAAGAACAGGGTATGTCATTCCCCGACCCCCGATTGCAGTCGAGGGCAGGCTTGATCGGGGAATCCAGGTAAAGAATCTGGATTGTCCGGTCAAGCCGGACAATGACGAAATACGGTGTTACGGCACCAATGGAAGCTTCTCTGCTGATACCCGCAGTTCTCATGTTGCTCTTGATAAGGGCTACGTCTATCTGAGGAATGCGTTGTATTACGATGGGACGTTTAACTTTTGGTTTAATGAGAATCATGTGGTCGCCTTCAATCCGGTCAAGCTTGAAACCGACTTTTTCAAAGACGCATTTCAGCTTTTTCCAGTGAACGGGCGTCAAGCGTGGCAATGGCAGTCACCTTTGGTCTGGAAATAGGGGAGGGGTACCTGGATATTTCTTAATTTTTCTGAGGATACTTTCGTTTTTATCTGCCTTCTTTTTTTGAATTCAAATCCGCAATCCTTGAGGACATCGTCGAGGGTTCCATGTTCAATGCAGGTCACCAGGAAGAGGCGTAAGGCTTCCTTCAAATTCTTAATTGCCTTTACTTCGGTTTCTCCTTGTGAGCCAACATCGAGAACAGGGCAAAAAGCTACGTACCATTTACGCCTCTTTTTTATTTCTATAGGGACTTTTATAGAGATTACAATTTCCATGGGTGACTCCTTTGTCTGCGCTCTATTGCTATTATCACCCACATTGAGTGTATCGTCAAGCATGCCGTCCCACTCCCAACTTTATAATGAAAAATATGGTATGTGAAGTAGATAAAGATTTTTATCCCATTGGGTTGGGTTTTGTCAAGAAATATATGCTGCTTTTTGATATTATTCTGAGCCTATTTAACATTATTTTCTGATAGGCCTTGGGAGAACTCCTGGGCCACAAGACCCTTGACATGGTCATGCGGTATTCACACCTTTCCCCGGAGCACAAGGCCGCGGCTGTGGCGCTTCTGAATGATCTTGAGAAAGGATCCGGGGACGTTGTTGAGCTTCCCCGTGCAATGAACAAGTGCTCAACGAGTGCTCAAAATGAAAGTGAGGAAATTTGTGAGTTGCAGAGGCGGTGTAACTTGTTGTTTTTTAATGGTGCCGAAGACGAGACTCGAACTCGTACGAGGTTTCCCCCACTGCCCCCTCAAGACAGCGTGTCTACCAGTTCCACCACTTCGGCAGGAAATCCTTGCAATCATCCT
>Ga0210021_1001640_pt1 | contig 21043 bp, 21 predicted proteins | sample CryGeymeta201517_FD_183981 | JGI IMG/M metagenome (GOLD analysis project Ga0210021, IMG submission 183981) | Groundwater microbial communities from Crystal Geyser aquifers in Utah, USA - Crystal Geyser metaG 2015-17 (SPAdes) (version 2) | ecosystem: Environmental > Aquatic > Deep subsurface >... | reverse complement strand
CCGCCTGATCGGGAAGCGATCATCCCGAAGTGTCAAAAGAATTGGAGGAACGAAAAATGAAAAAAGTTAATTGGACTGCGGTTGTGATTGTCGCCATTGTCGCGCTGATTGTTTTGCAAGTGGCGGGAACCCTGCTGGGCGGCTGGGGCATGATGGGTCCAGGCATGATGGGCGGATGGGGTTTTGGTCCCTTCGGTTGGATTGGTATGGCCTTCATGTGGCTGATCCCCGTCGGCTTTCTGGCGTTGACTGTATTGGGCATAGCCTGGGTTGTGAAGGCAATCGGCGGCGGGACGAATCCCGTTGCATCCCCCTGCCCCTCCTGCGGGCGCGGAATACAGGCTGATTGGCGCAACTGCCCGTATTGTGGCGTGTCACTGGCAAAATAATCCCCACGGGCGTACCCTCGGTGCGCGGATACATCGGAATGCTTCACGACGCGGGCGCGAAGGTGTATGGTTGCAAGATGACCGTGGACATGTTCGGCATCAAGAAAGAGGATTTCCTGCCGCAGGTGGAATGCGTCGTCACGGCTGGCGACTTCATGGACATGACCGAAGGCGCGCAGATCATCTTCATCTAAAAAATATCGCTTTCGAAATAAAGAGACAGTCGCTTTTTTGAAGTGGCTGTCGCTTTTTGCGCCTCCTATTTTTCCAGGGACAAAAACCAGCGCGTCAGAAAATACGCCGCCAGCCATGCAAGCAGGTTGAGACCGATGAAGAACCCGATGATGACGAAATTCCCCGAATTGAAGATCGGCGAGGGCGGCGGGTGCATGATGTTCTGCGCGGCGGCAAAGATGACGCGCAGAACGATGAAGAACGCCAGGTTCGCCAGCGAGGTCAGCCACTTCTGGTTGATCATCCACAGGCCGGCCTGCAACAGCGCGCCCACCACCGCGAACGTCAGCGCCAGGCGAAAGCGCGGCTCCGACAGAAACAACCCGTTCCAGTTGGCCTGCATCGCCAGCAGGGACAGCGGCAGGTACGTCACCCAGAAGACGATGCCCGAGCGGCCGAGCGCGGCGCTCCAGTCGTGGAAAACTTCCTTTCGCGCAACCAGCCCCAAAAGTCCCGCGAGAGCCGAGGCGGCAAAGGCCAGTTCGGCGGTCAACACCCACGCGCCGTGCAGGTACACGATCCGCACGTTGGCGCCCAGTCCCTTCTCCTCGGGGCCGAGGAGCGCGATCAGCACGATCACCAGCAGGGTCACAAAAAAGAAAACGAGGGGGGATTTGAGTTTGGACATGGATGGATTGTACCGCATCACTCTCGACCTCGCGCCGGCCGCGCGCGTGGACGCGTCCGCGCCCCCCAAAGCGGACCCCGCCCCCGCCCCGCGCGAAAATTCGAACAAAGTTGGGTAGTGGCTCAAAGTAAGTGGTGGCCTTTGTGGGGCGGGATGGAATCCCGCCAAATTACGAGTATGCGGAATGCCATCACCGCTGGTGATTACCCACAAGTTGCCGTTTGCTCGCAGTTGCACTGCGGGCGCAGGCGGCAGTCCAACTGCCGCCTGAACTTGTGGGTAATCACCAGCATCACCGCACTTGCGTTCGGTGCAAGTGTCCGCGCCACGGCGCTTACTTGTATACCACTACCCAAAGTTGAATAGCATGAAGTAGAGCGAGATAATATCTCGCTCTACTTTTTATTTAACGATGATCGTAAACGTGACTTCCTGCGCGGCGGGTTCGCCCTGCGCGGGCGGATAATTCCCAAGCACAATTTTTGTCTCGCCCACGGCAATGGCTTTGAAGACCCACACGTCCGAGCCGCCCGAGCCGGGCGCGACCGGTTCGCTGGCGCGGAAATCCTTCGAGACAAACTGGAGGATGCTTTCATCCAGTTCGCCGGCCAGTTCCCAGTGGTAGCCTGTGGACGGGTTGGATTCGATCACGATCTTGAACTCGTTCCCCGCCGCGACTTCGATGCTTTTGCCGGGGTCGGAGATTTCCAGTTGAGGCACAGGCGCTTCGGTGGGTTTGCCTCCGCAGGCGGTCAATGCAAGGGCGGCAACGACAAGCACAACAAACAGTTTTTTCATGGCGTCCTCCACAGGCAAGTATACACGCAGAACTGGACGCTTCGCGCAAATCCAGCGCGAGCGTTTCGTGATCCACTGACTTTGATTTATTCCTGTTCACCCAAATGCCGTACCTTCTTTTCCACAAGTTTGAGCGGCAGGGCGGCGCACGCGAGGCTGGCCCCGCTTCCGAGGAACGCGCCGATCAAATAGCCGTAAACCTGCGAAATTCGGAAGGCGACCGCCAGCCCCAACGGCGCGATGAACAGGCCAAATAGGAGCGGCAGGGCCAGCATCGTGATAACCTGTCCCAGGCAGCCGAGCGAACCCGCGTTCATCTTGCGCGGGTCGTCCCAGTTCAAATTGGCCCCGGCCGCCCCGAACCCGATCATGATGCCGTTCATGCCCGCCATGGATAACGCAACCGCCAGCAGGCTGTACAAAAATCCCAGCGCGGAAATTCCCTGCGCGAGGGAGATGACGACCAGGAAGACGCCTCCCAGCGCCAGGGCGGGGAGATAGGAAACCAGGAACTTGGCAGACAGCAAATCAGCGGCGCACAGGGGCGAGGCTTTCAAGATCCAGTAATTCTTCCCCTCCTGCGAGAAAGCCATACCGGCCAGCCGGTTCAACAGGATCCAGCCGACGAACAACGCGATGCCAACGTTACCATAGGCCAACACCACGCGGAACGATTCCATGAACCAGTCCGGCGCTTCGCCCCGACCCGCAGGCGGCTCGCCGCCTGAACGGAAGATCATCAGGGTATAGATCACGCCAAGGATCAGCGGGGAGATGAACTGCGAAAGATTCCGCAGGTCGCGCCGCAGGACGAGGAAGTCCTTGCGGATGATGGCGCGCACGGGGGCCGTCAGCAGGCGATCGGCCCAGGACGGGGGACCCGCCTCGAGGTCCGCGCGAGGCGGCGCAGCGCGGGCGGGTTTCTTCCTGCGCGCGACCGCCTGCATCCCCGCCCATCCGCTGTAATACCAGCGTTCAGCCGTCGCCAGGGCGAACCAGAATCCAAGCGCGCACAGGCCGAAGGTGGACAGCGCCAGGATGGACCCGGAGAGCCAGCGGCCTTCGCCAATGTCCACCAGACCGCGACCGGCCCAGTTCAGCGGAAGCCAGAGCGTGTCGGCGCGGACGAGCAGGCTGGCCGCGCCGCTCAACTGCTCTCCGGAAAAGTTCGTTTTATCGGCCATCGTATTTGTGAAGTTTCCCAGTTGCGAGCAAACGATGGCGAAGGTCGCGCCGAGAAAGGCAATGACTTCCGCGGCGCGGCGGGCGGGAAAGACGCGCGCCACCAGCATGACGATGAGGGAGGAGAATCCCGCCGCGACCAACGCCAGGGCAACCAGCATCAAAACGAGGAGCGGGTAATACAAAAAGTGGTAGCCGCCCGAAAACCCCAAGCCGAACAGGACGGGCAGCCCGAACAGGGAAAGCAATCCGAGGTTGGGAAGAATCGCCTGCATCAGTTTGGCGACAAAGACCGCCCGGATGGGAACCGGGGAACTGAGCAGGAAGTCCATATCGCCGGAGAGGTACAAGGCCTGTAACAGCACGCCGAAACTGGTGACCAAAATGCCGACGAACATGGCGCTGAGGGTCAGCGGCGGAATTGCCTGCAATAACGGGCCTGCCTGGATGCCGACATATTGGGCCAGGTCCGGTGAACGCAGAAATCCCAAGACCAGCGTGGACAGGAAAAAGATAAAGCCCGCGAAGCCCAGCACAGCCAGTATGCCGATCACGGACAGGACCTTGCGTCCGGGTTTCGCGTGGCGAAAACTGTTGAGGCGGATGCGCAGGCGCAGGCGCAGGAGATTCCAGATGGCGGGCAGGACGCGCCCGGAAGGTTGTGAGGCGCTCATTTCAGGATCTCGGCGATGGCCGCTTCTTCGGCGCCGCCTGTCATGCCGAGGAAGATGTCCTCGAGGCTGGTCTCCCCGCTTTTACCGAGATTGCGGAGTTCATCCATCGTGCCGATGGCGATCAGTTCCCCCTTGCTGATGATGCCGATGCGGTCGCACATGCGCTCGGCGATCTCGAGGATGTGCGTGGACAGCATGACGGCCGCGCCGCGCTCCGCCAGTTGGCGCAAAATGTCCTTGATCAGCCGCGCTGACTTCGGGTCCAGCCCGACCGTGGGTTCGTCCAGCACGAGCACGCGCGGGTCGTGGACCAGCGCGGCGGCCAGGGAAATCTTCTGTTGCATCCCGTGGCTGTAGGAATCAAGGGTGTCGTCGGCGGCCTCGGTGAGTTCGAAGGTACGCAACAAATCGTCAATGCGATGCGCCACCTGCCCAGGCTTCAAACTGTAGAGGTCGGCCACGAAGCGCAGGAGTTCGCGCCCGGTCAACTTGGCGTACAGGTTGGGGGTGTCGGGGACGTATCCGCTGGCGGCTTTGGCCTGCAGGGGCTGTCCCTGGACATCGCAGCCGACCACCTTGATACTGCCCGAGGTGGGTTGCAATAGGCCGATGATCATCTTGATGGTGGTTGTTTTCCCGGCGCCATTCGGGCCGAGGAATCCGAAAATTTCGCCGGCATGCACGTCGAAGCTGACGTTGTTGACGGCCACTTTGTCACCGTAGCGTTTGACCAGGTTGCGGGTTTCGATCAGGGTTTCGGGCATGGAATCTCCGCGTGGTAAATGGTAATTGGTAAATGGTAATTGGTGGATGGTAATTGGTTGGTGGATTTCCCTTATTTTATACGTAATTGGGCGAAAAAGCGCGAACAGAAATGAAAAGGAGCGGACACGTAGGTCCGCCCCAACAGGTTACAGAGGATGCGTCGCACCAGACGGGGTAGATTTATCGCTTAAACAGACAAGTCCAAACTGAGGAAGAATCCCATTGAGTAAGGTGCGACGCATTCGCGTTACCGTTTCAGTGTGCGATCCTTCACGCGGTGCGGGGTCAAATCCTTGCCAAATTTATCCATCATCATTGTTTTGTAAAAGAATCTGGGTGTTTTACAAATATACTCGTTTCGTATATAATATGAGTATGGTTGCAAAAACAAAATTATCTTATTTGGAAACAATAAGGAAAATCATGAAAGACCAGTACGGAGTCCTTTTGACATCCAACCTGGCTCAATTCAAGATTCCCAGAACCTACTTGAACATCCTGGAACAAAACAAGGAAATCGAACGGATTTCAAGGGGAATTTACAAAGCGCCATCCACTATTGAAGATGAAATGTTCATTTTCCAATCCATATACAAGTCGTGCATATATTCGCATGAGACCGCGCTTTATCTCCACGATTTGACGGACAGGAATCCATTGACCTATTCGATTTCCGTGCCAAGCGGATATCACTCATCTTCCTTGAACGGGAGCGGACATAAAGTATTCTATGTAAACCGAAACCTATTCGATGTGGGCGCTATTTCTATGCAGTCGTCTCATGGGAATGATATTAGAGCCACCAACCTTGAAAGGACAATATGCGACATCCTGCGAAGCAGGAATCAAATTGACGCTCAGTTCGTAAACAACGCGCTGAAACGCTACGTGATGAAAAAAGAAAAAAATATTCACTTACTCTACGATTACGCCAAATCATTCCGAATCCAAAAAATCGTCAGGCAAACCATTGAGGTTCTCTTATGAGCAAAGCCATACAGTTCAAGGCGCGGATCAAGAATCTAATGAAGCAGTAATTCCCAAATATGGACGTTTGTAGGGGGAGGCGAAAGGAGATTAAGAATTTCGACGCGCAACATCTCCACTTCCATTGTCCCGGGCAGGTCAAAGGAAAGTTTAGGTTGCGCCTGGGTTCCCTGCCCTTCAAACGTATAAATAACGGGTTGCGCGCCTTGCGCGGAATAACACTTCAGGGTGATTTGAACGTCGGTTTGGCCGACAATGATCGAGAAACCATTGATTTTGCGCTTTGAGGGAAATGTCATTTCGATGACAAAGGGATTGGCTTCATAAGTTTTCGCCAGGGAATACGGGTCGTTGTCAAAGACGGCCGCGATGGATTGGGCCTGCGCGTCGCTATCCAGGTATGAAAAGCGGACTTCAACCTCCTCCCCATCCATTGTCACGGCGGTTTCCTGCAAGATATCACGGAAGGCTTTTTCCGCCGCGAACATCTCATCCACGCCGTCGGCATAACGCAGGCGGACAAAGTAAAAGCCGGGGGCGCCATTCGGGAATGGAACGATTTTTTCCACGCGAATATCTTTGAATTTACTGTTCCCCCGGGCGAGATTATATTCATCCGGAATCATAATGAACAAGGTGTCATCGTCCAGGGGAAGTTTTTGTTGGATGTGCCCCTCAATGCTGGCAAGTTCAATTGGCAGGGAATCGTCCAGGAAAAAGCGGGCAACCACGTCCGTCCCATTTGCCCAGCTGGGCGAAAAGATAATCCTCGTATTGGGATGCTCTTGTTGATAGCGCTTGATGATATCGAATATTTGGAAAGCGCCGTATTGCATTCCGCCCATACCGTAATCCGTATACCACAGCGGGCCATTTCGGAGCGCGTTCGAGAGCATGGACACATTCGCGCCCGCCAAAATCACAAAAATCGCGACGGCGATGAAGGATTGCGGGAGACGCCAATCTTTCCATGTTTGCATCATAGGGGTTTGGATCAGCCATTTGCCGAAGCGTTCCAAGGCGCCCGAAAGCTGCAAACCAAGGAGGATCGCGAGCGCCGCCACCGCGACACGATCCATTGTTTGCGTGAGGAAATAAGCAAGCGCGCATCCTGCCAGGAGGATGATCGCTCCCAGGGTAATTTGCCCCGGGGCAGGGACGGAGCCGTCTCCCGGTTCGGCAACGCGCCGGCGGAGGTCTGTCATCCACTGTAAAAGCCGTTCCAAGCCCAGGGCGGTCAGGATGGCCGCCGGAACGACAAAGATCAACACGCGCGTAATTCCGGTTTGGACAAGCGCGGCGGAAACGGGGGAAACCAGGACCGCGATCAAAATCGTTCGATAAGACGACTCGCGCAGAAAACGCAAAACATACGCCATGCCCAGGATTGCGAACGGCAGGGTGGCAACCATGATATTGCCATAATCCTTCATCCGGTGTCTTTGAAGATCGCGATCATTCGGTTGGTACCAATACCACGGGCTAATCCCAATTCCGTACTCCGAAAAATACTGGGAGACCTTTTCCAATACAGGCGTTTTTTGAACCCAGTATGACCCGAGAACGTGCAGTTGAGCGATGGGCGCGTCCAGGTCATTCAGTCGGAACCGGATATAAGGGAGCGCCAGGACGACCGCAAGCGCCCACCCCTTAAGCAGGGTGGAACGGTTTTCCCAGTGATAACGCCAATCGGAAACGAGCAGGGCAATCGCCAGGATCGGCACGATCAATTGCGCCGGACTGTAGGCGTAAAATCCCAATGCCCCCAGAAAAAGCGCCGGGTATAAATACCGCGGAGACCGGTACCGGTACAGCAAATAAGCGCACAAAGTTCCGGCGTAAAAGGCCGTAAACTCGGCAGTCTCAAAGGCTGTGCGGGAATGTAAAAACCAGGCGGGGGTGATGGAGAGGAACAATGCGCCGGTCCACCAGTACCTGGCTTTGAACACGTTCCGTAAAATGATCCCCACCGAGATTGCCGCGAGCAATGTAATCAAAACGGATGTGGCGCGTGTAAAAAACGCCGATTTACCGAAAAAAATGTAAGGCAGCCATTGCAGGTACACACTGACGCCCAGGTTTGTGTATTCGCCGTTCTTGAAATATGTCGGGAGCAACCTTTCCGCCTGATCCCGATAATCGTTTTTAACCAGGTCGGCAATGGATTGGGTCTGTATGGCTTCGTCCGAGAAGAAGTAAATGGGGAATTGGGTCAGGCCGATCAAACGTGTGGCAAGATAGATGGTGACTGCGCCGATGAACAACCATGTCGCAAGGTCATGCGCTTTGAGAAGATGGATCAATGGCTCGAACCTGGCTTTTAACCAGGCCGCGGCTTTGCCGGGTTCTTTTTTTCGCGGCGGCGCGCCCTCTCCCTGCGCCCCGTCCAGCGGAAGGTGTTCCATACGAATGTTAATCGGGACTTTCCCCGCGGTGGACTGTCCGGCCTCGATGGTAATCTGCACCTTCGTCCCCGGCTCGATACTAAAGCTGGCCAGGCTCTCGTCCGACTTTGATGGTTTTTTGCTTTTTGGGGCGCTTGTTTTTGCCATATTTGAATATGTTCCGGGAATGGTGGTTGACCCTTCAAATTATACGCTTTATCGGAAAATACATCGCTTATTCATAGGTGAGTCCACTGCAAAAAGGCAATCTCACCGCTAAGATGCCCTTCGACTTCGCTCAGGGTAAACTACGGCCGCGAAGGAAAGTTTAAAATCGCGAAGGTTTTCTGTTAGCGCGCCAAAGTGCTGGGATACGACTCCGCTAATCTACGCGAATAACCCTCGCGCCATCAAAGATTAGCGAAAATTCGCGAAGATTAGCGGATTCTTCCCGGCTTGGCGAAAAAGCGTCCCATCGGTTTGGCGCGCTAACGGTTTTCTTGCAGGTTCTCAACACGGATATTTAAATTCTTTTGTTTTTCTTCGCGTTCTCCGCGGCCTTCGCGGTGAAAAGGGTTTTTGCAGTGCAGTCATAGGTGATTTTCTTCCCCATGTTACGTCCCGATGCCATGGCAAAAATAGGATGCCGCGATTGGGAATACTCGTGATACCTTCATAAATGCCAACTCCCTGAAAGGATTAGAATCCTTCAGGGAGTTGGCGTAAATTTGTTTTACCGTTTCAATGTCCGATACTTCACCCGATGCGGAGTTAAATCTTTCCCGAACTTTTCCTGCATCATCGTTTCGTAATCGGACCAGTTGCCGATGTACATTTTCGCAATGGACTCGCCTTCAAACACAATCAGATGGGTGCAGATGCGGTCGAGGAACCAGCGGTCGTGGCTGACAACGAGGGCGGTGCCTGCAAATTCTTCGAGGGCCTCTTCGAGCGCGCGCAGGGTGTTGACATCCAAATCATTGGTCGGTTCGTCGAGGAGCAGGACATTCGCACCTTCGGTGAGGGTTTTGGCGAGGTGGACGCGATTCCTTTCGCCACCAGATAAAATGCCGACTTTCTTCTGTTGGTCGGAGCCCATAAAGTTGAACGAAGAACAGTAGCCGCGCGCGTTGATCTTACGTTTGCCGAGTTCAAGTGTCTCTGCGCCCTGCGAGATCTCTTCGTAGACGGTCTTCTCAGGATCAAGCGTTCGCGATTGGTCAACATACGCGAGTTTGACGGTCTCGCCGATTTTGATCGAGCCGCTATCGGGCTTCTCTTTGCCGACGATCATCTTGAGCAGTGTCGTCTTGCCGGCGCCGTTCGGACCCACTATCCCGACGATGGAGCCTGGGGGAACGGAAGCAGAAAACCCGTCGAGGATGAGGCGGTCGTCAAAATATTTGGTGACCTTGTCAAATTCGAAGACGACGTCACCGAGGCGCGGTCCCGGCGGAATATAAATTTCCAGTTCTTCGCGGCGCGCTTCGGCTTCCTGGTTCAACAATTTTTCGTAGGCGCTGACGCGGGCTTGTCCCTTCGATTGACGCGCCTTGGGCGACATGCGGATCCATTCGAGTTCGCGCTCGAGGGTCTTCTGGCGTTTCGATTCGGATTTCTCTTCGAGTCGGATGCGCTCCTGTTTTTGTTCGAGCCAAGCGGAGTAGTTGCCCTTGTACGGAATTCCGTAGCCGCGATCCAATTCCAAAATCCAGCCCGCCACGTTGTCGAGAAAATAGCGGTCGTGCGTGACGGCGATGACGGTGCCTTTGTATTCGCGCAGGTGATGTTCGAGCCACGCCACAGACTCGGCGTCGAGGTGGTTGGTGGGCTCGTCGAGCAGGAGAATGTCGGGTTCGCTGAGCAGGAGTCGGGTGAGCGCGACGCGGCGTCTTTCTCCACCGGAAAGAATATTAATGGGCGTATCCGACGGCGGACAGCGCAACGCGTCCATCGCCACTTCGAGATGACTGTCGAGATTCCAGGCGTCGTGCTTGTCGAGCTGTTCCTGCAATTTGGATTGCTCGGCGACGAGCGCGTCGAAGTCCGCGTCGGGGTCGGCGAACTTGGCGTTGACTTCATCGTAGCGCGCCAGCATTTCGACGATGGGACGCACCGCTTCCTTGACGACGCTGATAACTGTTCCCGTTTCATCGAGTTTGGGTTCTTGCTCAAGCAGACCGACGCTGTAGCCTTTGGAGGCGGAGATTTCGCCGATATAGTCCTTGTCAACGCCCGCGATGATTCTCAGTAACGTGGACTTACCCGCGCCGTTGAGTCCGAGCACGCCGATCTTGGCGCCGTAGTAGAAACCAAGCGAGATGTCGCGCAGGATCATTTTGTTGCTGGAGGGGATAAGACGTCCCACTTTGTTCATGGAGTAGATGACGAGGGATTCGTTTGCCATAGGTTAGGGAGTAGAGATTGGATGATTAGAGATTGGTAATTGGGGGGTGGTGAGGCGATTGTATCAGAGCGCAGTTATTTCCAGCCACTTTTGGGAGTCCAATTTTGGGCGCAAGGCGTTTTTTGCAGCGACGCTTCCAGGGGAACGCAAATGAACTTCCAAATTTGCTCAACAACGCTTTCCAGATCATTGCTGTCTGTCTTTTCAAGACTCATCTTTTTCAGGAAATTGCTCCAGCGGACTTGATTACGGGATGCGAATTCCACTGTCAATGAAATGGGACGTTCAACCGGCAGGTCTTTCCCGCGATTTTTGAAGGTTGTTTTCAAAGCCTTTTGCAGGGATGCTCCGTTGAATTCAAATGCCAGCGACATCAGCCAGAGATCATAAAAGTCTTTCAATCGGCTGTTCACATCCCCAAATTGAATCATGGCGTGGAATTTTTCTGCAACAACGGATTCTTTCGGATAACCTTTCATGCGAACAGGGCGCAGGTCAGAGAGGATAATCGGGTATTCAATGGTTTCAGCCTTCGATGTAAGTTCATCTGAAAAACCGATATCAATTTGGATTGGGATTCGAGTACGACTGAGCAAGGCGGTCAATTTTACGCGAATGCCCTGGTAGTCGGCGGCAAGTTGAGTCTCGCTCACCACAACCGATTGAGGATCGAATACAAGTCCGTCCTCAGGCGCAGGGACGCCAATCACTTCGTTGACGATTTTCATGAGCGTCAGGCGGTCGCCAGAAACGTAGCCGCGAAAATCAATGTCGCGTGTGGGGCGGCGCAGAGGCAGATACCAAGCATAAAACAGCAGTCCGCCTTTCAGGATAAATTTATTGGCAAACTTTGTCTTCGAGAGCCGATAGAGAAATCTTTCCATTGCATAGTACTGCAACGCTTCGGAATAGGGACGATTCAGTTCGTCCGCTCGGTTTCGCAACCGGGCAAGTATGGAGGCGGGAATGTTTTTGACAGGTTCTTTCATAGCAACGCCTCCAGATACGGACGCATGACCTTCTCCACGCGGTTGATGCGCGTATAATGCAGTAGCAGGGACACGTCCATCTTCGGCTGTCGGATGTAATCCTTGATGGCCTCGATTGCTATATCCATTCCCACGGCTTGTCGGAACTTGAAACAGTCCGCAATGGTTTTTTCGCGGTCGTAGATCTTCACTTTCACGCCATCCAGATCATGCTCAATGATTCCTGCTTGATACGACTCTAGCGAGTAATGAAAGGCCCAAATCGGCGGATGTGAAATTTTCGGCGTTTTGACGTCGCGCGGCAGGGCAAAGTAGACCGAGTGGGGAATTTGCGTGGTGAGTTCGTAAAAATACAGCGCGGAGATCAGGCAGAACACCGCCTTCGGCACGCGCAGGCTGATATTCACGAGGTCGGGATTCCCCGACATCTCAACATCGCTCAGGCGGTAAATTCCTTGCGCCTCGCGGATGAGTTCGCCTGTTTCCACCATTTTATAGATGATGTGTTGAGGCACGCCCAGGTTAATGGCTGTCGAGGCGCGCAGGATACCGTTATGGTCGGCGAAGATTTTCTTGTAATTTGCCATGCGGACATTATACAACAAAAATACCACACTTATACAAAAGCATGGTATTTCGGAAGCGGCCTGTTTTTTACGCGCCGTTGAGACCGAGCACACCGATCTTGGCGCCGTAATAGAAGCCGAGCGAAATGTCGCGCAGGATCAGTTTGTTACTGGACGGGACGAGACGTCCCACTTTGTTCATGGAGTAGATGACGAGGGATTCGTTTGCCATAGTGGGGTGATTTTATCAGAGAGTGGGGAGTAGAGAATGGAGAATGGAGAATGGAGAATGGTAAAAAGAGGTAAAATATTGGCTGGACATGGTTCAAAGGAGTCCACAATGGAAATTCGACATTACAAGTTTGACCGAATCACCCTCAATCCCGAAGTCTGCTTTGGCAAACCGTGTATTCGCGGAATGCGCATGCCCGTTGCTTCGGTGCTTGGGTATTTGAGTTCTGGAATGGCAATCAAGGATATTCTCAAGTCGTGGCCTGAACTGGAAACCGATGATATTTATCAGGCGCTGGCGTATGCTTCGTGGACGATGGAGGAAAGTGTATTGCCCATGCCCGCAACGGTGGCTGGATGAACTTTCTGCTCAATATGAACGTACATCGCGACATGGCCGCGCCGTTGGAAAAGCGCGGTCATGTTTGTCGTCACGTGGCGGATATTGGCATGTCCCGCGCAACGGATGTGGAAATTGTTGCGGAAGCCAAAAGGACGGGCGAAACAATCATTACTCATGATTTGGATTATGGTCACTTGCTGGCTTTTTCTGGTGAGAAGGCTCCCTCGGTGATTATTTTGCGCTTGAGAGATTTACGCCCGGGTGAAGTTGTGTCCCGCCCGGATGCAGTTTGGAAGGAGATCGAGACTCCGTTAACGGAAGGCGCAATTGTGTCGCTGTCCGACAAGAGTTTGCGGATACGGACACTGCCGATAGAATCAGAATAGAAGAAAACCCCCGAGACTTCAGAGTTCGGGTTTTTTATTATTGTCTTTTGCCCGCGCCGTTGAGTCCGAGCTACGCGGCGATCCGTCCCACTTTGTTCATGGAGTAGATTACGAGAATATCGGAGGGCACGGGGTTCCAGAGAGTAGGGAATAGAGAGTGGTAAGGTGATTTTATCAGAGAGTGGGAATGGAGAATGGGAGTGTTTTTGGGAAAGATGGATTATTAAACTCCGCGAAGGTATTTTGGAAAAGGAACACGGTCCCGTTTTGGGACATGGGTTGAAGGGGTTGCGCAAGTCCACGCTGGCTTTGCCGAGTGCGAAGAGTCACTATCCCAGCGGGGAGGCGTTGGAGTGGCGATATGGTCGGTTTACGAGGGTGGGTGGAACAGCACAGTACAAATTCAATAATTTTCATGGTTGACCTTGCAAATTATTGGATAAAAATAAGTGTTTCTGGCATGGCACGTAAGGTGAGATATTAATTTGGGGAAGGAATCGGTGTAATACCCAATTACGTTATTCGCGTCCGCGAGGATATTTTGGAAGAGGAAGACGGGTGGTAAGACCTGACATGTCTCCGCGATGGATTGGTTAATCGTGATCCATGTCCATGCTAAGGTTGTGGTTAACGGCGGCGCGGATGAGACATGTCAGGTCTGCGCAAGATATTCGAACAATAGCCCAGTTTCAGGTAAGATTGACCGCGACGCCCCTCCCTCACATTCGGAGTCCCCATGAAAACCAAGGAAGAAATCGTATCCAACTGGCTTCCGCGTTACACCGATACCGCGCTCGCAGATTTCGGCCAATACATTTTGCTGGTCAACTTCGAGGCCTACCTGACCACGTTCTCGCAGTGGTTCAACGTCCCCATTCGCGGCGAGGGCAACCCCATGCCCAACGTCACTGCCGAAGGCATCACGCTGATCAACTTCGGGATGGGCAGCGCCAACGCCGCCACGGTCATGGACTTGCTGGGCGCCGTCCAGCCGAAGGCCTGTCTCTTTTTGGGAAAATGCGGCGGCCTCAAGAAAAAGAACAAGGTCGGCGATTTGATCCTGCCGATCGCGGCCATCCGCGGCGAAGGCACCTCCGGAGACTACTTTCCGCCCGAGGTGCCTGCCCTGCCCGCCTTCAACCTGCAAAAAGCAGTCTCGACGACGATCCGCAACCACGATCGTGACTATTGGACGGGCACCGTTTACACGACCAACCGCCGCGTCTGGGAGCACGACGAGGCCTTCAAGGCCTACCTGCGCCGCATCCGCGCCATGGCCATTGACATGGAAACAGCCACCCTGTTCATCACCGGCTTCCACAACCAGATCCCCGCCGGGGCATTGCTCCTCGTCTCGGACAAACCCATGATAGACAGCGGCATCAAGACCGCCGCCAGCGACAGGCGAGTCACACAAACATACCAGGATGTCCACCTGCGCATCGGCATTGACTCGCTCAAGGAATTGATCAACAAAGGCGAGACGGTCAAGCACCTGCGGTTCTAGCGCCGCAACCGTATCAAAACGAATAACTTTCCCCGGGCTTCAAAATCACCGCCTTCGTCTTCGTTTCCTTCTGGACGCGTTCCGCCCAGGCCCTGGCATCCTGCGCCAGCAGGTCCCAGGTGTTGTAGTGAATGGGGATGACGGCCTTCGGCTCCAGCATTTTGACGGCGCGCAGCGCGTCATCGGGACCCATGGTGTAGTTGTCGCCGATGGGCAGCGCCGCCAGGTCGAGGCCCTCCTCGCCGATCAATTTCATGTCGCCGAACAGGCCGGTGTCCTGCGCGAAGTAGAGTTTCTTCCCATCGTTGGTAGTCAGCAGGAAGCCGCAGGGATTGCCGCCGTTCGAGCCATCGGGGAGCATCGAGCCGTGCAGGGCCAGCGTCAATTTGAGATAGCCGAAGGGATGCCTGTGTCCGCCGCCCAGGTGCTGTCCGTGGGTCTTCTCCACGCCCTGTTTCGCGAACCATTCCGTGATTTCGAAGTTGCTGATGATCGTCGCGCCCGTTCGTTTGGCGATCGCGACCGCGTCGCCGACGTGGTCGTCGTGTCCGTGGCTGACGAGAATGTAGTCCGCCTCAACCGCTTTGGGGGAGAGCGAAGCGGCGGGATTTCCGTCGAAGAAGGGATCAATCACAAGTTTGTACCCGCCCGTTTCGAGTCCGAGGGTGGCGTGTCCGTGCCAGGTCAGTTTGGTTGCCATGCAAGCCTCCTTTGAGAGAATATGAATAGTATAGGCGGAATCGGGCAAGTGTCAATGCGAGGAGACGGGGCAAGTCCGCGGAGCAAAACGCGTAATGCCTCAAAATAAAAGGTAACTTTGGCGCTTAAAAATCAGGGGGTTGTAGTTTGTTTTTGTAACGCCGCGCCATCCCGCCCGCAAGCAAGGTCAATGAAACCAGAACCATGAAGACTCCTGCGGAAGCGGTGATGAACGAAGAATACTGGACGATAAAAAATCCCCAAAACGGTCCAAGAAAGACAAATACGAAGAAGATGGCGCCATCGCGCAGGTTCAATCGTCCGAATGCGCGCCACAGGTTATAAGGTACCACGCGCGCGCCCATGGTTCCCATATAAAGCGGCGCGAGCATGGCGGCCAATTCGAACCAGGGCGTTGAAGGCCAATGCAGGTAAAACCGGATCAGTGCGATGAGAAAGACTGCGTAATAGCCAAGTTGAAACCCGATAAAAGCGCCCTGATGGGTGTAGAGACGGAGGGCCAACGAATTGGATAATTGATGCTTTTGCCAAAACCCATTGTTCTTCGTTTCCGCCAGGAGACCAATAAAGGTTGGAAGTGTCAGCGTCCCCGCGGCGTATAAGACCGCGGCCGACAGGATGTCCTCCTGATCGGCAAACGGCCAGCGCAGGGATGGCGCAATCATCGCGCGCGTTAGCAGCCATACCCAGACCATGATCAACGCGCGCAGGAAATTGCGCGCGGAAAGCCGGTCGGTCAGGGCGCTTAACAATGCCGCGGCCAGGCGCGGCCAGGCAGGGGGCGGCCCTTCCTTTGCCTTTTCCAGCAAGGCGATCAATGCATCGTCGGCTCCAAAGAAAACATTCCCCGGGCGGAAAGCCGGCGCCTTTTGGGAGGAGTGGGAAGGGGATGGATCGTTTGCGTTTGTCTCCACCGGCTCTTCCGGAAACACTCGTTTCGTTTCGGTTGGATTTAAGGCGCGATAGTTTCCAGCCTCCAGAAGTTGATTTGCCTCCAGCGGATCTTTAATCCCTCCTCGTTCATGCAATATCCCGAGTAATCCCACCAGGGTCAGGCGGTCGTCGGCATGGAGTTTGCTCTTTCCGCGTTCCCAATCGCTGACTGCCGCGCCGCTGAATCCAACCCCCAATTCATCGCGCAATAACCCTCCCAGCCGCTGCTGGGACAGGGGTTTTCCGGAAAGCGGGTCCATGCTGCGCGACCGGAAGACGCGCAGGAGTGTCCCAAAATCAGTCACTTCGTTCGCCTCGGATTCAGGGTTCGTAAATTATTAACTTCCCTCACCAACCACTGTACCCCGTCATTGCGAGGGCGTTCTCCCTGGCACCGTGCGGCTTAAGCCGTACCAGGGCAGGTGTCCCGAAGCAATCCCCTACTGTGCCTGGGAGATTGCTTCGTCGGGAAGTGCGCCCTCCTCGCAATGACGAAACTACGGGAAGTTATTTTTTTACAGACCCTCAAGCAACGCTTAAGCAGTTTCAAGCGAATGGCGATGGCTTTCCAGATCTTCTTTGGGTATAACCCTGCCAGGCTGCCAGGAAGAATTTCCCGGGTGGAAAAATACCAGAACTTTAACAATTAAATTTCATTCCATCATCCCGTTCCCAGTCTGGTTAGTGGGACGGGACCATGTGACCTGGATGCGGGTGCCCGTTTTCAAGCTCGAAGTGATATGGGCCTTTGCGCCGATCAGGCTGGCGCGTTCCACGATCCCGGCCAGCCCGAAGTGCTTGCGGATGAGCAGGTCGTCCAGTTCCAGCCGTTCTCCCATCTCGAAGCCGACGCCGTTATCCTGGATGTCGAGAATGATTTCCTGCGCGTCCAATTGGGCAGAGATGATGACGTGGGTCGCTTTTGCATGACGCACGGCGTTCTCGCACGCCTCCTGCACGATGCGGAACAGGTGCTGCTCGATGTTTTGCGGATACCGCTCTTCGCCTCCCCACAGCGCGAGCGTGACCCGCGCTTGATTTCCGCTGCGTTCCATCAAATTCTGGGCCAGTTCCTCGAGCGCGAGTTTTAAGCCATAATTGAGCATGGGCGGCCGCAGGTCGCTGACGATTTCCCGCAGGCGCTGAACAACTTCTTCATAGGCCTGCTGAAAATTCGGCGACAGGTTCGACTCGTCAACGTTCATCCGCAGGACCGCCAGTTGGTTGAGGACGCTGTCGTGCAATTCCAGGGCGAGGCGATGCCGTTCTTCCTCATGGCGGTCAATATCCAACTGATACAGTGTCCTGAGGCGTTTGGCTTGCAGAAGATTGCTCATGGCGATCGCGGTCTGGTCGGCGAGGGATTGGAAGATGGGAATCTCGGCGGCGTGGTAGAGGTCGTCGGGGTCGCGGCGTCCGAGCAGCCAAAGGCCGAGGGTCTCATCACCCGCCCGGAGGGTCAGGATGAGGCGGATCCATGAGTGGGGATGTCCCTCATCGAGCGGGAGGAAGCGTCCAGCCAGGGAGGTCAATTCAGTCAGTTCATCACGATTCGGAAGTTTGGACGCGTCCACGCCTCTAAGAAGAAGGGGAACGAGCGCGTCGCCCGAAAGTTGCAGGAACGCGTACCGGCGGACGAGCAGGCTGGGAAAAACATCCTCCTCCAGAAGTCTCAGTAACGCCAGGATGGATGCGCTGGTCGTGATGCGCGAGGAATAAGCCTCCAGCAGGCTTTGATAAGGGAGTTTGATTCCCAACAGGCGGCGGTTGATAAAGGATTGGAAGGCCGGGAAGGCGGCAATGGAAATGTAAGCGGCGAGAAGACCGGTGACGATGACGGTGACGACGGGCGATACGTTCGCAGAGGCGCGCCCGGAGAGAATGGCGAGGGTTGTGCCGAGCAGGATGAGGAATGTGTAAACGGAAACAAACCTGCTGGCGCGCGCTTCGATACCGCCCGATTGCTGGCGAATGATGAGGAAGGCATAGGCGCCTGGCACGAGCGGCAAGGCAAGCATTCCCACCAGGCCGCGTTCGGGAACGCGCCCGCCCAGACCGATGAGGCTGAGGCTGATGGCCGGCAGAAGCGCGACACCAAAGGCGAGCAACAGAAGTTGAACGGCGCGCCGATCCTGCGGCTGGCGAAGGTGAAGGAAGAGCAGGACGATGCTCCCGCCGAACATGAGCAGGACGCCGAAGTAGTAGGCGGTTCTCGGCAGGAGTTGAAAAATCTCGCAGATGAACAACGCGCCGCAGAGCAGGTAGAGGACCGTCCAAACCCAGGAAGAAATGCGCTTCAATGGGCTTGGGAAAATCCAGTGCAGATGCAGATAGATCGAGAGCGCGATCCACGTGAAGGCGTGAAGCAGGATGGACGAATTCCAGACGCGCAGGCTGGACGCGATGCCGAGCAGGAACCAAACTCCCGTGGTTTCGTTCATGGCGATCAATAACCGCCAGCGGGCGTCCCTGGGGCGCATAAAGAGTTGGACCGCCAACCCGACCCCCCAGAAAAGATAGCCAAGCCACCAGGGGTTGATGAAGCGGGCGCGGAATTCTTCGGGCGAGAAGCCGGGCAAGGTCCACGCGGTCTCGACTTCCTCCCCATCCCGTTCGATGATGACCGGGAGCGTCTCGCCCGGCTGGACATCTTTGAAGAAGTAGAGCGTTCCATCGGCCTGATATTCCTTAAGCGTTATGTCTCCCACTTGTTTCAAAATATCCCCCGGGCGCAGCAAGTCCTGCGACGCGGCGCCGCCATAAAATTCGATGATCCTGCCGTCGGTTCCGTTGAAGTAGAAGCCCGTGTAGGGCGCCTCGTATAAAAAGGTGTGGGTAAAAAACAGCATCAGGCCAAGCGTTCCCAATGACAGGAGGATGCCAATGGTGTGAACGATGCGGGGATTGTGTTTTTTCACGGGGCGATTTCCCTTGAGCAGGATGTTCAAGCAGAAGAAAGGAGGCATTTGGATTATAGCGTAAGAAACAAGTTTTTCCCGACCTTTGCAAGTATCGTTTCAACCCGTTTCAAAAAAAGGAGCTGTATCATGTCTGCCATGCAAACTTTCTACAACTGGCTTACAACGCCGGGCAAAACCGCCGACGCGCGCAAGAGCCGCCTCGCGCAATTGACCCACGCCAGCCGGGCGAAGATCATGCAGGTTGCCAGCGAGGTGGTCTGGTACGTTTGGACCGCGCCGCAGGCGTAAGCATCGCAGCAAAGTGACAGTCACTTCGGCCCTTACAGGGTGCTTCGCGAAAGTGACTGTCACTTTGGGAGAATCTCATGGACATTTACGCGCAGGTTAACGATTACGTTTCGCGTCTCCCGGTGATCTGTCAATGGGACGAGGCGCGCTCCCTGTTCGCGCGCACTGCGGACGGAAAACAGCCGCATTGGTTGATGCCGGTACGGTCGTGCGAAGCGGTCGGCGGGGCGGAGGAGGCTGCAATTCCAGCCAGCGCCGCCATCGCTTGCGCGCACATCGCCATCATCCTCGTGGACGATATGCTGGATTCCGACCCGCGCGGCGAATACCGGCGCATCGGCGCGCCCGCGGCCGCGAACCTGGCCTGCGCGTTCCAGGCCGCGTCAATCGAATCCCTTGCCCGCGCTGACATTCCAGACGAGGCGCGGCTGGCGGCTCTCGCTACCATGAACCGAACCTTCCTTTCCACAGCATTGGGCCAATTCTGGGACGTTCAATCGCCGAGCGACGAGGAGGCCTACTGGCGCGTCGTGCGGATCAAGAGTTCCCCCTTTTTCGGCGCGGCCCTATATCTTGGTGCGCTGGCGGGCGGCGCGTCCGTGGAAATTGCCGGGCGGCTAAGAGAACTGGGCGGGCTGTACGGCGGGATGATCCAAATCCACGACGACCTGAACGACTCGCTCGCCGTCCCCGCCAACCCGGATTGGATCCAGGGACGCTCGCCCCTGCCCATCCTGTTCGCGAAACAGGTGGACCATCCGCAGCGGGATCGCTTCTTGAAGTTGTGTGAAAATATCCTCGACGCAGGCGCACTGGCGGAAGCGCAGGAAATCCTGATCCATTGCGGCGCCGTCAGCTATTGCGTGGACCAGTTGCTGCGCAAGTACATGTCCGCCCGTGAGTACCTGGACGCGCTAACGCTTCGGCAGCGCGACGCGCTGGAAGCCTTATTCCAGGGCGTTGTGACACCTGTTTGGAAATTGCTTGATGAAATGGGGGAGACGCCGCCGGATCTTCCTACATGGAAGGAGTTGGCGGCTCGGGAGTGATCAAACCCAGCTGGCGCGCTTTGGTGACCGCGGCGGCGCGGCTGCGGACTTCCAGTTTCAGGTAGGCAACCGAAAGCAGGTTGCGGGCAGTCGAATGGCCGATGGACATTTGCTGCGCCAAATCCGCGGTGGTACAGTTCGGGTAGGCGGCGCAGAGCGACAGCGCCTCCAATTGGCGGGCGCTCAATAATTCCCGGCTGTTTTTCGACAGGTATTGCGCGTACAACTGGTGGGCCTTTTGGCTGAAATAAATTCCCCCGCCCGCAACCGAGAGCACCACATTTCCCAGGTCGCGGATCGCGGACTGGTCATCCTTTAATATATAGCCGCTGGCCCCGGCTTCCATCACCGCGCGGATCAGCCCGCGTTCGGCGTACATGCTGATGACCAGTACGTTCAGGTTTGGGTAGGCTTGAAGCAGCTTGGGGATGAAATGCAGGATCGGGTAGGGATTGGGGTTATCGGGCGCGGTGGGAACGTTCACATCCAATAACAGAACGTCCGTTGGGCGCTCTTCGAGCGTCGGCTCCAATTCCTCGCCAAACATAATGGTGGCAACCACCTCCACCTCCGGGATGCCTCCCAGCCGGTACAGGTAGCCATCCACAACGCTTTGGTGATCATCCAGGATTGCCACACGAATTGTTTTAGCCATTATGATA
>Ga0210021_1001565_pt1 | contig 21720 bp, 20 predicted proteins | sample CryGeymeta201517_FD_183981 | JGI IMG/M metagenome (GOLD analysis project Ga0210021, IMG submission 183981) | Groundwater microbial communities from Crystal Geyser aquifers in Utah, USA - Crystal Geyser metaG 2015-17 (SPAdes) (version 2) | ecosystem: Environmental > Aquatic > Deep subsurface >... | reverse complement strand
TCAATGTCCCTGATATAGGTGAACGTACGCTCAAATGGTTCGGGGTTATTAAACCTACTGATTTGAACGGATTTTAAGAAAGAAGCAACTAATTTAAATTTAAAAATAATTTACTAACAAATATGAGAAATTCTAAATTATCAATCGCACTTGTGATGGCTGTTTTTCTAACATCTGCAACTGGATTTGCAGGTAATAATGATAGAGCAGGTGAAGCAGGTGCTTCTCAGTTATTAATTAATCCATGGGCTAGAAGTGTCGGTTTTGGTGGTGCAAATACAGCATCTGTTACTGGACTTGAAGCCATGAGTTTAAATATAGCAGGTATGGCATTTACTCGAAAAACAGAGTTAATGTTTACCTATAAAAACTATTTATCTGGTAGTGACATTAAAATAAATTCATTTGGGTTTTCACAAAGAGTAAGTGAAACAGGTGTTATAGGTGTGGGAGTAATGTCAATGAATTTTGGAGATATTGAAGTAACAACAGTTGATAATCCAGAAGGTGGAATAGGAACTTTTTCTCCAAGTTATTTGAATTTAGATTTTGGTTATGCTCAAGCATTTTCGAATAGTATTTCTGGAGGTTTATCCATTAAAATTATAAGTGAATCAATATCGAATGTTTCTAGTAGAGGATTTGCTTTTGATGCTGGTATTCGTTACCAAACAGGAGAAAATGATAAAGTTAAATTTGGAATTTCATTAAAAAATGTTGGACCAACTATGCGTGCATCTGGTGATGGGTTATCTTATTTAACAGAAGACAATTCAAATGGATCTGCTTTTCAGGCAACCAAAAATCACAGAGTTGCTGATTTTCAGTTACCATCATTACTAAATATTGGTGCTTCTTATGATTTTTATGTTGCTCCATCTATTGATTCTGTATCTAAAGATATTAAATCTATGCATAGAATTACGCTTGCAGGTAATTTCACAGCTAATTCTTTTACAAATGATCAATATAAATTAGGACTTGAATATGCTTTTAGAGAAATGTTTATGATAAGAGGTGGTTATACGTTGGAGTCAGACGCATGGTTTGATACCGAAAAAAGAGCTACAGCATATAAAGGGCCAGCCTTCGGAGCATCTGTTGTAGCCCCTTTAGGAAAGAAAGGAACAACTTTTGGACTACATTATGCTTATCAAATGACAGAAAACTTTAGTGGAACACATAGTATAGGAGTTAGAATAGACCTATAGAGAATTTAAAAAATAGTACTAATTTGAAAGAGAGCTCTAAATTAGGGTTCTCTTTTCGCTTATAAATAAAGTCATGACACAAGTAAGTTATTATACCAAAGAAGGATTAGAAAAGTTAAATGAAGAGTTGCATCAACTTAAAAGTATTGAGCGATCTAAAATATCAATGCAAATTGCTGAAGCTCGTGAAAAGGGTGATTTATCTGAAAATGCTGAATATGACGCAGCTAAAGAAGCACAAGGTTTATTAGAGTTGAAAATATCTAAATTGGAAACTATTGTTGCTAATGCAAGAATTATTGATGAATCGCAATTAGATATATCTAAAGCATTAATTCTTTCAAAAGTAAAAATTAAAAACATAACCAATAATATGGTAATGGAATACACATTGGTTTCAGAAAAAGAAGCTAATTTAAAAGAAAAGCGAATATCTGTTAGTTCTCCTATCGGAGAAGGCTTGTTGGGTAAATCTGTTGGAGACATTGTTGATATTACTATACCATCAGGTAAAGTTAAATTTGAAATAGTAGAGATATCTAGATAATGACATCCATTTTCACTAAAATAATTAATGGAGAAATTCCATGTTACAAGGTAGCCGAAAACGAGTTTAACATAGCTTTTTTGGATATTTCACCCATTTGTTATGGACATGTATTAGTTGTTCCTAAAAATCAAGTAGATTATATTTTTGATATAGAAAATAATTCATATCAACAATTGTGGGTATTTGCAAAAAAGGTAGCAAAAAAAATAGAAAAAGTTGTTGAATGCAAAAGGATAGGTGTTGCAGTTATTGGATTAGAAGTGCCTCATACCCATATTCATTTAGTCCCTTTAAATAGTATAGATGATATAAATTTTTCTAAACCAAAGTTAAGTTTTCCTGATAAAGACTTGAAAGAATTGGCAGACAAAATTATGAATGCCCAAATTTAAAAGATTTGTTTTTAACTTTTTTATAAGATATCGGCTTATTCCTTTTATTCTTAATAAATTTGCTTTTCTAAAAAGTTTAAAATAAACATGAGCGATCCGATTAAACACGAGTGTGGAATAGCAATGATTCGATTGCTTAAACCCCTAGATTTTTACATAAAAAAATACGGAACAGCAATGTATGCATTAAATAAGATGTATTTATTGATGGAAAAACAACATAATCGTGGGCAAGATGGAGCAGGAATAGTAAATATTAAATTTGATGTTGAGCCAGGTGATAGATATATAAGTAGATATCGCTCAAATGATAGCCAACCCATAAAAGATATTTTTGATAAAATAAACAATAAATTCAGAAAAGCGTATCAAAAACATCCCGATAAAATAAAAGATGTTGAATGGCTAAAAAAAAATGTAGCATTTACAGGAGAATTATTTTTAGGACATCTTCGCTATGGAACTTTCGGAGGGAATTCAATAGAAAACTGCCATCCTTTTTTAAGACAAAACAATTGGATGACAAAAAACTTGGTCGTTGCAGGTAATTTTAATTTAACCAATGTTGATGAATTATTTGATATTTTAGTTGATATTGGTCAACATCCTAAAGAAAAATCGGATACAGTAACAGTTCTTGAGAAAATAGGCCACTTTTTAGATGTTGAAAATCAAGAAATTTTTGATAAATATAAGGCATTAGGTTATTCTAGAATAGAAATATCAGCATTAATTGCTAAAGATTTAGATGTCCAGAAAATTTTAAAAAATTCATCTGCGGATTGGGATGGCGGCTATGCTATGGCTGGTTTAATTGGGCATGGAGATGCTTTTGTATTAAGAGACCCATCAGGTATAAGACCAACATTTTTTTATCAAGATGAAGAGGTTGTTGTTGTAACATCCGAACGACCAGCAATTCAAACTGCTTTTAATGTTCCATTAAATACTATTCACGAAATAAAACCTGGACACGCTCTTATTATCAAGAAAAATGGTGATGTGGAGCAAAAAATGGTCAAAGAGCCATTAGAAAAAACATCGTGTTCATTTGAACGCATCTATTTCTCAAGAGGTAGTGATAAAGATATTTATAAAGAAAGAAAACAGTTGGGTAGAAATATTTGCCCTATAGTCTTAAAGTCGATAGACAATGATTTAAAAAACTCTGTATTCTCTTTTATACCTAACACTGCAGAAGTATCTTTTTATGGTATGATGAAAGGAATGCAAGATGAATTGAATAAAGTAAAACTAGAAAAAATTTTAGCCCTTGGTAATAATGTTTCCTCAGAAACACTTGCTCCAATTTTAAAACTTAGAAATAGAATAGAAAAAATTGCAATTAAAGATGCTAAACTAAGAACATTTATTACACAAGATAATGATAGAAATGATTTGGTTACACATGTTTATGACATCACCTATGGAAGTGTAAAACCAACAGATAACTTAGTTATTATTGATGATTCGATTGTGAGAGGAACAACTTTAAAAGAAAGTATTTTACGAATTTTAGACAGGCTGACCCCAAAAAAGATAGTTGTTGTTTCTTCTGCACCTCAAATTCGTTATCCTGATTGCTATGGAATTGACATGGCTAAATTAGGAGATTTTATTGCTTTTCAGGCAATGATAGCTTTACTTAAAGACACCAATAATATCGAGTTATTAGAGGAGGTTTATACTAAATGTAAAGGACAAGAAAATTTACCTAAAAATGAAATAAAAAATTATGTAAAAGAACTTTATGCTCCTTTTACAGCCGAAGAAATTTCAGAAAAAATTACACAATTACTTATTCCTGAAGGAATGAAGGCAGAAGTTGATATTGTATTTCAAACCATTGAAGGATTACATAAAGCATGTCCAAACCACAAAGGAGATTGGTATTTTACAGGAAACTACCCCACCCCAGGAGGAAACAAAGTAGTAAACAAAGCATTAATTAATTATTTTGAAAATAAAAATGAGCGAGCGTATTAATATATATTCAAACTTTATTTAAATTCTAAAAACCATGAAAAACCTGATAGAAGACTTTACAAAACATATACAACACGCAATAACATCAGCTAATAATTTATCCTTAAACCCATGTTCAAAAAAAATAGATAATGTATTGATTTGTGGATTAGGAGGCTCTGGAATAGGAGCCACTATTATAGCTCAAATTGTTGCCCCAACTTGTTCTTATCCAATTTTAGTAAATAAAGATTATAAAATACCTGCTTTTGTGAATGAGAATACATTGGTTGTAGTTTGTTCTTATTCAGGAAACACGGAAGAAAGTATTGAAATGCTTGTTTTAGCTGAACAACAAAATGCAATAATTACTTGTATTACTTCTGGAGGAAAATTAGCAGAAATAGCACAAGAGAAAAAATATAACCACATTATGATACCTGGCGGACATCCTCCTAGAGCAGCATTTGGGTTAGCTTTCCCTCCTCTTTTTCAACTTTTAGCACACTATAATATAATTGAAAAAAATTATAGAGATGAATTTGAAAGTGCTATAAAACTCATTAATAATGAAGAAGCCAACATTATTTTAGAAGCAAAAAACATTGCAGATAAATTAATCAATAAAATACCCATAATTTATGCTGAAGCCAATTACGAAGGTGTTGCTATTCGTTTTCGTCAGCAAATTAATGAGAACTCAAAAATGTTGTGCTGGCACCATGTAATTCCAGAAATGAACCACAATGAATTGGTAGGTTGGACAACAAAAGATGAAGATTTAGCGGTAGTTATTTTCAGAAATGAAGATGATTATTTCAGAAATCAAAAAAGAATTGAAGTAAATAAAACAGTTTTTTCCAACTATACATCAACTATTATAGAAATTCATTCAAAAGGAAATACACGCTTAGAAAGAGCTTTGTATTTAATTCATTTAGGTGATTGGGTTTCCTATTTAATAGCCGAACAAAAGGGAATTGATGTAACAGAAGTAAATGTTATTACTAATCTAAAAAATGCGTTGGCTAAAATATAAAAATGTGTGAATGTGTGAATGTGTAGATGTGTGAATTACTTCCAACTTCCATCCTCCAAATTTATGAACTTTACGAACTTTTAACTTAAAAGAATGAAAAATTTTAACCCAAATGATGTAGGAGTAGCTAATGGTAATTTGTTTGGATTGCCTTATACTGAAGAAGAAAGTAATATTATTATTATTCCTGTCTGTTCTGATATTACAGCTTCTTTCGGAAAAGGAACTGCAAAAGCTCCTAGCCTAATTTTAGAAGCTTCACTTCAGGTAGACTTGTTTGATAATTATCACGACAATGCGTGGGAAAATAAAATTTTCATGCTTCCTATTTATAAAAAAGATAGAAAGAAACATCAAAAAATTGGTAAACTAGCATCGGACTTGATTGGGAAATTAGGTAATGGATTAGCTTTTACATCTCAAGATGAGGAAGTATTAAAATCTATCAATACCTATTGTGATGAAATAAATAAATCTGTAAAAGAAACTGCTTTAAACAAATTAAATGAAGGTAAGTTAGTATCAGTGTTAGGAGGCGACCATAATTCTCCTTTAGGATTGATTCAAGCATTGGCGGAAAAACATACTAATTTTGGAATTCTCCAAATTGATGCACATGCTGATTTAAGAATTGCTTTTGAGGGATTTGAATTTTCACATGCTTCTATTGCTTACAATGCTTTAAAGCTGAAGCAAATTAGTAAATTGGTGCAAGTCGGAATAAGAGATATATGCCAAGAAGAAATCGATTACATTTCCAACTCTAAGGGTAAAATCAAAACATTTTTTGATTGGGATATTAAACAACAACAATTTGAAGGGAAAACATGGGCAACTATATGTGATGAAATTATTGCTGAACTTCCAGAAAATATATATATCACCTACGACATTGATGCTTTAGACCCAAAACTTTGTCCTAATACAGGAACACCTGTCCCTGGAGGGTTTGAATATGATCAGGTAAACTACTTGATTAATAAAATTACTGAAAGCAAGAAAAAAATCATAGGGTTCGATTTGAATGAAGTAGGTAATAATGAGTGGGATGCTAATGTGGGAGCTAGAATATTATTTAAACTTTGTAACTTTATGCAAAAGTCTAATTCCTAATATGGAACTTCGGTCATGTTTGCTGACTTTTTTAATTTAATATATCCCAGACTTTGTGCAGCCTGCAATCAAGCACTTTTAAAAGAGGAGTATTGTATTTGTACTTCCTGCCAATTTAAGCTTCCAAAAACTAATTTTCATTTAGATAAAGACAATGAAGTGGCAAAAGTTTTTTGGGGACGAATACCCGTTGAAATGGCTGCAGCGTACTTAAAATTTAGTAAAAAAAGCAAGGTACAACATTTATTACATGAGTTAAAATATAAAGGGAATAAGGAAGTAGGTCAATTTATTGGAAAATTGTATGGTTTTGAGTTGAAAGAAGCCCCTCTTTTTTCGGGAATAGATTTTATTATTCCTGTTCCACTTCATCCTAAAAAATTAAAGAAAAGAGGCTACAACCAAAGTGAATGGATAGCCAAAGGATTATCGGAGAGTATGAACATTCCTTTAATTACGGAAATTTTGTATAGAAATATAGATTCTCAAACACAAACAAAGAAAACGCGTTACAATCGTTGGGAAAATGTTGGAGATATTTTTTCAATTAAAGATACGGAACTTGTTGCGGGCAAAAATATTTTATTGGTAGATGATGTGATTACTACAGGAGCTACCATAGAAGCTTGTTCTATTCCGTTTCAGAAAATAGATTGCAAGATTTTTATTGTAGCATTAGCAGCAACAACATCATAGTTTTTTCAACATACCAACACTGAATTCCATGAAGTCGGCTCTACCTAAATTAGTGTTTACATAAGCACCTATGTAAATATTGGTTTTAGGAAGTGAATGGGTGTCAAATAAATATAGGTTCAACCCTTTTCTTGTAGAAAGAAGTTGCCGGAGTGTTGAGACCACATTTTTGGAGGGATGAAAATGATTAAAAAAGGGTTTGAATACATTTACTTCTAAGTCAAAATCTAATCCGACATGATGCATAAAAAGTTCTCCATTAAAATAGATTAAAAAATTTGATGCATTTAACGATGGATGATTACTTAAACCAACAATGTTAGAGTCAGTGATATGGTCGTAATAATGTTGATAAAAACGATAAGTGAACCCTGTGCTTAATTTTACGTGATGATTGATAATTTTTCCGAATCCAACAGTTGTACTATACACAGGTCTAACTAAATTTGTTTGAGGTCCTTCGTATTCATTTTGTTCATGAAATCCAAATCCTTGTCTAAAATGAATGAATTTGTCTTTTGAAGCATAAGCAGCATTATTAATTCGTTCGGGTTTTTTGTAATCCTCACTGTTGTAGAATTGCCCAGAAATGCTGAAAAGAAGGGAGTTCATTCCTTTATTGGGAATTTTGGTGTGGCTATTCGATTGATGAGCAAAACCAACACCAAATTTTAAAACAAACTTATTGGTTTCAATAATATTTCGATATAACGCAGTTCTAATATCCCACGAAAAAATAGAACTGATAACATTGTTGGTGGGGTTATTTATGATGTCAAATCGCTCTGAAAAATAGGATGCACCCAACCCAATTCTAAGTTTATAGACCGCTTTTGATTGATTAAAAACATTGAAAGTTACAAAAGGAAGTAAGCTAATTTGATGTCCAAATACACGGTTATTTCCTGCGTTTCCATAAAGTGCTGTAATTCCTATTTCTGGAAAGTTATAAAAACGACCCCAAGAGGAAGTGTCATGTTTTAATATACCATAATTAAATGCTACAATTTGTTGTGGTCCATTTTTAGGAAAGTAATCAAAATCATTTGGAATAATTTTTCCAATGAAGTATTCACTTTCAAAAAAGTGCTTATTTACTGCTTTTTCTTGTGAAAAAACAACCGAGAAACACCCTAAACATAAAAAGAATACTATTATTCTAACTTTCCGTGGCATTGTTTGTATTTTTTTCCACTACCACAAGGACAAAGTTCGTTTCTACCTACTTTTTTTTCTACTCTTACTGGTTGCGTTTTAGGTTGGACAGGGGCATTCCCTTCAGCTAATTGCTGAGCACCAGATGTAATAGTTTCTGGTCGGCTAGTTTGTAACTTTTCTAGCTCTTTTTTTGATGGAGCTTCGGCTTGTCTTGTTTGAATTTCACCATTTTTTGGTTTTGGTAACCCACATTTTATTAAAAAGCTACCTACTTCTTTATTAATTTTTAATAAAACCGATTGAAAAAGTTTAAATGCCTCAAATTTATATATCAAAAGAGGATCTTTTTGCTCATGACGTGCATTTTGAACAGATTCTTTTAAATCGTCCATTTCCCTTAAATGTTCTTTCCAATTATCATCTATTATAGCCAAAATAACTCCTTTTTCAATGGATTTAATTAACTCTTTTCCTTGCGTTTGGTATGTTTTTTCTAAAGGTGTTGAAACATTAATGCTTTTTATTCCGTCAGTAATTGGAACTAGAATATTTTCATAAGCTGCACCTTGGTTTTCATATACATCTTTTATTACAGGAAATGCCATTTCAGCTAAAGAAACAGATTTTCGTTGATAATTGTTAAAAGCCAATTCGTGAATTTCTTCTGTAATTTCTATTACGGGTTTTTCTAAAAATGTTTTTTCATCTATAGGGCAATCAATAGCCAAAAACCGAATTAATTCAATTTTAAAACTTTCATAATTTCTCATTTCTTGGTGGTCTTCAACCAATGATTCAACAATGTCATAAAGCATATTTGAAATTTCAACACCTAATCGTTCGCCAAACAATGCATTTCTTCTTTTTGAATACACAACTTCTCGTTGAGCATTCATTATATCATCATATTCCAATAATCTTTTTCTAATGCCAAAATTATTTTCTTCAACCTTTTTTTGAGCTCGTTCAATTGATTTACTAACCATAGAATGAGAAATAACTTCGCCTTCTTCCAGTCCCATTCTATCCATTAATTTAATTATTCTTTCGGAATTAAATAAACGCATTAAATTATCTTCTAATGAAACAAAAAACTGAGAAGAACCGGGGTCTCCTTGTCGTCCTGCACGACCTCGTAATTGCCTGTCAACCCTACGAGAATCGTGTCGTTCGGTACCAACAATAGCTAGCCCACCAGCTTCTTTAACACCTTCACCTAGTTTAATATCTGTTCCCCTTCCAGCCATATTGGTAGCAATAGTAACAGCTCCAGCTTTTCCTGCTTCAGCAACAATATCTGCTTCTCTTTGATGTAGTTTTGCATTTAACACGTTGTGTTTTATGCCTTTCATTTTAAGTGTTCTAGCAAGTAATTCAGAAATCTCAACGGAAGTTGTTCCAACCAAAACTGGTCTTTTTTGCTCGACTAATGAAACAATTTCTTCAATAACAGCTGTGTATTTTTCTCTTGTAGTTTTGTAAACTAAATCTTCTTTGTCTTTTCGTTGTATGGGTTTGTTGGTAGGAATTACAACCACATCTAATTTATAAATATCCCATAATTCTTGCGATTCTGTTTCTGCTGTTCCAGTCATACCAGCTAATTTGTGATACATTCTGAAATAATTCTGAAGTGTAACGGTGGCATACGTTTGCGTTGCAGCTTCAACCTTTACATTTTCTTTGGATTCAATGGCTTGGTGCAATCCGTCAGAATAACGTCTTCCATCCATAATACGTCCTGTTTGCTCATCTACTATTTTTACTTTATTGTCCATTACCACATATTCCACATCTTTTTCAAACATGGCATAGGCTTTCAATAATTGATTAATGGTGTGAATACGTGCTGCTTTAACAGAATAATCTTGAGTTAATTTATCTTTTAGGGCTAACTTTTCTTTATCAGAAACATTTAATTTTTCAATAACTGCTATTTCTGAACCTATGTCTGGAAGAATAAAGAAATTGGAATCATCACCTGAACCAGTAATTAAATCTACTCCTTTTTCAGAAAGCTCAACTGAATTAGATTTTTCATCGATTATAAAAAAGAGTTCAGCATCTGCTTTAGGCATCTCCTTAGATTGATCTTGCATATAAAAGTTTTCTGTTTTTTGCAGTATTGCTTTTATACCATGCTCACTTAAAAATTTAATTAAGGCTTTATTTTTTGGCAATCCTCTATGAGCTCTTAGTAATGCTAATCCTCCTTCTTCTAAGTCTTTTTTATCTATTTTTTCATTGTTTATGGCTGGAGCTAATAGTTTCTTGGCTGTTGTTAAAGCAGTATTAACAAAAGCACGTTGAGCAGCAAGTAATTTTTCAACACGAGGTTTCAACTCATGAAATTCATGTATATCTCCTTTTGGTGTTGGTCCAGAAATAATTAAAGGTGTTCTTGCATCATCAATCAAAACTGAATCTACCTCATCTACAATGGCATAATGATGTTTTCGTTGCACTAAATCTTCTGGCGAACGAGCCATGTTATCTCTCAGGTAATCAAAACCAAATTCATTGTTTGTTCCATAAGTAATATCTGCCAGATAGGCATCTCTTCTTTGCGTAGAATTTGGCTCATGTTTGTCTATGCAATCCACTTTCATTCCGTGAAATTCAAAAATAGGAGCCATCCATTCTGAATCCCTTTTTGCTAAATAGTCATTTACCGTAACTAAATGAAGTCCTCTGCCAGCTAGTGCATTGAGGTAAACAGGAAGTGTAGCTACCAATGTTTTCCCTTCACCTGTCATCATTTCAGCAATTTTCCCTTGGTGCAACACCGTGCCTCCAATTAATTGAACATCATAATGCACCATATCCCATGTAATTTCCGTGCCAGCAGCTAACCATGAATTGTGGTAAATAGCTTTGTCTCCATCAATTTTAATGTTATCTTTTTTTGCTGCCAAATCTCTGTCCATTTGAGTTGCCGAAACTTCTAGTGTTTTGTTTTCTGCAAATCTTCTTGAGGTTTCTTTTATTACCGCAAATGCTTCAGGCTGAATTTCAATAAGAGCGTCTTCAATTGCAACTAAAACTTCTTTATCTAAGTTGTCAATTTCCGTATAAACACCTTCTTTTTGAACAATAGAAAGTGTAGCATCATCTTCTATTTGTTGTTTGAGTGCATTTATCTTATCATCTAAAACTTGTGTTTTTTCTTTGATTTTATCCTTGAAATAAGCAGTCTTAGCTCTTAATTCATCGTTACTAAGCGAACTTAATTGAGAATAAACTGCTGCTACTTTATCTATAATGGGTGATAAATCTTTAAAATCTCGGTCTTTTTTACTTCCTAAAAAAGTTTTTAAAACTCTACCTAATAATCCTTCTGCTGACATTTATTTATATTTTTTTACTTATGAATTATCACACTTGTCAATTTAATAGCCAAAACATTCATTTGAATGGTTTTATGTCAAAATGACTTATTGAACCGACAAATTTAGCTAAATATACTCAACACACATAGGTTTTTGGAAATTTTGACGAATTTATTTTTTTTCTTTACCAAGGAAAAATTTTCAAGCAAAGCCATGGCTACGGTTTAAAATTTTAACGTAGAGAAAGAGAAAAAGAAAGAGTGAGAAAACTGAACCGAGCTTTTGCGAGCTCAACGAAGTTAAAAGCTATGTGTGTTGAGTATATATAAGAAACTACAGTTTTTTTTAGATGAAATATCTATAATGAAAATTTTATTTATGAGGTTTTATCCAGCCCAACCTTCTCTGTCTAAACTTCTATATTGAATAGCTTCTGCGAGGTGTTCACTTTTTATGTTTTCACTGCCTTCTAAGTCGGCAATGGTACGAGAAACTTTTAAAATACGGTCATAAGCTCGTGCTGATAAACCTAGTTTGTCCATAGCTGTTTTCAATAATTGAGTTCCAACAGCATCTATTTGACAGATTTCTTTAATGGTTTTGCTTGAAATTTGAGCGTTCGCATGTACGCCTTCATTTTCTTTAAATCTCTGTTCTTGAATTTCTCTTGCTTTTATAACTCTCGCTCTAATCACTTCACTAGACTCTCCGTTTGAAGTTGTGCTTAGCTCACTAAAACTTACAGGAGTTACTTCCACATGCAAATCAATTCTATCTAATAAAGGTCCTGAAATTTTACTCAAATATTTTTGAACAACTCCAGGCGAACAAACGCAGTCTTTTTCAGGATGGTTGTAATAGCCACAAGGACATGGATTCATTGAAGCAATTAACATAAAACTTGCAGGGTAATCTACCGAAAATTTTGCTCTCGAAATAGTAACTTTTCTGTCTTCAATGGGTTGACGAAGCACTTCCAACACAGTTCTTTTAAATTCAGGTAATTCGTCTAAAAACAAAACACCATTATGAGCCAATGAAATTTCACCAGGTTGTGGAAATCCTCCTCCTCCAACTAAGGCAACATCTGAAATGGTATGGTGTGGTGATCGAAAAGGACGGACACTTATTAATGAAGTTTCTTTAGCTAATTTTCCACCAACCGAATGAATTTTTGTAGTTTCTAACGCTTCCATTAAAGAAAGTGGAGGTAAAATGGTTGGTAATCGTTTTGCTAACATTGTTTTTCCAGCTCCTGGAGGTCCAATAAGAATTACATTGTGTCCTCCTGCTGCTGCAATTTCTAAGGCTCTTTTGATGTTTTCTTGCCCTTTCACGTCTTCAAAATCAAAATCAACTTTATTGAGGTTTTGATAAAATTCTTTTCGTGTATCTATAATTGTTTCTTCCAACGAATTTTCGCCATTAAAAAAGCCTATTACTTCACTGATGTTTTCCACTCCATAAACAGTCAAATCATCAACAACAGCGGCTTCTTTAGCATTTTGTTTTGGTAAAATAAATCCTTTAAAACCCTCTTTCCGAGCCTGAATGGCAATGGGCAATGCTCCTTTTATGGGTTGTAAACTACCATCTAACGAAAGTTCTCCCATAATGACATAATCTTGAATTTTTTCTGCTTCTATTTGAGCTGAAGCTGCCAAAATCCCCATAGCTATTGTCAAATCATAAGCAGAACCTTCTTTACGGATATCGGCTGGAGCCATGTTTATCACTAATTTTTTGCCAGGCATTTTATAGCCTACATTTTTTAGTGCTGATTCAATTCTGTGTTGACTTTCTTTTACAGCATTGTCGGGCAAACCCACCATGAAAAATTTGAAGCCTCTATCGGCATTTACTTCAACGGTTATCGTAATGGCATCAACACCAACAACTGCACTTCCGTAGGTTTTGATTAGCATAAGTTAATTAGTTAAAAGTTTGTAAAGTATTTTTTTGTTATTTTATTCACATTTCCCACTGTTTATAATATCTATTGCATCATCAAATCCTAAGTTACTCGCTATTTTAAAGTCAGCACATCCATTGATAAAATCCATGTAAATTGTATATTTAATAAGACCTCTGTTGTAATATGCGTAAGCAAAATTACTATCAAAGGTTATTGCTTTATCATAGTCATGCAATGCGTCTTCATACTGATTTATTTCATAATACGTCCTACCTCGATAAGCATAAGCTTGAGGGTCTATTGGATTCAACTCTATTGCTTTGTTGTAATCAGAAATGGCATCATTATATTTTTTCAGGTCAAGGTATGCACTACCTCTACTGATATAAGCAGTTACAAATTTATCGTCAAGTTTTAAAACTTTAGAATAATCTTTTATAGCACCTTGATTGTCATAAGACTTTTGTTTACTATAACCACTGAAGTAATAATATTTAATTAAAATAAAATCCGTTCCTTTAAAAACTACAAGAAAACTCAAAACAATAGCAAATGTTAATATTATTCCTGCAATTGGCGTAAAAAATTTATTTTTTTTCATTGTTTAATGCTTCTGTTACAGTGTAGCGATTCTAAAGCAAAAGTCCAAGTCGCCCAATTTTTAAAATGCTATTTTAATCAATATTGTTCTCAGCTGCCCACCTAATCCATTTTTTAACGGAATATACCCAATAATACCATCCTATCATAGTTCCAAATAATACACTAATAAAATAATTCAAATCAAAAATTGTCCAAAGTCCAAACCAGATTGCTAATATTATTATGGTAACAGGGATAAACACGGTTATCCAGCCTCTTAAAATTAATGTGATTGTCGATATTTTTTTGTTTTCAGTCATTTTTGGTTTACTAACGCAGTAGAACTTCCCTTATTTTAGGTGTAGTTTCAGGTTATTAATTGCTATTTGAATAAATTTTGGGTTGGTAAACAAGGTCTTTTTTCTATCGCTCCAGTTTTCCAATTCCTTTGTAATGGATTCTTGTGTATTAGCATGCTTTTCTGAAATAATGAAATCAATAGTAGAAAGAAGTTCTAATCCAAAAGGAGAATAAAATCCTGCTAGGAATGTTTTTGTTTTTTCTACAGTATTTTTGTGGACTGCGTTTTCAGGCTTATCTAAAAACTCATTTACCTCAATTTCAGCATCGGGAATTAAACCTAACTCTTCAAATGGTTTTTTGTCTTTAGAACTATATCCCATAATGTAGCTGCCATTCAGGTAATACAAAACGTGTTTTACTTTGCCCGAATAGGGTCCGTAAAAATTAGATTTAAACGCTAACTTGAAGGTCTCTTTTGCTCCAAAGCGTTGCAGAAAATAAGCAATTTTTTCTGATGAAAATTCTGAAACAAACTCCCCATTACGAATTAATTCATACAAAACAGAAAGTAACATTGCCCTTGCAGGAGTTAATTTTACTCTTTCTTTCTTCAACACTTCCTGAATTGCTGCATTTGGTTCATAAATATGGATTTTACAATCCACATCTGCTAAATGTTTTTCTAAAATCTGTTTCACTTTATTCCAATCTAAACCACCATTTCCCGAACCCAAAGGTGGAATAGCAATCGACTTAATTTTTTTCTCTTTAATTACTTTCATTAATTCTGTTAATCCTGCTTCAATGTATTGATATTCCGAAGGCAAACGCCAATTGGTTTTTGTTGGGAAATTGATAATGAATTTTTTACCCATCAGTAATACTTCTTCGGTAATTAATAGACTTCCTATTTTTACCTCCTTATTTTTGCAAGCATTGGAATACAGCTTAAAATTATTGGGAAACATATTTTTAAACTGCAAAGCAATGCCTTTACCCATAACGCCTACGGTGTTAACGGTGTTAACCAAAGCTTCTGCTTCGCTGTCTAACAAGTTGCCTGTTTTGTAAAGTATCATATCTTAAAAATAAAATTCTGATTTAATGTGAACGATGGCAGTATCTGCACCAAAGTTTATTATTCTGTTTTTTGCGAGTTCGTTATAGGTTATAAAACCCAAAATTGCTTCGTGGGAAACATCACCCAATACTAAAAACTCAGCTTCTTTTCTTCGTTTTCTATCCAAATCGTTTTCATCACGCCAATACTTTGCATTGATAGCTTTCTTGTCTAAAATAGTATCAATGTTTTGAATATCGGTAATCGTAAATTGAGAACTAAAGCTATCTACAGCGTGCCCATCGGTAAACACAAAGTCCAATTGAAGGTCTATGATTTTTTGAACGGAACTTACGCAATATACAATGTTTTCAGCAGGTGTGGGGGCTACCATATTAAATCCATTTTGCACCACATATAGCATTGGTGTTCTTTTTCCAAAGTAAAATGGAATATATTCGCCCAATCGTCTGCCGTTGTTTAATAAAAAATCGTTTCTAGAGGTAATTAAACTGCTATCGCCAATGGGAACAAAATTAGAGTTTGCATTTGCTGATGTCGAATGTGTTATTCCATTTTGAAGAATATGTGGAATATTCTCAATATGGGTCATTCTGAACAAATATGTTTTATTAAAATCAGGCATTATGCAAATTTAATTTTTTTATATTTCCCTTAATCCCTAATTTTAATTTTGGTTCATTCATTTTCAAATTGTTATTTATTAACTAACTACTAACGCCTAATTCCTTATTTATTCTTCAACATAATGAATAAGCGAATGAATAATTTTTATATGAATTTCTTGAATTCTGTCTGCATACCCATCAAAAGGCACTCGAATTTCAACATCACATAATGATGCAAGTTTACCTCCATTTTTTCCTGTTAAGCCAATTACTTTTAGACCTTTTTCTTTTGCCATTTGGGCGGCTTTTATAACATTAATAGAATTTCCGCTGGTGCTAATTGCTAATAAAACATCTCCCCTGTTTCCTAATGCTTGTAGATAACGAGAAAAAATTTCATCATATCCATAATCATTTCCAACACAACTTATATGGCTTGCATCGGAAATTGCAATTGCAGGAAGAGGAATTCTGTTTTCTCTAAATCTACCAGTTAACTCTTCGGCAAAATGCATTGCATCGCACATAGAACCACCGTTTCCACAAGAAAAAACTTTTCCATTGTTGGCAAAAGAAGTAATGATTATATCTCCAGCCAATGCAATTTTTTCTAGATTCGTTTCATCATTAATAAAATGGTCTAAGAGTTGTTTTGCTTCTAGAAAATTATTTTTGATTATTTTTATACCCATTTTTAATCTATTTTTACAAAGATGCTACAAAAATATAACTTTTAAACATAGATATTAAATAAAGTATTTTTACTTTTATGCTTTGAATAAAATATAAACAACAATATACACTAAACAGATGAAAAAAATTTTACTGACTCTACTTATTTTTTCTACCGCTAATGTACTTTTTTCGCAAGAACAAGAGGAGGAACAACAAACATGTTATCAAAGATATGCTGCCGTTTTTGAAAAAAGAGGTGCTTTTGATATTGCTGATGGCGTTTATAATGATGTGATTATCTCTTTCCGAAAAGGAAGTATGGCTGAATGTTACTATGGAAAAGTTGAAGTTAAAAATCAAAAGATTAACATTTATGAAATGTATTTGAAATTTGAAGATGATACTTACGAAAAAGTAACTCGAAAATTTAGGTATCCAGAACAAGCAATTGATATTACCAATGGAATGAGTAGAACAATGATTACTGCTGATGACGAATTAATTACAATTTTGTTTGTAAAGAAAATTAAGCCTAAGAAAAAATCATACAGCAAGGCTCCAGACCCTAATTTTGATTTCTAATTTGGATGCTAAAAATAAATTAAAAAAGCCTTGAATTTTTAAATTTCAAGGCTTTTTTGTTAACCCGCTTTATTCATGCAAAAGCGAAGCGAATTGTATGAATGTGCGAAGGGCTGTGGGAAGTAAAGCGGTTAATCCCTTCCGATAATTATCGGAATAGTAATACCCAAATTTGGGCTATTGAAAATAGCTAAATTTGTTGGTATACTCAAATCACTTAGCTTTTCGGGGAATTTGAGCAAGCTATTTTTGTTGGTATCAAGGCAAAATTTTCAAGCATAACCGTAGCTACGGTTTAAAATTTTAACGCAGATAACGGCAAAAAGAGTAAGTCAAAAATTCGGAAAGCTAAGTGAATTGAGTATATTACTTATATCGTAGAAAATTCATGAACCGAGCTTGCGAGTTCAACGAAGTTAATTTTCTGGGTTAACACACATATTGTGATAAGTTCTGTACCTAATTCATTTTTTAAGTTCATATTAACATTTAAGTTGAGTAGGTTTAACAAGGGCTTAACATTTATTTAATCTGTTTAAAATAAGTGGTTTCTAACTTTGAAAGATTAAGTTAAACTATTTTTATGTCAACCTCAATAGGTATTTTAAGTGCTGATTTTGATTCGTTTGCTCCCATATCTTTTTTATTTGAGCAAAATGGTTTTAGGATAATAAATATTAATGCTCAACATGTAGATTTAGAAGTGTTGATACCTAATTTACCTGAAATACTTTTGTTGGACTTAAACTTAGGAAATTTTGATGGTATTGAAATTTGTGAACGAATTAGAGAAAAGAAAAATAATATTATAGTTATTTGTTCTAATGAAATAGAAGAATATATACAAATAGCAGCTTTTAATGCTGGAGCTGATGACTTTACTTCCAAAAATATTAATCCTCATTTGCTACTTAGGAAAATCAATGCGATGTTAAAGCGAATGCCTAAAAATTTTAGTCTCAATAGTCATTCTATTCATCATTCATCAATTAAAATAAACAGAGAAAGTTATTTGGTTAATACTGGAGAGGAGGATATAAGTCTTCAAAAAAAGCAATTTGAATTGTTATTTCTTTTAGTGAGTAATCCCAAAAAGGTATTTACTAGAGATGAATTGTATCAAACCGTTTGGGAAAACAAAGAAATAACTAATCCAAGAATAATTGATGTTCATATTCGCAAATTAAGAGAGAAAATAGGTGAAGACCTTATTATTACTGTAAAAGGAAATGGTTATAAAATTGCAAGTTAGAGTTTGTCCATAATGTCCGATATCTTCGTTATTCTCGAACTTCAAATCAGTCATGTACTTCAGTACACTCTTGATTATCAGTTCATCGAAACCTCGATCTCGAACATTATGGACAAACTCTCGACTAAATGGACAAACTCTAATCTAAATAGAGTTTGTCTCTTACACCCTCTTGCTTTTATTCAAATCTCAACTTATAAATTAATAGTATTTTTGTGGTTTATTTAACTACACAAAAATGAATGTACTCATCATAGGTTCAGGAGGAAGAGAGCATGCCTTTGCATGGAAAATAAATCAAAGTAAAAAATTATCAAAGTTGTATGTAGCACCTGGAAATGCTGGAACTTCAGTTATAGCAACAAATGTTGCTGTCCATCCTACTGATTTCGATGCCATTAAAAAATTGGTGTTAGAAAAAAATATAGAATTAGTAATTGTTGGTCCGGAAGACCCCTTGGTTGAAGGAATTCATGACTTTTTTTTAGCTGATGAACAGTTAAAAAGTATTGGAATAATTGGTCCCAAAAAAGATGGTGCTCAATTGGAGGGTAGTAAAGAATTTTCTAAGAAATTCATGGTTAAAAACAACATTCCAACAGCTAAATATGCCGCTTTTACAGTAGAAACATTACAAGATGGTTTTCATTTTTTAGAAAGTCTTCAACCTCCTTTTGTGTTGAAAGCAGATGGATTGGCAGCTGGAAAAGGTGTGGTGATTTTAGATGATTTGCAAGCAGCAAAAAATGAACTTACTGAAATGCTGACCAATAAAAAATTTGGAGCAGCATCAACCAAAGTAGTTATCGAAGAATTTTTGCATGGCATAGAGCTAAGTGTATTTGTTCTTACCGATGGAAATAGTTACAAAATTTTGCCATCAGCAAAAGATTACAAACGGATTGGAGAAGGAGATACAGGGTTAAACACAGGTGGTATGGGAGCTATATCTCCTGTTCCTTTTGCAGACGATGCGTTTATAAAAAAAGTTGAAGAACAAATAGTTAAACCAACAATAACAGGCTTAAAAAAACAAGGTATTGATTATAAAGGATTTATTTTTATTGGATTGATGAACAACAATGGAAATCCTTATGTGATAGAATACAATGTGCGGATGGGTGATCCTGAAACAGAAGTAGTTATCCCAAGAATCGAATCAGATTTGTTAGATTTATTTGAAGGTGTTGCTCATCAAACATTGCACGAAAAAGAAATCAAAATAAGTGATAAGACAGCAACAACAGTGATGCTAGTTTCGGGCGGCTATCCAGAAGATTACGAAAAAGGCAAAGAAATATCTAATTTAGAAAACATAGCAAATAGCTTGATTTTTCATGCAGGAACTAAGTTAGAAAACAATAAAGTGGTTACCAACGGAGGTAGAGTAATTGCTGTTACTTCTCTAGCAAATTCCATAGAAGAAGCACTTCAAATTTCTTTTAAAAATGCCAAAACAATTGATTTTGAAAACAAATATTACCGAAAAGATATTGGCAAAGATTTACTTAATTTCGTAGAGAAACAATGTTGATATTATGCGTAGAATTCTAACTATTTTTATTTTATTTTTAGCTGTAAATGGATTTTCACAAACCTTTAAATCAGGATTGCTTTTTGGTGTAAGTGCAGCTCAAGTTGAAGGAGATGGTTATGGAGGCTATAATAAGGCTGGAGTAATTTTGGGAGGTTTTACAAATACTGAATTTTCTAAAAAAATTTCTCTGCAATTTGAAATTGCATACATTGGAAAAGGAGCCAGAAAAGTACCAAAACCTGATAAAGGCGACTTAAGGTCTTTCAACCTTCGGTTAAATTACATTGAAATTCCATTGGCACTTCGCTATCATTTCAAAAAATTTCATTTTGAGTTAGGCCTCTATTATGGGTATTTACTAAATATTAAGGCAGAAGATCAATTTGGAGAAATAGATTTTCAAAACCAGCCATATCCATTTAAAAAACATGATTTTGGAGGTTTAATTGGTCTGCAATATGAATTTATTCACAATTGGTTTTTTAATGTGCGATCCAAAAACTCATTAATTCCTACTCGAGATTTTAATAACCTTGACCAAAACATAGGTATTTTAAATAAAACATTTAACAGAGGGTGGTACAATGTAGATTTGAATTTTACTGTTCGATACCAATTTGGAGCTAAAAACTAAGATTCAATGAATAAAAGAAAAATTATTGTTGCAGTTACTGGTGCCTCAGGATCTATTTATGCAAAATTAGTACTCGATTTTTTAGCATTGCAACAAGAAATTGAAGTGGGAGTTCTGTTTTCTGATAATGCTAAAATTGTTTGGAAACATGAATTAGAAAATGAAACATATAAAAATTATTCTTTTTCATTTTATGATAAAACTGATTTTAATGCTCCTTTTGCATCAGGTTCAGCAAAGTATGATACTATGATAGTGATTCCTTGTTCTATGGGAACATTGGGAAGAATTGCTCATGGAATATCCAATGATTTACTTACTCGTGCTGCAGATGTAATTCTGAAAGAAAGAAGAAAATTAATTTTAGTTGCTCGAGAAACCCCATATAATCTCATTCATATCAACAACATGAAAATTGTAACAGAAGCTGGAGGCATAATTTGTCCTGCAACGCCTTCTTTTTATAGTCAACCCAAAACTATTGAAGCAGTAGCCAAAACTGTTGTTGATAGAGTGATTGACTTAATTGATTTAGACAATAAATCCTATCGCTGGGGAGAATAACATTAAGTTTATTGTATTATTATTTTCTCTGTTATTGATAAAGTATTAGACTGAATTGATATAAAATAAATACCTTGTTTATTTATTTGATATTGGTTATCACCAATAATAATGGGTTGGATTTGCTCTCCCAAACTATTATAAAAAGTAATTTTTAAATCCATATTCTTTAAAGAAGAAATATTGATAATTCCATTGGTTGGATTCGGATAAATGGAAATAGTATTAGGTTGATTATTTTCTGTTAATCCAACAACACAATTAGATAGTGCTGGCGAATTTAATAGACCTATCCTTTCGTTTTCCAAAACGCTTCTCATAATAAGAGTTTGTCCTTGAGTAAAGCTGTTTTGACAATCTTGGTCTGAATAATCCATATAATTTTCAACCATATCGGGCAAATCTCCCACAACTGGAATAGCATCGGTACAAGAATTTCTTGATGTGTTACAGCCTTGTTGAGATTGATCGCAATTTGGGGTGTCTATTAATCCATCGTCATCACCGCAAATACTACCGAATAAACCTCCAAAT
>Ga0210021_1001564_pt1 | contig 21722 bp, 18 predicted proteins | sample CryGeymeta201517_FD_183981 | JGI IMG/M metagenome (GOLD analysis project Ga0210021, IMG submission 183981) | Groundwater microbial communities from Crystal Geyser aquifers in Utah, USA - Crystal Geyser metaG 2015-17 (SPAdes) (version 2) | ecosystem: Environmental > Aquatic > Deep subsurface >... | reverse complement strand
TTTTTAATTCGTGAAATTCGAGATAATATCGTGGTTGCTATTTCTTTCGTGTCTTCTTTATACTATCGTGTTTTCGTGGTAAGTAGTGTAGATTTGTGTGTTATTGGTGGCTAATTAATAATAAAAAGTGAGCAAATTTTATATTACTACCCCCCTTTATTACGTGAATGATTCTCCCCACATCGGCCATGCCTATACCGAGGTTGCCGCCGATGTTTTAGCCAGAAGCGAAAGGCTATTGGGCAAAGACGTCTTTTTCTTGACCGGCACCGACGAACACGGGCAAAAGATCGCGGCCGCTTCCTCCTCCTTAAACCTTTCTCCCAAGGAATTGGCCGATCGGACGGCCGCCCGCTTCCAAAAACTCTGGGAAAAATTAAATATCTCTTACGACCGTTTTCTGCGCACTACCGAAGCCAGCCACGAAAAGCTCGTGAGGGAAGTTTTTGATAAAATCCATCAAAAAGGCGACCTCTATTTAGGCACCTATAAAGGCAGTTATTGTATCTCTTGCGAGAGTTACGTTCCCAGTTCCCAATTAAAGGAAAACCTTTGTCCTGACTGCGGAAGAAAAGCCAGTTTTTTGGAAGAGCCGGCTTACTTTTTCCGGCTCTCAAAATACCAGGAATTTTTACTTTCCTATATCCGGGAAAATCCGGATTTTATCGGGCCAAAGTTCAGGGAGAAAGAAGTAACGAATTTTATCCGGGGGGGGCTTACCGATTTAAGCATTACCCGGGCGGGTTGCCAGTGGGGTATCTTAATCAAGGAAAATTTTAGTATTTACGTCTGGTTTGACGCTCTGCTCAATTATCTTTCCGGAATTAACTATCTTTCCGATGCAAAACTTTTTGAAAGGTATTGGCCTCCGGACGTGCAGTTTATCGGCAAAGACATTATCCGTTTTCACGACGTTATCTGGCCGGCAATTCTTTTTTCCCTGTCTCTCCCTTTACCCGGGAGAATTTTTGCCCACGGGTGGTGGGTAATCGGGGGAGAAAAAATTTCTAAGTCAAAAGGCACTGTGGTTTCCCCGGAAGAGATTATCTCGGAATTCGGGGCAGACAGCCTGCGTTATTTTCTGTTAAGGGAGGTGCCTTTTGGGTTAGACGGCGAATATTCTTCCCCCGTATTTTTAAAGAGGTACAATAGCGACCTGGCTAACGACCTGGGCAATCTCCTGCATCGCAGTCTTAGTCTTCTAGAGACTTCCTTTGAGGGTAAAATCCCTTCCTCTTGTGGTTCTTCAGATGAAAAACTCAAGGAGAAATCTCTTTCTCTTCCCGGAATTATCAAATCGATAGAAGCATTAAAATATAATGAAGCCTTGATTAAAATCTGGGAAATTGTCGGAGCAGCCAATAAATATCTTGATGAAAAGAGCCCCTGGCGTCTTTCTCAAAAAGAGGCCGGCCCGGTTCTTTACAATGTAGGGGAAACGTTAAGACTGGTCGCTCTTTTTTTAAAACCCTTCCTGCCGGAAACCTCTAAAAAAATTGCACAGCGGCTGGGGATTGCCGGGGAGTTCGAAGAACAGAATTTCCGGGAGGTTAAATGGGGACTTTTGCCGCCGGGAAGAAGAATCAAAAAGGGTGAGCCAATTTTTCCCAGGAAAAAATAAATAAATGAAACCACGAATTTATCGAATTTCACGAATTAAAGAGAAAAGAGTAAGTCATTCTGAACGAAGTGAAGAATCTCGCTTTTAACAATGAGATTGCCACATCCGCCTATGATACACTGGCGGACTCGCAATGACACTTCGTGTCAGTTTTAAATTCGATTAATTCGTGTAATTCGTGGTTAAGAAAGAAGGAGGATTTCTAATGATTAAACGAAAATATAAACGGATTATGCTGAAACTATCCGGGGAAGCCTTACAGGGAAAGAGAACCTCCGGCATTGATTCTTTTGCTCTTACTTCCATTGCCAGGGAAATTAAAGAAGTCTATAATTTAGGGGTAGAGCTGGCCATTGTCATCGGAGCGGGTAATATCTTCCGAGGAGTGGAAAGAAAAGGGATCGACCACTCCACCGCTGATTATATGGGGATGTTAGCCACGGTGATTAATAGTTTGGCGCTGCAGAGCGCTTTGGAGAGGCTGCATATCCACACCCGCGTTCAGAGCGCGCTTGAAATGCACGAGATTGCCGAACCTTATATCCGGCGGCGGGCAATTCGGCATTTGGAGAAAAAGAGAATTGTTATCTTCGCCGGAGGGACCGGGAACCCCTATTTTACTACCGATACTGCGGCAAGCCTGCGGGCGGTTGAAATGAACGCCGAGGTTATCCTGAAAGCCACCAAAGTTGACGGGATTTACAGCGCTGACCCCTTTAAAGAGCCGACCGCCAAAAGGTATCGCAAAATAACCTATATTGAGGTTCTGAAAAAAGGGCTAAAAGTAATGGATTCTACCGCAATTAGCCTTTGTATGGATAATAATTTGCCGATTATCGTTTTTAATCTTTTGGAAAAAGGTAACATTAAAAGGGTGGTTTGCGGGGAAAAAATTGGAACCGAGGTGAATTAAAAATGGATAAAAAAACTTATCAGGAAATAGAAAAGAATATGGAGAAGATTTTAGAGGTAAGCAGTAAAACTATCGGGAATCTGCGGGCGGGAAAAGCTTCAATCTCCCTGGTAGACGGAATCAAGGTGGATTCTTACGGCGCTCAGCTTCCGCTCAAGCAGGTGGCAACACTTTCAGTTCCTTCTCCCCAACTTTTACTGATCGTTCCCTGGGACAAGACCTTGATTGAAAAGATTAAGACGGCGTTATCGGCTAGCGGCCTGGGAATAAACCCCATTGCCGATAAAAATCAGATTAAGATGCCGATTCCCCCTTTAAGCGAAGAGCGCAGGCGGGAGATTATAAAGATTGTCAAAAAATTAGGAGAGGAGGCCAAAATTGCCTTCAGAACAGAGAGGCACCGGGGCAACAATTCCCTGAAGGATTTAGAAAAGGAGAAAAAAATTTCCGAGGATGCTCTCCACCAAGGTTTGGAGAAAGTTCAGGAATTGACGAACAGTTACATTAAGAAAATTGAGGAGATGGTGGAGAAAAAAGAAAAGGAAATTTTGGAAGGCTAACGATAGAAATAAGAAAGGAAGACTTATTCCCGGGGTGTAGCGCAGTCCGGTTTAGCGCGCTTGGTTCGGGACCAAGAGGCCGGCGGTTCAAATCCGCCCACCCCGACCAACTTATATATTGTATAAAAAAAGGGGGAGGTTATGAAGATTGGAGCGTTTTTATCGTCTTTTAAGTTAGGGGTAAAGGAAAGTCTGGAGAAAGCAAGAGAGATTGGGTTAGCCGGAATTCAACTTTCAAATGTAAAGGATGAGCTGGACATTGAAAAACTCTCTGATAGCGGGATAGGGGACCTAAAACATCTTGTGGAGAGTTATGGGTTGGTAATTAGTGCGGTCTGCGGAGATTTGGGAGGCCATGAATTTACCGATAAAAGTGATGTGGAGGAGCGGATTAAAAGAACCAAAAAGATTATGGAGGCAACCAGGGCTTTAGGTTGTTCTATTGTCCAGACCCATATCGGCAAGATACCCGGGGATGAAGATGCCAAGGAAAGAGGAGTAATGAAGTATGCTCTTGAAATCTTAGGAGAATACGGGGAAAAGATTGGTTGTTTCCTGGCTACGGAAACCGGCCCTGAATCTCCAGCTTTGATGTATGAGTTCCTTTCCACCATTAAATATGAGACTACGAAGGTTAATTATGACCCGGCAAATTTGATAATGAAAGGTTACGACCCGATAGAAGGAGTGAAGGAGTTAAAAGATTATATTATTCACACCCATGCCAAAGATGGAAAGAAGAACAATGGCGAAGTTCCTCTGGGAGAGGGAGACGTGGATTTTGAAAAATATCTGGAGGCATTAAAAAATATCAACTACAATGGGTTTTTTGTGATTGAAAGGGAAGCAGGGGAAAATCCGGTAAAAGATATCATTACCGCAAAAAATTTCTTATGGCCGGTAAATACTGTAAATTAGAAGATACTGCCATTAAGCCCAAACCGGATTTCAACCAATTGTTGAAAGTCCTATGGAGGGATGGTCAACCCGATTATATCCCCTTCTATGAACTCTTTGTCAACCTGCCCGTTATGGAAACTATCCTGGGTAAAAAACTTCCGGATAGAGCCGCGACCGTGGAATTCTATTATAAAGCCGGCTATGACTACGTCCCGGTTTGGCCCGGCCTTGAGATGGAAAAGGGCAGCCTGGTGGACAGGAGACTTGGCTATCCGATTAAAAACAGGGAAGATTTTAATCATTATTCCTGGCCGGAGCCGGCATCAATAACATTTTCCGAATTTGATGCAGTTATACCGATTTTACCCGAAGGGATGAAAATTATCGGCCAGACTGGGGGTATTTTTGAGACGGCGCAAGAGCTTTGCGGGTACGAAGGTTTATGCTATCTGTTGGCTGATGACCGTAAACTCGTCCGTGAGATTTTTGAACGCCTTGGTCTTTTGTACGAGGAATGTTATTGTGGTATGGCAAAAATTAAGGAAGTAGGGGCAGTTGTTATCAGCGATGATTTAGGGTTTAAAACCCAGACCCTTATTTCCCCGGAGGATTTAAGGGAGTTTGTCCTGCCCTGGTGGAAAAAGTTAGCCGGAATTATCCATAAGGAGGGGAAACCCTGTATCTTGCATTCCTGCGGAAACCTCTCGGCAATAATGGAGGAGATTATTAATGACGTTCAAATAGATGCTAAACATTCATACGAGGATGCCATCCTTCCGGTAACCGAGGCTAAAAAGATATACGGGAATAGAATTGCTATCTTAGGAGGATTTGATGTGAATAAACTTTGCCGCAGCACCGAGAAGGAAATACGGGAATACGTAAACCTTTTAATCGATGATGTTGGGACTTCCGGAGGATATGCGCTTGGCTCGGGAAATAGTATCGCCGATTATGTTCCCGTTGAAAACTACCTGATTATGCTGGATGAAGGGTGGAAAAAAAGATATTATTGATGGGAAAAAATGAGTTTTTTTTAACAAAAAGAATGGATTTTAAAAAGCATAACGAGGAATTAAAAAGGGTCTGGGATGCCTATAATAATAGAAAGCCGTACCGGGTTCCGGTGACGGTTGTGGGAAGTATCAGCAATTTATTTGCTAATCCGGAAATAAATAATACCGGTTATACTTTTGAGGATTTCTTCAAAAATCCCCAGGCGCAAATTGAGTGCCAATTGGCTTACCAGAAATGGGTGCGTTATAACCTCATCTGTGATAACGAGATGGGACCGCCAAAAGATGGCTGGCAGATTAATATAGATTTCCAGAATTCTTATGAGGCCGGATGGTTTGGCTGTCCTTTGCGTTATTTTGGAAATGGTGTACCGGATACTATCCCCATCTTGCAGAGGGATAAGAATAAACTATACGCAATGGAGTCTCCTGACCCTCTCCGGGGAAATCTCTTATCTCGGGCGATGGAATTCTTTGAGTATATGGAAGATAAATGTCCGAAGATGGAGTTTGAAGGTCTCCCGGTAAACCCACCGGCAAGTATCCCCGGGGGAGGCACCGACGGCCCATTTTCTGTGGCTTATAAACTCAGAGGAGCAACTGAGGTTTGCATTGATATGTATGAAGACCCGGAGTATTTCCATAACCTGATGAACTTTGTTACCGAAAATATCATTCGCCGGATAAAAGCTATCCGGCGCTGGTGCTGGTCAAGGATTCCTGATTCCCCGGATAAAGATAGGTTCAAACTACCCAATTATCATTTTGCCGATGACGCCATTGCTTTAATCTCAACAGAGCAATACCAAAAATTCGTTCTTCCTTATCATAAAAGGCTGGTAGAGGAATTCAGTGATGGCGGACCCATTTCTATTCATCTTTGCGGCGATGCCACCCACCATTTCAAATTCCTGAAAGAGAACCTCAAGGTCTATTCCTTTGATACCGGTTTCCCGGTAGATTTTAGCAAGGTTCGGCAGGAATTGGGTCCGGATGTTCAGATAGGCGGTGGTCCCACGGTAATGCTGCTGAAAGATGGTTCTCCGGAAACAATAAGGGAAGAGGTAAAAAGGATATGTACCTCAGGTATAATGGAAGGCGGGCGTTTTATTCTTATTGCCGCGAATAATCTTGCTCCCTGCACCCCGATTGAAAATATCGAGGCACTGTATGAAGCGGGAAAAGAGTTTGGAAGATATGACCTCTAAAGAGAGAGTGAAAAAAGTTTTTGAACATCAGATACCGGATAAAGTTGCTGTCTTTGAGCAGTTGATTGTCTCCAAGGTTGCTTCCAAAATCTTAGGTCGCTACGCCTATACCGGTGGTGGAGAATTTGCGAGGGATATGCTGGAAGGACAGATGGAAGACCGCCAGGACCAAATTGTCAAGCGTCATATTGAGGATACTGTCGAGCTACATCAAAAACTTGATCTGGATATTGTGCCCGTGGGATTGGTCCCTCCTAAAAATATAGATAAGCAAAATCTTCCTCAAAAAATTGCCGAGAATACCTACCGCTACCAGGATTCTGAAGACAAAAATAACTTTTCTATTTCTCGTTTTAGTCCCGAGTCAGGACAATTCTTTACTGTTGACTCTTCCTCTCGCAATAAAGGTTTGGCAGCCATAGAAGAGCTTGGCAAAGGATTGAAGGAGACAATAAAAGAACCAATTAAATTTAAAGAAGACCAATGGGAGGCGGTAGATGCTATTGTGGAAGAATTAGGTAAGGAAAAGGCAATCTGTATTAGCCAGGCAATGGGAATTCCCATTCAATCGGCCTGGCTTGAAGCGGTACTTTTGCGACCGGATTTGGTTGAACTTCATTTAGACAATGCTCTCCATTATGCTTTAACTTATGTGGAAGAAGCGGCCAGGCACGGAATTGACTTTATCAATGGGGGAGGAGATTTAGCCGATACCAAAGGCCCGGTTTATTCTCCGAAAATTTTTAGAGAAATGGTTCTGCCCCGCTTTCAAAAATTGGTCGCTCATTGCCACCAACTCGGACTCCCCTACATCTTTCGCACTGATGGCAATGTCTGGCCAATCGCCGGTGACCTTTTTATAAACTCCGGAGTGGATGGGTTCGGCGAGATTCAACCCACCGCCGGGATGGACTTGGCCAGCTTAAAAGAAAAATTCCCTAATCTTATTCTCTGGGGAAATCTTGATTGCGGCGATACTTTGATTAATGGTTCAGAAGAGAGGATTGAAAAAGAGGTAAAGGAATGCTTTAATAAAGGGAAGCCAGGCGGCAATTACATCTTTGGTTCCTCTAATTCTATTCATTGGGGTGTCCCGGCAGAAAATTTTCTCTTGATGAGAAAGGCAGCAGAAAGATATCGGAACTATTAATGGAGTAGCGAGACTTGTCTCGCGCAGAGCAAGCTCTGCTATTCCAGATAAAGGGTAATGTATTAGCTTCAAAAAGAAATTCTTACCTCTCTCCCTCTCCCTTGAGGGGAGAGGGTCCGGGTGAGGGTGGGTTTCTGAAAACTAACACCCCTCAACCTCTGCCTTCTCCCACAAGGGGAGAAGGAAATAAAGCTTTTTGACGCTAATAGGTTACGATAAAGGGAGGGATGATGAAGAAAGGGATTTGTATTGGGAGCTTGCCGGAAGGCTCTTATTTAGAAAGATTTAAATTGGCTAAGAAAACCGGGTTTGACGGGGTAGAGATTAATACCATCGAGACCGATGAGGGGTTAGAGGAGGTGAAAAAGGCTTCGGTAGAAACGGGAATAGAAATTCCCTCAGTGATGAATGCCAGCCACTGGAAGTTCCCCTTTTCCAGCAACAAAGAGGAGGATATTGAAAAAGCAATCTCCGGAATGAGAAATTCTTTAAAAACCGCTAAATTTTTAGGAGCCGATACGGTGCTTCTTGTTCCGGGGGTGGTAAATGAGGAGATAAGTTATGAGGAGGCGGTGAGGAATTCCGTCAAAAATATCAAAAAAATTATCCCGGAATATGAGGAGAAAAAAATATTCATCGGGATTGAGGAGGTCTGGAATAAATTTCTTTTAAGCCCGGTAGAATTCAGGGAATATATTGATAACTTTAATTCAGAGGTAGTAGCGGCCTACTTTGACGTAGGCAATATTCTTCTTTACGGTTATCCCCAGCAATGGATAGGAAGCCTCGCGGGAAGAATAAAAAAGGTTCATCTCAAGGATTTTAAACTGGGGACAAAGTCTTTTGTCTATCTGCATCAAGGAGATGTGAACTGGAAAAAGGTTAAAGAAGCATTGACGGAAATTGGTTACGACGATTATTTAACCGCAGAACTGCCGGTTGATAAAAATGACCCGGAAGGAAGGGTTTTGCAGATAAGCAAGGATATTGATAAGATATTGGAGAGGTAACCACGAATTTATCGAATTTCACGAATTAAAACTTTTGACAGAAATTAACGGGATAAACGTAGCGGTGCGATTTATCGCACGAATAAATACAGTGGCATGAATGCCACCGCTACAAATCCAATCAGAGAATCTTTATTATTAAATTAGAGTAATTCGCGTAATTCGTGGTTAAAATTTAGGAGAAAAATGGAAAAGGTAAGGATTGGTATTATCGGCGTGGGAGGGATTACTCAGTATGCTCACATCCCTTGCTTTCAGAAATTGGAGAACGTGGAAATTATGGCAATTAGTGACCCCAATGAAGATAAACTAAAGAAGGTAGCAGAAAAATTTAATATTCCCCAGAAATTCAGTGATTATCAGGAGTTGTTAGCCGTAAAAGAGATTGATGCCGTGGTTATCTGCACGCCTAACGTTTTTCATAAAGAGCAGAGCGTCGCTGCTTTGCAGAGCGGCAAGCATGTTCTCTGCGAGAAACCGGTGGCTTTAAACAGCAAAGAGACAGGTGAGATTCTGAAAACGGCCAAGGAAAGAGGCAAGAAGTTTATGGTCGCTTTTTGCCATCGATTTGATAACACTACTCAGATTTTAAAGAAATATATTGAGCAAGGAGAATTTGGCGAGATTTACTACGCCAAAGCCACTTACTTAAGGAGAAGGGGAATTCCCGGTCTGGGCGGATGGTTTACCATCAAGAAACTCTCCGGCGGCGGACCTCTTATTGACTGCGGAGTTCATATGCTTGATACCGCTATCTGGTTAATGGGTTCTCCGAAGCCGGTTGAAGTGGTTGGTTCTAGTTATAACAAATTTAAAAAAGAAGCAACGGATGGCGGTTGGCCGCCTGTCGAATCGCGGACCGGGGACAAATATTCCGGAACGTTTGACGTCGAGGATTTAGCCACAAGTTTTATCAAGTTTGCCAATGGGGCTACCCTTTTCCTGGAGGCAAGTTGGGCGGGAAATTCTGAAACTGGTTTATTCCTTTCTCTTTTTGGCACAAAAGCCGGAGCAAAAGTAGGGCAATCAGAGGAAGAGGGGAAAATGGGGGGAAGAGGATTAAAAATCTTTACGGAAAAGCAAGGGGGTTTAGTGGATATCCTGCCGGTTCTTCCAGAGGTTAATCCTTACCAGAAAGAGGCTGAACATTTTGTTGAATGTATCCGGGAGAACAAGGAACCCATTACCAAGCCGGAAGAGATTCTTAATGTGGTCAAAATCATTGAGGCAATCTATCTTTCAGCAGAAAAAGGAGAAGAAGTTAAATTATAAACCACGAATTTATCGAATTATACGAATTAAAGAATGTGTCATTCTGAACGGAGTGAAGAATCTCTCCCTAACTACGAGACTCTTCGTTGGCACTCAGAGTGACAGTTTATGAGAGATTGTTTCGCTGTCGCTCACAACGACTTCGTCGGTTTCTAAATTAGATTAATTCGCGTAATTCGTGGTTGAGATAAAATGAAAGTTTCCATTGTTGGCGGGGGGAATTTAGGCTCGGCTCTTATTCAGGGGTTATTGCAGGCAAAGGGATGGAGAGCAACAGATGTTTTAGTCTGCGATATATCGGGGAGAAGGATTTCCTTTCTACAGAGAAAATTTAAGATAAAAACCACGAGCAAACTGAAAGAAGCTTTAAATTTCTCTTTCATTCTGGTTCTGGCGGTAAAACCAAAGGATATGGAAGAGCTATTAAGCAAATTACACCCCCACCTATCTCCTCCCCCCTTGAGGGGGAGGATAGAGGAGGGGGGGAAACTTTTTATCGCGGTTGCCGCCGGCATCAAGACCGATTTTTTAGAGAAAAAATTAGGCAAAGTTCCCGTTATCCGGGTAATGCCAAATATATGTGTGGCGGTAGGAGAGGGGGTATGCGCTTATTCCTTAGGCAGATATACCTGTCCTTCCGATGAAAAAAAATTTCTTTCTCTCTTTGGCGGCCTGGGAGAAACTATCAAGATGAAGGAGTCTTTTCTGGACCTTATTACCGCTGTCTCGGGCAGTGGGCCGGCCTACATATTTCGGATGATTGAAATATTAGCCGAACTTCTGGAAAAGGACGGATTAAATAAAAAAATGGCATTACAAATAGTTTCCCAGACTGTTTTTGGCAGTGGCAAAATGGTAAAAGAACTAAAGGAAAGCCCGGAAAGTTTGCGGGCAAAAGTTACCTCGCCTGGCGGAACAACTGAGGCCGCTCTAAAAGTTTTAGAAAAAGATCATCTAAAGGAAATTTTTTCTCGTGCCATCAAAGCCGCCCGCAAAAGAGCAAAAGAGTTAGGAAAATAGAAGATATGAGTTTGGCCTGGATAGGAAATTAGAGGTTTGACTTTTAGTTTTTGTTATGTTATCCTTTACTCTGAGATGAAAGTAAAGATACCAAACTGGTCAGGATTTAGAGCCTTTTACCTGTCTATCCTTCTTTTTGCCTTTCCGGCTTTAATTAAAGCAAGTGAACTTCCTACTCTTTCTTTTAATCCTGATTCTTCCTATTCTTCAGGTATAGTCCAGGTATCTATTGGAGAAGCTTCAGAAGATGTCTTTCAGGTTAAACTCCTCTGCGATGAGGAAGCCCTGGACATCTTCTTTAAGTTCCCTGCTATCCTTTCTCTTGATACTACTGGCTATCCCGATGGTATTCATCTTCTCACTGCAAGGGCGGTCATTAAGGGAGTAGGCGTAAGAGAGAAAGACTATTACCTTTCCTTTGCTAACCAAGATAAGAAACCAACCGATTCCCTTTCTCTTTTCTATCAAGCAATAGAGGAGAAGAATTATCAGTCTGCAATTGAATATTTAGAAAAGAGCAAAGAAGAAAAGGAATATTCCTTTCTTAAAGGTTCTCTTTCTCTCCAGACAAGACTCTTAGAAGACCTCTGCAAAGAAAACTTCCCAGTCTATCAATACCGCAACGACAAAGAGCTCTTAGAGAAACTCTCTTTTTCCGAAAGATTCCCTTCTCCTGTCCTGCAAATCTTCTCTTTAAGGTTGTTGAGTAAGGTATCTATTAGAGAGAGTGATTTCCTCTTTAGCCGATAACTGCTATTCCCGTATCTCTTCTCTCTATCCAGAGAAAATAACTTCAGAGATAATCTTAGAGCATATCAAAATAGCTAAATTCTTAGGCAATGACTATAAAGAAAAAGAACTCTATTCCCAACTAAAGAATATTCTTCAGAAGAATCCCAGGGAAGATTCCCCAGAATATCTCTATTATCTTGGTCTTTCTGAGAAAGGAATTGGCAACAGAGAAGAAGCAGAAGATTTATTCAAGAGACTCTTAAAGACCGATTTCTCAGAGAAGGCCAAGTTCCAATTAGCGGTAATAGAAGAAGAAAAAGGGAATTACCAGAAGGCTATAGATTCTCTCATTCCTCTTTCTATTGAATCAAGAAAGGATAGATTAGAGGACTATGCCCGGTATCATTTAGCTACCTGCTACTATAACCTTGGTAAATATGAATCCGCACAGAAATACTTTGAAAGAATTGCCTATACCTATACGAGAATAGAGGAAGCGCCTTTATCCCTTTACTATGACGGCCTTTGTCTACTGAAGTTAAAAGAATACAAAAAGGCTGGAGAGAGGTTTGCTCTTTTAGTAAAGGAATTCCCTCTTCATCCTTTCTCTAAAGAAGCGGAATATCTGGTAGCCGAATCCATCTATGAGAATGCTAAGAAGGAACGCTGGGGAGCAAATCCAACGGCTACCTTAAACTATATCCTTAAATATCTCCAGGGAGTAATTGAGAAATACCCGGGGACAGAACTCTCCGATAAATCTTACTATCTCCGCGCAGAAGCCATCAGAAAACTTACCGATACCTACAATGAAATGAAGAACTATGAAGCTGCCCGAAGAACCTATGCCCTTCTTGTTGGCTATGAAGAATTAGGTCTAAAACCACCTGAGGAGAAAGGGAAAGAGGAAGAAGAAAAAAAGTCAAAGAAGGGGAGAAATCCTATTGCTACTGAATATAAAGAAATAGCAAATAATCTTTTCGTTCAGGGGAATTATAAAGCGGCAGCAGAACTTTATCAAAGGCTTCTTTTAGAATCTCCTGATGATGTTTATGCCCCTTTATCTTACTACTATCTTGGTATTTGTTATGCTGGTTTAGGAAACTATCAAAAATCAGTAGAGAGTTTAAGGAAAGTAGTTGATAAATTTCCTCAGTCACAATATGCTCCGGATGCTCTGGAAAGAATAGGAATTTACTATTGGCAAGGATTAGAGGATTTAGGGAAAGCTGTTATTACTTTTAGGGAATTTTTAGAAAAGTATCCTAACAATAGATTAGCACCCTATATCCTCTATGATCTCGGTTTAATTTTTACTAAGTTAGAGTCTTACAAACAGGCAAAACAGGAATATTTAACCTTAATTCGGAATTTCCCTGAAAGTCCAAGGGCAAAGCAGGCAAGAGAAAGATTAAAGGAGATAACCCAAAAACAAAAGAAAGGGAGAGAGAAGTGAAAGATAAAAAAATACTTTTTGACATTCCAGTTTTTATAATATTTTTCTTAGTGATTGTAATTTCTGCTTTCCCAATGGTGATTGTTCACAACTGGTTTCCATTGTCTCCTGGAGGCAGTCCTTCAGGCAATATTGCTACACATGGAGTACGATACCGTTTCTATGTAAGTATAAACCCCAGAGCTGAAAATCCTGTGGTAGGGCATTATGTCTATTGTTCTGACCATCGTGTTTATGACCAGAATACTATTGTCTGGAAGGTAAAAATTGGGGCAGGAAGCTGGCAGGATGTTGGTAGTGGGCTCAGTGGAGATTTTGGTTCTATTACCCCTGAATCACCAGAAAAGGATAATAATTACCTTACCAGTGTGCGTTGGCAAACCGAGGTTCAAAAAGGAAGCTATCAGATTAAAGTAGAAGGGAAACGTGCCTGGTGGGGTGGAACAGGTGGTGGAGGAGAATGGGAAGACTGGAGTAGCACTCACTCAGGGGAAGTTGTTCAGCTGGAAATATATGGTATTCAGCCATCTGGGGAGGTTGAAATTGACCTTAATGAAACCTATCCTGTATCAGTAAAAGTTCAGGACCAATATGGTAATATAAAGGGAACTGAAAGCACAACCACTGTTTATTGGAAACTTCATCCTGACTTTTCCCAGAATGCTGTACTTGACCCTACTTCAGGACAACCTGGTTCTGGCGAAGGTAATACTGGTGTAGTCAGTACAACTTTTGACCCAAACAATAATACAGGTGCTGGTGAGTATAAAGTTCTTGGTTCTTTGAAAGAAGAGTTAAATACAGATACTGACATTACTCAAATTTCTGGGAAGATAATTGTAAGTTCATATAATATTGAAATTTCAGCAAATCCCACAACAATAAAGCCATCTGGCGGGTGCGGCAGTCCTTATCAATCAACTATAACAGTTACAGTTACGAGTAAAGACACTGGAGAAAATATGCCTGATGTAAGTGTTTCAATGAATGCTGAGGCAGAGCAATATTCTGGAGGCCATCAACATAATGGTAATCGTCCTATTGGGACTTTTAATCCTTCTTCAGGAACAACCAACGATGAGGGGAAGTTTCAAACCACTTATACTGCTTCTAAATTTGGAGGAACGGAGAAGATTAAGGCTTCGGTTGAAGGGAAAACTGAATCTGTTAATCTAACTGTAAAAGTCCTTAATCTGAGTAATTTTCCTGGCGGAACTGGCTGTTATCTATGTGGATATACAGATACCCACCCTATCAATCACTACTGCACATCGACCACAAAAGACAAGATACAGCAGCTTGGAGGTGCATACAAAGAGCAATTTAATGAAAACCTTGCAATCAATGATATGTCATTAGTTTATGGTGGACTCTTTGACTATAAGGCAACCTGGGATCCACCTCATTCAGAACACCGTGTTGGTAAAAATGCCGATGTTTATCCAACCGGTACCCCAACCGATGCGAAGTGGGATTTTATAAAACAGAAGATTACAGACCTTGGCAGTAGTTATGTAGACGAAAGTTCTACTACAAGTCCGCATATTCATTTTAGAGAGTAAAAAACCAGGAGGAAACTATGGAAAAATTAAAATATTTGATAATGTTTTGGATAGTTGCTGAGATTCTTTCAATTACTCCACTTTATGGGGAGGTTGAAAGAAAATATCTAAAAAAAATAACAAGGATAATTTCCTCTATGAGTTATCCTGTTGTTGAAGAAAAATGGGTTCCTACACCAACAGATGATGGCAAAATAGAGATGTTGAGGCAGCAAAGATCTGAGGAATTTCAGGATAGAGTTGAATATATAGAAGAGACAGGCGATTATTTGTATATTTGTAAAGATGACCAGGGAAAGGTATTAAAAATTTTATTTGAACCTTACAACAAGATTGATGTTATTATTGAGTGTCAGGTGAATAAAGACAGTGAGGGAAACTATTTGTATAAATATATTGTTACTAATGCTTTAACAAGCAAGCAGGATTTAGGAAATTTTGGAATTGACATAAGATCAGACAGAATTGTAGAGGAAGGACACCCCTCTGGTTGGCACTACTTTTCTGGTAGTCGATGGAGGCAGGAAATATTTTGGGGCAAAATAGGGAGAGAGGATATGATTAGCCCGGGGAATAAAACCATATTTGAAATCAGTAGTAAATCGCCACCGGTAATAGTAAAGTGCTATGCACAAGGACACCCCAAAGAGGCCCCATATATAGTATCTGTAAACGGAGAAAAATTAACGAAAGAAGAATACTACAAACGATATCCGTATGGTTATGAGAAGGATGCTATTGCTTTAAAACTTGAAGATAATTGCGTAACTGGCTATACATTGGGTCCTGGACAAATTGGCACAAATAAGGAAATAGCCACTCTTTTAGAAGAGAACACCGAACTTGCGTATGAAATGGGCTGGCTCGGAGATAATGAATATAAGAAGTTATCTGAGATTATCAAAAAAAATAATAAAGGAAAATTAGATTTTTATAAGATATTCAAAAGTAAGGTAAAAAAAGTGAAAGACAGAGTGGCGCCTGAGTATATACAAATGGTTAACACAATCTTCGGAGAATAAAATTAGGCCTTGAAATTTGACATCAACAACTAAGAGACTATGAAAAAAACGATAATAAGATTTGTGTTGGTACTGATAGTATCTTTATCGTTCTCTTTAGTAATTTATTCTGTTTCTTTTGCTGAGCGTAAGAGACTTGAGAAGCCAGTTATAAAATTTGCGCCGGTAAAACCAGAAACGAAAGAGGAGTTATGGAAGGGGGTTCATCCAAAAACAGGTAAAAACTTATATGAACATAACCCACAAAGTAAGGTTGAATTTAATTCACAGAAACAAGAATATATCTATACTTGGAATTCCTGCATCCAACCAGGCAAAAGGATTAAAGCAGTCTGGGAACCTCCTATAAAGGTAGATGTAATCGTAAGAGGAGAAGTTAGGTTCAGCCCATCAATTGAAAAATATATCTATGATTACAAAGTCGCGAATTTAAAGACCAGCAAACAAAAGGTCCAACGGTTTGCAATAGAATACAAAATTCTGCCAAAGCGATTGATAGAAACATATAAACCTTTGAAAAACGAGGAAGATTATAAGAGACAATTCAGGGAATATGATAAGATTTGGAAGAATGGCTTAAATGAAATAGAGAGAAACGTGACAGTTAAGCGACCCGATGAAAACTGGCGTTTATCTTTTTGTAGCCCTATTCTCTATTTTTATTATGAAACATTTGTGTGGCGATGGGTAGATGTGAAAGAACACAGAAGGGGAATTTTACCCGGAAGTTCTCAGGAAGGTTTTGTTCTGGAAGATTCAAATTTGCCAGGTATTATCCAATGTTTTGCAAAGGGATATACACCTGCTCTTACAGTTCCTGAAGAGGGAACATCAAGAAAAATATCTGATCATTATTCTGAAATTACCAAGTATTACGGTAAAGGGGTTTCTGGCAAGACTATAGGGCCTGTTCCCCCTCCAGAGAGATTTGTTGCAAAAACTTTTCTAGACCAAGTTCTTTCTTATGTAAAAGAGAGTGAGGAACAAGGTTGGATAGAAACAAATAGAACCGCAAACAATATAGAGGAGTCATTAAATAAGATTGGCAAATATTTGACTTCTCATAAATTTTCTCAAGCTAAGGAGGAAATTAAATCTTTACTGAAGGAAATAGAAACGCTGAAGGAAAGAGAGCTTACTACAGAGGCTTACGGACTTCTCAGGTATAATTTAGAATACCTTCTAAAACAAATTAGCGAGAGTTAAAAAATGTCTCAAAGACCAACCAGACTGAACCTTGATTCCTCTGGAAGGCAGGTTCCTCCGGAAGAAAAGAAGAAGCCTTCCTCAACCTATGTTATGGAGAAGGTTGGGAAAGATTAAAAAAGGAGAGGAGGAGATTTTCTTTCTCTCCAAAGATGAAAAGAGCTACTCTGTAAGGATAGGGGAGGTAATAGAAGGGTATAAGAAGCCTTGAAATATCCCAGAACCTTCAATTTGACTTTTGCCATTCTGAGATATTATCCTTATAGCCTAAATACTCTGAGATGAAAAAAGTTAAAGCCTTTTATCTTTTTATCCTTTTCTTCTCTCTTCCTGCTTTAATTAAAGCAAGCGAACTTCCCACTCTTTCCTTTGATCCTGATTCTTCCTATTCTTCAGGTATAGTCCAGGTATCTATTGGAGAAGCTTCAGAAGATGTCTTTCAGGTTAAACTCCTCTGCGATGAGGAAGCCCTGGACATCTTCTTTAAGTTCCCGGCTATCTTTTCTCTAAATACTACCAAATATCCTGATGGTATTCATCTCCTTACCGAAAGGGTGGTCATCAAAGGAGTAGGAGTAAAAGAAAAGGATTATTACCTTTGCTTTAGTAACGGCAGTGAGAGACCAGCCGATTCCCTTTCCCTCCTCTACCAGGCGATAGAGGAGAAGAATTATCAGTCTGCAATTGAATATTTAGAGAAGAGCAAAGAAGAAAAAAGATATTCCTTCCTCAAAGATTCTCTTTCTCTCCAGATAAGACTCTTAGAGGACCTCTGCAAAGAAAACTTCCCAGTCTATCAATACCGCAACGATAAAAAAATCTTAGAGAAACTCTCCTTTTCCGAAAGATTCCCTTCTCCAACCCTACAGATTTTCTCTCTTAGAATGCTGGGTAAGGTATCTATTAGAGGGAGTGATTTCTCTTTAGCCGATAATTGTTATTCCCGTATCTCTTCTTTATATCCAGAGCATTTAACCCCAGAGATAATCTTAGAGCATATCAAGATAGCCAAGTTCTTAGGTGATGATACCAAAGAAAAGGAACTTTATGCTCAATTAAAAAATATCCTTCAGAAGAATCCTGAGGAAGATTCCCCTGAATATCTCTATTATCTTGCTCTTTCCGAAAAAGGAACAGGAAATAAAGAAGAGGCAGAAAACTTATTCAGGAAACTTTTGGAAACTGACTTCTCCTCTCAAGCCAAGTTCCAGTTAGCGGTGATAGAAGAAGAAAAGGGGAATTACCAGAAGGCTATAGATTCTCTTCTTCCTCTCTCTACCGAATCAAGGAAGGATAGATTAGAGGATTATGCCCGGTATCATTTAGCTACCTGCTATTATAATCTTGGTAAATATGAATCTGCACAGAAATACTTTGAAAGAATTGCCTATACCTATACGAGAATAGAAGAAGCGCCTTTATCCCTTTACTATGATGGTCTCTGTTTACTGAAGTTAAAAGAATACAAAAAGGCTGGAGAGAGGTTTGCTCTTTTAGTAAAGGAGTTTCCGCACCATCCTTTCTCTAAGGAGGCAGAATATCTGGTAGCTGAATCCATCTATCAGAATGCTAAGAAAGAACGCTGGGGAGCAAACCCCACCGCCACCTTAAACTATATCCTTAAATATTTAGATGAAGTAATTGAGAAATACCCGGGGACAGAACTCTCCGATAAATCTTACTATCTCCGCGCAGAAGCCATCAGAAAACTTACCGATACCTATAATGAAATGAAGAACTATGAAGCTGCCCGAAGAACCTATGCCCTATTGGTTGGGTATGAGGAATTAGGTCTAAAACCACCAGAGAAAAAGAAGAAGGAGGAAAAAGAAAAGAAACCAAGAGGTTTAAAGTATGAAAGCCCAATTGGAAAGGATTATAAAAAGATAGCTGAGGAACTTTATGTTGCAGGTAAATACAAAGAAGCTATTACGCTTTATCATCAACTACTTTTAGAATGCCCTGGAAGCGTTTATGCCGCCAGGGCCCAAAGAAATATTGGTATCTGTTATGCTGGTTTAAAAGACTATCAGAAGGCTGTAAAAGAATTAAGAAAAGTTGTAGACAAATATCCAGATACTGACTGGGCACCGGATGCCTTAGAAAGGATGGGGGTCTATTACTGGCAGGGTTTGGAAGAATTAGAGAATGCAATTAAGTGCTATGAAGAACTAATTGCCAAATATCCCAAAGATAACCTTGTTCCCCATGCTCACTATAGCCTTGGACTTATCCACACTGAATTAGAGGACTATGCAAAGGCAAAAATGGAGTTTCGCAAGATTCTCTCAGACTATCCAGATTCTCAATTGGTAGAAAAAGCAAGGAAACACATTATAGAATTGGCAAAAAAGAAAAGCACAAAGAGAATAAAAGAAAAGTAAGAAAATTATAGCAAAAGAAAAGAGCCCCAAAATGATTGAAAGGAAATGTAGCTTAATCCTCATAACAGCAACTTCTATCTTTGCCCTTATTCCTCGGTCTCTATTTGCCCTCATGCTGGTGCACGAGTGGCACCCTCTTACCCCCAAAGGTTCAAAAACAGGTATTAATGTAGTAGCTAATGGTGCCAGATACAGATTCTATGTAGACATTCAGGAAACGAAAACAGAGGATGGTTTTGTCTATGCTGGCGATGGTTATAAGTATCTTCAACGGGATAAATACATTAACGGGAAACTTTATGAGGGAATAAAGTGGGAGGTAGAGATTACTGGTACAACTGAGGTAGGAGATATTGTTACAGAAGATGAAGTATCAGGATCGGGTATGGCAGAAAAAGGTAATAATAATCTTAGAAGTTTACGATGGCAAACACCCGTTCTTCACAAGTCATATACTGTCAGAGTTACGGGTAACCGCTGGCCCTATAGGGGTAAAGGAGGTCCTGGTCCCTATGATCCTTCTTGGGGAAGTAGTATGTCTGGTGAGCTTGTCGCTCCCACTATTTATGATACCGCGATAAAAAAGGTCGTTGGTACTAAAGAGGAAAAGATTACCGAAGGAGAGGAAACCTGGGCGAATCCAGGAGATAAACTTGAAGTGGAAGCTAAGGCTTCCGATGGTAAGAAAGATATAGAAAATGCACAGGTTACCATTTACTGGGTTTTAGAAGACCCAAGCCCTGCAAATACTGGAACCGGCAAACTTTCTGAAAGAGATAAGCCTGTAGAATTTACTAAGACCGGTGAGGGAACTGGTGTCGCCAATGTTGACCTTACCTGTTCTGATAAAAGAGGGGATGACCATATTGTTATCGCCCAGGATATTCCAGGTGCCAGTCCAAAGAGCTCCTGTAAGTCGGGGAAGGTGACAGTTTGGGGAATCCAGATTACAGAACCTAATAATGATCCGGTTACTGACAATAATTATGCTTTCGATAGCTCTAAGAAAGGTAAATGCAGTGTTGGTCCCTGTACTGCTAAGGTTATTCCTGAATCTCTCCATGAGAAATACGCTAAGGATATTGCTTGGTCATTGACCCCTATTGAGAATTCCGATTTAAAACCAAAGAAACCTAAAGGAGATGAGATAACATTTACCTACACAGATTTGCCTATTTCCAATAGCCAGTTTGGAGATAAAAACTTGCAGGCTTCTTTAACCTTAGATGAATCGACTGTTACGGATACGCAGATTGCACAGATATTCTTTACGAAGACTGCAACTAATAACCCGGGAGGGAAGGAGCCTAATTGGTACTATTACTGGAGTCAGACAAGTGCCAGTTCCGGAACTCATAAGTATAATCCTAATCTTGGTACCGATGGTGCATATACATTGGGAGAAAATTATTTTTATATCGGACCATCAGCAAGCGGACAGGATGGAGGGTATTATGTAGATGGCGAGGGAATAGATAATTTTGGATCTACTTGTCTTCATGAAGGGAAGCATATGGATTACTTCCTAACTGCTTGGGGTTCATACTCCAACTATCTTGCTAAGAAACCGACGGAAGACAAAGATGGTGATTATCTAAAAGACGCCGATGAACCAGCTTTGGGTTATGATCCAACCAAAAAAGGTACTCCTGACAATAAATATTGTTCGAGTGACGATTTTGAAGATTTGGCATGTTGTGCGGAGGCTACTTGGAAGATAAGTTCTGCGGATTCAGAAGATTGGGCAGATCCGGGACATCAAAGTAACAAGTAAAAAGAGGAGGATTATGAAAAATATAATTTTAAAAACAGGGATGATAGTGGTAATAAGTATATTTTCTATAGGAAACATTGTGCATTCGCAACATATAGAAGAAAGTGTGCTTATCAAAAATTTAAAAAGTAGCAATTGGCAAGAAAGAGCTTCCTCTGCAATTAAATTGGGCTCTAAAGAAACTTTAAAAAATTCTCTTACTCCTTTATTGGAGGTTTTAAAGGAAGAATGTGCTAATCCTACTCCTTCACCTTCCAACACTTCAAAAGGATATACGAGCGATCATCTAAAAGGCGCCTATCAGAATGCGTTGATAGAGATAGGAAAACAAAATAAGAAAGAAGTTATTAGCCGCCTCCAACAAGAATATATAAAGGGCACACCAAAATCTGCTTTTCAGCGAAGAATTACTATAATTTTAGGATATTTAAAATGTGAGGAAGTATTCGATCAACTCGTAGATATAGTGTTAAATTCAAAAGACGAGTATGATAGAACAGAAGCTTGTTTAGCTCTGGGTCATCTTGGGAGGAAAGAAGCGATCCCTATATTAAAAAGAGTTTTGAATGACCCCTTTAGAGTAGAAATATCTCATCCTCCTGAGTGTGCCTTGATAGCTTATCCTATTCAAGGGGCAGCAAAAGCAGCATTAGAGCTTCTTGGTGAGGAAAATTTCTCAAAGTAAGCCAAATGGGGGTATATTTATTCAAAAACACCGACTTAGAAAAGAGCAGAGAAGAAATGTCTCTAATTCTATACTTTGCGACGAGATTTAATAACAACCTTTTCTCCAATGCCTAAAAAACAAACCCGACTAAACCTTGATTCCTCTGGGAAGCAAATTCCTCCGAAGAAAAAGAGTAAGCCTTCCCCAACCTATATTATGGAGAAGGTTGGCTGGCAGAAGGAAAGAGAC
>Ga0210021_1001561_pt1 | contig 21768 bp, 25 predicted proteins | sample CryGeymeta201517_FD_183981 | JGI IMG/M metagenome (GOLD analysis project Ga0210021, IMG submission 183981) | Groundwater microbial communities from Crystal Geyser aquifers in Utah, USA - Crystal Geyser metaG 2015-17 (SPAdes) (version 2) | ecosystem: Environmental > Aquatic > Deep subsurface >... | reverse complement strand
GCCGGAGGGATGACCTCCGGCCTTTTTTTTAAAGGAAGTTTACAAGAACTTCTATAGATTGCGAAAACTATCATTCTCAGATGGGAGAATTGTGCACCTTCATAAAAACCGGTCTGGATTCACCTTTATTGAACTGATGATCGTCGTGGGGATCATCGGCATTCTGGCGGCTGTGGCCATTCCGGGCTATATCGGCTTCCAGAACAAGTCCCGCCGGGGTGCTATGGAACGGGCCGGTGAAGCAGCAAAATATGAGCTTCATGCCTGGATAATCGCTGCAAGGCAGACAGGTGCTAAAGCAGGACTTGTCGAAGTCGACTCGAATTATGACGGTGAAGTCACTGCGACTGACGATACCAATGCAACGCTACTGACTGCTCCCGGTGTCTCAGGACGGTACGTTGCAGCTAGAACGACTGACATAGGCGGAAGTGCGGTGAATGGTATCGAGTATTCCCCCTTTGCCGGGGTTACCGGTGTTACAGCCGGGACGCTTCTGTGGATCAATGCCGCCGCACCAGGCAATGGCCAAATCTCTCTTTTCGATGCGGTTGATGCAAACGGTATCGTTAACATGGCAAACGAGTCTGCCAGAGATAACCTGGGCGGTACCATGTTCACTGATGTTGTCTCTTCGGATTAACTATGTATAAAATAATGCCTTGACTTACATACACACCTTCAAATTTCTTGTTGAATGGTATGAAGGAATTGTGTGATAATAATAAATATATAAGTTAAGATATGGTTTATGCAGGAGGGTAGATAGATGGGTTTAGACAAGAATAGAAAGGGTTATACCCTTATCGAACTCATGGTCGTTGTGGCCATCATCGGGATACTGGGCGCTATCGCCATCCCCGGGTATATCGGGTACCGGCTCAGGGCAGAACGGAGCGTGGCCTGGACCGACCTTCAGGCATTAAGACTTCTGGAAGAGCAGTTCTATGCGGAAATTAATGCTTATACTGGTCCTTTGAATAATACGGCGGACTTTGCGGCGGCCCTGCCCGCTTTTCAGCCGGACCCGAGTTCGATGTACACTTATACAGTTGCCAATGGAGCCACCGGGGATACCCAGTCTTTTGTGGCTAGGGCGCAAAGTATTGGTGGCAGGGATCCTGGCCCGGATTGGACCATTACTGAAGCCAACGTCCGGAATTTCTGATTGCACGCCGTGATTAAGTGTATCTAGATAGAATGGACATAGATTGTAAAATCTCCTCACTATGAGCCGTTGGCTCAACGAGCCATAAGCCCTCGCCCCTCTTTGAGAATCTGATCCACCCTATTCGCCTCCCCTTTGTAAGGGGAGGATAGGTGGGGTAGAGACAATGGGGATCTACCTCCCCATTCCCCTGCTTACAAAAGAGGGGAAAATGAAATTCTTCCCTTTGTCCTCCCTGTGCTGAATTATTGAAAATGCATATCGAGCGTATTCCCCGCCCCTTGGAAGCGGGATTAGCGAGGGAATATAAAACCTAAAATACCTTGCATTCCGAAGATTCCCCGCAGCTTGCTGCGGGGAATCTTCAATACCAACTTTTTATTGCAGACTCCCTGTCATTTCCCGATAACTAATCAGAGTGCATTCATGCCAGGCAAGAGGGGAAAGCCTTGTCTTCGATGCACATGAAAAGAGATTGACAATGAACAACATATTGTGATATTTTGTGCCTTGAGGTGATATATAATGAGATCCACAATTGACATAGATGATGCGCTTTTGAAGGAGGCAATGAAGGTTACTAATGTACGCACAAAAAAAGAGCTGATTGCTATGTCTCTCAAGGAACTGATACGTCAGAAGCGAATGGAACGCCTCCTGTCCAGGATCGGGAAATGTGATCTCGATCTGACGTTGGAGAAACTTCTGGAGCTTCGAAGCCGTGACTGACCCCTACGTCCTGATCGATACATCCGCGTGGATTGAGGCCCTACGAACGGAGGGAGTGAATGAGATACGAAGCCTTGTTACTGATGTTCTGAAGGAGCGTAGAGGAGCTACCACAGGAATGATAGTTGTCGAACTCTTGGGAGGAGCAAGAAACAATAGAGAATATCAAGAGCTTCGTGAAGACCTTACAGCCCTGCATTCTATTCCGATTAGTGAGGAGACATGGGAACGAGCCGCCCGGTTGTCCTATGAGATGAGAAGGAAGGGGTTCGGTATCCCAGCCACGGATTGTTTAATCTCTGCTGCCGCCATGATCCAGAACGTGTCGGTGCTCCATTGCGACAAGCATTTTGAGCAAATAAGCAAAAACGCACCATTGCGGACCATCACGACGGCACAGTTTACCTGAAAACCGGCCGTTATTGCACGCCGTGCTTAAGGGTCTCTAAATAGAATTGACATGGATTGTAAAACATCCTATCTTTGAGAATCTGATCCACTCAATGTTTAACGTTTCAGGGTGGCGATCATGTCACTGTTAGTCTTAATAAAAGAAAGAACCAAGAAGGTTGAAGCTCGGAGGCAGGAAGCCATTATAGAGGCACGTCGTTTGGCGCTGCTGTTACGGGAGAAATTTACATTTCAGTCTTTGTATCTTGTCGGTTCAATTCTTTCGAGTAAATTCCGGCTTCATTCGGACATCGACATGGTGATAGAGGGCTTGAAGCTGGAATATTTCTTCAAAGCCCACGCCCTCCTTTTAAAGGAAAGCACATTCGATATTGATCTGAAACCCTTTGAAGATTTGTCGGACGATTATCAAAAAAAAGTTTTAAGCGGAGGGCTGAAGATTGGATAAAGACATTCTCATCGGAATGATATCCGAGATTGAACGAGAGCTTGAAAATCTGCAAGAACTCAGAAATGAAATGATGGATGTCAAATTTGGTGAGTCCATACTATCCAGACGATCAATGGGTTCTATTCTTCATGATTTTTATAATTGCTGCGAAAGGGTATTTAAAAAAATCGCTCTTGATATTAACGGCGGGTACGAAGATGCTGAGAAGTGGCATAAGGCATTGCTGGTCAGGATGACGGTCGGCATGAAAGGCATACGGCCGGCTGTTATCTCGGAAGAACTTGCTGCAGAGCTTGATGACTTTCTTTCCTTCAGACATGTGTTCAGGAATATTTACGGCTTTGAGCTGAAGGGAGAGCGGGTCATATATCTTTCCAAAAAATTTGATACGGTTGCTGAATGGTTTATCAGAGAGATTAAAACATTCCTGATATTTCTGGGAACGGAATTAAAGAGCGGGTTATGAGCGGGGGCAATCAAAGCTGACATTTCAAGTCATCTGAAAATCAATAAGGACGAGATTTTTTTTATGTAGGAGGGGTCTCGGATACCAATGTTATTGAGGACGGCCTTCACGGAATTTTGCCAGTTCAAGACATAACCACATTATATACTTATTTAATATTCGTCTCTCCTTACTAAAGAGGGGAAATTGAAATTCCTCCCTTTTCTTCATGAAAATATTTTACTTGCCGGATATGCACACGAAAAGAAAATAATTTGGGGAAATATTGGGTATTGACAAAATGGACAAATAAATGTACATTAAGATGCATATAAGACAGGTCGATGACTCGTAGAGAGGAGTACATTGTGACGAAGACATTACCCATTACCAAGGCCCGTTACAAACTCAAAGATCTTAGTAAGGAGTTTGCAAGGGAGAAAGAACCCGAGGCAGTTGCTGTCACAAGGCGAGGAGAGCCGATACTTGCAGTCATGCCATGGGATCTTTATGAGTCGTTAATAGAAACTCTGGAAATCATGGGTGATAAAGATCTAATGGAAGGTCTGCAACAAAGCATCCGGGAAATAAAGGAAGGGAAAACAATCCCATGGGAGGAGGCGAAAAATGATCTTGGGTTAGAAGGATGAGTTACAAAATCGTATTCTCTACCGTGTGGAAAGGAAGGAAGTGGTTGTTATAATAGTAGCGGTTGGCATTCGAAAACAAGGAAGCCGTTCCGATTTATATCATCTGGCCAAGAAACTTCTTCGTTTAAAATTACTATAATCTATATTCGCCTCACCTTTGTAAGCCGATGGCTCGTTGATGGGAGGATAGGCGGGGTAGAGCCAAGGTGAATCTACCTCTCCATTCCCCTTCTTACAAAGGATGGGAAAATGAAATGCCTCCCGGCGCCTGCCCTGAGCGCAGTCGAAGGGGCCTCCCAGTGCTGAATTATTGAAAATGCATAGCGAACGCATTCACCGCCCCTTGGGGGCGGGATTAGTCTTAAACAGGGCAAATGGGTTCCGGGCTCGTCTATTGGAACAGCTTGAGCGGATAGTGCTCGGCGATTCTTTCGAAGTGGCGATCCAGGGAATAAAGAGACATGCGATGCTCAAGTGCTGTTTGAGCAATAATCAAGTCTACGGCGCCGATGTGAATACCTTGTTTGGATAGATTGTGGCCCATGCTTCCTGCCTTGTTGTAGACCTCTTCATCGGTCTTGATATAATCGACGGCCTCCAGAAACTTCATGAGAAATCTAAGCTCCCTTTCGCCCTTGGCTCCTCTGTAGAGCTCGGTCACAACAATCCCTGACACAGCGGCGCTGTTGCGAACGAGCAATGGCTTCAGGGAAGCCGACACCGGGTCATTTCCCCCTCGGAAAAATTCAATCCACACGGGGGTGTCAACCAGGACCTTATCTTTCATGTCTTAACTTCTCCCAGTCGGCCATGAACTCGAGCTTTCCCTGCATGGCAATTGCTTCTTCAATGGTTTTCCTGCGGATGAACTCCTGCAATGCCATGATGACCGCCCGTCTCTTTGTATTGCTTTTTGAGAGCTTCATTGCCTCACGTATAAGGTCATTTGGGATGTCTAATGTTGTTTTCATTTTATATCTCCTCTGACCAAGTATATATATCTAATATATATATTTTATTACATATGTCAAGTCTATTTTCCAAATCGGATTCATAAGAAATATCATTTCGAAAGCATCGCTCACCTCTATCTTTCGGTTACGCATCCCCCGTCACAAGACCGCTCTCATATATTTGCATCAGAAATAACGCCGGCCGAGGTAGATGACGATCAATCCGGCTGCCATGACGGTGATGCCGAAGGTGCGGATCACGCCGCTCGGTATGGATGGAAGGCGTTTTGCCAGTTCTCTTATCTGATTTGGAAAAGCGAAGTATAAGATTCCCTCGAAGACCATGGCAAGCCCGAGAGCGGAGATGAAGAGTTTCAAGGCGTCTCCCTGGGGGATCAATCTGCATAAACGGTCACGATGAGTGAACCGCCGATGATATGAACCTCCTTGATGGTGCGGATCTGTTTTTCAAAGGGATTGATATCCAGGTCGTTCAGAATTTCAGGCATGAATTGCGGAGGGATTCGAAGGTCTCCAAGGAAAATCTCTTCAGGCTCGAAAACGATCTGGTTGGATCGAACGGCGGGTTTGGTTACGATCCGGAAGGCGATCTTGGCATTGCGAAGTTGCTTTGAGATAAAGTTCTCTTCCATGCCGCTTAAGGTTTTGCTGATGAACGGATTAAAAAGACCGGAAAAGATGGTCCGATCCTTGTCCAATTGCACATAGACCTTGAATACCCGGTCATTCTCCAGTTTTTGCTGAACCCATGAGTTGATTTCCATCCCCGTGAATGAGATGTCTTTGGTTTTTTTGAAATTGAAGGCCAGGGTTTCGTCAATGAGCATCTTGGTGATCTTTGCCTGGCAGCTTTCAGCGGCTTCAGTAGAGATGTCCGTGGCCGCAATCTTTACAGGTGAAAAAACCTTCATGGAAATATAAAGGATCCCCGAGACGATGCAGAGGAGTATAAGCAAAAAAATAATGAAAAGGGGCGATTTCTTCTTTTTAGCAGGCATTGCTTATCTCTCTTCCAAAATGTGAAGCGGACCTTTTAGAAAACAAAAGGATAAAATGACATCGCCACGACAATCCTTTTATTTTATTACTTAATCTTTTCCATAAGTTACTATACCTTATCGGCATAAGTCAACGTATTTCTATCATCGGATGATTTTTGTATTTTATTGGATCGGATTTCCATGTATGATCATGGCTGTCTCCGGGCATTCGACAGGGAGGGTATTTTCGATATGGAAAAGGGTTTTTCTTTATATTAGGGGAGAGAAGGGATGATCTGCAGGCTGATTGAACAGGAGATTCCTTATACGGGGAGGGAGCTTGCCTCCCATTGGGCGTTCAGGTCTTTTGGCCTTTTAGGGGACAGCATGGTGGCCTTTGCAGGCCCTTGTGACGTCGGTACCGACCGGATGGCGGATCTCGTGGATGTCAAAGCAGATGCGCCGATATGGAGCGAACGGATGCTGCACTTTATCGTGGAGCATTTCGGGTGCGGGCTCGAGACGGCGATCCTCCGGCAGAGGCTCCTGATCTGTATCATTCAGGAGATCCTCAACGGCGGATTCAAGGCGCAGATCATCCGGCGCAAGGGGGATGACCTGTACGAAGGGGATGCAAAGCTTTCGGTTTCCATTGCCGTGCAAAGCCCGGTTTCCTGCATGATTCACGTGGGTCTCAACATCGAAAGCCGGGGGACCCCTGTAAAGACCATGGGTCTGAACGATCTTGGCGTGGAGCCGAGGGCCCTGGCCAAGGACGTGATGGCCGGGTATCTCGATGAGTTAGAAGGGATGACGGAGGCGCGCTGCAAGGTGCGTGGAGTACCCTGATGGATGCTGCGGCTGAGATCATGGAGATATTCTCCTCGATTCAGGGTGAGGGACCGCTGGTGGGGGAGCGCCAGCTCTTTGTCCGGTTCTACGGCTGTAACCGTGCCTGTCAATACTGTGATACGGAGGCGTCCAAAGGTCCGGTCAGAGACTGCCTGATTGAAAAAACGCCGGGGCGCAGGGATTTTACCGCACGCCCCAACCCCCTGAGTGCGGAAGAACTCATCCGGATCATCCGGGACGCCGTGAGACACCGACACCTGCATCAGTCTCTGGTATTGACCGGCGGGGAACCCCTGCTCCATGCCGGATTTCTGTCCGCTCTGCTTCCGGCCGTAATCCGTGAGATCCCGGTTCTCCTGGAGACCAACGGTCTTTTGTATCATGAACTCGGAGAGATCCTGCCGTGGGTGGAGACCATCTCCATGGATGTCAAGCTCGCCTCGGCCACGGGCGAGGCCGAGGACTGGGAATCACACCGGCTCTTTCTGGACTTGGCGAAGACCAGGAAACTCTATATCAAGGCGGTGCTGACACCCCGTGTGACCGATGAGGAGATCCGTCTTCTATCCGATCTGATCGAGAAGGCCGATCCCGGGATCCCCCTGATCCTTCAGCCGGTGCACGGCGCCGAGGCTGATCCGGAATGGACCCGCCGCCTGCTCGACATTCAAGGCGCGTGCAAGGAGCGCCTCCGGAGCGTCCGTATCATCCCTCAGATTCATCAGGCGCTGAATATGCTTTGATCAACGGAAAGGAAAACGGATGACCCATCAAGAAAAGATTGCATCAAACGGATACGGCATTTTCGGGTTTATGCATCAATACGTTGTACTGATTGTGGCGGCTTGTCTGGGGATCGCCCTCTCTTTGTTTCTGTTCAACACTTCACGGACGTGGGAAAACAAAAAGATACAGGCGGAGTTTGAGAGGATTGCTGCGGACCATATCTCCGCTTTCAGAAAAACCATTCAAATCAATTTGCACGAGCTTGATGCGCTCCACGCCTTTTATCTCGGTTCTGAAAAGGTTGAACGGTTGGAATTCAGGAAGTTTGCCGAGCACATGATGGTGGAAAATCCATCCGTGCAGGCGCTGGAGTGGATTCCTCGTGTTCTCCAAAAGGAGCGGATCGTCTTTGAAGAGACGGCGCGAAGAGAGGGGTTCCAGGATTTCGAAATCAGCGAGATCAATGCGGCAGGCAAGCGGGTCAGGGCGGGCCGACGGGACGAGTATTTCCCCGTCTATTTTCTGGAACCTCTGAAGGGAAACGAGCGCGTCCTGGGGTTTGATGCCGCCACAAGGCCCGCTAGGCTTGAGGCCATGAACCTGGCTGCCGACACCGGAAAGACCGCAGCCACCAGAAGAATTCATCTCGTACAGATAAAAGAGGAAGAGTCCGCTATCCGGGTATTTCACCCGGTCTTCCGCAAAGATGCTGAGGTTGATACCGTGGAATTCAGGCGCGCAAATCTTTCGGGTTTTGTAGCGGGAGTTTATCGGGTCGGGGATATGCTGAAAAACAGCCTGATATTTTCCCATCCTCAGGGGATTGATATTTACCTTTACGACGACTCCGCCCCTGCAGACGAACGACTTCTATATTTCCATGCCTTTCGGACAAGGAAGGAATCCGTGCAGCCCGTTACAGATGAGACTCAGCTCAAATCAGGGATCTGCTACGAGGAGCGCTTTGATGTGGCAGGCAGAACATGGCGGATGCTTTGCCGGCCCACACCGGATTATGTCCATGCCGCAAGAACCTGGGAGCCTTGGGGGATCCTTGCGGCCGGGCTGATATTCACGGCCCTGATTTGCGGCTATCTGCTTCTCAATCTGGTCCGAATGGCCCAGTCACGAGCACATACCGAGACGCTCACCAAGGCAAAGCAAGAATTGGAACACGAGATCATCGAGCGCAAAGAGGCTGAAGAGGTTTTGAGGGAGAGCGAGGAACGGTTCCGGCAGTTGACCGAGGCCGCATTCGATGGGATTGCTCTCTCTGAAGAAGGAAGGCTTTTAAAGGTCAATGAGTCCTTTGCCGCGATGTTCGGTTACGAGATGTCTGAACTTAAAGGAATGCCTGTATCCGGACTGGCGGCCCCTGAATTTCGGGATGACGTCATGCAGAAGATCCGTTCCGGCTACGACAGGCCCTACGAAAGCGTCTGCGTGAGAAAAAACCGGGAGACGTTCCCCGTTGAGGTTTGCGGTAAGACCGTGCGGTCCAAAGGCCGAATGTTGCGGCTGACCTCGGTCCGGGATATGACGGAACGCAAAAAACTGGAAGATGAGCTTCTCAAAAGCGAGAAGCTGGAATCTCTCGGTGTTCTGGCCGGAGGCCTCGCCCATGACTTTAATAACCTCCTGACCGCGATTTTGGGGAACATTGACCTCGCGGCACTTGTGGGGAAAATGGATGAAAAGACTTCCGAGATTCTGAAGGATGCGAAAAACGCCTCGCTCAGGGCCAGGGACCTGACCCAGCAGCTCCTCACCTTTTCCAAAGGCGGGGCGCCGGTCCGCAAAACAACCTCGATCCGGAGATTGGTCGAAGATACCGTCACATTCGCCTTGAGGGGTTCCAATGTGAAGTGTGATATGGTTTTTTCAGACGACCTGAGGGCTGTTGATGCCGATGAAGGACAGATCAGCCAGGCCATCGGCAATCTGATCATCAATGCGGACCAGGCCATGCCCGAAGGAGGGAAGATTCAGGTCCGGGCGGACATGATAAAAATTGATCCGGAGAATTTTATGCCCTTGAGGCAGGGAGATTATATCCGGATATCCATTCAGGACCAGGGAGGAGGCATACAGAATAAATATCTGGACAGGATATTCGATCCTTATTTTACGACCAAGCAGAAGGGAAGCGGCCTGGGGCTTTCCATGGTTTATTCAATCATCAAGAGACATGATGGATATGTTGCCGTTGAATCGGAGTTGGGCGTGGGAAGCACCTTTACGATCTACCTCCCGGCTTCTCATACAAAACTTCCGGCCGAAACCGGGGAGCAGGAAGAGCAGATCATCAAAGGAAAGGGGAGGGTCCTGGTCATGGATGACGAAGAGATTGTGCGAAAGGTCGTAGGGGAGATGTTAAATCATCTGGGGTATGAGGTCTGTTTTGCCGACGAGGGATCCGGAGCCGTTGATACCTATCTAAGAGCCAGGGAAGCGGGAGAACCATTCGATGCGGTCATTCTCGATCTGACCATACCCGGGGGCATGGGAGGAAAGGAGACCATCGCAAAGCTTCGAGAAATGGATCCTGATGTCAAGGCGGTCGTTTCGAGCGGCTATGCGAGTGACTCCATTATGTCCAACTACAGGGAATACGGGTTCCGTGATGTGATCGCCAAACCTTATAAGGTTCAAGATCTCGGCCGGGTTCTGCATCAAGTGATCACCAACTGATGCCGGAGGATCGGGGGTGAGGATGATGAATCAGTCCCGAATCCCGATATGGAAATTTAAAATTCTTCCCTTTGTCGCGCCCCGAATCAGCGGGGTCTGCGACAAATTTATGGGTACACATCAGGGTTACATATGTTTGTCATGCCGGACCTGATCCGGCATCCACACCTTGGCGTCTGGATTCCACGATCGAGTCGTGGAATGACGCTACACAGCGGAAAGAGCGTGTCAACGATCCTAAATTCTCCGATCAAGCCTGCCCTCCGATCCCCCGATGAAGTCGGAGGACAGGCCCGATTGGGGGGCGGAGGGTAGGCTTGATCGAGGGTCGGGGAATGACGCTCTTAGAGAAATGGTTACCCATAAATTTGTCGCACACACGAATCAGCGTTTATATTTGACACATCCTTTAAAATATATATAATAATATGTTTGAACAAAAGATGTCAAAAACCTTTGTGAGGTTGTTGGATTTGAAAGAGACACTGACCGAGATATTGGCCGGATCCATCGACCGGGCCCGAGAGGACGGGACGCTTCCGCTGAACAGGCGTCCTGCAATCCAACTGGATATTCCCAAGGATTCCCTGCTCGGTGATTTTGCGTCCAACCTGGCCATGGTCCTGGCCAGAGACCTCAAGCGCTCCCCGCGAGAGATCGCAAAGGTCGTGATCGACCATCTATCGGATCCGGATGGGTTGATCGCCAGGTGCGAAGTGGCCGGCCCGGGCTTTATCAACTTCTTTTTAAAGGAAGACTACTGGGTCAAGGTCCTAAAAGATATTGAGGCCAAGGGGGATGCCTACGGAAGGTCCGAATTGGGCAAGGGGTCCCGTGTCATCGTGGAATTCGTCAGCGCCAACCCTACGGGTCCTCTCCATATCGGTCACGGACGAGGGGCCGTGGTCGGTGATGCCCTCTGCCGGATACTGAATGCTTCAGGGTATGAGGTATCCCGTGAGTTTTATATCAATGACGCCGGGAGACAGTTGAAGGACCTCGGCCGGTCCGTCTGGCTCCGGTATCGTCAACTCTTCGATGGATCGGTCCCGTTCCCTTCGGAGGGGGTCTACCCAGGCGAATATGTCATGGATATCGCGAGGCAGGTCCGGGATCGAGAAGGGGACCGCTTTCTCTCCATGGACGAAGCTGCGGCGATATCGGCGCTTTCCGATTCAGGCTGCAGGATGATGCTCGATGCCATCCGGTCGGACCTAAAAAAAATGGGGGTCCGGTTCGATCTTTTTTTCTCCGAGAAGTCCCTCTATGAGCAGGGAAAGGTCCAGGCGTGCATCTCCGAGCTGAAAGAGAAGCATCTTGTCTTTGAGGAGGAGAACGGCGCCCTGGTTCTGAGGACCTCCCTGTTCGGCGACGACAAGGACCGGGTCCTGATCAAAGGGAACGGCGAGTACACCTATTTTGCCTCGGATATCGCCTACCATCGTGACAAGCTGGGGAGAGGGGCTGACCGCCTGATCAACATCTGGGGGGCCGATCACCATGGATATATCCCAAGGATAAAGAGCGTGGTACGGGCCCTGGGTCACGATGCCGATACCCTCCAGGTCCTGCTGATTCAGATGGTGAATCTGTTGAGAGAGGGGAAGCCGGTGCGCATGGGGAAGAGAAGCGGTGAGTTCGTCACCCTGTCCGAGGTGATCGAGGAGGTGGGAACCGATGCGGCCCGTTTCTTTTTTCTTCTCAGGCGGTCGGATTCGCATCTGGATTTCGACCTGGATCTCGCCAAAACCCAGAGCAATGAAAATCCGGTTTATTATGTGCAGTATGCCCACGCCAGGATCTGCAGCATATTCCGCCAGGCCGGGGACAAGGGGATCCCGATCCCGGAAAGCGGCGATGTCAACTTCGACCTCCTTTCACTTCCGGAAGAGAAAGATTTGATGAGATTTCTCGGCGCCTATCCCGAAGTGGTGGAGGGCGCGGCCTTGGCCCTGGAGCCGCACAGGATTCCTTTCTATCTGCAGGAACTGGCTGCGCGGCTCCATGCATACTATTTCAAGCAGCGAATCATTTCTGAAGAACAGGAGAAGAATTCGGCCCGGCTCTTTCTCGTGGGGGCTGTGCGAACCGTGATCAGGAATGCCCTGAATCTCCTGGGCGTTTCCGCTCCGGAGAAGATGTAATCGAAAATGATAAGAGATGAAACCACAGCTCTGTGGTTAGGTTTTGACAATGCGTGTTTTGCCGGTCGGAGGAGTCTATGGAAAAGGATATGATGGATCTGGATAAGATCGTGGAAGATGATGAATTTCATCTGGACGACAAGAAGAACAAGCTGATGATCTCAGGAGCCGTTGTGACCTGCATCCTGGTCTTTGCGCTCGGATTCCTTGTCGGCCGCTATTTCCCAATCACCAGCGATGTCCAAAAGCAGGCAGCCGAGGTTTCCGCTTCTCCGGATGCGGGCGGGCATCAGGCCGAGGTGGGAGCGCCGGCGCCTAAATCCGAATTTACTTTTTATGATGAACTCTCGAAAAAGGGACCGAATGACGGGATCTCGGACCAGGGACCGATTCCATCTATTCCTTCTCCTTCTCCCTCACCGGTTGTCGGGGCCTCGCCGCCTCAGCCCATGCCCGAAGAGAGTCCTTCGGCGCGTACGGAGGCTGCCGGATCCGCTGAGAGCCGGGAGGCCTCGGCCCCTGCTGTTTTTGAGACTCAAAAGATCATGGCCTCGCAGTACACCATACAGGTCGGCGCATTTGAAGATCGGTCGGCAGCGGAGAAGCTGGCGGGTCATTTGAAACAGAAAGGCTACCCGTCCTACATCCTGCCGAAGACGGTTCCAGGAAAGGGGACCTTTCACCGGGTCCGGGTCGGGCGTTATCCGGATCGGGCTGAGGCCGAACAGACGGCGAAACTCCTTGAGGATAAGGACGGGGTTTCAACGTTCATTACGCTTTATGCCAAGCAGTAACAGGGATATGCATATAGAGACGATCAGAAAGCCGGTGACGGTCAGGACCCTCGGCGATGAACTCAGAAAGCAGTTCGGCTGCCGCGTGCACAAGATCCCGGTTCATGCGGGGATGACCTGTCCGAACCGGGACGGCACGCTCGGCGCCGGAGGATGCGCGTACTGCGGGCCGTCCGGGTCCGCATCCGCCTGGAACGACCCGGACCAGCCGGTTGTCCGGCAGGTTTCTAAAGGCATGGAGATTGCAAGAAGCCGGTTCCATGCCGAGAAATTCATCGCCTACTTTCAGCCGTTCACCAACACCTATGCCCCGGTCCGGAGATTGCAAAGGCTTTGGGACGAGGCGCTAAGAGTTCCGAATGTGGTGGGACTATCCGTAGGCACACGGCCCGACTGCCTGCCGGAGCCGGTGCTCGACCTGTTCAGTTCCTATCAGGATCGGCTCCCCTATCTCTGTCTGGAGATCGGGCTTCAGAGCGCTCACGACAGGACTTTACGGGAGATTCGCCGGGGTCATGATTTTGCCTGTTTTAAGGATGCGGTTTCTCGGGCGCAGGCACGGGGGATCCCGATCTGCGCGCATGTCATCCTCGGACTTCCCGGAGAATCCGAACAGGAGATGATGGAGACCGTGCAGGCTGTGCTGGATATGGGAATTCAGGGGATCAAACTCCACCATCTTCACATCATCAAAGGCGCTCCCCTGGAACAGGAGTATATTCAGGGGAGGGTGCGGCTTTTCGAGATGGAAGAATATGTCCGTCTGGTTTGCAGAATCCTTGATGGGATCGGAGGACGCATGGTGATCCACCGTTTCATGGGCGAGGCCCCGGGTGATCTTCTCGTGGCCCCTTTATGGACGAGACGCAAGGGTGAGGTGCTCAACGCAATTTACAGGGAGTTGAATCTATGCATTCAGTAGAAACCCCGGAAGGGAACCGTCTGACCATGGTGCGGAATTTTTTCGGCAGGAAGAAGACCATACAGGAGGTGATCACCTCCGGCCAAGAGGTGCGGAGGAACCTCGAATGGGCGCTTGGAAGCCAGGTTGAAGTCAGGCTCTCTGCGGGATCCTTTCCGCGCTCCTTTCATGCCAAGGTGTCCGGGGTTGATCATTCCCCGCTCAACGCCTATATTCTGCTTCGGGCGGAGATCCCTCAGGAAGTGAAATCCATCCTGAACGGTAAAGGATCCCTTACCCTGGAATATGACTCAAGGCGCGGGACCCGCTTTCATTTTCAATCCTTTCTCCTGTCGGAGATGGACATGGCATCCGGTGAGTTCAGGGCGGGCTATCCGTCCGAGATCGAGACCGTACAGGATATTCATGCCTACCGTTTCAAAAATATCCTGCGAGAACCGATCCAGGTCGATCTGGGAAAAGAGCGGGGTGTGGCAGTGGATATCGGTCTTCATGGGCTGCTCATCACCTGCAACCGGATATTCGAGAAAGAGGAATTTATCAGTGATCTGAAGATTGCCCTCCCTGAACTCAGCCTGGTGCAGGGAACGGCCGTGGTCAGGCATATCCAGAACTCCAAAGCCTATCCAGGCTGGCGGTATCTCTGCGGGGTGGAGATCACCGGGATGAAACCCAAGGATCATAGAAATCTCAACCGTTATCTGACCCGGATGTTGAGTCAATAGCAGCCCCGCTTTCCGTGCGGTTCAACTTAGCGGCCTTATTCGTAAATACGGTCGGTACGTTTTAGACACGAAAGAGACCATTCTTCCAGCCTATGATGCAGACGCTCAGAAATCTTCTCAGGATGATCAAGTTTCCCCATACGGTTTTTGCCCTTCCGTTTGCCCTGATGGGGGCCTTGCTTGCCGAGAAGAGAATCCCCCCGGTTGACAAGCTCCTCTGGATTCTTCTGGCCATGGCCGGCGCAAGAACAGCCGCCATGACCCTCAACCGGATTGTGGACAGGGATCTCGATGCCGCCAACCCCAGGACCGCAGAGCGGGAGATCCCTCAAGGGATCATCACGACGAGGCAGGCCATGGTGATGCTCGCGGCATCGGTCATCCTCTTCGAATGGGCCGCTTTTTCCTTGAACCGGCTCTGCCTGATTCTTTCCCCGGTCGCCCTCTTCATCATTCTGGGGTATTCGTTCACCAAAAGGTTTACCCGGTATTCCCACATGGTTCTCGGCCTCTCCCTCGGGATTGCGCCGGCCGGCGCCTGGATCGCCGTTCGGGGATCCGTGGACCTTCCCGTCATCCTCCTCAGCCTCGCCGTTCTCTTCTGGGCGGCCGGGTTTGATATCCTGTATGCCATTCAAGACGTGGACTTCGACAGGAAGGCGGGACTCCACTCGATTCCACGTTTCCTCGGGGTCAGGGCCTCTTTACTCCTTGCACGGGTCTTCCATGCTTTCACATTCATGATCCTTCTGATCATCACTTTTCTTGTCGGCCTGGGAGTCTATTATCTCATTGGCGTCCTGACTGTGGGGGGGCTCCTCTTTTATGAACATTCGCTGGTCAGCGAGAAGGACCTCTCCCGGCTCAACGTGGCCTTCTTCAACATGAACGGCTATATCAGCGTTACCATATTTGCCTTTACACTCCTTGATATTCTGTTGTAAGGTTGTTTAAGGGCAGACAGTCCGAAATAAACCAGAACACAGAGTATTTCTCTGTGCACTCTGTGGTTCGGTTTTTGGTCAGGTTTAACAATACGGACGCATGTCCCCTGAGTCTTGTATGAGTCATAAGAATCATCATAAAAAATGGATCCTCGGCATCTCCGGCGCCAGCGGGGCGGTGTACGGTCTGCGTCTTCTTGAAGTCCTGAACCGGAAGGGCCGCGACGTGGACCTGATCCTCTCGGATGCCGGGAAGATCGTGATCCGGGAAGAGACGGGCATTGACCTTCTCAAGGGAAAAGAAGACCCTCGTAAGGTCCTGAAGAAGAAGCTCGGCATCAATCCCGCTTCGATACGGGTCTTTAATAACTATGATTTTGAAACACCCGCTGCCAGCGGGTCCAATCCCGTGGAGGGGATGATCATCGCCCCATGTTCCATGGGGACCCTTGCGGCCGTGGCCTGCGGTCTTGCCGACAACCTGATGCGCAGGGCCGCGGACGTGATGATCAAACAGAAAAAGCCTTTGATCCTTGTTGCGAGGGAGACCCCGCTCTCGGCCGTTCACCTTGAGAATATGCTGAAGCTCTCCCGTCTCGGCGTGGTGATCCTTCCTCCCATGCCGGCGTTCTATCACCATCCCAAGACCATCGAGGAACTGACCGATTTTGTGGTGGGCCGTGTGCTCGACGTGATCGGCATCGAGCATGAACTGTATCAGAGATGGCAGGGAGAGCGGCCGGATTTATAGGGAGGCGCCAATATCAAATTATCAATGTCTGACCCTCAAAAAGATCTTAAGAAGATATTCGGCGGGTCCGGAAGTCTTTCCGGCATTCTTTCCGACTATGAATCGAGGCCTCAGCAGTCGGAGATGAGCCGCATGATCTACCGGGCATTGCTGAAAGGGGGGCATGTCCTGGTGGAGGCAGGCACCGGGACCGGGAAAACCTTGGCCTACCTTATACCGGCGGTCCTGTCGGGAAAGAAGGTGATTGTTTCTACCGGGACCAAAGCCCTTCAGGAACAGCTCTTTTACAAAGACATCCCTCTGATCCGAAAAGCGTTATCTATCCCTTTTCTTGCCAGTTACATGAAAGGGCGGTCCAATTATCTCTGCCTGAACCGGTTTCTTAAGTTCAGCGCCTTCCCCTTATTGGATACCCCGATTGAGGCCAGGCTTTTCCGCACGGTGCAAAGATGGGTTGGGAAGACAAAAACCGGGGATGCGGCGGACCTCTACGGCGTGGACGTGAACTCCCAGCTCTGGCGCAGGATCAATTCCGGGGCGGAAACCTGCATGGGGAGTCAGTGCCCGGATATTGAAAAGTGCTTTATCACGCGGATGCGCAGGGAGGCGGTCAAATCAGATATCGTGATTGTGAACCATCATCTTTTTTTTGCCGATTTGTCCGTCAGGGAGAAGGGTTATGGCGAGGTGATCCCGGCCTATGATGCGGTGATCTTCGATGAGGCCCACCTGATCGAGGAGGTCGCAACCCATTACTTCGGCTTTCAGGTCAGCAATTACCGGGTTTCCGAACTGATTCGGGACACACGCCAAGGGCTTCATGATCTCAAGAATAAAAAGGGCGCGGTCAGGATTGGAAAGACCTGCTCTGAGCTTGAGGAAAAGTCCATGGATTTTTTTTCGTCTTTCGTGCACGGGCCGGAAAGAATGCGCCTTCTGAAGGAGAAGACGGATGCCGGCCTTTTATTGAAGAGCTCGCAGTTGATGATTCTCCTTGGCCGGCTGCAAGGAGAACTCAAGGAAATCGTATCCGGCGGCGAGGCGCTTGCCTCATGCGCCGGAAGGACGGGTGAGTTATCCGGCGATCTTCAGCGGATCATGGAGGCGAAAGATCCGGATAGGGTCTACTGGCGTGAGATCCGTGGGAAAGGGGTCTTCCTTCATGCATCGCCGATAGATGTCTCCAATGATCTGGCCGGGAAAGTTTTTTCCAAGGTCTCCTGCGCGGTGCTGACTTCGGCCACATTAACGGCCGGGGGGAGCTTCGGATTCATCAAGAAACGGCTGGGGATCGCAGACGCAGCAGAGAGGTCCTTTCCTTCTCCCTTTGACTATGCCTCGCAGGTTATTCTTTATCTCCCGGATATGAAGAGCGAACCGGACAGTCCGGACTTTGTCGAAGAGGCATCGCTTCATATACAAGAGATATTGGAGAAGACCAGGGGCCGTGCGTTCATTCTTTTTACAAGCTACCGGCATATGAACGCCGTCTACGATCTGCTTGAGGGAAGGATAAACTATCCTCTATTAAAACAGGGGGATGACTCCGGGGAGGCCCTTCTTGCACGGTTCCGAGAGGAGACCGAGTCCGTGCTTTTGGCCACGCGTTCCTTCTGGCAGGGGATCGATGTCCAGGGAGAATCTCTTTCTTGTGTGATCATTGATAAACTCCCGTTCGCCTCGCCTTCGGATCCTGTGGTGGCCTCCCGGATCGATGCGATCCGAAGAAGGGGAGGGAACCCCTTTTACGAATACCAGCTCCCTGAAGCGGTGATCAACTTGAAACAGGGGTTCGGGCGCCTGATCCGGAACAAAAAGGACCGGGGTGTTCTTTCCATCATGGACAGGCGCATACAATCCCGCTCGTATGGAAAGGTCTTCTTGCAGAGCCTTCCTCCCTGTACGGTGATCCATGAACCAACGGGGATCGAAAAGATTTTTTCCACCCATGAAAAAATCTTTTAAAATCAAAAAATTTTAGAATATGAAACTTCAGGCCTTGACTGAAACATGAATGATTTCTATCAGTCAATCGCAATCCGGGGCAGAACATGGAAAGAGCTTATCGTTTCCTGATATAGAATTTGATCGTTCCTTCATCCATCTTTGCTGGTCGTCAACAGCTCTTTGCCCGTTCTGGAAACCCAAGCAGGAATATCATACTCCGTGCATTCGTCCGTGGTGATCACTTCCAGTACTTTCCCCGCTTCCATGCCGTCCAAGGTCTGTTTCGTCTTCATCATGACCAATGAGCATGCGATCCCTCTGACATCCAACGTCTTATCCGGTGTGATGATGGCCGCCATGATTTTTCCTCCCTTCAAAATTTTTCCCCTCATCCTCTCCTTCATGTGTTATCCATATTCTACCTTAAATGTGTCTATTCGGCAATTTCTTTTTAAACTTACAATTTGAGTTCAATCGGTGTACGGCGGACTCTGAAAAATAATATTTAATATAATGATTTTTTGTTTAATAATTTCGGGAAAAACCATCTTTTATCCCTTTATGACACCTAAAGGCCTCATTTTCGCTACTTTAAGCGCGATTCCTGCATCATGCATGACCTGTACAACGTTATGGATATCTTTATAGGCCTCGGGCATCTCCTCGGCCAGGGTGGATTTTCCTCTGGACATGACGATAATGCCCTGGTCTTCGAGTTCCCTGTAAATGGCCCTTCCCTTGGCGGCTTTGACGGCCCCATGCCGCGAGAGGAGACGACCGGCGCCGTGGCAGGTGGAGCCGAAGGTCTGCTGCATGGCCTCTTCAGTTCCTACCGATACATAGGATGCGCGTCCCATGTCTCCCGGAATCAGGACCGGCTGGCCGACCCGGCGGTAATCCTTGGGAATGAGGGGATGGCCGGGGGGGAAGGCTCGTGTGGCCCCCTTTCTATGTACACAGACCCTGCGTTGATGACCGTTGATACGGTGCTCTTCGATCTTGGCGATATTGTGACAGACGTCATAAACGAGCCGCGCGCCGATTTCTTTCGGACCCATGCCCAAGGCCTTCTGAAGGGTATGGATGGAGAGATGCATCATGATCTGGCGGTTCGCCCAGGCGAAGTTGGCAGCGCAGGCCATGGCCGCCATATAATCCTTCCCCTCCGGAGAGGATAGAGGAGCGCAGGCCAATTGACGGTCCGGAAGTGTAAAATGGTATTTGGATGCGGCGTGGGACATGACCTTGAGGTAATCGTCGCAGATCTGGTAGCCGAAGCCTCTGGATCCTGAATGGATCATCAAGGTGATCCCCTGTTTAAAAAGGCCGAATGTGCCGGCTGCGGCCTCATCAAAGATCTCATCAACCACCTGGATCTCAATGAAGTGATTCCCGGAACCGAGCGTGCCCAGTTGGTTCAATCCTCGCTCGCAGGCTTTCTCGCTGACCTTGTCCGGGTCAGCGCCGGGCATACATCCGGATTCCTCGGTATGATCGAGGTCGTCCTGGGTTCCAAAGCCGTTTTTCACGGCCCAGGCTGCGCCCTGAACCATGACCTTTTCTTCCTCCGAACGGTTCAATTCCGGGATGGCGCCATGGGAACCCACACCGCAGGGGATGTTCTGAAAGAGCGCCGTGACCAAGTCTCGTATACGATGCTTGATTTCCCCATGAGTGAGGTTTGTGCGGATCAGCCTGCATCCGCAGTTGATATCATATCCCACGCCTCCCGGGGAGATCACACCTTGGTCCATGTCCGTTGCAGCCACCCCGCCGATGGGAAATCCGTATCCCCAATGCATGTCCGGCATGGCCAGGGAATATTTGAGAATACCGGGGAGGGCGGCCACGTTCATGACCTGCTCCGGGCTTTTATCTGCAAGGATATCTTTGAGCAGTCTTTCATTTGCAAAGATGCGGCCGGGGACTCTCATCGCCCCCTGTATCGGGATCTCATAGAGGTTGTCATGGATTTTTTTGAGATCTTTGAACTCCATCTGTAAGATCCTCTTTTAAATATCCAGCAGAATCTCGGCGGTCCAGACCCCGGCATGCTCTTCTATCCGCAGATTGTGATAGGTTGCCGCCTTGATGTCCGTGAGCCATTCATGCCTGCCGGGTTGATACGCCTCTCCCCATGCAGCGGCTTCAAGGAAGGTCCGGCTCATGTCCTGAATTTCAAACCTTTTGAAGATCATATACCTTGTATCCCGAATATAAAGGAAATGATTCAGCCAGTTCACCATGAGTTCCTGGATATCCATTCCTTCTACCAGGATCTTCTCTTCGCATTTCTCTTGAACATTCTGCATCGCCGCCATGTTGTCAAAGAGGGTGAAGGCTGCATTCTCAAAGAGATTCGCCAGGGTCTTCCCCCTGACCCGAACGGCCAGATCAGCGGTGTGATTCATGATCTCATAGGGTTTAATATGATGCTTCATCCCGTTCGTCCTGTTTTTTTAAATTTAGGTATTCTTCTATCATCTCATCTACCCCCGGGGCTCTTGATCTGTTAACCCCTCAGCTTCTTGCTAAGCTTTTCACTCGAACCCTGGACCCCTTGAACCCTTGAACCCTGATGTTTTAACCCACTCTTTTGGAGATGTCAAAATTATACCCGATCGTGAGAATTCTGCAAACTCTACATGGGGGTCTCCTTGTCCCATCCCTCCACGCCGATCAGGGGGACGAAGATGCATCCCCCCAGGTTCTCTGTGACAAAATCATCTCCATGCCGGGTGATTCTGTGAAGTTCCTGGTAACCTCGTCCTCCTACGGGAATGACCAGCCTCCCGCCGTCCGCCAATTCTTCCTTTAACGATGGAGGGATCCCGGGTGAGCCGGCTGTGACGATGATGGCATCGAAAGGGGCATGTTCCGGATCTCCTTTGGTCCCGTCACCGACCATGATCGTCACATGGGCGTATCCGAGTCTCTTGAGCGTCTCTCTTGCCTTTATGGCCAGGGTCGGAATACGTTCGATGGAGTAGACATGTTCAGCAAGTTTCGAAAGGATGGCGGTTTGATATCCGGAACCGGCGCCGATTTCCAGAACCTTCTCACGGCCGCGAAGCCTGAGCGCCTGGGTCATCAGGGCCGCCATATAGGGCTGAGAAATGGTCTGGTCTTCTCCGATCGGGATAGGGCGGTCTTCATAGGCCATGGAGCGGGATGTTTCCGGGACGAAGTTCTCTCTGGGGATCTCCTGCATGGCATCCAATACCCTTGGGTCCTTGATGCCCCTTGGAATAAGCTGGGTCTCGACCATTTTTATCCGCCGAACTTTATCGTTCATCAGGACCACACGCCGTCCATGAGGAGACCGCAATCAGGACACTTTCCCCCGGTGATGCGGTTTTGCATGATCGTGTACCCGGCACGCTCGATCAGAAGATGGCCGCACTGCGAACAAAAGGTATTCTCTCCTTGTTCCCCGGGGAGGTTCCCGACATAAACATGTTTCA
>Ga0210021_1001560_pt1 | contig 21781 bp, 19 predicted proteins | sample CryGeymeta201517_FD_183981 | JGI IMG/M metagenome (GOLD analysis project Ga0210021, IMG submission 183981) | Groundwater microbial communities from Crystal Geyser aquifers in Utah, USA - Crystal Geyser metaG 2015-17 (SPAdes) (version 2) | ecosystem: Environmental > Aquatic > Deep subsurface >... | reverse complement strand
GGTTGGCGTGCAGCGCCTTCAAGGAAGCGGCCGCCGAGAATACCGATACCGACGGCTGCGCCGAGTGCGCCCAGGCCCATCATCAATGCGCCAGCGATGTACAGCAGTGCGTTTGCCATTTCCATTTTTTATTTCTCCTGTTGATAAAAGTTAAAGATGATGAAAGCGAAATTAGTGGTGTTCCTGATGCGCCATATCCAGATAGACAACGGTCAGCGTCATGAAGATAAACGCCTGCAGGGTGATGATCAGGATGTGGAAGATTGCCCAACCCAGCGAAAGCAACAGTTGCGAGCCAAACAGGGTGACTCCCGCCACTGAGGCACCCGCCCACGCACCGCCCATCAGCGCGATCAGGATGAAGATCATTTCGCCGGCGTACATGTTGCCGAACAGACGCAGGGCAAGCGAGATCGGCTTGGCGATCAGGTTGACGCCTTCCAGCAACAGATTAACCGGCATGCCCCACTTGCCAAAGGGTTGCAGGGTCAGTTCGCCCAGGAATCCGCCAACCCCCTTCATCTTGACACTGTAGTACAGCACCAGCAGGAACACACCGATCGCCAGACCGAAGGTTGCATTGGGGTCGGTAGAAGGGACCACCTTGAAAAATGGAACGCCGAGCGCGCTCATCAACAGCGGCACATAATCGATCGGGATCAAGTCCATCAGGTTCATGGCAAAGACCCAGAAGAAAATGGTCAGCGCCAGCGGGGCAACCATATTGTTCTTCCCGGTAAATGAACCGCGCACGCTGCTGTCGACAAATTCAATCGCCCACTCGCAAAAGTTTTGCAGTCCGCCCGGGGTGCCGCTAACCACGCGTTTGGCCACACTGCGGAACATGAACAGGAAAATCGCTCCCAGCAGGAGCGACATGATAAACGTATCCAGATTGAGCGCCCAGAAACCCATTTCTTTGGCTTCTGCTGCAGTATGTGCAATTCCCCAAGTTCCGTCGGGCAATTGCCCATAGGTGAGATTTTGCAGGTGATGTTTGATGTATTCCGCTGAGGTATGAGCTTCGCTGGACATATTTCTTTATTTTATTCGCAGTTGTAAATACAGGCGGGCAAGTATAATTACTGCCTGGCCCGCCACAAATCCACTCAAGACAGCCAACGGCCTGTGGCTAACCGTCATCAGCAATCCAAGCATTAACATCACCAGCAGAAACCGCTCTGCTGCAAAAAAGAACAGGAGCCGTAATTGAAGCTGCGCGTTGCGGAGTGCCTGGCTGTTTGCGCGTTTCATTCTCCACGCGATCAGCAAGCTATTGAATATTGAAACCCCTCCCCCACACCACACCGCGATCGTTTCTTGCGGCGCCGCCCCGTAGCCCAGATAACCGGCCGCGATTGCGCTTACGGCCAAAAATTGCAGCGAAATCAGCTGGCGGTTTTTTTCTTTTTCTTGTTCTGGCACCACATCAGGCGGCGGGATGATAGCGGCGTTCTCGCGGGGTGTCAAACACTCACGACCGGCCTTTTGCCCCTGCAACATGGTATTCAGGCCTTGATCAGCTTGTCGATGAGTTCGTTCAGTTGGTCGTTGGAAGCATAATGAATGACCAGCTTGCCCCCTTTTTTGCTGTCCGCCTTGATTTCCACGCGAGCCCCGAGTTTTTCGCTGACCGCTTCTTCCAGGCGCTGCAAATCACGATCAGCTTCGGGCTTCTTCCTGTTTTTTGCCGCTGGAGGCCCGCTGTTTTTTTGCACCAATCCTTCGGCTTCCCTGACCGACAACCCCTCCAGCACAATCTTGTTTGCCAGCAGGATCTGTTGCGCGCCTTCCAGTGGTAGCAGGGCGCGCGCGTGTCCCATATCCAGTTCCCCGTCCATTAACATGCCCTGCACTTCGGCGGGCAACTTGAGCAATCGGAGCAGGTTGCTTGCCGCGCTGCGTGAGCGCCCTACCGCATCGGCAGCTTGCTGATGCGTCATCCGGAATTCGTCAATCAGGCGCTGGATCCCCACCGCCTCTTCCAAGGGATTCAAATCTTCGCGCTGTATATTCTCAATCAACGCCATGGCCAATGCTGCATTGTCCTCCACCACCCGCACCAAAACCGGCACGCTGCCTAATCCAGCCAGCTGGGCGGCACGCCAACGCCGTTCCCCGGCGATTATCTCGTAGTTGCCGTTGGGTAACTCGCGCGCGAGGATTGGCTGGATCACCCCTTGCGCCCTGATTGATTCGGCCAGCTCGTTAAGCGACTGTTCATCCATCCGGCTACGCGGCTGATATTTACCCGGCCTGAGTTCGGTCACCGCCAGCTCACGCAACTTGTCATCCGCTTTGGCGGCATTTCCCCCCGCCAGCAAAGCATCCAATCCGCGTCCCAACCCCTTGTTGATTTTGGCCATTTTTATTCCCGATTCGGTTTGACAATATTTTGATGGTCGGCGCACCCTTCCTTATTCAGGATTTCCCCGGCCAGCGCCAGATAGGCCTTGGTTCCCTTGGATAGGGCATCGTGATGCAACACCGGCACGCCATAACTTGGCGCTTCGGCCAGCCTGACATTGCGCGGTATCACAGTGCGATACACCTTGTCGCCAAAGTGCTTTTGCAATTGCTCCGACACCTGTAACGCCAGCGAATTACGCGGATCAAACATGGTGCGCAGCAAGCCCTCGATCTCCAAACGCGGGTTCAGATGCTCCCTTACTTTGCGGATAGTGTTGACCAAGTCGCTCAATCCCTCCAGCGCATAATACTCACACTGCATCGGAATCATCACCGAGTGTGCCGCGACCAGCCCGTTCAGCGTTAGCAAATTGAGAGCGGGAGGGCAATCGACCAGAACGAAATCATATCTGTCGGAGATGGCCGAAAGCTCTTTTTTGAGGCGTGTTTCGCGCCCTTCCATCTCGATCAACTCAATTTCCGCCCCCGCCAATTCGCGATTTGAACCGAGCACATCATAGCCGCCTTTTTCGGAGGTAATTTTTGCTTCCGCGATCACGGCATCACCCAGCAACACGTTGTAAATGCTGAGTTTCAGCCCGGATTTATTGATGCCACTGCCCATCGTGGCATTGCCCTGCGGGTCCAAATCGACCAGCAATACGCGTTTTTTGGCCGCTGCCAGACTGGCCGCAAGATTGACCGTGGTGGTGGTTTTTCCTACCCCGCCTTTCTGGTTGGTCACGGCAATTATTTTTACCATTCCAATCGCTCCCTTGTTTTCGCTGCGATAACCAGACTTCTTACCGCGTTCAGACCTGGCACCTGAAGCGGTATCTTTCGCTCGACCACATAACCCAGCGGGGTCGGTTCGTTTTCCAGACGCCCCTTCATCGCTGCCCAGCGGCCGTTTTCCGTCAACAAATGTTGCGTCAGGCAGATAAATTTTCCCGTATCGGAAAAAGCGCGCGAGATGATGCCGTCAAATTTCTCCGCTGGACGCCATTCTTCCACCCTCCCCGTATGCACCCGAATATTCCGCAATCCCAATTCGATCACTGCCTGCTGCACAAACCCTGTTTTTTTGCTATTGCTGTCCAGCAGGGTAAATTGCCATTGCGGTCGCGCAATCGCCAGAATCACTCCGGGTATCCCGGCACCGCACCCCACGTCCAACCAGCTTCCCGGCCACAGGTGGGGTAGTACCGCCATACTATCCAACAGGTGATGGGTCACCATTCCGTTCTCATCGCTAACGGCGGTTAGGTTATAAGTCTTGTTCCATTTTTGCATTAACGCAAGGTAAGCCAGCAGCTTTTGCTGCAAATCCGCCTCCAGCTCTTGGCCCAAAACGGATAATCCCGCCCGCAATACCACCACCCCTGTCATGCCTGTTGTTTTTCCGCAGGCATTTTCAGACCGCGCTTAAGATGCACCAGCAACAATGAAATCTCTGCCGGAGTTATCCCCGAGATTCGCGCCGCCTGCCCCAATGTTTCGGGTTGTTGCAGATTGAATCTTTGCTGCGCCTCTATCGACAAACCGCGCACCAGGCAGTAATTCATACCAGCCGGCAGACGCAAGCCTTCGCAACCTGCCTGTTGCGCAATTTCAACCTTCTGTTTTTCAATGTATCCGTGATATTTCGCTGCAATTTCCACTTGGAGCGCGATCTCGTCGGGCACTTCCGCGTCCATTTCCGGTAATGACACCAATGAACGATAGTCCACTTGTGGCCGCCGCAACAGATCGTACAACGAGTATTCCCGCTCGATTTTCTTGCCCAGCACGCGCTCTGCTTCCTGCTCCGGCAAGGAAGCGGGATTTAGCCATGTCGTTTTCAACCTGTGCTCTTCGCGCTCGATGGCTTCGCGTTTCCGTGCAAACGCACGCCATCTGACTTCATCCACCAGCCCCAGCTGACGCCCGATCCCGGTCAGGCGCTGGTCGGCATTGTCCTCGCGCAACTGCAAACGATATTCTGCACGACTGGTGAACATGCGATACGGCTCGGTCACACCGCGCGTGATCAGGTCATCAACCATCACCCCAAGATAGGCTTCATTCCGGCGTGGACACCACACCTCCATGCCGCGCGCCTGCAGTGACGCGTTGATGCCCGCCAGCAGTCCCTGCGCCGCTGCCTCTTCGTAACCGGTTGTGCCATTGATCTGCCCGGCAAAGAACAAACCCTGAATTGCCTTGGTTTCAAGCGAGCTTTTTAGTCCACGCGGATCGAAATAATCGTATTCAATGGCATACCCGGGTCGCAGGATATGTGCGCTCTCCAAGCCCCTGATGGAATGCACCAGCGCTACTTGCACATCATAAGGCAGACTGGTGGAAATCCCGTTCGGATAGATTTCATGGGTGGTCAAACCCTCCGGCTCAAGAAATATCTGGTGCGATGTTTTGTCGGCAAATCGCGTGATCTTATCTTCCACCGATGGACAATAGCGCGGCCCCACTCCCTCAATAACCCCTGTAAACATGGGTGAACGGCCCAGCCCGCCACGGATTATTTCATGGGTTTTCTCATTGGTTTGAGTAATCCAGCAAGGAACTTGGCGCGGATGTTGGGCGGCATCACCCAAAAACGAAAACACCGGCAACGGATCGTCGCCGTGTTGTTCCCGCATCACCGTAAAGTCAACGGTGCGCCCATCAATGCGCGGCGGTGTCCCCGTTTTTAGTCTGCCGATCGGTAACCCCAGATCGCGCAATTGTGCGGCAAGATTGATTGCAGGCGGATCGCCCGCTCTGCCCGCGGGATAATGGGACAAGCCAACATGGATTAAACCTGACAAAAAGGTGCCCGTTGTGAGCACGACGCTGGCTGAAGCAAAACGCAAACCGAGCTGGGTTATAACTCCCACCACCCAGTCGCCATCCAACCACAAACCATCCACACCCTGCTGCAAAAGCCATAGGTTAGGCTGATTTTCAAGGACCGAGCGAATTGCCTGTTTGTATAGCAGTCGATCCGCTTGAGCACGGGTGGCACGAACCGCCGGACCTTTGCTGGAATTTAGAATGCGAAATTGAATCCCTGCGACATCGGTCGCCCGCGCCATCACCCCGCCCAGCGCGTCCACCTCTTTCACCAAATGTCCCTTGCCTATGCCGCCAATGGAAGGGTTGCACGACATCTGCCCAAGGGTTTCGATGTTGTGGCTGAGCAACAGTGTTTTACTGCCACTACGGGCGCTGGCGAGCGCGGCTTCGGTGCCTGCATGTCCACCTCCCACTACAATCACATCGAATTTGCTCGGGGTTTCCATTCCGCCATCCATCTCAAAAGGGAGGGCATCTTACAACAATGCGACTGGCAACCCAAGATGACTGTTTCACGTGAAACATTCCTGCGGCACCCTACTTTCCGATGCAGAACCGCCCAAAAATCTCACCCAGCAGATCGTCTGCGACAAACTCCCCGGTAATGGTATTCAGCGTGTGCTGTGCCTGACGTAAAGACTCTGCCACCAATTCCAGGGCGGTATGCCGGGCGGCGGCGTCATCCAGTGCTTTTAGTGCTGTGGCGATAGCCTCCAAATGGCGGGAGCGCGCCATAAACACTCCATCCGTATGCTGCCAGCCTGCCAATTTGAGTATTTCCTGTTTCAGGGAATCGATGCCAGCACCGGTTTTGGCGGAAAGATAGACGTGGACCCCATTGTCCCTTTGCTCGACTTTTGTTGCCTTATTCAGCAGATCAATTTTGTTGTGAATGAAAATGAGCGGCGTGCCACGACTCGCGCTGGCACGCACAAAATCATCATCCATGTGAATTGGGTGCGCCTCGTCCAGCAAGACCATGACCATATCCGCTTTAGCGATATTTTCACGGGTGCGGGCTATGCCCAACAATTCAATGGCATCTTTGGTTTCTCGCACCCCTGCCGTATCAACCAAGTGCAACGGAACCCCGTCAATTTGCAGCACCTGGCGAATAGCATCGCGAGTGGTTCCGGGAATATCGCTGACCAAAGCCACCTCTTCTCCCGCCAAACAATTCAGCAAACTGGATTTGCCCGCGTTGGGCGCCCCAACCAGTACAATCTGCGCGCCTTCTCGCAGGATGCTCCCTTGCCTGGCCAAGTCGTGGATATGCACCAATTGCGCTTTTATTTCAGCCAGCTTGGTATCGAGGTGAGACTGCCGCTGTAGTGGCACATCCTCTTCCTCCGGAAAATCAATCAACGCCTCCGCATACACTCGCAGATCGATCAGCATCGCCACAACATCGTGAATCGCCGCCGAAAAATCTCCCTGCAGGGAACGCACTGCGCTACGCGCGGCTTGCTGGGTGGTTGCCGCGATGAGGTCGGCCACACTTTCAGCTTGGGCCAGGTCCAGCTTTCCATTCAGGAACGCGCGCTGGGTGAATTCGCCTGGATGCGCCAGACGGGCGCCGAGCGCAACACAGCGTTGCAACAGGAGCTGCATCACCGCCACCCCGCCATGCCCCTGTAATTCCAGCACGGTTTCACCGGTGTATGAGTGCGGGGCGGTGAAATACAAAGCAATCCCGCGGTCGATCAGGGAGCCGTCGCCATCAATAAATGGGGTATAGCAAGCCAGGCGTGGTTTGGGCACAAAGCCCAGCAACGCGCTACAGAATGTGTCAAGGTCGGGACCGGACAGGCGCACCACGCCAATGCCACCCCGCCCTGAAGCGGTGGCAATTGCCGCGATTGTGTCAGTCTTTTGCCGCACCTTTTCGGTCGACTTCTGCAGCGCGCGTGATGTACCACTGCTGGCTGATCGAGAGAACGTTGTTCACGATGGAATACAGAACCAGCCCGGCCGGGAAGAAAAAGAAAATAATACTGAACGCAATCGGCATAATCTTCATGATCTTGGCCTGCAGCGGATCTGCCGGCACAGGATTTAAGCGGGTTTGAATCAACATGCTGATCCCCATGATCACGGGCAGCACAAAATACGGATCAGTTGCCGAGAGATCGATAATCCAGCCAATAAACGGCGCGTGGCGCAATTCGACGCTTTCCAGGATTGACCAATACAAGCCGATAAAAACCGGAATTTGAATGAGAACCGGCAAACACCCCCCAAGCGGGTTGATTTTTTCTGTCTTGTACAAATCCATCATCGCTTTATTCAGGCGCTCGCGGTCATCCCCGTACTGTTTTTTTATCTTTTCAAGTTTGGGCGCAACCACCCGCATTTTTGCCATGGAGCGATAACTCGCCGCAGACAAAGGGAAAAAAGCCAGCTTGATCAACACAGTGAGCAGAATGATGGAAAAACCCCAGTTTCCAACCCATTGATTAATAAATGACATCAACCAAAATAGAGGAGTCGCAAAAATGGTGAAAATGCCGTAATCCACAGTTAGACCCAAACCCGGAGCGACCTCATCCAACCTGGATTGTGCGGGCCCGACGTAAAGTTGCGTACCAAACACGGCTTGCTCGCCCACCTTGATTTCGGGCACCGCCAGCACCAAACCGGCGGAATAAAGACCTCCGTCCAGTTGTCTGGCGTAAAACTCGCGTTTTGAACCATTTTGCGGAAGCCACGCGGCAACAAAATAATGTTGCAACATCCCCACCCAGCCATTTTCACTGGCGGGAGGCGGATCGGCCTTTTTCTTTTCGATACTGGGGAAGTCAACCTTCTTGAATTTTTCCGCATCGGTATAGAAGGCGGCGCCGGTATAAGTGGGAATAAAAACGGAGGCGCCTTGCGGGGCTGAAGAGTCCCGGACAAACTGGAAATAAGCGGATGGCATCAGGCTGGACCGGCTTAAATTCTCAATCCGGTAGGAAACATCCACCAGGTAACTCCCACGATGAAACACATACACCTTGCTGACCCGCGCATTATTGTTCTCAATGGCGGTGAACTCCACGCGCAACTCATCCGCGCCGTCCCCCAGCTTAAATTCCTTTTGTGCGGCGCTATAAGTGGCGGTGTGGGTTGGCAAGCCCTCACCCAACAACCCGGATTGGGCCAAGTAAGTGTGGTCGTCCCGTTGTTGCATCAAAACAATTGGCTTGCTGGTGTCGTTCGCTTCCTTGTGTTTTAACAGGGAAACCTTTTGCAGATTTGCGCCAGCCGTATTGAGCTCCACCTCCAATGTGTCGGTGACAACATGAACCATTTCTCCATCCGGCCTCACCGCTGCGACAACATGCCCCTGCGGTGCCGGCGTTACGCGCTCAACAGGCTGCGGCAGATTGGTTTTTTCGGCCGCCTCATTTTGGCTTGATTGCGGTTGATTTCTGTTATTCCATTCCCCCCACAACACAATCAAAGAAAAAGAAAAAACAATAAACAACAGCAAACGACGGGTTTCCATCTTTAATATCACCTATATGTAACTACGGAACCGGGTCGTGTCCGCCCGCGCTCCAAGGGTTGCATCGGATAACCCGCTTTAACGTCAACCATAACCCCTTGAACGGGCCGTGCTTGCTGATCGCCTCCTCGGCATAATTCGAGCATGAAGGATAAAACCTGCATGAGGGGGGCAATTGCGGACTAACGAGATACTGGTACGCCCGGACTAAAAAAAGCATAAATCGGCGCATTATTTTTTGTCCAGAACGGCGTTCAGTGTATGTATAAGCTCTGCCTTGGCAAGCCGGAAATCTTTATTCGACAAAAAAAGACGCAAACGAATCACCACATCAACCTCAATACCAACATGTGGGAAGGAGCGAAAGCTCTCCCTAACCATCCTCTTGATCCTGTTCCTATCGACTGCCCCGGGAACAAGTCTTTTGCTCACGGTTACACCAAGACGGGCACACCCTGCGAGGTTGTTTTGGGCATGTACTGCAAACCAGCGAGTTGTCTGCGCCCTGTGTTTAAGGATGGCAGAAAAACCCTGCTGGCGGCGTATTCTGCATCGTCGCGGAAAAAAAGCGCGCTCAGCAGATTTAGACGCCCAATCTTGCACGGCCTTTGGCTCGTCTGGCCGCTATCACAGCACGTCCGCCCTTGGTTTTCATGCGAACCAGAAAGCCATGGGTGCGTTTGCGTTTAGTTACAGACGGTTGAAAAGTGCGTTTCATGATTTAATCCTTGATCGGGTTTGTTAAAAAAGCGCGCAATTACAATAGCTAAAGGCTTTTATGTCAAGCCTAATTTATATTGTGGATAACTTTGGGCCTAGATTGTAGAATGTTCCGACTTCCAGCTTCGGGTTGCCATTCAAGTATGTCTGTACCTTCTCTATCCGCCAACTGCCAGCGTTATTTCAAGGAATTGTTACCCCCTTTGCAATATAACTCATGGATCAAACCTCTGCGCTTTGACATGGTGGACCAGCGCCTTGTATTGACCGCGCCAAACAGTTTTTCCCTGCGTATCATTCAGGAGCGGTTTTTGCCCGAAATCTCCAGGCAGGTTTCGGCTGTGTTCAAATCTCCGCCGGAAATAGAGCTGCGGCTGGATAAAAAAATTCCCCCGCAGTTGCTCGCTCCTCCGGTTGAGGGCAAGAAAAACCAGGAACTCGTCAGCCCGGTTAAAAGTCCGCGCTCGGGCAATAAACTTAACCCGATGCTCACCTTTGAATCCTATGTAACCGGAAAAGCCAACCAGCTGGCACATGCGGCTGCACTCCAAGTTGCTGAAAAGCCTGGAAAATCTTATAATCCCTTATTTGTATATGGCGGCGTGGGTCTGGGCAAAACTCACTTATTGCAATCCATTGGCAATCTGGTTGCTGCAGAAAACAAGCAGGCTAAAATCTGTTACATCCATGCCACCAATTATGTCTCGGCGGTAGTAAAAGCGTTTCAGACAAAAACCTTTGACGAATTCAAGCAGTTTTACAATTCACTGGATCTGTTGTTGATTGACGATATTCAATTCATTGCGGACAAACCCGGCACCCAGCAGGAGTTTTTCTACACCCTTAACTCGTTGATCGACGCAAACAAGCAAGTTGTCATTTCGTGCGACACTTTCCCCAAGGAAATAAACGGAATAGAACCGAGACTGACTTCGCGCTTCACCTGCGGCTTGACGGTTGCGATCGAACCGCCCGGTCTGGAAATGCGGGTCGCAATTTTGCTGCAAAAAGCCGGTAACAGCAAAATCAAGATAGGTGAAGATGTCGCGTTTTTCATAGGCAAGCATGTCCGCTCCAACATCAGGGAATTGGAAGGCGCATTAAACCGAATCGAGGCATTTGCCCGTTTTCACAAACAGGAAATCTCCATCGACCTGGCCAAGGAAGCGCTCAAGGATTTGCTCTCCGCCCAAAACAAACAGGTTTCAATCGAAAATATCCAGAAGACAGTCGCCGACTTCTACCGTCTCAAGCTTGTCGATTTGCTGTCCAAAAAAAGAACCCGCTCGATTGCCAGGCCAAGGCAAATTGCCATGTCACTCGCACGCGAATTAACACAGCTAAGTTTTCCTGAAATTGGCAATGCCTTTGGTGGAAGAGATCACACAACAGTGTTGCATGCCTGTAAAACAATTGACAATATGCGAAATACAGATGAAACAATAGAGAAGGAATTTAACCTGCTGCACCAAACATTGCGTGCATAAGTTGCAAAATTGCCGTTCTGTTTTGTGGGTAAGTACTTGGATTCTGGGTTGCCTCCAAATTATCAACAAACCATACATATTTTGTCAGGGGTGTTGCCAACAACCTAAATAACCCTTTAACTTATGAATTATTGAGGTTATTTTTGTTATCAACACAATTTTTAATGATTGTTATATCTATTAGGGTATTAAATAAACATGTTCATTAAACAAATTAAACGCAACGAATTGCTCAAACCCCTGCTTGCGGTGGGTGGAATCGTGGAAAGGAAACAACCTTTACCGATCCTGTCTAATGTGCTGCTAAAAAAAATTCCCAACGGAATTAATTTCCTTAGTACCGATCTTGAAATCCAGATCGAAGTTCATCTGGATATGGAGTTGGGAGAAGGTGAAGGCAATGAAGCAATAACTGTATCGGCCAAGAAATTTCAGGATATTTTAAAAGCGATCACGGAAGAAAGTTTGGTTAGCCTTGACAACAAGGAAAATAAGCTTCTAGTCAAAGCGAATAAGAGCAAATTTAGCCTGCAGACACTACCGGCAGAAGACTTTCCAACACTGGCTGACCAACTGGAAGGCGCCGTCCAAATCAGCATCCAGCAAGGAAAACTTAAAAAACTATTGAATTCAGTCCAACATGCGATGGCTCAACAAGACATTCGTTATTACCTAAACGGGGTTTTGTTGGTTATTGAAGGCAACTCAATCAAACTTGTCGCCACCGATGGGCACCGGCTGGCATTTATTGCGGAAAGCCTGGATCAGGAATACCCGAAAATCGAAGCTATCCTTTCGCGTAAAACAGTAAACGAGCTGATGAAGTTGTTGGCGGATAGCGATGAATTACTTGATATTGAATTAGCGGAAAAACAGGCAAGATTTAAATTTTCCAATATAACCATGACATCCAAGGTTATCGACGGAAAATTTCCCGATTACACCCGGGTGATACCAAACCACAGCAATCATTTGGCGGTCAACAGAATAACGCTGATGCAAGCGTTGCAACGCGCCGCGATCTTGTCGAACGAGAAGTTCAGAGGGGTAAGGTTGTTATTAACCGAAAATAATCTGCAAATCATCAGCAGCAACAGCGAGCAGGAAGAAGCCCAGGAAGACATTGAAATTAGCTATGGTGGACAGGCTCTGGATATAGGATTTAACGTTAATTACCTGGTTGATGGGATAAGTTTTTTGAATACAGATGAAGTAACCCTTTTGTTTGGAGATCAAAACAGCAGCCTATTAGTCACCACCCCGGATCGCGACAACTATAAGTACGTTGTAATGCCAATGCGTATTTGATGTACCACCAGGAAAATCAAAACCTGGATTGAATTGTTCCACGTGAAACAAATATGAAAGCAGATAGATAATGAGTGATAGCTACGACGAATCAAGTATCCAGCAACTGGAGGGTTTGGAGGCGGTGCGCAAACGTCCCGGAATGTATATTGGCGACACCTCCGATGGTACCGGATTGCACCACATGGTATTTGAGGTGGTGGATAACGCGATTGACGAATCTTTGGCTGGGCATTGTGATGAAATTAAAGTCATCATTCATGGGGACAACTCAATATCTGTATCAGATAACGGGCGGGGAATACCCATCGGCATCAAGTTTGACGACAAGCACGAGCCTAAACGTTCGGCCGCTGAAATCGTGATGACCGTCCTCCATGCAGGAGGAAAATTCAATCAAAATAGTTATAAGGTGTCGGGGGGGTTGCATGGGGTTGGAGTTAGCTGCGTCAATGGTTTATCAGAATGGTTGAAGCTGACAACGTATCGCGACGGCAAAAAATTTGGTCTTGAATTTGACAGGGGTGTCTTGAAGGATAGGCGGATCGAGACTCAAAAAGGGGTTGAGGTTTCACCGATACCTGTATTGGGGGAAAGCACCAAGCGCGGAACCGAAGTTCACTTTCTGGCGGACAAGGAAATTTTTGGGAACGTCGAATATCACTACGAAATTTTAGCCAAGCGTTTACGCGAGTTATCTTTCTTGAATAACGGGGTCAAAATCGAGTTGATTGACCAGCGCACAGGGAAGGGAGAAAACTTTGCTTATTTGGGTGGTGTGCAAGGTTTTGTTGAATATATGAATAAAACCAAAACTGTGTTGCACCCAAAATGTTTTCAGGCCGGCGGGGAAAAAGACCATATCATGGTAGATGTGGCGATGCAATGGAATGATAGCTATTCCGAAGTAGTGCAATGCTTCACCAATAACATCCCCCAACGCGACGGTGGCACCCATATGACGGGCCTGCGCATGGCGATGACCCGTGTCATCAATAAATATATTGAAGACAACGAATTAGCCAAAAAAGCCAAAGTGGACACGACTGGCGACGATATGCGCGAGGGTTTGACTTGTGTCCTGTCGGTGAAGGTGCCAGATCCGAAATTTTCCTCTCAGACCAAGGATAAGCTTGTTTCCAGCGAAGTTCAGCCCGCTGTGCAAGAAGTCGTTTCACAGAGATTGGCTGACTACCTGCTCGAAAATCCCATTGATGCCAAGATCATATGCGGCAAGATTATTGACGCAGCCCGAGCTCGAGATGCGGCTCGCAAGGCACGCGAGCTGACACGCCGAAAAGGCATTCTTGATGGCATTGGCTTACCCGGCAAGTTGGCCGACTGTCAGGAAAAAGACCCTGCATTATCAGAGATTTATCTTGTTGAGGGTGACTCTGCCGGCGGGTCCGCCAAGCAAGGCCGTGACCGCAAGTTCCAGGCTATCCTGCCACTCAAAGGCAAGATACTCAACGTTGAGAAGGCGCGCTTCGAAAAATTGATCGCTTCGCAGGAGATCGCCACCCTCATCACCGTGTTGGGCACCGGCATCGGCAAAGAAGAATACAACGCCGACAAACTGCGCTACCACCGCATCATCATCATGACCGACGCGGACGTGGACGGCGCGCACATCCGCACCCTGCTACTCACCTTTTTTTATCGACAGATGCCGGAACTGGTCGAACGCGGGCATATCTACATCGCCCAGCCGCCGCTATACAAGATCAAAAAAGGTCGCGAGGAGCGCTATCTCAAGGACGAGCACGAACTGAAAAACTACATGCTGGCCTCGGCGCTGGATGGGGCAGTATTCTATCCCGCGCTTGATGCCGCTCCGATTCAAGGCGAAGCGCTGGGCGAGATCGCCAAACAATATTTCCTGGCCGAGGCAGTTATTGAGCGCCTCTCCCACTTCATCGCACCCGAAGCCAGCCATGCCTTGCTTATCCTGCCCGCACTTTCGTTGGTTGACGAAGCCAAAGCCAACGAAAGCGCCAAGTTGCTGGAAGATGCATGCGGTGGCACCATCAGGGCTGAAGTGGATAGGAGCGATGACGGCGAATTGCGTTTGCGCCTGGAAAAACTCTTTCACGGCAACTATTCCCTTAGTTATTTAGATAATGAGTTCCTGGAAAGCGGTGACTACGTGCAGATTCGCCAAACCGCTGAAGCCCTAAACGGCCTGATTTCCCCCAACTCTTACACGATGCGTGGCGAACAGAAACGCGGTGTTACAAGCTTCAAGGAAGCAATTGAGTGGTTGCTGGAGGAGGCCAAGAAAGGGGTTGGCATCCAGCGTTACAAAGGCTTGGGAGAGATGAACCCGGGCCAATTGTGGGAAACCACCATGGACGTGAAGAATCGTATCCTGTTGCGTGTGCGGATTGAGGATGCCATTGGCGCGGACGAGATATTTACGACATTGATGGGGGATGTGGTTGAACCACGCCGGGCATTCATTGAGCAGAATGCGCTGGGAGTAAAGAATTTGGATGTCTGAGGGACTTGCAACCTTTCTGACCTAAAGGGAACAGGATATAAGTTCGACGGGTGGCTTGCGTCCTGTCTAATCTGAAAAGTCAACCAAGAACGGCGCATGATCCGAAAACCGCTGGTCTTTGTAGATTGTTGCCGACAAGGCTTTCACGGCTATATCAGGTGTGGCAACCTGGTAGTCCAAACGCCACCCCACATTCTTGGCCCAAGCTTGGCCACGGTTGGACCACCAAGTGTAGGCTTCGAGTTCAGGATGCAGTTTGCGGAACACATCCACGAAACCGACTTCGTTAAATAAACGGGAGAACCAGGCCCCTTCTTCCGGCAGGAAGCCTGAGTTCTTCATGTTGCCTTTCCAGTTCTTAAGGTCTTTTTCGGTGTGTGCAATGTTCCAGTCTCCGCAGACGATAACCTCGCGCCCGGCTTTGCCGAACCAGGCAAGAAACTCTTTTTTCCTGGCGGAGCGGATACCGTTGAAGTTGAGAGTGATAATACGCATGTTGTTTCTCGGTAAAAATAGCCGCGCATTATAATGGGAGCCGTTTTGGAGTGGCTGCACCCTGTCTCTAATGTCCTTCATCTAATTGTTTTGAGGTTTCCATGCACGCTTATCGCCAGGATTTTATCCGTTTTGCCGTAGCGCAAAATGTATTGCGTTTTGGCGAATTCGAGACCAAGGCGGGACGCCTGTCCCCGTATTTTTTTAACTCCGGCTTGTTTCAAGACGGAGCCGCCTTGCGTGAACTGTGCCAATTTTACGCGCAAGCCATCCTAGCCTCCGGAAATGAGTTTGATATGCTGTTTGGCCCCGCTTACAAGGGTATTCCTTTGGTGGCCGGCACCTCAATTGCGCTGGCGGAGCAGGGGTGCAACTTCCCGTATTGCTTCAACCGAAAGGAGCAAAAAGACCATGGGGAGGGGGGCAATACGGTGGGGGCGAAGCTGCATGGCAAGGTGATGATTGTCGACGATGTGATCTCGGCAGGGACTTCGGTGCGCGAGTCGATTGAGCTCATCCGTTCGGCCGGCGCCACGCCCTGCGCCGTGGTGATCGCGCTGGATCGCATGGAGCGCGGGCAAGGCGAATTGTCGGCGGTACAGGAGGTGCAGCGTGATTTCGGATTGCCGGTCATCTCCATCGCTGCGCTGGATGATCTATTGGCTTATTTGCAGGGGCAAGCAGAGTTGGTGCAGAATCTGCATGCGGTGCAAACTTATCGTGAGCTTTACGGGGTGAAGAGATGAAAAATTCAAAATTTCTACTGGGTGTTGCGGCGTTGTGCGCGGTTTTCTCTTTGAATGCCGAGGCAAGGTTGTACAAATGGGTGGACGAAAACGGGACCACCCACTACGGGGAAACAATCCCGCCCAAGTACGCCAACCGCAATACCCAAACGCTGGAAAAAGGCCGTCTGCAAGAACGCGAGAGTGCGCGCGAGACGCCCGGGAAAAATTCAATTTCCCTGACCCAGGAAGAGGAGCAGGAGCGGCGGCGCGACAATGCGTTGATCAACACATACAGCTCGGAGAAAGAGATTGATCTGGCGCGTGACCGCAACCTGCAACAGGTGGAAGCGCGCCTCAACAGTTTTACCACCTTGCTCAAGTCCGCCAACGACAACATGGCAGGCTTGCAGCAGGAGCGGGAACGCTTGCTCGAAAAAAAACGCAAGATTCCAAAATCACTGGAGGAAGACCTTGCCAACGCGCAGCAGCGCATCGACAAGTTTCAGAACGATTTGCAACAAAGCGAAGAGGAAATGGTTTCAGTCAAGGCGCGCTATGCGGCGGACAAGGCGCGTTACCGCGAATTGAAAGGCCTGCCGCAGCTTGAAGAAGCGCAATAGGCCAAAATCAAACCGCCTCGAACCTGCGCTCGGTAGCTGCATACTGCAACAACTGACCGAGTTCGATATCGAAATACCAGCCATGCAATGCCAGCGTGCCGGCTGCCACCCCCTCGCGCACCCAACTGAACGTCAGCAGATTGTCCAATGAGCAGAGGATCGCCTGCTGTTCGCAGGCGCGTTCACGTTCAGCTTCATTCTGCCGCGGATGCTGATGCAACACTATCTGCCGAGCCTCTTCCGCCACGCGCATCCAGCTGCTGACATAACTGGTGTCTTCCGGGTGCACCCCGTTGCCGGCAAGCAATGCCCGGATCCCGCCACAATGTGCATGCCCCAGCACAATGATGTGCTCGACGCCAAGAATGCGCACACCGTATTCCAGCGCGGCGCTGGTGCCGTGCCGGCCGTGATCTGAATCCTCGGCTGGTGGGATGAGATTAGCCACATTGCGGATGACGAAAAGATCGCCCGGCGCGCAATCCATCACCAGCGCCGGATCAACGCGCGAGTCGCAGCAGGCGACCATCAGGATTTTTGGGGTCTGTCCATCCTGTACCAGCTGTTTGTACAGTGCATCCGCCGCTCCGAAATGTTCCTGGCGGAAGCGGTGAAATCCGGCGATGAGGTCGGCGGGACGGGTCATGCCCCCAGCAGACGTTGCGCCTCGCGGTATTTTTCAGCGGTCTTCTGCAGCACTTCGGCAGGAACTTGCGGGGCTGGCGGTTGCTTGTTCCAGCCGGACGATTCGAGCCAGTCGCGCACGAATTGTTTGTCGAAGCTGGGCGGGTTGCTGCCGACCTGGTACTGGTCTGCCGGCCAAAAGCGCGAAGAATCGGGCGTGATGGCCTCGTCGATCAGGTACAGCTTGCCCGCGCTGTCCACGCCGAATTCGAACTTGGTGTCGGCGATGATGATGCCGCGCGTCAGGGCATAGTTGGCTGCTTCGGTGTAGAGCGCAAGCGTCGCGTTCTTCACTTGCTCGGCGATTGCCGGCCCCAACAGTTTCTGTACCGCCTCAAAGCTGATGTTCTCGTCGTGTTCGCCCACGGCCGCCTTGCTCGACGGGGTGAACAAAGGTTGCGGCAGTTTTTGCGCTTCCTGCAAACCGGGCGGAAGCGGAATGCCGCACACCGCGCCGCTCTTTTTATAATCTTTCCAGCCCGATCCGACCAGATAGCCGCGCACGATGGCCTCGATTGGCAACGGCTTCAGTTTTTTGGTGACGAAAGCGCGACCGCGCACCTGTGCGCGCTCCGCTTCCGTCAACACCACCGACTCGGGCGCGATATCAGTCAGATGATTCGGGATGATATGCGCCAGTCGTTTGAACCAGAAATTCGATACCGCGGTCAGCACCTCACCCTTGCCCGGAATCGGGTTGGGCAGGATGACGTCAAAGGCTGAAAGGCGGTCGGTCTGAACGATCAGCAGATGCTCGCTATCGATCTCGTACAGATCGCGCACCTTGCCGCGGTGCAGAAATTTCAGGCTGGGCAGATTCGATTCATGCAGGACTGTCATGATGGACTCAATAAATTACAAATCGGGCAAGCGGGTCGCGGCGATTTGCGCGGCCTGTTGCTTGCGATAATCGGACAGCTTTTGCGTCAGTTGCGCATCATTCAACGCCAGCATGGCTACGGCGAACAGCGCCGCGTTCGCCGCGCCCGCTTCACCGATGGCAAAAGTTGCGACGGGAATGCCTTTGGGCATTTGCACGATGGAGAGCAGCGAGTCCATCCCCTTCAGATACTTGGAAGGAATGGGCACCCCGAGCACCGGCAGCGTGGTCTTGCCGGCAATCACCCCGGCCAGATGCGCCGCACCACCTGCCCCGGCGATGAAGCATTGCACACCTTTTTCGCTCATTTCCTTGATGTAGTCGAACAGCATATCGGGCGAGCGATGCGCCGAGATCACACGCGCATCGAATGCCACCCCGAAATCCTGCAAGGCACGCGCTGCCTGCTGCATGATTTCCCAATCATTCGCGCTACCCATGACGATGGAGACCAACGGTTTGCTCATCTGTCTGCCTTCTGCTGTCGGATGTAAAAACGCCCCCGGAATGCGGGGGCGTCATGATTCAATTACGCGCCTTTATGGTAACTCACGACGCGCTCAACCTCGTTCTTCGAGCCCAGAATCACCGGCACGCGCTGGTGCAGCCCTTGCGGTTGCAATTCCATGATGCGCTCACGCCCGGTGGAGCTCATGCCGCCTGCCTGCTCGACGATGAAGGACATCGGGTTGGCTTCATACATGATGCGCAGCTTGCCTGCCTTGGCCGGGTCTTTGGTGTCGAACGGATACATGAAGATGCCGCCGCGGGTCAGAATACGATGCACTTCGGCCACCATTGAAGCCACCCAGCGCATGTTGAAATTCTTTTCGCGCCCGCCATCCTGGCCCTTCACACATTCTTCAACATAACGTTGCACGGGCTTTTCCCAATAACGCTGGTTGGACATGTTGATGGCAAACTCGTTGGTATCCGCAGGGATCTGCATGTTGGGGTGGGTCAGGAAGAAATCACCGACGTCGCGGTCCAGCGTGAAGCCGTTCACGCCGTGGCCGGTGGTAATCACCATCATGGTGTTGGGACCATACAGGGCATAGCCGGCACAGACTTGCTTGGTGCCGGGCTGCAGGAAGTCGGCCGCTTTGGGATCTGTCACGCCTTCCGGGCAACGCAGGATAGAGAAAATGGTGCCGACGGAGATATTCACGTCGATGTTGGAAGAACCATCCAACGGGTCGAAAGTGATCAGGTATTTACCGCGCGGATACTTCTTCGGAATTTCATACACATCGTCCATTTCTTCGGACGCCATGCCAGCCAGGTGGCCGCTCCATTCATTCGCCTTGATGAACACTTCATTGGTGATGATGTCGAGTTTCTTTTGCGTCTCGCCCTGCACGTTTTCGCTGCCCGCGCTGCCCAGCACGCCGATCAGCGCGCCCTTGTTCACGTCATGCGCGATTTGTTTGCAGGCCGACACAACATCGCTCAGCAGGCCGGTAAAGTCGCCGCTGGCGTTGGGAATATGGCGTTGCTCTTCGATGATGAATTGGATAAGGCTTTTGCTCATGCCGGTTTCTCCTCGTTGGTTATTTTACGTTTTGATGCGTGATTCTACTGCTTTTGGCGCCCGCCCTCTATGCCTATTTGGTCAATGAAATGAATAGCTCCGGTAATCTTTCAGGCAATTGCGCCACGTTATCCACGATGGTGTATTGCTTGCCGAAAATGGTCGACACGTATTCATCCGCTTTGGAATCGAGGTTGATGCAATAACTGTAGATGCCCTGTCGGTCAAGCTCATGCACTGCCTGTTTGGCATCCTCGATCAGGATTCGACCATCTTTGCTGTCGATATCGGCGGGTTCACCATCGGTCAGGATCAGCATCAGTTTTTTATCCGCCTGCTGCTTCTCCAGATAGTGCCCGGCATGACGCATCGCCGCGCCCATGCGCGTGGAGTAGCTGGCTTCCATCGCGGCCAGGCGGGCCTTTACCTCGTCGTCCCATTTTTCACTGTAACCCTTGATGTGCAAATACCGCACATCGTGGCGGGTGTTTGAATGGAAGCCCGCGATGGCGAACGGATCGCCCAGTTTTTCCACCGCCCAACCAAGCAGCGTCACCGCTTCCTGGCTGAGTTCGAGAATGGTCTGTTGGCTGCCTGCCGCTTTTTCATTCAATGACTCGGACAGGTCGAGCAGCAACATGACGGCGATGTTGCGCCCGTCGTTGCGGTGGCTCATGTTGATGCGCGGATCGGGTTGCGCGCCGCTCTTGTAGTCGATGAGCGAGCGGATGGCGACATCCAGATCGAGTTCGCTGCCTTCTTCCTGATAGCGGATACGCACCTTGTCCTGCGGCTTGAGCAGGTCAAGCATCTTCTTCAGCCGCTTGGCGAGTCCCGCATGTTTCTCGAGCAATTTGTCGATGTCAGATGCCTTGCCCTGCGGGTGCAGCCCTTCATAAACGCTGACCCAATCGGGACGGTAACTCTGGCTGTTGTAATCCCACTCGTGATAGTGACGCGGCGGCAAGCCTTTGACCTCATCGCCCGGCTCAATTTTGCGTTCCTCTTTAAGCGATTCATTCTCATCATCCGGCTCGATGAATTGCCACAAGTGACGATTGTCATCGCGGTAATCCATCACGGTATCGGCAAAATGCGTGTTGGGCAGGTTGTCGCTTTGCAAGCGGGTGCGCGCCACAAAGGACACGGCCATATCAGCGATCGCCTGCGTGCTGGCTTCGCCCTGCTGCATCAGGGCGTGGAAGCGTTGTGCAAATTCGATAATGTGCGGATTTTTGTACGGATGCTGTGCATCCAGAATCGCGCGCGACAACATCGTCAAGCGGTGGCGCACGCCGGATTCTTTTTCCGGATCACAGGCATCTTCGGCAGGGATCGGATGCAGTGCTTGAAAAATGCGGCGCAGCCCCGGGTACTCCCTCATGACCAGCCATTCGACGCGGCTATCTTCCATAAATTCGGTCGCCATGCGCTGAAACGGACTCAGGTTGTCGGCGATGATGGCACGCGACCAACGGCGATGCCCCATCATGTGGGCCAGGGTGGCGCGGTAACGCTCAAGACCCGACAGGCCATGCGCATCGTCATACACATCCGGCAACCGAATCCCCAGTTTGTCGAAATAGGGAATGGGTTTGCGCAACTCATCGAAGGCGCACGAGTAGGGAATGAGCAGGTCTTCGTCTTGCCACAAGCCGCGCAGGTACAGGCTCAATCTGCGCTCGTTATCCACCAGCAAGGTGCCGTGGCGTTCGCGTTGCAACACGGCCAGACTGTCCGCCGATTGCAGTCCGAAATACTCGGCTTGGCGATCAGGGTGGTCGTTATAAAATCGCACGCCGTAATCCACCCAGTTTTTCAGGCCGTGCAATGAAAGTTGCCCGAGCAATGTTGCAATGTGTTTGAACATCTCCGGCAGGCCGGGGCTGGGAAAGGTTTGGTGGATGCCGTGAACTGAGCTTGTGGTGCGCTCCATCATGTCCAGCGCGATGGACAGGTAATCGCTCAACTGGTCGCGCGTGGGCAGCCTGCGCGCGGTGGCAGGCAATGATTGCAGGAAGGGCGCGATGGCTTTGCTGTTGGGCGAGCGCGACATCTTGTGAATGAACGACATGATGTCGAGCAGGCTATCTT
>Ga0210021_1001556_pt1 | contig 21820 bp, 23 predicted proteins | sample CryGeymeta201517_FD_183981 | JGI IMG/M metagenome (GOLD analysis project Ga0210021, IMG submission 183981) | Groundwater microbial communities from Crystal Geyser aquifers in Utah, USA - Crystal Geyser metaG 2015-17 (SPAdes) (version 2) | ecosystem: Environmental > Aquatic > Deep subsurface >... | reverse complement strand
TCAGGCCGTTGTTCAAGAATTTCTTGTCTTAACATATATTTGTAATATTTGTAGCAAGATTACACCAAGAGAGCACAGAAAAATCAACTATAAGCTAATGGTGAGCGTTTACGAAAAAATTCGAACTCATTTTTCTGCCAATTTTTAGACCCTCTCCGGCTCGTCGCTCGTCCCGCACCAGACGGTGCAGGACTTCGCTCCGCGATTTTTTTACGAAATATCCTGATGGAATTAATTTACGAAACGACTTAGTAATGATATTAGTTTACCATAATTCCTATCAGCCCACCCAACCCAATTTAATTGTTGGCGGCGACCCCGCCTTTTCTTATTCTTACCCTTTACCTGTTCCTAATGTTTTCGGACGCTCAAGGGCTCGAGCCGATAAATTCTGAATCCAAAAGTAATTCCATCGGCTCTCGCTTTGGGTCGGGTGCGCTCTTTATAAGTTTATCTTTCTTGTTTGGCTTTCTGTCGCGCGCCCTCCCTTTAAGCTGGCTGATCCTAATGGGGTGGGGGCGGCGGAACCGCCATAATTCCAAATCCCAGTTAAAATCTCAGGTTTCATTTTTCGGAGTGGATTCGACCAACTCCTGAAGAATTTTAAATTTGATTATTTGAGGCTGAAATGCTAAACTACAACCAGTCTTTTAATATTATGATCATGGGTAAATATATGGGCGCACATCTTAAAGATTTACAAAGCCAAAACGATAATAGAGGCATATCTTTAGAGCTCGTTGGTATTACAAAACTGGCGCTACCGCTCTTAATTCCAAGTAAAAACGGAGACCCAAAACAAGTAAATGCACTTGTCAGTTTCTTCACTGATTTACCACATCATAGCAGGGGCACTCATATGAGTCGCTTTGTTGAAATATTGTATAGGAATCGCCTAAATCATCTGACCTTCAAAGCCTTGAAAAAAATTGCGAGCGAGGCAAAGAAAAAGTTAAAGGCTGAAAATGCTTATTTAGAGGTATCTTTTACTTACCTGATAGAAAAACAATCTCCGGTCTCAAAAAAGTATAGTTTTGTTGATTATGAATGCAAGACGATCTTTAAAGTGAACTGTGGCGATTATGAACAAAGATTGATTGTGAAAGTTCCGGTATTATTACTTTGTCCCTGCAGCAAGGCTATCAGTAAATGTAACGCACATAATCAAAGGGCAATGGTGACAGTCGATGCGGACCTAATTGATAAATTCTGGATTGAAGACCTGATAAAGTTAGTTGAAAAAGAAGGAAGTTGCGAAGTATATCCACTGCTAAAAAGACCTGATGAAAAATACGTGACCGAAAAATCATACGAAAATCCTAAATTCGTAGAAGATGTTGTGCGCGATATCGCTTTAAAATTGAAGAACTTAGCTAGTATTCGATCTTTTATCGTCGAATGCGAAAGCTACGAATCTATACACAATCACAATGCGTATGCAAGATTTACCAGCAACGGTGTTTTAAGAGGAGGTGAAAATGCTAATAGCTAAAGAGTTTACTTTTGATGCCGCCCACAAATTACTAAATTATGATGGTCCGTGCGCCAACTTGCATGGCCATACTTATAAACTTCAAATCGTACTTTCCGGTTCGGTTCAAAAGAATGGGATGGTTATCGATTTTGTAGATTTTAAAAAAATTGTCACGGAGCGAGTTATCTCTAAGCTTGATCATAAATTTATTAATAAGATTATCAAGCAATCTACAGCTGAGAATATTGCTATTTGGATCTGGAATCAGTTAGAGAAAAATTTGCCCATTTATGAGATTAGATTATGGGAGACTCCCACAAGTTTTGTCATGTACAGAGGCCCTGATCAAGAGAAGGAAACTGGAAGATGACAAAGTCCTATAAACCTACTCCCGATGAGAGGTTGAGACTAAAGTTAAAACCAGATCAATTTAAGGTTTCGGGTGATCAAGTCTTCTTTACTATTCAAGGAGAGGGAGAAAGTATCGGTAAACCGGCGGTTTTTCTAAGACTGCATTTTTGTAACTTACATTGTGGTTGGTGTGACACCGGATATACATGGAATAAAAATTTAAAAGAGTTTTGGCAGGAAGGAAAAAATTGGAGTTTTCAGCGCGTCCTTCAAGAAGTTTCTGGGTATCCCGCTAAAAGATTGGTAATCACCGGAGGAGAACCCATGTTGCAACAAGAGAAGACTGGGGAATTTATAAAATTAATCCCTGACTGGGAAGTTGAAATTGAAACAAATGGGACAATTGCTCCGCTACCGCTTTTGGCTAGGAAGTGCCAATTTAATGTATCTCCAAAACTCGGAAATTCGGGAAATTCTCTCCGAGTACGTTATAAGCCCGAGGTATTAAAAGTGTTTAATGCTTTACCAAAAACTACCTTTAAATTTGTAGTTCAAGCAGAAAGGGATTTAGAAGAGATCGGTCGGATAGAGAGTGAGTGCGGGTTAGACCCCTCCAAAATTATCATCACGCCTGAGGGTAGTACTCAGAACGACATAAAAAATCATGCTCTTTCTGTTTCTGAGCAGGTTAAGCAAAGAGGGTGGAGGCTTTTGCCTCGGTTGCAAATTATGCTATGGGGAAAAAAGAGAAGACTTTAATGCGTTTATATTTAAAAAATTCTTCTATTTATGTTAAAGCAGCCTAATATCGAAAAAATATTATTAGAGATTAGGGAGAAAACAAAAAGAAAAAACTCTCTTGAATGTGAATCTTTTATATTTACTGATGAAACGTTGTTTGGGAAAAGTGTTCATAAAATACATTTAGCAATACCGACAATCGGCTGTCGATGGGCAAGACATCATGGAGGTTGTACGGTTTGCGGGTTTTATAAAGTAACCGTCAGAAAAAATTTAAGCACTGCTGAACTTTTATTAAGCCTTCAGGGGGAGAGCCGAAACTGGAGGGGCTTAAAGGGCAATATCGCATTAATTCTATTCACCAGCGGATCTTTTTTTGACGAGGAGGAAATTAATCGCGACAACAGAAAAATGATTTATCGCTTTATAAAGAAAGATAAAAGAATTACACATGTGTCGCTTGAAACCCGGCCTGATTTTATCAACAGAGCTGTTTTAACAGAAATAAAAAAAGAGCTCAGTGGTTTAGAAATCGGCATTGCCATCGGTCTTGAAACCTACGATGATCTTATCAGGGATAAATGTATTCACAAAGGATACTCTTTTAAAGAATTCGAAAAAGCGGCAAAACTGATTAAGGAATTTGGTTATAAACTGAAAGTAAATTTATTGGTAAAGCCGCCCTTTTTAACCGAAAGAGAGGCCATCGAAGATTGCGTAAAATCAGCAGAAATTTGCCGAAAAATAAAGGCTGATTTTTTATTCATCAGCGCCTGCTTTGTGGAGAAAGATTCTCTGCTTTATTATTTATGGCAATATGGATTGTATGAGCCTCCCAAGCTGTGGAGTATGGTTGAGATTGCCAAAAGAATAAAGCCCGGAAAAGCAGAGGTTAAATTTGGGGGATTTTCGGCTTACCCCAAACCAATCGCTTGTGCTTCAAACTGTGATAAATGCAACGAAAGGGTTATTGAACAATTAAAAAAATATACTGAATATAAACGTATTCAAAATGATATAAGTTGCGAATGTCAAAAGAGCTGGCTTCAGGATTTAAAGATAAATGACAGCAGGGGTATTGACAAAAGAGTCAGGGAATCTTATAGAAAAGTTTACCGGCGATTGAATGAAAAAAAGGGTTGACCTAAAGCAAATAACTTTACTGAGCAATTATAGTTGCACCAATAAATGCAGAATGTGTTGTTACCACTGTAAGCCACAGAGTACGGGATACATGGCCTTGGGATTTGCCAAAAAAATAATTTCGGATATTAAGCCATACGACGTTAAATATGTATCTATCCTGGGAGGTGAACCATTTTTAAACCTCAGGGTGTTACTTAAAATCATCCGTGAAGTAAAGAAAAACCATAAAGCCGCCATGGTTTTTACAAATGGTTTTTGGGCCGGGGATCTAATCAAAACTAAAAATATTATTAAAAAACTGGAGGCGGTTGGCCTTGACGAGCTAAGGGTAAGCGCCGATGGTTTCCATCAGGAATTTGTGCCCTTCAATAATATTGTCAATATCCTCAAAACAATAAAAGGCGTTAAGTTGAGATTGATAATCGAAAATACATATTTGCTTAATCCCGGATATAAATATTTAAACCTAAACAAAAAACAAATGAAGACAATAAATTCGTTTATTAATAGCGGCCCCACAAGAGATATTGGTCGGGCAAGCGACAGCCTGGATGATCTCTTGAAAAGTAAAAAGAAAAAAAACAAATGTAATCTTGTGGACTGGTATGGAAAACTCAACTTATTAACCGCTGTAAATATTGATTATCTTGGCTTGGTTACCGTTTGTGACGGTATTTGTATAGGCAATATGAATAACTCAAGCCTAACAGACATACTTGATGCCTATGAGACAAACCCGCATTTAATTATCGATACACTTCTGGCAAAAGGCCCTTTGGGGTTATATCGTCTGGCCGTAAAATATGGTTATCAAGGCGGTATGGAAAAGGCTAAAAGTGATTGTAATTTATGCTATAAGTCCAGGCAATTTTTAGTGCAAAAGTTCAGCAATTTACTGGCTCCGATTAATTGTTACAGGGAAAATTATGAAATTAATTAAGGCTGATTATATCGTTCCTATTAATAAATCTCCCATAAACGATGGCTACATTCTGTTTGACAAAGATAAAATCCTGTATGTCGGTAAAAAAAAGCCGGAATTTAAGAATATGCCTGTCAAAAATTACGATCATGCCGTTATTCTTCCTGGTTTAGTAAATTCTCACGCCCATCTAAACTATAGCGCTATTTCGACCGGCAAAAACATGAGGTTGTTGCCTTGGGTGAACGATCTTATTAGCAGGTGGCAAAAGTTAAGCGACATAGGGAAAAAAAGATCCGCCTCAATCGGGGCAAGGATGATGTTAGAGAGCGGAGTAACCTGTATTGCCGATTCTACTTATGAAGGCTACTCGGTAGACGCATTAATCGAACATTCATTAAAGGGAATCATTTTTGTCGAATTTTTCGGCTTTGATGAAAGGGTCCTTGAGGAGGCTTTGATCAAAAAGAAGGTTTGGGAGAAAAAAATAAAAAATAATTTGCTTAAAGTTAGCCTGTCTCCGCACGCAACCTATACTACCTCAGGAAAGTTAATAAAAGAAGCCAGTGATTTAATGGGCAAGATGGATTTACCCATAAGTATTCATGCGGCTGAAACGGAAGAGGAATTAAAGCTTTTTAAAAAAGGAGAAACAGGGCCATTTAAAATACTATCGGAATTCAAAGAACCCGGGTTTTGTTGGAATATAAAAAAGACAACGCCAATTAAGTTTTTAACGAGTTTAGGTTTGAAGAGTAAAACAATATTAAACCATTGTGTAGCCATAGAAAAAGGTGATATAGATGTATTAAAAAGTGCGGGTTTTTCAGTGGTTCACTGCCCACGCAGTAATGCTTTGCTGGGAAGCGGTGTATCTCCGGTAACTTCATTTATCGAATCCGGTATTTTAGTTTCGCTTGGTACAGATAGTCTGGCGAGTAATACTAATTATGATTTTTTTGAAGAAATGAGGGCGTCTTTAGTAATTCAAAGAGCGATGGGAAAAAATCTTAGTTACGATTCAGAAACTATACTGAAAATGGCAACAATCAATGGTGCAGAATCACTTAGTCTTAAAGATGTCGGTTCGCTTGAAGCGGGCAAGAAGGCAGATTTTGTTATCATAGATCTGGGAAGTAATGATCTTAATAAACAATATAGCATTTACGACCGCATTGTAATGGGGTCAAAAAAAGAGCACATTATCGAAGTATTTATAAACGGAGATTCCGTCTATCAAAATGACAAATATCCAAAGATTAAATAACATTTATAAGTCCGGAATTGATAAAACGTGGTCAAATACGGAGATTCCCGATAAGTTAATTGAATACTTGGATTATTTGAAAAGCAAGGTTACTTCATATTCTAAACTTAAGGTTTTGGATATCGGCTGCGGCCGAGGTCGATTAATCAAAAGAATGATTGAAGATGGCTGGGAAGATGTTACCGGCATAGAGGTTGCCGGGGAGGCGATAAAATACTTACCTCCCCGAATAAAATTAAAAATTATTGTCGGAGACTTTATGGAGGAGAGGTTTAATAAAAAATATGACATCATCACTGATCTGACCATGACTTGCAGTGTAAGTCCCAGGCACTGGAGTTCAATATTCAGAAAGATAAATGAAATATTAGAAGGAAATGGCTATTATTTAGGTGAATTCTTTACGGAGCGGATGAGCGGGAGCAAATTAGATAAAACGTGGTATTTGAAGGAAAATGATTTAAGAAATGCTCTGTCAGGGTGGTTTGAAATTATTTTTTTTAAAAAAGACAAAAAAATAAAAGGCAGCATTTTCTTTTTGACAAAGAAAAAAGAAATATGAAAAAACCAACTATTAAACAATTATGGATTGAACCGTCGGGGTTTTGTAATATAAATTGCACCATGTGTGGTGGTAATGTGAGACAAAAGCAGTTTACCAAAAGAACTGGCTTAATGAGTTTTAATTTTTTTAAAAAAATAGTTGACGAATTTACAGAATTCTCTAACAAAAGTCTTCTGAGAGTTGATTTCAGAGGAACCGGTGAACCACTGCTTAATAAAAATATAATCAAGATGGTTTCCTATTGTTCCGGTAACAGTCTATTGGTCGGGATTACCACAAACGGGTTGCTACTGGATAAAAAAACTTCCCGAGATCTTATTAACAACGATTTAACCACTTTAACATTATCAATCGAGAGCGTTAACAAATATATATATGAGGCTATTAGAAAAGGTTCTAATATCGACATTGTAAAGAATAATATCGCCAATTTTTGTGACATAATCAGAACCTTAAACTCTGCTTGTAAGATTCAGTTTAATGTTGTTTTGAGTGAAAAAACCATTGGTGAAATAGAAGAAATTATTAATTTTGCCGGAAAAATATCAATCGATAATATTTCTTTGCTGAACATCGAGGCCAGTGACGAAAACGGGAATGATGAGATATATTCTAACGATAAAATTCACGGAAAGAGCAGACACGAGATGCTTGACTTATTCCACAAATGGACCAGATTGGCTGGCAAAAGCAGTGTCCGAATAAATCTTCCTCCTTCTGCAGCCAACAAAGACAAGAATTGCATTTTTAACTGGAGCGCCCCCATGATAACATGTGATGGATTAGTATTTCCCTGCTGCCGAATGCAGAATATTAAATACACCCTCGGAGATCTAAAAAAACAATCATTATCTGAGATTTGGCAATCAAACGCGTATCAGAACTTTCGCTTGGGCAATCATAAATATTGCGGCTTTTGCCTAAAATACTTAGATAGATTTGAAAACATGTACTGGCTGAACAGATCGTGAATAGAAAATTTTTGACCGGCAAAACATCGAGTGGTAAAATTGAAGTAAGATTAAGTCTACAAATACATAAAATCATTTATGGGAGGTGAGAAATTGGATCCAACAGAAAAAAAAGAATTCAAACATATACCAGTATTGCCAAAAGAAGTAATTGAAATCTTAAAACCCCACAAAGGCGGTGTTTATGTTGACGGTACGATAGGGGGTGGGGGGCATTCAGAATTAATAGCAAAAGAAGCAGAGGGCGATGTTAGAATTATAGGCATCGATCAGGACCCGGAGGCGATAAAGGCAGCCGAAAAGAAACTTTCTTTTTTAGGAGAAAGAGTTACTTTTGTTAGAGATAATTTTCGTAATCTAAATAGAATTTTAGATGAGTTAGGCGTAGATTATATTGATGGCATATTATTAGACTTAGGGGTTTCAACATATCAATTAGAAACTCCCGAAAGAGGCTTTAGCTTTAGTGAATCTGAAAAAGATCTTAATGCTCCTTTAGATATGAGAATGGATCCTTCTCAGGCGCTTACCGCTTATGATGTTGTTAATACGTATGAAGAGGGAGAATTACGGGATATTCTTTATAAGTATGGCGAAGAACCTTTTTCAAGAAACATTGCAGGACGCATTGTCTTTGCAAGGAAAATAAAACCGATAGAAACAACGAACGAATTACTGGGAATCGTAAAGTCGGCCACATCTCCTAAATATAGATTCAGCAGGAAAAGAGGACATTATGCAAGTAAAACTTTTAGAGCAATAAGCATCGAAGTTAATCAAGAACTTGCTGTTTTAAGTGAAGTAATTCCTCAGGCCGTAAAAAGACTTAAAAAAGGCGGAAGATTTGTTGTAATCAGTTTTTATTCAGGCGAGGACAGAATTGTAAAACATTCTTTTCGGGAGATGGCTAATGAAGAAAAGCCCATTGTCGGTTTAGTTACAAAGAAACCTGTCTTTGCTACAGAAGAAGAAATAGCAATAAATCCGAAGGCTGCCAGCGCCAGACTTCGGGCCGTAGAGAGGCTTTAGGAGAACCAGGATATGAATAGCAGAAAAATATGGGCAAAAGTTAAAACACAATTCGAAGGTATCCACTGTTATCCCGAAGCGCCCCGGGAAGTTAATTTCCTGAGAAATGCCCATAGACACATCTTTCATGTAACGGTTTGGATAGAACAGTATCATAATGAAAGAGACGTAGAATTTATTTTATTTAAGAGGTTTACAGAAAAGATTATTAAGGATAGCAAGTTCCCAAAAGACGCGAGTTGTGAAACCATGAGCGACTTTTTGGCTAATGAGATATCAAAAAAATATGAAAAGAGAAGCTTCAAAATTGAGATCCTGGAAGATAACGAAAACGGGGCCCTGATAGAATACGATGAATAATAAGCTTAAGAGTATTTTATTTATTAGCCCTAAGGTTAGGAATAACGAAAAGAGTCCGCCTCATTTTCCTCTCGGCATTGCCTACCTGGCTGCTTATCTTAAGTCAAAGAGAGTTAAAGTGGCCGCAGTGGATCTTAATATTGATGACAATGAGGACAAGTTGATCACAAAAGCGAAAGGTTTCGATTTTGTGGGGATCTCTGTCTTTGCCACGGCCCAAATAAACCATGGCTATTATTTAGCGCAAAAGATAAAAACAACTTTGCCTAAGATCAAAATAGTATATGGCGGATACCACACCAATGTGTTGCCTGAAGAGGCTTTTAGAGTTGGCTATGCGGATTATGTTATTAAGGGTCACGGCGAAATACCCCTTTACATGCTGTTAAAAGGAGAAAGTCTTGATACGATCCCCGGGTTAGTGTATTTCAAAGACGGAAAGTTTATCAGCAATCCCGATAATCAGCGTATTGACCTGGACTCTTTGCCGTTTCCGGCAGTACACCTGTTCAAAATAAAGAAATACCAGGATGATGTCCATGTTCTTCCTTATGCCCGCCATACCGCCATCGATGTTAAAACCTCCATGGGCTGCCCGAACTTTTGCACCTACTGCTCTGCGCCCTTGGTTTATAAAGGGAAAGTGTATTTTAAATCGCCGTCTTATGTAGCAGAGGAGCTGAAATATTATATAAAAAGATTCGGAATTAAATATTTCCATTTTGAGGACGAAAACTGGTTGGTCGACCGGGACAGAATAATACAAATCTGCAACAGAATTATTTCGGAAAGAATTGAAATTAAATATGCCTTTATGTCTTCCATCAACATCATGTATAAAAACCTTGATTTATTACCACTGTTAAAGAAATCTGGATGTGTGTGTATTGACCTTGGTTTAGAAACTGCTTCAAACGAGGTTCAAAAAAAAATCAATAAGTCGAACAACCTGGAACAACTTTTAGTCGTGGATAAAATACTTAAAAAACACGACATTTATCCCTTTATTTTAATTATGACTTTTAATATCGGCGAGACATTAAACAGCGTCGCGGAAACTACGAAATTTATGCTCAGACTGGCTCCGACAGAAATACAAACCGTTGAATATCTGAGGACAAACAGCTCTCCGTACGGATTCGGTCAATTTGCGACGCCGCATGTGGGAACCCAATTCTATAAAGAAGTATCAAGCAGTGGTCTGTTCCTTTCGGACAATAATTATGATTTGCATACCTGGACAAAACCCTCATTTATACCCTATTCGTTTTTAAATGATGTTCCTTCTGTAAGAAAAAAATGTGACAAGAATAAGTTCATAAAATATATCAACCAGTACCGTGTCGAAATACAAAGATATTTTAATAAATATGAGGATTTATTTTGGAACGTTTATTCAAGAGTAGACAGCGCAGAAACCATATTAGGGCTATATCAAAAAAATTTTAACAAGTATGACCTAAGCCAAATCTCCCTGGCGTTCGCGATGTTGGCTAAATTAAATTTAATATGCTCAAGGCATTCAAAAAACTAAAAAGTGTAACCGTAATTGCTCCGCATCCGGACGATGAAGCAATGGGGTGTTCGTCCTTTTTTGAGAAACATTTAGTGAAAAAGTTAATCGTGGTAACCGACGGCGGAATACAAACAATAAAGAAAACTATGGATGGAGAAAAATATATCACCAAGAGGAAAAAAGAAACACTCCGATTTGCCTTGACCTTCGGTGTTAAAAAAAACAAAGTATACTTTCTCAAATTTCCCGACGGTCAACTCCAGAAATTTTCGGCAAACGCAATCTTTGAGAAGATTAATGAGCTAATAAATAAAGAGGATATTCTGCTTTTACCCAGCCCCCGCGATATGCATACCGATCATAAAAAGGTTTCCCAACTTTATGACTTTTTCAATAACGAGATGCTATACTACACTGTCACCGGCAACTATGACGATAGTGTAATTATCAGATGTAAGAAAAGCAAAAGAAGTTTGATTAAAAAATTTTATCCGTCGCAATACTGGAGACTTAAAACGAGTAAATTTGAATTCAGACCATATGAGGAATACAAAGAATCTTAAACCAGCAGAGATTCCTGAAATTTTTCAACTCGAACTGACTAACGTCTGCAATTTAGACTGCACGATCTGTCCCCACTCCTTAATGAAACGGAAAAAAGGTTATCTCCGGTTTGATCTGTTAAAAAAAATCGTCAAGCGCGATGCTGTCAACACCAAAATCATCGGCTTGCATCTTTTAGGTGAAAGCCTGCTTCATCCTCAAATCAATGAAATCGTCGAATATTTGAAACAACACGGTATCAACTCTGAGTTAGCGACCAACGCCACTGTTTTGACGAAAAGTTTGTCCGAAAGACTGATAAAAAGCGGATTAAAAACAATTTGGTTTAGCTTTGACGGCAGCGCTAAAGAGGAGTACGAGTCAATCAGGCGGGGAGCGAATTTCAGCAAAGTGGTCAAGAATATCAAAACTTTTTTAGAAATAAACAAAGAATACGGCAATAACGTTCACACCATTATTCAGATGGTCGACCTGCGTAAATCAGAAGCAGAAAAAGAGCGGTTCTATAAGTTTTGGCAGAAGTCGGGAGCTTCGGAAGTTAAGGTAAAGTTTTTGGACTCGTGGGCCGGAACATTATTTAATGATTTAATCAGCTCTCCTGATGAAAAAAGAGTGCCCTGCGAGGAGCCTTGGAAAAGAGTGGCAATTCTCTATAATGGTGATGTTGTTCCTTGCTGCAGAGACTGGAACGGACAATATATTTACGGTAATTTGAATAAACAGAGTTTAGCAGAGGTCTGGAATAGCGATCGAGTAGCAAGTTTGAGAAAAGAGATGCTTACCGGTCGTTATGCGAGCGAGCCGTGCAAGTCGTGCAAAGAATGGTTTATTCCGATGAACAGAATGATTTCTCAGAAAGAAGATTAAATGGCAAAAATATATATTTTACATTTAGAACCGCTTGAAGAAAGATATACCAAACAGTGGTTAAAATGGTTCCGCGCAGAACTAAAGGCCAGAAATTTGGCCTATGAATTTGTTGAAGGTAAAACCCTGACGAACGAAGTGGAAAGCGGAGTGGTTTTGGACGCGGAGGGTACAAACTATTGGAAATTTACTCAGATGCTGGAAGTTTGTAAATTATTTAAAGAAAAAAAGATAAACAATAATGATATTTTTTTCACTATGGATCTTTGGCATCCTTCTCTTGAGGCAATACCCTATATGGCCACGCTCGAGAAAAAGAATGTCAAAATCTTTGGTTTTCTGCATGCAGGAAGTTATACAACGGAAGATTTTGCCGAACCCATGTCCGATTGGGCAAGTTTTTTTGAAAAAGGCTGGGCAAAAATTTGTGACGGTATTTTTGTCGGCTCAAAATATCATAAAGAAAAATTTATCAGAAAAAGAAAAATAGGCGGGCTTGAAAGCAAAATCTACGTTACGGGTAATCCCTTTAATACGCAAGATATCCTGAAAGCCGTTCCTGAGAAAATAAACCCCGTCGGCCGAAGAGAGAACATTGTTATTTTCTCACACCGGTGGGACTATGAAAAAAGGCCCAATGTTTTTGTGGATATGATGAACCAATTACAAAATATTAGAAAAGACTTTAAGGTATATATTACAACCAGCAGAAAGAAATTCAGATCAAATCAGAAATGGTTAATAGAAAAGCTTCACTCGGCACGTTTTGAATATCACATATTTGACGGCTTATCAAAGGAACAATATTATCAACTGCTTTCAAAATCAAAAATATTTGTTTCAACTACCATAGAAGAAAATTTTGGTTATTGCCTGCTGGAGGCCATGACTTTAGGTTGTACTCCGGTTGTCCCGAATAAGTATTCACACCCCGAAATATTGAACAATGACAGTCGGTTTTTATACAACAATAATAAAGAAGCTGTTAAAATTGTCTCTGCTTTTCTTGATAGTCCGATTTCGATTTCGAAACTTGCTTTTAAATATAATTATTCTATCGGGAAAATTATAGATATCATGATTAAAAACCGAGACTGACCACGATTGAGGAATCATTTCTTATCAGAGAAAGTTGTTTATTACCCAAAAAATTCGTGAGCAAAGAATGCTTTAAAAGAGTGTTTCATTTAATTTATGCAAGATGAGTGCTCTACCTAAAAATGAACAGAGGATTCTTTCTTAAAGCATTAAGATCGTAGTTTATGAGTTAAAAAGTTCTTTAAAATTTTTACGTTTTTTCTTTGAGACAAAATCTGAAAGATTTTGTCTTGTTTGAGCAGACAGTGGCGAAGCGAATAAGGCGAGGAGCGAGGCTGAGCGAAGTCGAAGGCGAGCGACGAGCCGGAGAGGGTCTAAAAATTGGCTGAAAAATGAGTTCGAATTTTTTCGTAAACGTTCACCAACAAAGAAATTGAAGCAGAAGTGGGGGCAGCGCTGGCTGCGCCCCCCTCCGCAGACAGCGCTGCAAAGGGATATTTTAAGTTTGGCCGGAGTTGCCGTAAAAAAAGAACAGAAGAAAAAACACAAAAATTTTAAGGGACTTTCTTATTAACTCAAATGGCCGTCTCGGTTGTACTCAGATCCTTTCGGTTCTGCCCGAGACGGCCATTAAAAAACCGGAAGGAATATCTGAGTACGCCTTCAATATATACAATTTTAAAAACAATAACAATACCGATGCCTTTCTTTATTTTTAATAAATTGTTAAAATGATAATGATAATAAAAATTAAATCAAAAAAATGAGCGAAACTTTTGAAGGTTCTCTTAGGCCATTTACCCAAGAACAAGTAACTAAAGGTGAGAAATTACCGGAAAATATTTCTTCAATAACACACTCAGTCGAGGCTGGAGAAAAGTTAAAACTAGATTTGATAATAGATCGAATCAGCAAAGTAGCCCACGCTATCAAGGGTAGAACGCAGGAGCGTTTTGCAATTTTGGGCAGTATGAGTATGTACGCTACACTAAACGAATTGCGGGCGGATGGGAACCAATTAATGATTCTTGAGCAAAGAATTGAAGGTGGAAAGAACGATTATGATGTTGGAGTGAGTCCAGAGTCTTTGATTCAAGTCATGGGTAGTTTCGAATGGAATGGCGAAGCAAAACACCTGCAAAGAGGGCATGTTGGAGGGGGAAGAGAAATGGTAGATATAATGGCACGCCGAGAATTAACCCTTTTTCCATGGAGAGAAACCGAGATTGATGGAAATAGGTTTTTTGTTCAATCAGCAGAAGAAATGATTTTTGAAAAAATGGGGGCGTTAATAAATCCAGGAGCCGATGAGCAGGGCGAATCTAGAATAAGGGAGGTAAAATGGGGTGTTGATATAAAATTGCTAAAAGCGTACTTGACAATAAAAAACGGGTGGGATGACAAACAAGTTGAATCTTATCTTTCGCAAAGATGGGGCGACTATGTAGAAGATACACGGTATCAAGGAATGGGTGAATTAGTAGATCTTGTAAAAAGCGGTACACCAGTGACAGAAGTTATAAAAACTGCTCTGGAAAAAAGACTTGGAAAAACAGATATAAGTGATCTGAGCCAAGAACTAACAAATATTTTCGGAGAACAAGGAAAGCAACAGATTGACAGTTTGTTAATATCCCCAACACCCGAACAATTTGAGGCGAATTTAAGAGCTTTAATGGACTTGAGGCCTGGTAAAAAACTCAGCTATGAAGAAGCTTCGGCACAAGCCGAACAAGAGTTCGATAAACTTGTCAGGAAAGAATAAAAACCAGATTGATAACAATTGAGTTCCATTCTTTTCGCCTTGCGAAAAGAAAAAATCGCGCGCGCAAAAAATAGTTGCCATGATTTGTCAATCATAGCAAAAACTGTCGGCTTACGTGTTACTCTTTCCCCGGGATACTTCTCCCATAGTATGTAAACGCTAATCAATATTTGTTAAGCTACCAAAAAGGTGGGATAGGGTTTCGTCGGTTTCCGATCCCCGCCATTTGGCGGGGAATCCGGTGAGTTCGAGACTCCCACCCACCTTTTGGATATACCAGAGAAGATGCGGTTGACCAATAGAGTGGTGCGATCCCTATGTAATCGGGAATACGCCAAAGCACGTAAGCCTTCAACCGTTTCTTCACCTTGAGTATACCATGAAGCCCCGCTGAGCGGGGCGGATGGGAGGTGAAACATGAACATAAACAATGAACCAATTGACCAAAATAGCGCAGTCTACATCGGTATTGACGTCCATCGCTATCAACACACCGCTGTGGCTGCCAACCGGTTTGAAGAAGCAATGGGAGAGTTGACATTTCCCAATACCCCGGGAGGTATCAAAGAATTTTTACACTGGACAGATGTGCTTGCTGATAATAGCAGAACCCGCATCATCGGGATTGAGGGGGCAAATGGAAATGGCAAGTTACTGCGTAATGCCGTAACTCCAGTATTTCCTGCTGTCTACGAAATCAACCCGATCTATACAAAGCAAAGACGGGATCACGGCACCCGTGGAGATAAATCAGATCCGGTGGATGCCAGGCTGATGATTGAAGTTTTAACCCGGAAACTTGATGAGTTGCCAAGAGTAACCAGTCAAGATACTTCAGATTCCATGCAGGCGCTGTCCGAACTGGTTGCATTTCATGATGATCTGACCCGATCGCAAACTAGACTGAAAAATCAGCTGCACCGGCTGTTTTACGATATTGACGCAACTAGCGAAACCAGTCGATCACGGACATTCAGCAACAAACAGCTCAAGTACTGGCTGACAAAAACAGCAAAGACGGATTTATCAATCAACTGTACTATGCAGCGGTTCATCATACGAAACAAAATCCATCAGCTGCTTGACTTGAAGAAAACACGTGATATAGCAGATGATCAAATCACACAGTTGGTAGCGCAATTTAATGGCAATCTTCTTTCCCTACCGGGAGCAGGCATCATTACGACGGCTAAGATCATTTCTGCAGTGAAAGGTATCGGGAGATTTGGAAACATCCGTCAGTTTGTCAAATATGCCGGTATTGCTCCTGTTGAACACCAGTCGGGTAAAACCAGGAAACACAAACAGGCCAAGGGCGGTAACAGACAGCTAAACACCGCTATCTATACCATAGCCTTAACCCAGCTGCGTTGCAACCCGAAAGCCAAAGAATACTTTGAGAAAAAGATTGCCGAGGGAAAAACAAAGAAACACGCACTACGGTGTCTGATGAAACGCGTTGCCTGCATAGTGTACGGAATGATGAAAGGAGGCGAGGTGTACAGGGGATGATTCACTGTCTGACTCTCTAGTCCCATAGAAAACTGGGACTTGACATAGAGTGTCTCGAACCTTGTCCTCGAAAATAAAAAAGCGCGCGGCAACGCGCAAAATCAATGGGCGGTGCTGAGCCCTAACCCACGAAGTTTGACTGTGGTGCCCCCGGGGGGAGTCGAACCCTCAATCTTCAGGTCCGGAACCTGACGCTTTATCCATTAAACTACAGGGGCAAAAGAGCGGAGAGTACAGGAGTCGAACCTGTTAGCCCTTACGGGCATTAGTTTTCGAAACTAACGCATTACCGTCCTGCCCACTCTCCTTTTTGTGTGCCAGAGGCGATTCGAACGCCTGGCCTCGGCCTCCGCAGGGCCGCGCTCTAATCCAACTGAGCTACAGGCACATCTCTGTAATTCTTTTTTCTAAAGCAAAAGCTTTTTCGAGGATTGTATTTCTCAAATTTTCGTCATTATATACTACAAAACAGATTCCCACAAAATTTTCTCTAAATTTCTTGGTTTTACTTCTCTCCTTTATATATATTTTCCCAAATTGAGACAGAGGAACCTTCAGCAGGGATGACCAAAAAATTTTACATTCCTCAATGTTGTGATAATGGTGTAAATGTAACCTAATTCTAATCCTTCTCTCATCAATTTTATAATTTTTCCTTAATAAAGTTATATAAAGTAATGCCAATTTTGGATCAGTGTTAGCAAATTGCATGGAACCTCTTGTTTTGGATCCCTCAGCCCAATATATTGCTGACAATACTGCGCTTAAAAGATTTTTATCAGACAAATCATATGAATCTATCTCTTGAATAGCTTCCGCTTTAATCCTTGCCATTCTGTTTTGTCTTTCCTGTTTTAAGGCCAAGGTAGCTAGTGGTCTTATTCGCCGCAAATTATCCAATCTTTCTTTATCAGTAATTTGTTTTGATCTTTTTAAATCAGAAACCCACTGGTGAAGACTACTTCTAGGAACACCAATGGAAAGAGATATTTTTGTAATACTTAGTCCTTTTTGCCTAAGCAGTCGGGCTCTTTCTTTAATTTCCTCATTCCATTTCTTCATTTGAATTATTGTCTAATATATACCATAACTATAACTTAAATGTCCAGCTAAATCAAGAATCACAGTTTGGAATAACAACAAAATAAAAAGAAGATACTATTTTTCTGAACTAACAGGATTCTCCTTCTCGCTCTCGAGGGGAACCTTTTTCTGTACCCAATCGGCAGCTTTGTCTAAAAAACCTGGTTTAACTTCCTCCTCCAACAAATATTTCAACAGAATTTCTTTGATCATTCTTTCCTCTCCCTTACCAATTAAAATCGTCAGTCGGCCAACCAGTCCTCCGCCTTGAAGTTCAAGATTAACTACTCGCTGCCCATATTTCTCCGAGAACCAAAATTGACTTATTGTTTCAAAGGGATATGTCTGACCTCCGTAAATTATTCCTCTATTGGAGATTTTGTACTCCATTTCCTCCGGCTCTACCGTTGAAAGAACATAATAAACAAAAGTTAAAGAAATGATTGTCGCGATTAAAAACCATTCTTTAACAAAAAATAAAATCAAGCCGATTAAAATAACAATGGCAATGATTGTTGTCCAAAATTCTTTGTCCCTTCGTTTAAAGGATCTCGCCGGCGCTCTCCAAGAGTACAAAATCTTTAATTCTTTTGAAGGGATAACTTCTAGCGGAGAATCTTTTGGAGAAGTTTCTTCTGGCATAAGTTAAGAATAATGAAACAGGATGAAAAAATCAACTGTTTTGCTTTATCGCTTGGCCATATTTAAATTGATTACCAAGCTAGAAAACAATCTTGGCTAATTTCAAAATCCCTTGATTCCAAGGAACACGGTGTGAAATTCCAGAAGAGCTTTTAAAACGATCTATATTGTCGAGATACCATTTATAATTTCGAACAAGAGCGTCTTTGTTGGAATATTTAGGCCGGTATCCAAGAATCTTTTCTGCTTTTTCGATGGAAACAAATGAATCTTTGCCGGCGGTTTCATAAACCCATTTATAAAGCGGCGAAAGATGAAGAAATTCAAGAAAACGGAGGACCCAGATTACCGGCCAGGCAGGGAAACCAATAACTTTTTTACCAAATCCGGCATAATCCAAAACAGCCTGATAATCTTCTTTCATTGTAGTAAATTTTTTAGCACCAACATTGAAAGTATCATTGACTAATTTTTGATCACTAACAAGACAAGTCCAGATAAAATCAGTTAAATCTTCAACGTCTAGAAGCTGGTATTTGTTGTTTCCAGATCCGATCATGGGAAAGTTTTTTCCATCCTTTGCCCAATCATAAAAAAGAGCAAAAACGCCAAGCCTTTCTGGTCCGACAAAAGACTTCGGCCTAATGATGGAAACCGTTAATCCTTTATTCCGAAATTCTTGGCAAACTTCTTCGGCCATTATTTTCGCTTGACCATAAGGGCCGACGCCATCAAGCTTGTCGGTTTCAAATATAGGATGGTGTTCTGGTATGCCGTAGACTGCGGTTGACGAGATGTGAATGAATCTATCAACTCCTGCTTTTTCAGCTGCCTGAAGAAGATTACGTGTTCCCTCAATGTCGGTTGTAAAAATATCTTCCTTGGAATAAAGTGGCAAGGCAGCGGCAGTATGGATTACGGAGTTAACTCCAGACATGGCTTCAGCAACTCTTTTTTTATTACGAATATCCCCCTTAATGAATATTATTTTTTCTCTCTCGGGATAATCAAAATCAACCAAATCAATTACGGTTATGTTTTTTATCCCATGGTCCAATAATTTTCTGACCATGTTAATACCCAAGAAACCAGACCCGCCGGTGATCAAAACCCGCATTTGTTTTTTGTTTATTGATACCATTTTGCCATTTTTTTATAAAAAGAAACCGGCTACTCTTTCCCCTCAAAATTGAAGCTCTTGGCCGAGGATGTGTCTTGTTCGGTGTTCATAATTATTTTTACTTTATAACGCTGTAGTTTTTTTAGTAATCATCGAGTCCTTAATTTGCTCTGGAGATTTTTTAATATCCTTTAGATAAAAATCAACTGACACCAGCTTCCGGTAATCAAAAATCTTTTCTGTGAATTCAATTCCATTTAGGTGGTCATATTCGTGTTGGATCACGCGGGCCAAAATTCCGTCGCAAGTTAATCTAAATTTCTTCCCTTCCTGATCAAACGCCTCAATGGTTATTTCTTTCGGCCTTTTTACCGGCCCAAAAAGTTGCCCATTTAACACGCTTCCACAGCCCTCGTAAATAATACTTTCCTCTTTTGAGGAATTAAGGATAATTGGGTTAATATAAACTCTCAAAATATCAACCTGGTCAGCCATCCGAAATTTGGTTTCCCTTGGTTCGGTGACAAATATTTTCCAATTCTCTCCAATTTGCGGAGCGGCCATACCAATTAATTCGTTGGCCCTCATTGTGTCGATCAGATCTTGTATCACCTGCTTTACTGACGAATCTGTAAACTTTTCGACAGTTTTATTCGGAGCCTTAAGCCTAAGGTCGCCGATTTGTAGAGTGTCTCTTGTTGCCATAAGTGATTATTCAATCAATTTCTTAAAAAATATGCCTTTTTAAAAACGCTCTGCCCGAGCCAGATTTAAGATATTTTTCAAAATTAAAGGCGATATACTTGTCAGAAAAAGCAAAATAATTTACTAATTTTATTGGTCTCAAGTCTTTCGTAGCAGGAACATTCCCTTTTTGATGACGATCAATCCTGTCTCTCAAATTGTCAGTGCAACCAATATAGTTTCTATCGTCCGAACATTTCAAAAAGTAAACATAGTACACATCTTAATCAAACATCATTATAGACAACTTAGCAAATACTTCATCAAGCTAAAGGCGGACATTGTCTCGCCGTAGCCGAGCCGAAGCCCTCCTTCGTTCGGCAACGCCGAACTTCGGCGAGGCGAAGGCGGAGAGGGCGAGATTCGAACTCGCGGCCACCTTGCGATGACGCTTGTTTTCAAGACAAGTGCACTAGACCACTATGCGACCTCTCCCAAAAAATAACCTTCAATCCTCCTTCGCGAACTTCTTAGGCGGACATTGTCCGCCGAAGTCCGCTACGGCGGACGAAGGCGGTGTGTATTTGAAAATATCCGAACAGATTTCATTAACGGGCTCGGCGGGCGGAATTCCCCCCGAACTCCCCTTCCGCCCGCCTCGCCTTGCCTGCCCGACCGAAACTGAAAAGTGAAGGCGGGAAGCGGAAGCGAAAAGGACGATTTCGGGTCTTTTGCGGGCGGTAGCCCGCAAGGAAAATCATAACTGATTTTCCTCCTTGGCGGCAAATTCTTTCTGGAAAAACCCTAAAAGGATTCTTTCTATATCAGATAAAGTTTTGTACTTTTCAACCCACACTTTCTTATTCCCGCCTATCATTCCCGATAATCTTTTACCATCTTGTTCACGAAAAAGACAGAGAACAGGTTTCTTTCCTTCGGCTTTTCCAATCTCGTAGCCAACGCCCAAACTCGGCGTTGTAACCTCGGCGACTACAACATCAGATTCATTGAGCCAAGCCATGTCTCGTGTGTAGATAAAGTCGTCGGTGGGTCCATCTTCACCTCGAGCCGAAAAGGAGTTATCCCCCACATGTTCAGTCAAAACCTTTCCGTATTTTTCAAGTAATTTAATAATTCCCAAATAAAGCTCTTGGTCGTCGCGTCCACCTCGTATTGATCCTGCAAAATAAATTTTCATAAATTGAAATAGAGCTGTTTATTTTTGAAAGGAATCAGAGCAAGAACGACTGCCTCGGTATAATACTTTGCCCTGTCCACGACATTATCGGTTAAAATTCCAACTGCGCCATTTTCTTGCTTCGAGTTCGTTCTGCCAAAAACTATATCATCTGCATCACCCAGTTCTTTTCCTTGCTTAATAAGTTCTGCAACTCGTGGGGGTAAGAAAAACGTTCCGGTTCTTCCTTTGCCAAACCTGTTTTCTTTTGTTTTTACAACCACCCAAGCAAACGCTTCCATTTCAGAATTTTTTTCTTCAATACCCCCTTCAATACCAACAAAAAAATCGGCGTTCAGGTTGTTTTTATAAGCATTATTTGCCCTATTCCAAGCACCTTGAAACGCTTCCAAATCATTTTTGGGCTGGTCGCTCACTCCAGAAAGAACAGAAATACTCTCGATTTCGAATTGCTCGCTGGGAAACATTTTCTGAAAACCGTTCAGTGTGGCATTTATCTTTACCGGATTTTTTGAGGCGATGATTATTTTTTTCATGGTTCTTTATTTTACCAAGTCATCTAATGAGACGCCAAGTCCTTCGGCAACTTTTGTAATCGTTTGCAAAGAAGGATTTTGAATAACATCAGACTCAATTTTTGCAATCGTAGTATAAGGAATGTTTGCTTTTTTAGCTAAAGCGTCCTGCGTTAAATCTCTCTTCTTGCGCCATGCTTTGATTTTATCCCCAATTGTTTTACTTTTCTTGTCTTCCATAGTATGTTAGTATTATATTGATGGCTTTTATCAACTTACATAAATATACTAACATGATTGCTAACTTTTTACAATTCCGATTAAAGAAAAGCCCGCTTCTGGCGTTCCGCTTCGCGGAACAAAGATAAAAAATTCCAATTTGCGCTTAAAATCGGCTGGCGAGCCCGCGTAACGGGCGAGCCAGAAAACTCTTTTACCACTTGGCGGAGGAGGCGGGATTCGAACCCGCGAGAGCCTTTCAGCTCAAAAG
>Ga0210021_1001551_pt1 | contig 21848 bp, 22 predicted proteins | sample CryGeymeta201517_FD_183981 | JGI IMG/M metagenome (GOLD analysis project Ga0210021, IMG submission 183981) | Groundwater microbial communities from Crystal Geyser aquifers in Utah, USA - Crystal Geyser metaG 2015-17 (SPAdes) (version 2) | ecosystem: Environmental > Aquatic > Deep subsurface >... | reverse complement strand
GGCGCTGGTGGCCTGGCTCACTGTCTCCGCCGTCGAACGTTTGCAGACACCGCAACCGGTGCTGGGCGAAGCGGTGTCGATCACCGCCGCGATTGGTCTGGCCATCAACCTGCTGGTGGCGTGGCTGCTGTCGCGCGGCGAACAGAATCTCAACACCCGCGCTGCCATGCTGCATGTGATGGGCGATTTGCTCGGCTCGGTCGCCGCACTCCTGGCCGGTCTGGTGATCTACTTTACCGGCTGGACGCCCATCGACCCGCTGCTGTCGCTGGCCATCGGCGCGCTGATATTGTTCTCCAGTCTGCGTCTGTTGCGCGAAGCGTTGCACGGGCTGATGGAGGGCGCGCCGTTCGACATCGCGCCGGAAGAAGTGGGCCGTGCGCTGGCTGCCGTGCCCGGCGTGGCCTCGGTACACGACCTGCACATCTGGCAGGTGAAGGCGGGCGAGACGCTGCTCACCGCCCATCTGGTGGTGCAGGAGATCAAGCAATGGGAGCGCGTGCTGGAAGCCAGCCACGAATTACTGGAAGCGCGTTTCGACATCCATCACGCCACCCTGCAACCGGAGCCGCTGGCGCGCACCGTGCGCTGGCGCGAGCCGCCGGGGCATGATCACGATCACGACGAACATGACCATGGAGATCACGCGCACAACTGAAAAGGAGTCACCATGAAGAAGTTGTTTATGCTGTTGTTTTCTTTACTTGCTCTCGCCCCGGTCATCGCGGCCGCCGCCGATGCGCCCGACTGGTACTACCCGCAATGGCTGGCCGATGCGCCGCATGCGGCGGTGTTCAAAGTACGCGACACGGTCAACAAATACGGCCGCTACGCCGGCGAACCCAAGATCATCACCCTCAAGGATCTGATCAAGTTCCACGGCCACTTCTGCGGCGGACTGGTGGAAGGCGCGACGGTGTTGAGCGTGGCGTTCGATCATCTGTTCCCCGGCGGCATCATCGACCGCACCGACCTGATGATCGCCTCCAACAACTCCGCCTGCGGCGGCGACGTGGCGGCTTATCTGACAGGCACACGCACGCGATTCGGCACGCATCTCATCGACCCCAAACTCAAGGAAAGCGATTTCGTGGTCAAGCGCCTCTCCACCGGCAAGACCGTGCGCGCGGTGATCAACGCCGCCACCTATCCGCACGACGTGCGCACGCAGATGAAGAAGATCGAATCGGGCAAGTTTGAACCCGCCGACATCAATCTGTTCCAGGACCTGCAATGGGCTTACGCGAAGAAGCTGGTGAGCCGGCCCGCCACCGAATCGGTGGATGTCACCGACAACCCCGACTACACCTGGCCGGAGCCGCCCTGCAAAGACATGGGCAAGCGCCGCGACAACGATTATAAAAACGTGCCGGAAGTGCAATGACAGAAGATGAACATGAATAATAGACAACCGCGTGAATTCTGGCCGCCGCTGGCCGCTGGAGTCGGTCTGGGACTGGCGCTGTTGCTGATGTTTCTCGGCACCGGTCACGGCCTCGGGGCAAACGGATTTTTTACCCGTCTCGATGCGTCGCTGTCTGATCTGATCGCCCCGGCGTGGGCGGCGACGAACGGCTATTTCATCGCCTATCTGGGCAAGGGTAGTGCGCTGGATACGTGGATCAGTTGGGAAATCGCGGGGGTCGCCCTCGGCGCACTGGTCGCCAGTCTCACCACCCGGCGCTTCCGCTTCCGCATCGAGCGCGGGCCGAACCTCGGCGTGAACGCACGCCTCGGGCTGGCGCTGCTGGGCGGCGTGCTGACCGGTTTCGGCGCACCCTTGGCACGCGGCTGCACCAGCGGCCTCGGTCTTTCCGGCGGCGCTGTTCTCGCGGTCGCCGCTTTCGTCTTTCTGGGCGCATTCTTTATCGCGGGTTTGCTGGTGTCCCTGTACACACGGAGGTTATGGCAATGATTTTTCCCCTCGGAAATGGCGGCAGTCTGATCGTGCTCATCGCCGGATTTTTATTTGGCTATTTTCTCGAAGTCTCCGGTCTGGGCAGTCCGCGCAAGCTCAACGCCCAGTTCACCCTGCGCGACTGGAGCGTATTCAAGGTCATGTTCGTCGCCATCGTGGTGGCAGCGTTCGGCTTGTGGCTGTTCGAGGCGGCGGGCTGGTTGCGCTTCGACGCGTTGAAAGTGCAAACCACGTTCTTCTGGGCCATGGCGGTTGGCGGCGCGTTGCTCGGCGCGGGGCTGGCGATTGGCGGTTACTGTCCCGGCACTTCGGTGGTCGGCTTGTTCAGCGGGCGCCTCGATGCCTTGCTCTTCTTGCTCGGCATGCTGATCGGCACCCTGTTGTTCGCCGCCAACTTCGATTTGTTGCAGGGTTTTTATCAGGCGGGGCAGGGCCCGAAAGGACAGACCCTGGTGGCGCTGACCGGTTGGCCGACCTGGCTGATCCTGCTATTGCTGGCAGGTCTTGCGGCGGCAGGATTCCGTTTGGGCGCATGGCTTGAAACCAGGCGCGGCGGTGTCATCAGCGCAAGCGAGTTGGCGGAGTGAACGTGAATCAAAACGCGTACACGGTTGAACCGGCCTTCGTGCTGCTGTTTTCCATTCGGCTGAAAGGCGCGTTCAAGGGTTTTGACACATCAGTCGGTCGAGGAACTCATTGCGCTCAAGCAGGAAGTGATCGACGGCCTGGAGGAATACTATGGCGCGATCACCAACGCCACCCGCTTCCGCGATGCGGTGACCGCCGACGGCGAAACGCTGCTCGGCGTCGGGGACATCTATGATGCCGTGGTGGTGACCGGTCTGGGATTGGCGCTGCTATTGAAAGGAAAAGTCGAATGAGCATGAATATGAACCAACGCAGGCAATCGGAATGGGTTGTCCTGATAATCGTCGCCATTAGGAAAACAAAATGAAACTCCCCTTTACCCTGCCAAGGCAGGTCTGGTTTGTTGTAATAGGCATCGCGCTGCTGCTGGCTTTCGGCTGGCTGGCGATGACGAGCGGGCCATTCGCACCGGTCAAGGTGACCGTGACCCGGGTTGCCCAAGGCGAGGTGGCACCCGCCCTGTTCGGCATCGGCACGGTCGAGGCGCGGCGCGCTTATCTGATCGGGCCGACTGCCGCCGGGCGCGTAAGCCGTGTGCTGGTGGATGTGGGTGACAGCGTGAAGGCGGGTCAATTGCTGGCGGAAATGGACCCGGTGGATCTCGACAAACGGGTGGCTTCCGCTGCGGCGGCCACCGCACGCGGCCAGAGTGCAGTGATGACAGCGCAGGCGCAGGTGAACGATGCCAGGAGCCGCCAGGCACTGGCCGCCAGCGAAGCGCAGCGCTACATTGATCTGGGCAAAAAGAATTTCGTCAGCCAGAGCGTGGTGGACGCCAAGTTGCAACAACAGCAGTCGGCAGATGCCCAATTGGCTGCCGCCGGATCTGCGCTGGCCAGCGCCCGGCAGGACTTGGCCCGGCTGGAAGCCGATCGGGCCGGTGCACAACAGCAGCGCGGGAATATTCGTTTGCGGGCGCCGGTCGATGGCGTGGTGACGGCGCGCGATGCGGAGCCCGGCTCCACAGTGGTTGCCGGGCAAGCGGTGCTGAAGTTGCAGGAACCGGGCAGCCTGTGGGTCACGGTGCGTCTGGATCAGGGCCGTTCTGCGGGATTGCGCGCGGGTCTGCCGGCGGAAATCACGCTGCGTTCCAATCCGGGCAAGGTGCTGACCGGCAAGGTCGCGCGCGTCGAGCCGATCAGCGACAGCGTGACCGAGGAACGCATCGCCCAAGTGGCGTTCGACAGCCTGCCGCAAGGGGTGACCAACAATGAAATGGCGGAAGTGAACTTGCGCCTGCCCGTTGTGGCCGATGCCTTGATTCTGCCCAATGCCGCATTACGCCATCGTGGTGCCGAGGTTGGCGCGTGGTTGCGCGCCGACGGCAAGCTGCGCTTCGTCCCGGTGAAAACCGGCGCAACCGGTCTCGACGGCAAGGTGCAGATCACCGCAGGACTGAAGGCGGGCGACGAAGTGGTGGTCTATAGCGAGCGCGAGCTCAAGGACGACAGCCGCATCAAGGTGGTGGATACGCTCGGAACGGCAAAATGATCAGCCTCGCCGGCCGCGACATCCTGCATTCCTGGGGCAAGTTCGTCCTCACCGGGCTCGGCCTCGGGCTCTTGATCGGCGTCACCTTCACCATGGCCGGGGTGTATCGCGGCATGGTGGATGACGCCAGGGTGCTGCTTAACAACAGCGGCGCCGACCTGTGGGTGGTGCAGAAGGACACCCTCGGCCCCTATGCCGAGTCGTCGAGCATTCCCGACGACGTTTATCGCGGCATCCTCGGTATGCCCGGCGTGGCGCAGGCGGCCAATGTCACCTATCTCACCATGCAGGTGCGCAAAGAGGGTACCGATGTGCGCGCCATGGTGGTGGGCTTCGCGCCGGGCCAGCCGGGTGAGCCCAATTATCTGGTGGCGGGGCGGCGCATCACCCGCAGCCATTACGAGGCGGTGGCCGATGTGATGAGCCGTTTCAATGTCGGTGACCGCATCCGCATCCGCCGCCATGAATACACGGTGGTCGGCCTGACCCGGCGCATGGTGTCCTCCGGCGGTGACCCGATGGTATTCATTCCGCTCAAGGACGCGCAGGAAGCGCAGTTCCTCAAGGACAACGATGCCATCGTCAACAGCCGTGCCCGCACCGCCGCCAACCCCGCGCTCAACCGCCCCGGCGTGCCGGGTTTGCTGGAGGCTATCGAGGCTTCGCAGACCAGCAACCATAACGTCAACGCCGTGCTGGTGCGGGTGGCCGAGGGACGTTCCGCCGAGGCGGTGGCGCAGGGAATCCGCCGCTGGAAGCATTTGCAGGCGTATACGCGGGCGCAGATGGAAGACATCCTGATCGCCAAGCTGATCGCCACCGCCTCCAAGCAAATCGGCATGTTTTTGGTGATTCTGATGATCGTCAGCGCGGCCATCGTCGCCTTCATCATCTACACCATGACCCTGGGCAAGATTCGCGAGATCGCCGTGCTGAAACTGATTGGCACCCATAACATCACCATCTCCAGCATGATCCTGCAACAGGCGCTGGGACTGGGGCTGATCGGCTTTGTCGTGGGCAAGATCGCCGCCACGATCTGGGGACCGCTGTTCCCGAAATACGTGCTGCTGCTGCCCGAGGATGCGGCACGCGGCTTCGTGGTCGTGATGGTTGTTTGCATGCTGGCCAGCACCCTGGCGATACGCGCGGCGATCAAGGTTGATCCGGCGACGGCAATTGGGGGCTGACATGGAAAAGGGTGTGGGTATCCAAATTGAAGGGCTGAGCAAGCGTTACGGCGCGGGCGATACTGCCGTCGATGCGCTCAAGGAAGTGAACATGAGCGTCGCCCCCGGCGAGGTGGTCGGCCTCATCGGCCCGAGCGGTTCCGGCAAGACCACCCTGCTCAAATGCCTGGGCGCGGTGATCGAACCGACGCAGGGCCGCATGACGCTGGGCGGCGAGGTGATTTACGACAACGGCTGGAAGATTAAAGATTTGCGCGTGCTGCGCCGCGATCGCATCGGCTTCATCTTCCAGGCGCCTTACCTGATCCCATTTCTCGACGTGACCGACAATGTGGCGCTGTTGCCCATGCTGGCGGGGCGACCCAATGGGGAATCCCGCGCCCGCGCACTGGAATTGTTGCAGGCGCTCGACGTGGCGCACCGGGCGAAGGGTGAAACTTCCGAACTTTCCGGCGGCGAACAGCAACGTGTGTCCATCGCCCGCGCGCTGGCCAACCGCCCGCCCGTGATCCTGGCCGACGAACCCACCGCGCCGCTGGACAGCGAAAGGGCGCTGGCCGTGATGCGTATCCTCAACCAGATGGCCACGCAGTACCAGACCGCCATCATCGTCGTCACCCATGACGAGAAGATCATCCCCACCTTCAAGCGCATCTACCACATCCGCGACGGGCGGACGGTCGAGGAGGCGGGGGAAGGACGGTCGCTGGAATGACCGGGGAAGTTCAGCCGGGTGCATCATATTTGTAAACGGGAGTGAAACCATGGAATACAAGGACTACTACCAGATCATGGGGGTCAAGCGCGACGCGCCCCAGGACGAGATCAAGCGCGCCTACCGCGTGCTGGCGCGCAAATACCACCCCGATGTGAGCAAGGAGGCGGATGCCGAGACGCGCTTCAAGGAACTGGGCGAAGCCTACGAGGTGTTGAAGGATCCGGAAAAGCGGGCGGCCTATGATCGATTGGGCGCGAACTGGAAGGCGGGCGAGAACTTTCAGCCGCCGCCGGACTGGAATGCGGGCTTCGAATTTTCCGGCGGCGGTTTCACCGGCGGCGATGCCGCGGATTACAGCGATTTTTTCGAGTCGCTGTACGGTCGCGGTTTCCGGCCGAGGGGCGCGGGCCGCGCCACGTTTCACGCGCGCGGCGAAGATCGTCACGCCAAAGTGCAGATCGATGTGGAAGACGCCTATGCCGGCGCCAGCCGCAGTATCGTGCTGCAGGTACCGCAGCTTGATGCGCAAGGGCATGTCACGCTGCGCGAGCACAAACTGAACGTGGCGATACCGCGCGGCATTCGCGCCGGACAGCAAATCCGCCTGAGCGGCCAGGGTGCGCCCGGCAGCGGACAGGGCAAGCCGGGCGACTTGTATCTGGAAGTCGAATTTCGCCCGCACCCGCGCTACCGCGTCGAAGCGCGCGATGTGTATCTCGATCTGCCGCTCGCCCCGTGGGAGGCCGCGCTGGGGGCGATGGTGCAGACGCCCAGCCCGGGCGGGGCAGTCGAACTCAAGATTCCCGCAGGCTCTGCCGCCGGGCGCAAGTTGCGCCTGAAAGGACGCGGCATACCGGGCAATCCGCCGGGCGATCTTTATGTCGTGCTGCAAATCGTCCTGCCGCCGGCCGATGGCGAGGCGGCGCAGGCGTTTTATCGCGGCATGGCGGAACAGTTCGCCACTTTCGATCCGCGCGCCAAACTGGGAGTGTGACCATGACGAACGAAAAAATGTTGCCGCAAACCACAACCATCGTGCTGGACGAGCAGGTCGAGTTGAGCCTGGCGGAATTCTGCCGCGCGTGCGCGGTGCATGCCGAACTGGTCATTGATCTGGTCGATGAAGGCATTCTCGATCCGGCCGGGCCAACGCCGCAGTGTTGGCGCTTCAGCGGCAGCCAGTTGCGCCGCGCCAGAATCGCCCTGCGTTTGCAGCACGACCTCGGAGTCAATCTGGCGGGGGCGGCGCTGGCTGTCATTTTGCTGGAAGAGAACGAAGCATTGCAGGCGCAACTCGACGTGCTGCGCGGCCGGGTCGAATGAACGCTGCTGCGGAAAGCGGCCCGAATAAGAAACGTTGAGATTCGTTAGATTGATGCGGCAAGCAGGCCGATCATCTGACGCTATTCCATTGCTTGCCTGCTATAAGGAGAACGAAATGCCCGATCCGAAATTCAGCAAACCGTGGCACGGCGTGCCCAAGGACCAGATCAACTGGCATCCCACGGTGCTGGAGGAAGCCTGTATCGGTTGCGGTACCTGCGTCACCGGCTGCAGCCGCCTGGTTTATCGTTTCGATTTCGAGCGCAAGAAACCGGTGGTGGTCGATCCGATGAATTGCATGGTCGGCTGCACGACCTGCGCCAACACCTGCCCGGCGCACGCCATCCGCTTCCCGCCGATGTCCGAAATCTTCGCGCTGGAAAACAGCGCGGCTGTGCACCACGCCATCGAGGACGATCTGATCGCGCGGCGCGATGTGCTGGCCTTGCAGACATCCATACCGCACCCGGACCGGCTGGTGCAGATGCAGGTTGCCGGGATTCAGCGACCCAATCCGGACACGCTGCTGGTGCATCTGGAGCCGGCAGTGGCGGGCGAATGTTTCTGCCAGTTTGCGCCCGGCCAGTATGTCGAAGTCATGATCCCGCAGTCCGGCTTCATGACGCGCTCGTATTCCATCAGCAATGCGCCGCGCGCCGACGGCAGCATCGACTTGCAGGTGCGCCGCGTCAAGGATGGCCGCTTGTCCGATTGGGCCTTCAATCGGATGCAGGTCGGTGACAGCGTGACCGTGCGCGGGCCGCTCGGCAGTTTCACCATGCGTTCCGCCGTGGATCGCCCGCTGCTGTTCGTGGCCGGCGGCACCGGACTCGCCCCCGTCCACGCCCTGTTGATGCAACAGCTCGCCCTCACGCCGCAGCGGGACATGGTGCTGGTCTGGGGGGTCGGTGATGCGCGCGACTTTTACCGGCTCGATCTGCTGGAACAATACCTGCAGCAGGATAAAAACCTGAGCGTGGTGCTGGTGGCCGAGCGCGGTCTGGATGCGCAATCCATTCCCGCCGGGATGCGCACCGTCAGCGGCAATGTGGTGGATGCGCTGCGCACTGTCACGGCACAACTGGCCGGACGCGATGCCTACCTGGCCGGGCCGCCCGGCATGCTGGCGGCGGCAGTGGCCGAATTGCGCGCCAACGGACTGGCCCGCGAGCAGATATTGACTGATGCATTCGGGTTGGAATGATTCGTCCGTCATTTTGACAACGAGGTAAACAGGATGAAAAAGTACGCTGTACTGATTGCGTTTGGGCTGTTTTCGTTTGCCCTGCCGGCGCTGGCCGCCAATGGCAACGTATCTGCCGGCACCACCGCCGACCACAGCAAGTTCAAGGCGCTGCAGGGGCCTTTCAAGACGGGCGAGGAGGTGACGCAAGCCTGCCTGAAATGTCACACCGAGGCCGCCGGGCAGGTGATGCAGACCCGCCACTGGACCTGGGATTACACCAATCCCGGCACCGGCCAGCGTCTGGGCAAGAAGACTATGTTGAACAGCTTCTGCATCGCCGACCGCAGCAACGAAGCCTTCTGCAACGCATGCCATGTGGGCTACGGCTGGAAGGATGACAAGTTCGATTTCAGCTCGGAGAAAAATGTCGATTGCCTGTCCTGCCACAATCAGGGCAATTACAAAAAAATCCCCGGTCTGGCCGGTCATCCCGCTTATCGGCGCATGGAATCACCGCCCGGTTCCGGCAAGTTCATCGAGGCGGTGAATCTGCCCCGGGTTGCGCAGCATATCGGCAAGACCAGCCGCGACACCTGCGGCGCCTGCCACTTTTACGGCGGCGGCGGCGACGGCGTGAAGCATGGCGACCTCGATTCCTCGCTGAATAAACCGACGCGGGAACTGGACGTGCACATGGGCACGGATGGCGGCAACTTCACCTGTGCCACCTGCCATCTGACGGAAGGCCACAAAATTGCCGGTAGCCGCGTTGCGCCGACTGCTGCCGATCCGCACGCCGCAATGCGGCGCGGCGAGAAAAGCGGGCGCAACCCCGCCACCTGCCAAGCCTGCCACGGCGATCAGCCGCACAAGCCGGGTGTGGGCGGCAGTTTGCTGGGCATGTTGACGCGGGGCGACCGGCTCAACGCCCACACCCATAAACTGGCTTGCCAGACCTGCCACATTCCCGCCTTTGCCCGTGGCGGCGTGCCGACCAAGATGCGCTGGGACTGGTCCACCGCAGGCACGCTGGATGCCAACGGCAAGCCGTTCCAGAAAAAGGACGAACACGGCCACGTCATCTTCGACAGCAAGAAGGGTGATTTCGGTTTGGGTGAGAACGTGCAGCCGGATTACGTCTGGTTCGACGGCCGTGTGGACTACACCCTGAAAACCGACCGCATCGATCCCGCGCAGGTCGTGCGCATTAACCGTTTTCACGGCGAACCCGGCGCCCCCGATGCGCGTATCTGGCCGGTGAAACGCTTTACCGGCAAGCAGCCTTACGATCTGGAATATCTAACCCTGCTGGTGCCGCATACCGCCACGCCGGACAAAACCGCACTCTGGTACAACTATGACTGGCCCAAGGCGCTGGCCGCCGGCACCAAGGCGGCCGGCCAGCCCTTCAGCGGCAAATTCGGTTTTGCCGAAACCGAAATGCTGTGGCCGATCACCCATATGGTCGCGCCGAAGGAGCAGGCATTGGGTTGCGGCGAGTGTCACAGCCGCAATGGGCGCTTGCAGGAAGTGGGCGGTGTCTATCTGCCGGGCCACGATTACACGCCGTGGCTGGACCGTGCCGGTTTCGGCCTGGCCCTGCTGGCTTTGCTGGGGGTGCTGGGCCACGGCGCTCTGCGCATCCTCACCCGCAACCGTCGCGAGGAATAATGCCATGACCAACCCTCTCTATATTTTCAAACGCTTCGAACGCTTTTGGCACTGGGGGCAGGCATTGCTGATCATCGCCATGCTGATCACCGGTTTCGAGATTCACGGCAGCTACCCTCTGTTCGGTTTTCAGCAGGCCGTGGGCATCCATACCTTTTCCGCCTGGGCGCTGATTATGCTGTGGGTATTCGCCATCTTCTGGCACTCCACCACCGGCGAATGGCGCCAATACATTCCCACGCTGAAGAATGTGGACACCATGTTCCGCTACTACGTGCTGGGCATTTTCACCGGTGCGCCGCATCCGTATCGCGTGACCCAGTTGAAGAAGCACAATCCATTGCAGCGCCTGTCCTATTTGATCCTGTTGGTGGGAATCAATCCGCTGCTCTGGCTCACTGGACTGGGATTGCTTTACTACCGATCCTGGCGCGATGCCGCGTCGGCGGTGATGAACCTGGAGACGGTGGCACTGCTGCACACGGTCAGCGCCTTTATGATGCTGATCTTCCTCGTCGTGCACGTCTATCTCACCACCACCGGCCACACGCCGCTGGCGCACATCCGGGCGATGATCACGGGGTATGAAGAGGTGGAAGACTGAATCGCCCATGGGCGGAGATTGGGCGGCAGGGGCACCGGCGGGCTGGGTACAAAAGCTGAGGGAACGCGAACGCTGTCTGCTCAAACTGATGTTCGGGATGGCAGGGCTCGCCGCGCGCCCGACCCGGTCAAATCGGGGCTGATCTGCAGAGAGGTTGAATGCGGAAGCGTGGTCTATGCGGTGTGCTTCAGGGAGAGCGTCGGCAATTCGTTGATCTGCAGGACGGGCGTGGCGACCTTGACCTTGCCGCCGGACTGTTCAAACGCCTCGAGAATCGCGCTGAACAATCTATCCTTGGTGGCACGCCGCGTGCGGTAGTCGGTGAGGTAGCGCAGGGTGAGTTCGGTCCAGTTGGCGTCGAAGCCGAGGGTGACGACGATATCCAGCGGCGTGTCTTCCGCGCGGTGATGCAGCAGAAAGCCGGACCAGGTTTCGCGTGCGGCGGTCAGGGTCGCGCCCTGTAGGCGGTGGCCGACTTCGAGCAGGATCTCGCGCGCCAGGCGGTGGTCGGATCCGTTGGCCACCGGCACCACGAGTTCGTCCCACAGGTAAGGGAAATCGACGCTGTAGTTCAGCACCTGTTCGCGCAGCACGATATTGTTGGGCAGATACACCACGCGCCCGTTGTACAGGTCGGATTTGACCCAGTCGCCGCATTCCATCACGGTGGTGGTGAGCGGGCCGATGTCCATCACGTCACCCATCACGCCGCCGAGCCGGATACGGTCGCCGGGTTTGTACAGATTGCCGAAAGTGACCACCAGCGAGCCGAACAGGCTCTGGATCATCTCGCGCAGGGCGAAGCCGATACCGACCCCGAGCAAGCCGATCAGCACCGGCAGGTTGGACAACTGGTTGCTGAAAATGGAAATCGCCACGATTAGCCCCAGCACATATCCGGCCAGACTGAGCACCTTGCGCGTCTTGTAGCGCAGGTCGTTGTCGCGGATTTTCAGCGTGGCGACGCGCTGGGTGAAGCGCACCAGCAGCAGCACCAGTACCAGGCCGATGAGCAACGCGATGAAATTGTTGAACAGCGGGTGCGAAGTCAGATTCTGCAACAGGTCGGTCATGGTCGGGTTCGCCGGCGGTTAATGGTGCGCGTTTTCCGCCAGTTTCTCGGCGGAGAATTTCCGGCGGTTGCTGCCGATGATCGCCAGCAGTGCGCCGGAGTAAAGGAAAGTGGATAGCATGATAACGCCGATGACCACCGCCTTGAACATTTCCAGGTGCGGGAACGCGGCGGGAATCATGGTCAGCATGACGATGGAGAGGCCGCCCTTGATCCCGGCAAAGGTTAGCACGCTCCACCAGCGCACGCCGATGTCGGTCATCTTTTCCGTGCGGTTGGCGATGGCGGCGAACAGCCCCATCATCGCGCCGCGAATCACGGTGGTGGCGGCGAACATCACCAAAATCTCGGTCTTGTAATGCCACAGCAGGGCAAGGTCGATCATTTCCGCCATCGCGACGAACAACAGGGTATTGGCGACCACCGCCAGCAATTGCACATCTTCCTTGCTGCGCAGGTGGCGGTCGCGCTCCTCGATGGTGGCGCGCAGGCGCAGCAACACGTTGCCGATCACATTGGACGAGGCATCGCGCTGCCGGGCCTCCTGCTGCAAGGCGCTTTGGTCCTGCTCGATGCGCCGGTCTTCGTGCTCGATCGAGCGGGTCATCACGTGATTGACCGTGATGGTGGCGAAGATCACCGCCAGGATGCCGGACAGATGCAGGTGAGAATGGCCGCCGAGCAGGTTGAGCAGGACATAGAAATGTTCCGCCAGCTCGAACGCGCCGTAGCCGGTGAGGATCAGCACCATGATTTCGGCGATGCGGTTGTGTGTGGATTTCATCGCCAGCAAACCGAGCAGGCCCACTGCCATGCCGGTCACGACCGAGCCGAGCATCACCTCGGCGCTGACTTCGAGCACGTAAAAAGTGCTCAACTCGCCGCCGCCCAGCGCGTACAGGCCGACAAACACGAACACGATCAGCGCGGTGGCGTCGTTCAGCAGGCTTTCCCCTTCGGCCAGAATCTTCAGCCGGTGCGGCAGCTCGAATTTGCCAAAAATACTCACGACCGAAACCGGATCGGTCGCCAGCACCATGGCAAACAGCACCACCACCGCCGCCGTGGATAGCGCGTAATCGGCAAACAGCCAGTCGGCAATGGCCAGCGCCATCAGCACCGACAGGATGACCGATACCACAGTGAGATAGAGCAGACTCCAGAGATGAGTCTTGAGGTCTGCCACCTTTACTTCCAGCGAATCGGAGATCAGCAGGATCGGCAGCAGGAAAATGACCAGGGTGGCGAAATGTTCGGCATCGCCGGTCAACACCGGCACTTGCTGAAAACCGTAATGGGCAAAGAACGACAGCAGAATCAGTCCCAGCGGGGATGGAACATTGAGTTTTTCTTCCAGTTGCAGGGCGAGGAACAGGATGGTGGCAACCATCAGCAGCGTGGTGATCATTTTAGGCTTTGGGCGGTTGGGTTTTGCCAAGGGTGTGCGCGAACAGGCGCTGCATCAATGGCGCGGGATAGGCGATCACCAGCAAGGCGGTCAGGGTGATGCTGACCAGCACCACCATATAGGTCACGTCGCGGATCACTTCTCCGCCGACCACGCCATATTGCAATGGCAGCGCGGCGAGCACTGCGGCCGCCAGCCCTTTGGGCGCCATGATGGCGGAGAGAGCCGAGTCGCGCAGGTCGAATTCGCTGCCACGAAAAATGAAACGGGTCAGCAACAGGCGCAGGACGTAGATCAGGAACACCATCGAAATGGCGACGAGGGCGACCTTGACCGCGCCAAAATGGATGGAGATGCCGAGATAAATGAAGAAGTAGGTCTTGAGCAGAAACACCGCCTCGCGGTAGAAAGTGATGTCGGTTTGATTCAGCGGTTCCAACTGACGGTCCAGTTGCTGGATGCGGTTCAGGCCGAACTTCTCGAAATTGGTCAGGGTGATGCCCAGCGACAACGCCGCGATGGCGCCGGAAAAACCCAGCCCTTCGGTCGCGCCATACACGATGAACACGTAGGCCAGGGTGGACGAGATGGTATTGGGGAAGTCACGCACCTTGCCCAGCACCAGCAGCCAGCCGATGCCGCCGATGAAGCCGATCACGGCGGCAAAAATCAGCGCCGCGATCACGCTGCCGACCAGCCGGCCGGCGGCAACATCATCCTGTGTATAGACCTGCAACAGGGCGAACACGCCGACGATGCACAGCACATCGGTCAGCGCCGACTCCAGCACCAGCACGGTGGTCGCCTTTTCGCCCAGCTTGAGCGCGTTCACCATGGGAATCACCACGGCGGAAGAGGTGCCACCCACCGTTACCCCGAGCAGGATGGCGGGAAAGGGATCGAGTTGCAGGGATAGCATGCCGACTGCCGCGACCACTACGAAGGTCAGAATAAAGCAGCCGAAACTGAGCCAGCCAGTGGTGGCCAGCGACTTGCCCAGTACATTGAGGTCGAGCGAGGTGCCGCTTTCAAACAGGATCACCACCAGCGCGATGGTGGCAATGAGCGAGCCGATCTTGCCAAAATCGGCGGGGGCGACGATGCCCAGAAACGGACCGATCACGATGCCGAGGACCATCAGCACCAGCACGTCCGGAATATTGGTGCGGGAAAATTGCAGCGACAAAAAGTGCGCAAAAAACACAAGCAAGCCGATGATGAGGATGGTGGTGGACAAAAAATATCTCCCGGGACTGAACGGCGCGATTATAACGGACGCAGGGCGCGTGACTGGTAAGACGTGTGGGGTAGAATTCGCGTCACATCTCTACCGGGGAATATTTTGATCAATTCAGCCTTTATCGAGTCACTGCACTTTTCCAAAGACGTGCTGCACATCATCGTCATTCTTCTTCTGGCGTGGGTGCTTTTGCTGGTCAGTCGCAAGCTGATCGGCCTGTTTCGCAATTTTCTGAAAAAATCTGCCGGTTCGGCGGAAGACGAGCGCCGCATCGAGACCTTGGCGCGAATATTCCGCTACGTTGCAACAGTGTTAATTACGCTGGTTGCGGGAATGCTGGTGCTGAGCGAATTGGACATCTCCATCGCGCCGTTTCTTGGCGCGGCGGGCGTGGTCGGTATCGCGGTCGGTTTCGGCGCGCAAAGCCTGGTCAAGGATTTCTTCAGCGGGTTTTTCATGCTGCTGGAGAATCAGGTGCGCGTCGGTGATGCGGTGGAGCTGGCGGGCAAGCTCGGCGTGGTGGAAGAAGTTACCCTGCGCAATACGGTACTGCGCGACAACGAAGGCAACGTGCATTACATCCCGAACGGCGAAATCACCGTGGTCACCAACAAGTCGCGCGGCTATGCCTTTGCTCTGATCGATGTCGGTGTGGCGTATCGCGAGGACCTGGACGAGGTGTACGCGGTAATCCGTGCCACCGGCGCTGAATTGCGCGCCGACCCGGAAACCGGCCCGAAGATCCTGGAAGACATTGAAATCCAGGGCGTGCAGGACTGGGCCGATTCGGCGGTGATCGTGCGCTGCCGCATCAAGACGGTGGCGATGGAACAGTGGGCGGTGCGCCGCATATTCCTGGCGCGCCTGAAAAAAGCCTTTGATGTGCACGGCATCGAGATCCCCTATCCGCACGTCACGCTGTATGCCGGTCAGGACAAGCTGGGCAAGGCACCGCCGTTTCCGGTGGCGCTACCCCGGTAGGTCGGGCTTATGCTCGTGCTGTTGGGGTTTGGCTCCTTATCCCCAAAAGGGGCAAGAACCTCTTCAAAGGGTAAACAGGCTGCCTCTTGTGGATGCGGCCCGACAGGTGCGGATATTGCGCAGGATGATTTTCATTCGAAATCGTCCGCCGTGCTGCTGTCGTTATGCGCGTGGAACAGTTGTTCCAGTTCTTCTTCGAAAAAGAACTTTTCCGCGCCGAAGGCGGGCTTGAGTTCGTCGATCCAGGTGGCGGTTTCGTCGTATTCGGCGAAGAACGGGCGCTGCACCCAATCCGGGTCGCGGCCCTGCAGGAAGCGCATCACCATCACTTTGCGCTCACCCGCGTCGGCCACGCCCAGCACCTGAATCTTGCCCGGGGTGGCCGACATGCTGGGGCCGCGCACGGTGCGCGCCAGACCGGACACCTGCTGATACGCCTCGCGGAAGATCTGCCAGGCACGCACCAGCGGCACCGAAAAATAGTGCTGCGCGCCGGTGTCGCGCGCGAGGAACATGTAATACGGCACGCAGCCCAGCTTGACCTGCTCTTCCCACATTGTTGCCCACAGCGCCGGGTCGTCATTGATATGGCGCATTACCGGCGACTGGGTGCGGATCATCACATTGGCCTCGCGCAGATTGCGGATCGCCTGTTTGACCGTCGCGCTTTCCAGTTCGCGCGGGTGGTTGAAATGCGCCATCAGCGCCAGTTGCTTGCCCGCATCGGTTACCTTGCGGAACAGCGCCAGCATCTCCTGCGCATCATCGTCGTCCACGAATTTGTGCGGCCAGTAGGCCAGCGCCTTGGTGCCAATGCGGATATTGACCAAATTGGGCAAATCGGCCGACAGCAGCGGTTCGATGTAGGCGGCGAGGTTCTTCGCCGACATGATCATCGGGTCGCCGCCGGTGAACAGGATGTCGGTGATCTGCGGGTTGCGCTTCACGTATTCGACCAGCTTCTCCACCTCGCGGCTGGCAAACTTGATGTCGGTCAGGCCGACGAATTGCGGCCAGCGAAAGCAGAAGGTGCAGTAGGCATGGCAGGTCTGGCCTTGGCTGGGGAAGAAGAGGATGGTCTGGCGGTATTTGTGCTGCATACCGTGCAGGGTTTCGCCGTCGAGCACCGGCACGTTGTGCTCGGCCTGGCCGGCGGGGTGCGGATTGAGCTGCATGCGGATGCGGTTGGCCGCTTCCTTGAGGGTTATCTTGTCCGCCCCGTTTTTGAGCAGGGCGGCGATTTCGTCGTAATGTGCCGGCAACAGCATGTCTTTTTGCGGGAACGTGAGGGCAAAAATCGGATCATCGGGGACTTTGTCCCAGTCTATCAATTGCTCGATCACGTAATTGTTCGCCTTGAACGGCAACACGTTACCGACGACTTCGATGTCGAATCGCTGCTGTTCGCCAAGTTTTGCGATCTGCGGGATGTCGCGAAAATTGTTCAGATTGTAGGAACGGAGCTGCGGATTGCTGGCGGAATAGATGGGGAAGTCGGTTTGTCGTGTCTCGCTCACTGTCGGTGTCTCCTTGCACAAATGAAAAGGAAAACATCGATACCGAAGCGGCATCGTGTTTCTCTAATGGGGTGGGATGCGGGTTTATAACACAGGAAGCGTGCGCCACAAAACCGCGCTTTGCCCCGGTTTTGGCCGGGTTCTGGGTGTCAGTTCTGGCACTGGCTCTGGCTTGTTATATCCGGATGGCTGTGCTACGGTAAAAAGGTTCGCTTTGAACCAACCCATATGGCGAGCTGGGGTTGCACCTGTTTTGCGCCAAATATGCTTTGATATCTCAACAGACTGAAAGAAAAAATTTAACGGTTCACGATCCCGTCGCATTTCGATTTCGTACTTTGGAGCCAACAGATGGTATGGCGCTGCACCGACTGGTGCGCGACTGTCCGCCACTCGATCCAAATTCCCCTTACTGCAATCTGTTGCAGTGCAGCCATTTCAAATCCACTTCGATTGCCGCCACACACCGGGATCAACTGGTCGGTAGCGTGACGGCTTACCGACTGCCCGGGCATCCCGACACGCTATTCGTCTGGCAGGTGGCTGTTCACCCCGCTGTCCGAGGCCGGGGCTTGGCGCGCCAGATGTTGCGCCGCCTGTTCGAGCGCGTGGCTCCGCAAGGGGTGCGCTTCATCGAAACTTCCATCACCGGGGACAACCCGGCATCGCAGCGATTGTTCGCCGGTTTTGCGGCCGAGCACGATGCTGCCATGACGCGTTCTGTCATGTTCGACCACGCCGTGCATTTTGCGGGGACGCACGATACCGAATATCTGTTTCGAATCGGCCCTGTCCGGATCGCGGGCGATTCATCTTCCACCCATAAAGGAGAGCGACAATGAATATTTTTGAGGAACTGGAATCCGAAGTGCGCAGTTATGCGCGGTCATTTCCCCGCGTGTTCAACCGCGCCAAGGGGGAATATCTGTACGACAGCGAGGACAATGAGTTCCTCGATTTCCTTGCGGGCGCTGGCACGCTGAACTACGGCCATAACAATCCGCTGTTCAAGCAGGCCCTGCTTGACTATATCGAAGCGGACGGCATTACGCACGGCCTCGATCTGCATACATCTGCCAAACAGGCGTTTTTGGAGACGCTGCAAAGCAAGATTTTCAAACCCAGAAATCTGGACTATCAGGTGCAGTTCACCGGGCCAACCGGCACCAATGCCGTCGAGGCGGCGCTGAAACTGGCGCGCAACATCACCGGGCGGCACAACATTGTCTCGTTCACCAACGGTTTCCACGGCGTTTCGCTGGGCGCGCTGGCGACAACCGGCAATTCGCACCACCGCGGCGCGGCGGGCATCAATCTCGGCGGCGTTTCGCGCATGCCATATGACAACTATCTGGGCGACGGTTTCGATACCACGGCGTATCTGGACAAGATGCTCTCCGATTCCAGCAGCGGCATCGACATGCCGGCAGCGGTGATCGTCGAGACGGTGCAGGGCGAAGGCGGCATCAATGCGGCGAGCTTTGCGTGGCTGAAAGCCCTGGAGCAAGTCTGCCGCCGGCATGAGGTGTTGCTGATCGTGGACGACATCCAGGCGGGTTGCGGCAGAACCGGCACTTTCTTCAGCTTCGAACCGGTCGGTATCCAGCCGGACATCGTTACCATGTCGAAGTCCTTGAGCGGTTACGGTCTGCCCCTGGCGCTGGTGTTCATGAAGTCTGAACTTGACCTGTGGAAACCGGGCGAGCACAACGGCACTTTCCGGGGCAACAATCATGCCTTCGTCACGGCGACGGCAGCGATCAACCACTACTGGTCCGACGACATGTTCTCCAAAGAGGTGCTGCGCAAAGGAGAGATCATCAAGATGCATCTGGATCGATTCGTGGCGGAATACGGCGACGGCAATTTCAGCGCGCGCGGTCGCGGCATGTTCCAAGGCATCAACTGCATCAGCGGCGAACTGGCCGGCGACATCTCGCTGCGGGCGTTCAAGAAGGGACTCATGATCGAGACCAGCGGCGCGGAAGATCAAGTGATCAAGCTGCTATGCCCGCTGATCATTTCCGACGAAGCGCTGAACAAGGGACTGGCCATCATCGAGGAAAGCATCAAGGAGACTTGCGAGCAGTTTCGGCGTATTCCAAGTGAGAAGGATTTCTTTCAATCCTGAAAGACGAGCGGTACACCGAATTCGATAACGCTGGGAGGAAACAGAATTGATAGTCAGGACATTACAGCAGACCGAGCAAAGCGAGCGCCGCGTGGTGAGCAGGGGCTGGGAAAGCACACGCCTGTTGCTGAAAGACGACGCGATGGGATTCTCGTTCCATATCACCACCATCTACGCCGGTGCGAACCTGCCCATGCACTACCAGAACCATCTGGAATCGGTGTATTGCATCAGCGGCGAAGGCGAGATCGAGGATATGGCCACAGGGCAGATACATTCCATCTCCGCCGGAACCATCTACGCGCTGGATAAGCACGACAAACACATCCTGCGCGCCCGGACGGAGATGAAAATGGCCTGCGTGTTCAATCCGCCGTTGCATGGCAAGGAGGTGCATAACGCGCAGGGCGCCTACGAGCTGGAAGCGGAAACGGTCAGGGAATAAGTGTGTGGCCCGGTTTAATTGATACGGAAAGGAGTGAAATCGTGAACGAGGCGAAAGATAAATACCCATCGCGGGCCAACGGGAAAGCGTGTTTGATACCCCGTGCCGATCCGGTGGTCTATGCGCATGCCTCGGCCGGATTGCAGCAGCACATCTCCACAGAACAAGTCGCCCGGTACGAGCGGGATGGCTTCCTGGTACTGCAGGAGGTTTTCTCCGCCGAGGAAGTCGGGTGTTTCAAGGAAGAACTGGAGCGGCTGCGCAACGATCCGATGTTGCGCGGCGGCGACGGGGTCATCACCGAGCCGGGCAGCGGCGATGTCCGTTCCATCTTCAGTGTGCACACCGTCAGCCCGGTATTCAAGCGACTGGCGGGAGATGCGCGTCTGGCCGGAATCGCGCAGGGCCTGCTGGATGACGAGGTTTACATCCACCAGTCGCGCCTCAACTACAAACCCGGGTTTCGCGGCAAGGAATTTTACTGGCATTCTGATTTCGAGACCTGGCATGTCGAGGACGGAATGCCGTCCATGCGCGCACTGAGCATGTCGATCACGCTGACCGAGAACACACCCTATAACGGTGCGCTGATGTTAATACCCGGTTCTCACAAGTCCTACGCCGTGTGCTCCGGTGAGACGCCGGACGACCACTTCAAGGCTTCGCTCAAGAAGCAGGAATACGGTGTGCCGGATGACGGCATCCTCACCCTGCTGCGTGAACGGCACGGGCTGGCCGGGGCGGTCGCAAAACCCGGTTCGGTGATCATCTTCGACTGCAATGTGATGCACGGCTCCAACAGCAACATCACGCCGGATCCCCGCTCGAACGTATTCTTCGTTTACAACGCACTCAGCAATCGCGTTGTGGCACCGTTCTGCAACAAACCGCCGCGCCCCGAGTTCATCTGCTCGCGCGAGCAGGTCGAATGCGTATACCCCCAAGCCGCCAGTCTGGAAAGCTATCAACGGGAATTTTCCGGCACGAAGTGAGGGGTGCGACCGGACGTTCTGAAGCTTGGGGTTTTGCATGCAGGAACAGGGCAAACTAGCAGGGAATGACAGAAGTTACGTAACGGAAAGAAGAACTTCATTCAAACAATCGGCTATTTTGTGTAACATGCCATCATCGCTCATCATTTAGTTCGTCGCGAAACCTATGTGGCGGCACGTTCAACACGCCCATGAAAGATCAAGCAGTCAAGTCACGCTCTATTCATTCTTCATCCCGTCGCAAGGGAGCCACCGTTGCGCTGTTCGGCGAGGTGCTCGCCGATGTCTTTCCAGATCGCGCCGTGCTGGGCGGTGCCCCGTTCAATGTCGCCCGCCACCTGAAGGCTTTTGGCCTGAATCCTGTTCTGATCACCCGTACCGGCAACGATGCCTTGCGCGAGCAGTTGCTACGCACGATGTCCGCCTGCGGCATGGAAACGCTGGGGGTGCAGTCCGACCCGGTTTATCCAACCGGGCAGGTGAAGGTGCACCTCGAACCGGCGGGGCACCGCTTCGAAATTCTGCCGGATCAGGCATATGACCATATCCACGCTTCGGTGGCGCGGATGGTGACCTTGTCCATCCACCCGGCGCTGGTGTACTACGGCACCCTGGCGCAACGACACAATGTGTCGAGGAGCGCGCTGAAGATGCTGCTGAACAGCACCCGCGCGCCGACCTTCTTCGATGTCAATTTGCGCGCGCCATGGTATGACGCGCAAGTCCTGCGCCGCTCGATGAAGCGGGCCGGCACGGTCAAGCTGAACGAGGAAGAGATGGCGATTCTGGCTGACATGTTCGCGCTGCCGGGGGATACGCCGCAGGGTCAGGCCGGGTCGCTGATGCAGACATTCGGCGTGTGCCGCATGTTGGTCACCTGCGGCGGCGCCGGTGCCTGGCTGCTGGAAAAAGACAAGGATGTGGTGCGCGTCCAGCCGCAGGAGCAAGCCATTTCCATCATCGATACGGTCGGCGCGGGTGACGGTTTTTCTGCCGTGTTCATTCTCGGCAGGCTGCAGCGCTGGCCTGCCGCGCTTACCTTGCGGCGCGCGCATGAATTTGCCGCCGCGATCTGCGGGATTCGCGGGGCGGTTCCCGACGATAGTGATTTCTACGCGCCGTTCATCCGGGAGTGGCAGCAATGAATCCGCCGACTCGCGCCCAATCCACGCCGCTGTTCATCGTGCTGATCAGCGTGCACGGCCTGATCCGTGGTCATAATCTGGAGCTGGGGCGCGATGCCGACACCGGCGGCCAGACCAAGTATGTGGTCGAACTGGCGCGTGCACTGGGCGCGCGCGCGGATGTCGAGC
>Ga0210021_1001536_pt1 | contig 22013 bp, 19 predicted proteins | sample CryGeymeta201517_FD_183981 | JGI IMG/M metagenome (GOLD analysis project Ga0210021, IMG submission 183981) | Groundwater microbial communities from Crystal Geyser aquifers in Utah, USA - Crystal Geyser metaG 2015-17 (SPAdes) (version 2) | ecosystem: Environmental > Aquatic > Deep subsurface >... | reverse complement strand
TGGGGAGATCGGAAAGGTCGGCTACAAGATCAACTTCAACCGCTATTTCTACAAATACCGGCCCCCACGGCCGTTGGAAGAGATTGAAGCCGACATAAAAGCGATCGAAAAAGAAATTATCGAGATACTAAAAGAGGTGGCGGGATGAGCACAACCATGCCGCAAATAGATGCTTCAGTCGTCAAGAAATGGAAGCGGTATCCCTCTTATAAGGATTCAGGCGTTGAGTGGTTAGGGGTGGTGCCGGAGGATTGGGATGTCAACCGCCTAAAGTTTGTTGCTAGAGTAAACCCCATCACATTGGGTGAGGATACCGATCCGGATTATATATTGAGATATATCGATATCGGGAACCTGGATTCGAATGGTCGCATAATTGATTCTGAAGAGCTGCGTTTTGATAATGCACCGAGCCGAGCACGTAGGCTTGTCACACATGGCGATACCATCATCTCAACCGTACGGACTTATTTGCGAGCCATTGGTTTCATTGAAGAACCACCTGAAAACCTTATTGTATCTACGGGATTCACGGTGTTAAGGCCTGGCTTGGACATAATGCCCGAGTTCTTGTTTAGGCTTATTCAATCAAGTGTTTTTGTTGAAAAAGTTGTTGCTAACTCAGAAGGTGTTGCTTACCCGGCAATCAATCCAGGTAAACTTGCTAGTTTTAGCATTTGGTTACCACCTGCATCTGAGCAAGTTGCGATTATCGCGTATCTTGACCGAGAAACCGCCAAAATCGACGCGCTTATCAATAAAATCCGGGAAGGTATCGAAAAGCTAAAAGAATACCGCACTGCTTTGATCTCGGCGGCTGTAACCGGCAAGATAGATGTACGAGGTGAGGTGAGCTAAGTGGATGTTTCCGAGAAAAATTTTGAATCCTCAATAGAAGCCACGCTTCTTGCGGGCGGGCCTGATGCAATACCGGGGTGGTCTGAAACTATCGGCGAGTTTGAATCTCTTTATGGCGGTGAGCCCGGCGGCTATCATAAGCGCAAACCCGATGACTATGACAAGTCGCTCTGCCTGGTGCCCGGCGATGCGATAGACTTCATCTACGCCACCCAACCGACCGAGTGGGAGAAGTTTAAGAAGCAGCACGGCGCCGAGTCTAAAGATAAATTTCTCCAGCGCCTGGCTCAGGAAATCCGCAATCGCGGGACATTGGAAGTGCTGCGAAAAGGCATCAAGGCCAACGGCTGCAAATTTCACCTTGCGTACTTTAAACCGGTTAGCGGCTTAAATGCGGCGCTTCAGACTTTATATAAAGCAAATATCTTCTCGGTGGTCAGGCAACTAAAGTATAGCGAGAAAACCGAAAGTAGTCTGGATGTAGCCTTGTTTCTTAACGGATTGCCTATTTTTACCGCCGAGCTGAAAAATACATTTACCGGTCAAAACGTCGAACACGCCATTTATCAGTACCGCAGTGATCGTAGCCCAAGAGAGCCGCTATTTGCTTTTGGGCGATGCCTGGCCCATTTCGCGGTTGACCCCGACCTGGTTTACATGGCAACCTATCTTCAGGACGGCAAAACGCGCTTTTTGCCGTTTAACCGGGGCAACGGGACCGGCGCGGGCAATCCGCCTGCCTGGAAAGGCTTTGCAACCGCATACCTTTGGGAGCAAATCTGGGCACGGGATAGCGTGCTAAACCTCATCCAAAACTTCGTCCAGGTGGTTGAAGAAGAGGATGATAAAGGCAAGAAGACGGGCAAACGCAGCCTGATATTTCCGCGCTACCACCAGCTTGACGCGGTACGGCGCTTGGTATCTGATGCCCGCGCAAAAGGGTCTGGGCATAAATATCTTATCCAGCATAGCGCGGGGAGCGGCAAAAGCAATTCCATCGCCTGGCTTTCCCACCAGCTGGCAAACCTGCACGATATGGAGGATGAACGCGTTTTTGATTCCATAATCGTCATTACCGACCGGCGTGTTCTTGACCGCCAGCTGCAAAGAACCGTGCGCCAGTTTGAGCAGACGCTGGGGATGGTTGAGAATATCGATCAAACCTCTCGTCAGCTTAAGGCGGCGCTTGAGGATGGCAAAAACATCATAGTAACTACCCTGCAAAAGTTCCCAGTGATCGCAGACGATATGTCTGCTTTGCCCGGTAAGCGCTTTGCGGTAATAATCGACGAGGCGCACTCATCCCAAAGCGGAGAGAGCACTAAAAGCCTTAAGATTGTTCTTTATAACGGAAACTTAGAGGAAGCGGAGCTGGAGGATGGGGTAGAGGAAGAAGACCCAGAGGACCGTATCGTCGATGAGATGAAAAAGCGCGGGCAACTGCCGAACGTTAGCTACTTCGCTTTTACGGCGACGCCTAAGCCTAAAACCCTCGAACTTTTCGGCACGCTAGAGCCCGATGGCAGGTTTGCGCCCTTTAGTCTTTACACCATGCGCCAGGCCATTGAAGAGCGTTTTATCATGGATGTGCTGGACAATTACACCACCTACAAGAGCTATTTCAATATCCTCAAGAAAATCGAAGACGACCCCCGCTATGACAAAAAGAAAGCCGCATTCTTAATGAGGCTTTTTGTGGATTTGCATGAACACACGATCTCCAAGAAAGTTGCAATTATAATCGAGCATTTCGTAGAGCATAGCATGGGCCGAATTGACGGTAAGGCCAAGGCGATGATCGTCACGCGATCGCGCCTTCACGCGGTTCGCTACAGGCTTGCAGTTGATAAATACCTTAAAGAAAAAGGCCACTCATTTAAAGTGCTGGTGGCGTTTTCGGGAACGGTGCGGGATGGGGGCCGCGATTATACGGAGGCCAATATGAACGGCCATCCGGAAACACAGACGGCTGAAATCTTTAAGCGAAACGAGTATCGTATCCTGATCGTTGCGAACAAATTCCAAACCGGGTTTGACCAGCCATTGTTGCATACCATGTATGTTGATAAAAAACTGGGCGGGGTCAATGCCGTGCAGACTTTAAGCCGCCTAAACCGAGTGTATCCCGAAAAGAACGAGACGATGGTTCTCGATTTTGCAAATGAAGCGGAGGATATCCAAAAGGCCTTTGAGCCATACTATGAAAAAACGCTACTGAGAGAAGGCACGGATCCGAACCTTCTCTATGATCTACAGACACGCCTTGATGATTACCATATCTACGAACAGGCCGATATCGAGCGCTTTGCGAAGATTTGTTTTGATCCCAAGGGCACGCAAGACAAGCTGCATGTTGCCTTAGGCCCGGTTGTCGGCCGCTATAAAGAGGCCAACGAGGAAGAGAAAATAGATTTTCGAAGCCAGCTCAAGGATTATATACGCCTTTATGCGTTTCTATCGCAGGTCATAAGCTTTGTAGATGTTGATTTAGAGAAATTCTACGTCTTCGCAAGGTTTTTGCTGAAGAAATTACCGGTAACTAAAATCGATTTACCCGTAGAAATTCAGCAGAACATAGACCTGGAATCCTACCGTATTCGAGAGACATCGAAGGGAAAAATCAAGCTTGATCGAGGAGTGACGGAGCTGGAGCCTATTGGCTCTAAGGGTTTGGGGCTCGGTCTGGGCGAGGAGATCGAACCCCTTTCTCAGATCATAAAAGAGATCAATGAGCGTTTTGGAACCGAGTTCGTGGAGGACGACCGTGTATTCATCCTACAGCTCGAAGCCGTGTTGGCCGAGGATGAGGCTTTAAAAGCCAGCATGCTTATAAATTCGCCGGATAATGCCCGCTTGACCTTTGACCATGTAGTGAATGATAAATTGCAGGAAATGGTCGATTCCAACTTCCGCTTCTACAAGCAAGTAACAGATGACCAAGAATTCGCAAAATACTTTTTCCAGTGGTTGTTTGAGAGGTATCTGAAGGCGAAAAAGCCTGGTGGGGATAGAAAGGCAAAGGAAAAGAAAACGAAAGCTGAAATTTAAGAACTTTGCTAGTCAACCAGGTGTTCTAAGATTCAAGCGATTTGTAGATAAAGTTTACTCAGGAAACTACGTCCCTATATCCAGGGATATATACCGACCCATATAACACGCCATGATAAAACAGCGTTTCTTCAAAACAGATGTGTTTAGCATGGGTTATAGTGACAAGTGGCATATTTCTAGAGGCGTCTTATATGGGCGCAAGCAGTAATTTTGGAGTATTATATGGATCAGTATATACATTGTTAGGCGAAAAGCGATTGGCATAAATTTCCCAAAAAAATGTTTCCATAATGCACACTATGTGTTATTATTGAGCAATGAAGCATATAAATTGGAATACAGATAAAAGCTTAAAACTTAAGGAACTAAGAGGAATATGCTTTGAGGATATTGTTTATTATATTGAAAAGGGCGATCTGTTAGATGACTATCAACATCCTAATCAGAAAAGATATTCGGGACAAAGGGTAATGGTAATCGGAATAAATAATTATGCGTATCTTGTTCCTTATGTTGAGAATGAAGAGGAAGTGTTCTTAAAAACCATTATCCCTAGCAGAAAAGCAACGGAATTTTACTATGGGGGAAGAAAATAATGAAAGATAAACTAACTAAAGAAGAACAAGAAATATTGGACAGTTATGAAAAGGGCGAATGGGTTCCGGTAAAGAACCTTTCAAAAAGAAAAACAGAACTGATAAAGTACGCTAGAAATACTTTAAAGAAAGATAAAAGATTAAATATAAGGATTTCCGAAAGAGACTTGAATGAATTGCAAAGAAAGGCAGTTAGTGAAGGACTGCCTTATCAGACATATGTTGCCAGCATAATTCATAAATTCCTTAACGGAAGGCTAAAAGAAGCAAATTAACCGCCGAACAATGCGTTCCACCCGACCGCTACCTCGTATATAACCCGGTGCCAGGCACCATGCAAGCGATCTACCGGCATGTTTAGTGGTTTAAAGTTTTAAAAGTGTGCGTTTGTGAACCTTGTGAAGAACCCAGATATCAGATATCGATGGCGAGAAGCGCGGCGGCGTTGACAACTGCTTAGGAGCCGCCGTGATGTGTGTCGTTATGCGCGATAAAGAATTCCTACCTTAAGTTAATCTTCGACTTGACAGAGCATTACAATTAACTTACTTTGTAAATATAATGTCGGTTAGCTTTGAATGGGACGAGAAAAAGAGCGTAACAAATCAAAAGAAGCATCACATATCGTTTGAGGAGGCTCAAACGGTATTTGTTGATGAAAACGCTTTGTTGATACACGACCCGGATCACTCAGATGAGGAGGATCGATTTGTTCTTCTTGGCCTGAGCGCAAAGCTAAGAATTTTAATAGTCTGCCATTGCTATCGAAAAAGCAACGATGTCATAAGAATTATATCCGCGCGCAAGGCAACGCGTCGTGAGCAAGAGAACTATTGGGAAAGGTGATGAAAATGAGAAAAGAATACGATTTTTCTAAGGCACAAAAAAACCCGTATGCCGGCAAGCTTAAGCGGCAGGTTACTATTCGCATGGATGAGGGAACGATCAATTACTTCAAAAAGCTCGCCGAAGAGACGGGTATCCCCTACCAGACTCTTATTAATCTTTATTTGCGGGAGTGTGCCGCGTCAAATAAAAAACTATCCATGCAGTGGAAGAGCGCGTAACAGTTAAACTATTCTTTTTCCCGCCCTATCATCTATGCGATAGCTGACTTGTGACTTTGAGCCTTCTGGCATTTTATACGCAGTTATTAGCCTTAAAACAAGGCTCTCAGCGCATGGCTTTTTATCTATGACTACGGTGCCGTTCTTGAGTAGTTGAGTAACGGGGCTGACAATAACTCAAGACTGTCACGGTAACTTCGGTAACTGCTCAAAGGGCGCAAGATAGCGATCGATCACGGTAATGCTGCCGGACAGGAAATAAGCACAATCTATGCCCACTTAAGTAGGAACCGGGACGTTGTTTCCCAGGTGTCCTAAATCAAGTGCTCCTAATTGGCGACAATTTAATTGCTTTAATATAGACATCCAAACATATGTTCGCTATAATAGTAACCGTCTGATATCAAAACTTAATCCTTTGGTTCAGATCACGAGTATGTTTTATTACAGCTCAAGATAACCTTTCAACCTGCGCTAATGATTAATTACAGGAGGTCAACGCGCGGTTATTAAGGATTTCTTAATATAATTGAATAATCGGTAGGGTTTCTTGCTTGTCTATCGAACAAATAGGATAGGGGTGGCAAAAGCAAGTATGGCGATTAAGCCCGATCAACTGATAATTGGTTTAACCGGTTCGTTTGGAAGTGGCACATCCTATATAAAGAGCATCCTCAAAGAACGATTTGGCTTTGAGGGTTTTTCTTTATCTCGAGAGGTGTTTGATTATGCTGAGAAACAAGGTCGAGATAGACGGAATCGCGCAGAGCTGCAAGCAATTGGCAATGAGCTAAGGAAAAGTAATGGTAATGATTACCTGGCTCGCAAAGCTTTAGAGCGAGCGGCGGAGACATTTATTGAGTCGGATGAAGACGACCCCGCCGGGCAGCACGTCCAGGCGTGCGTTGATCAAGCGGATATCGTTATAAGTAACGACGTATTTTATCGCAGCATAGAGGAGCGCGAAAACGCACTTGAAAAGAAGTTGTCGCCATATATTCGTTTGATAACCGGTGAGATTAAGCGTCGTCCGTACCAAAAAGAGATGTTCATGTCGCTTGCGTCGAATCTTGCGCGACGTTCATCGTGCATGAAGAGAAAAGGCGGTGCCGTGATCGTCGATTCTAATAGCGACGTGATTTCTGTTGGATTCAATGAAGTACCGCTTGGGCGTCTACCTTGTGAAGATGTGTATGGTGATTGCTATCGGGACATAAAAAAGAAAAAAATGCTCGCTGCCATCAATGTGAAGCGAAGGTCGATAAGATCATGTTCGGTAGTAAGGTTCTGGATCTTTGTCGCGCGCTTCATGCAGAAGAGCATGCGATACTACGCATGGGCGCACGCCATATGCCGGGCGAGTTGACGATCTATACGACGACTTTTCCGTGCCTATTATGCGCTAACAAAATAGTCCAAGCGGGCATTAAAAATGTTGTGTATATCGAGCCGTACCCGGTTGCAATAAGCATCCTTACTCGATGAGAGCAAAGTCAAAGTTGAGCCGTTTGAGGGCGTTAAGGCACAAGCATATTCGAAGCTTTTTGGGTAAGAATAAAGAAACATGTTTGATAGTTTGGGAGGCCATTATGGGGGCAAAATGCCCGAAATGTTACAAAGATGGATTAGAATATGACGATTATTTTAAGGCTGCGCGTTGCGTGTATGCAGGCTGCAACTTCTTCGAACAAATGACAAAGAGCGAATACGAAGATAAATTTGAGGAAAAGAAGCAGGTATCATTCGCACATAAATTAACGTTGACCTTAAAGTAACCCTGGGATATATCGTTATCTTTTATCTTGAATAATTAGAGGACGGCAGCGTTTAGCCACGGGGACGTTGCTTGCAAAACACAAAGGGGAGCTGGGGCGCTCTTCCATATAGTCCAAATAATCAAAGGCGCATAACTGCAAATAATGGGAGAGTGCCGGTCCTGCAAGATTGCAGATTCGCGATTGGCTGGGACGTTCCTGCAAATTTACAAATTTGCAGGAACGTCCCAGATATCCCTGTAAGCCATCAGTCTGGTAATTTCTAATATGTGCATGCTAAAGCGCCGGCAAGATCAGCGCATATCATATAAGAGCTATTGGCATGGGAACATGTGTTCGTATATTATTAGATGATGTGGGATCATCGCTTTTGAAAGGTACGTTATGAATAACTGTGAGGGTTGCGATCTTGATAGTAGAAGTGAAGCTGGTCTGTGCCGAGTGCAGCTAGCGAGCGACGGGCTTCCCATAATGTGCGTCGGCGCGTGGGCCGAAAACAAGCATTATTATCTTAACAGGTACTGTGACATGTTCGCAGTTGGCACTAAGAATAAATGGCCCCGACGATACTACATCGACCTCTTTAGTGGACCTGGCCTTGCTATTAATAGAGAGACAGGGCAAGAGGCCGATGGCTCACCGTTAATTGCGCTTCTACGTCCATTTACAGATTTCGTATTTGTCGAAGCGAATCCCGAGAGTCTTGAGGCGCTAAAAATGAGGGTAAAGCCATTGCTCGACGGCCGCCATGTAAATTTTATTCTAGGCGACGCAAATGATACGCTCTCGGATATAGTCAAGAACGTGCGCCAGCAAGGTTCGTTATCACTCGTTTTTGCAGATCCATTTACAGTCCAACTTAAAATGAGGACCGTACAATGGCTTGCAAATCACTTTAGGGCAGATATTCTCCTGCATTTTCCCTATGGGACGTACCTGCGGCGGGTTCTAACTTTAACGAACTTGGGTGAAGAAACCATCACGGCGATTGATGAGTTCTTTGGGGATACGGAGTGGCATAAGCTTCGATCGCTAAGACCAAATCCGCACGCGTACCTCGAGCTATATGAGGACAAGTTGCATGAATTGGGATATATGACAGGGGATAACTATCCGCGAATGGCCAATAGTAGGAATGCAACCTTATACTATTTGGTGCTCGCAAGCAAAGATGAGTTAGCACTAAAATTTTGGAAAAGCGCAAACGAAATTGGGCCAGAAGGGCAGCGGACGCTTTTCTAGCTTTCGAAAATGCTACATGCTATGCTGCTATCTAGCAAACTGGTTATATTATCTCTGCAGCAGTAGCCGATCTATAAGATTTGTTTTGGGCTCTAAAAGGTAAATGGTAGGAAGCAATGGCACTCAGGACAATAACCAGAAAAACACTCCTCTATAAAAGCGGCGTCGAGTATGCGGATTACGCGTTGAACCACGCGGAAGGCTGCGCGCACGGTTGCACCTATCCCTGCTATGCGTTTGTGATGAAGAAACGCTGCGGCGTGATTTCCTCATATAAGGATTGGATTCAACCAAAGATAGTTGAAAACGCGTTAGAGCTACTCGACAAAGAATTGCCCCGTCTCAAGAACAAGATCAAGCAAGTTTTCATGTGTTTTACCACCGATCCTTTCATGTACGAAATTGAGGAGATCAACCGTTTAACGCTAAAGATTCTTGAGCGGCTCAACAGAGACAAGGTCAAAGCGATACTCATAACAAAGGGTGTCTGTACAGATCAACTTACAGACAAGCAACTGTATAACGAACAAAACGAATACGGCATTTCGCTGGTCTCGTTATCTGAAGCTTTTAGGGAAAAGCACGAGCCGTTCTCCGCGCCTTATAAAAAGCGGATAGAGGCACTGAAAAAGCTCCATGATGCCGGGCTAAAAACCTGGGTAAGCATCGAGCCCTACCCAACCCCCAATATTATCCGGCAGAATATCCGAGATCTTCTAGAGAGCATATCGTTTGTCAACAGGATTGTGTTTGGTAAATGGAACTACAGCCGGTTGACGACTGCGTACATCCACAACAAGGAATTCTACAATTCGATGGCATATGAAGTCGCATCCTTCTGCGAATGTCATGCAATCGAAACGCATATCAAAGAGGGAACCATAAGCCCGTCGCATCTAGGCACTGGCCGATCGTCGGAGCGAGTAACGCTGGCGAATTACATGCAGGCACCAAGTTAAGAACATCACTTGGTTTTAAGCCAACGACCTACCAATGCAACGAGCGATATAGTATAATTCCTTTATTAAGCAACCACACACTAACCGGAAGTTCAACAGTCGGCAAAACTACGGATAAGGTAAGCACTGGCTCTGCGCGGATGCTGTTAGCAGAGATTAATTAGTATGCGTAAAAGTGCCCAATAAGCTCGAGATTGGCATTTGAAGTGGGTTTGCCTCCAGATAATGCACATGGTTTCAGAGCACTTCTAAGTGACAGCGCGTGCTGCTCAGTGCGCTGACAAGAGGTAACAAAAAGTACCAACAAGGGGCCGACAGTGAAAGCTTTTAGTTTTGTACACACGGCAGATTTACATCTGGATAGCCCTTTTAAGGGAATTTCTGAGGTTAGTGAGGCAATAGGCTCAGAATTAACGCACGCAACATTTAAGACGTTTGACAGGATAATCGATCTTTGTATTGAACGACAAGTTAGCTTTCTCCTTGTCGTAGGCGATGTTTATGATGGTGCTGATAGAAGTTTACGAGCACAACTCCGCTTTCTAGATGGCTTGAAGCGTTTATCTGATGCCGGGATAGATGCGTATATAGTGCATGGAAACCACGATCCGCTCAATGGATGGTCGGCCAACCTGAACTGGCCCAAGAACGTGCATGTTTATCAAGGGCAAGTAGTGGGTGAAATCAGCGTTGAGAAGGATGGCGAAGAGATCGCACAGATCTGTGGCATTAGCTTCCATAAGAAAGAGATAACAGATAACCTCACGAGCAAGTTCCCTCAGAAGGCAGACCTAAACAAGGATCTATTTACTATCGGTATGCTCCATTGCAATGTGGGGTCCAATGCTGGGCATGAGCCTTACGCACCGTGCTCGTGGAAAGACTTGACCCTGCAGAATTACGATTATTGGGCTCTCGGCCATGTGCATACTAAAGATGTTCGAAACAATGGCAAACCACTGGTAATTTATCCTGGCAACCCCCAGGGCCTTAACCCCAAAGAAGTAGGTCCCAGGGGATGTTATTTAGTGGATGTTGATAGCTCTGGTAATCCAAGCGCTGAGTTTATCGAAGTCGATTCCGTAAGATGGTTTATAGAAGAATTACCCATAGGCTCACTCCAGACAGAACACGATTTAATTTTAGAGGTCAACAACTGCATTGAAAAGATTCGCGAAGAATCTGATGGGCGACCAGCACTGTGCAGGATTATCCTCACTGGTCGAGGGCCACTATACTCTTCTATTGCAAGAAAAGGCGTTCTCAACGATATTCTTGAGGAATTAAGAGCCAGTGAAGAGGGTGAAAAGCAATTTGTCTGGGTGGAGAGTTTTGTTAATGACGCGGGCCCAGAGATTGATAGAGAATCTATGTTGGATCGAGAAGATTTTATTGGTGACCTCTTTAAGCTTTTTGAGGAGACCTACCAGGGAGATGATAAGCTAGCTGATTTGAGAGAAGCCATTGAACCATTATTTGGATCCAAGGCTGGAAGAAAATTACTCGAACCCCTGGATGATGACCGTCTCATTAAGCTACTAAAGCGAGCGGAAACGGTTTGTTTGGATAACCTCATGGGAGGGGAGGCCTCATGAGGTTTGAAGAGGTCTATATCGATGGGTTTGGAAAGTTTCACGACTATCCGATAAGGGATCTAGCCCCAGGTCTAACTGTATTTATCGGACCGAACGAAGCGGGGAAATCGACCATTCTCTCTTTTATAAAACGAATCCTCTTTGGTTTTCCGGATGGACGCCAAAGGCAAAACCCCTATCCACCTCTTGCAGGAGGTAGCCATGGTGGAAGATTGGTTGTAACAACCAGTGATGACAAACGGTATGTAATCGAGCGTTATTTAAGAAGTTCCAATGCAGTGCAAGTAACCCTGCCCGATGGCTCAACAGGTGGAATGGAGGCACTTTCGTATATGCTCGGGCCGATAAATAAAAATATCTTTGAGAACGTCTTTGCCTTTGGGCTCAGTGAGCTTCAAGATTTTGAAACGCTCAACAACGATGAGATTAAAGGTCGGCTCTATAGCGCAGGCACCGGGACAGGCTCTATCTCTGTTGCAGAGGTTGTAAGTAAGTTAGATGCAGAGGCCAGCAATCTCTATAAACCCAGCAGGTCTGACAAGCCCGAAGTTAATACGCTATTTAAAAAAATTAATGAGGTTAATTCGCGGCTCAAAGAGATAGAAAATGAAATGCAAGCATTTGATGATTTTCACCGAGATCTAGAAGAGGTTGAGAGAGAAGTAGCAGTTGTAAGACAGCGTCGGCATCAGTTAGGGGCCGATCTTAACCATGCCAAGGATCTGATAACGGCCTGGCCCGATTGGCGAAAAATACATGACGTTAAAGAGCGCTTGCAAGAGGTTCCGGCGATAGAAAGCTTTCCTGAAAATGGCGTAGTCCTCCTAGAAAGAAAGCTAGAAAAGCTCGATGAACTAGAGAGTGCCAGCACTGCGAAAATGGAAAAGCTTGAAAAAATGAGAATCAGAGAATCGCTGGTAGCTGTCGATGAGCGATTGATCGATGCCGAAAGTGAAATCTGTGGGCTTCAGGGCGGGCAAGAGAAGTATGCGACGGCGAGGGATGAGCTTCCAGGTCTAAAGGGCGAACTAAAAGCAGCAGAAGAAGGCCTAAAGGAATTATTGAGGGAGATAGGGCCGGATTGGGACGAAGAGAAACTCTCCAGCTTTGATGTCTCTATTCCCGCTAAAGAAATTGTAAGGCAGAAATCTGATGAGATCGAGGATATTAAAGAGAAAATCCGCAGTGCTGAAAGCGACATTGTTAACGTGGAGCGCAATATTAAGGCCCTTGAGGCCGAGAAAGTATCTCTCGATAAGCGAGTAGAGGCACTCGGTTACCAGTGGATAGATGAGGGTAAGCTCGACCAACAAAGGAAGGCTCTTCAGTCTCTAAGAGCAAAGTGTCCCATTTTACGAGAGAAAGAGATTGAACTTAGGAACCTCCGGGAGAGAGGGGAGCTATTTATTCTCTTCAGGCCACGTCAGAAAGAAGCGCCGATGAAGATGCCCCTGTGGCCAGCTGTTTTATTTATAGCTATTGGAATCGTTCTTCTGATAGTAGCGCTCCCCACTAATAGCATGATCCTGGGTATCGTAGGGTTTGCCGGTTTTATCCTGTCTTCCATTGTATACGTAGTTGTAAGCAGGACGTTGTTATCTTCTAAGGGTGATGGACTTGAAGGCGAAGCATCTGAAATGCTTGGGAAGCAATCTGAAGAGTCGGAAGATCGAAAAAAAGCGCTTGAGTTTGAGCTGCAAAAAACAAGAAACGAAATTCTGACACATGCACAGATATGCGGCTTCGAGGATATTCCGGATTCCCGGCAAATTGAAGACAAAGATTCGGAATTGCGCGCGGCTGATACAAGCCGGCTGCAGTTAGATGAGCTAAACAACCAAGGGAAAGAGCTGGCACTGAAGTTTAAGCAGCACGACGGCGAATTAGAGATTTTGGATGATAAGCTTCAGGCTCTAAAGCAACGTAACGATCGTGCTATAAGGGCATGGAAGGATTGGCTTATCGAAAAAGGACTAGAGCCAGAACTTAGCCCCGACGGAGTAATCGACATATTCGCAACAGTTAAAACATGTATCGAAAAGAAAAAAGCTGCTGAAACGCTTGTAGGGCGAATTAGTCAAGTCCGGAGTTATCTTCAGGAATACGAGGCAAAAATTTCTACTGTTATGGAAAGCTGTGGTCGACAGAGCACGGACATAGACATAGATGTGATCGTTGAGCTGAGTAAGCTGGGCGAGGATGTGGAGCTAAATATCAGCAACAACAGGGAACTCGAACAGCTTGCAAGTGACGGAAAAGGGCTGGCGCTTGAAATTAAAAATTTGGATGAGAAAATCGAGCGTCTAAGAGGCGAGATATCCGAACTTTTCGCCATGGGCTTTGCTGAATCTGAGCTGGAATTCAGGGAGAACGCGAGGCACTGGGAGGAGCATGCCAGGTTATCAAACGAGGTTCTTTCATCCGAACAGAGCATAAGAAGGGTTGGTGGTGATGGTGAGCAATATGAGGCGTTTACCGAAGAACTGCAGGGAGCATCTCGTGAAAGCTTAATCGAGAAGGAGTCCCAACTGGAGGAATCCTTTAATGAGGCCGACGCCAATTACGCAGAGCTTCTAAAAAAGCAAGGCAGCATCGCCAAGGATATCGAGAACATAGAACGAAGAGAAGAAGGCTCTCTATTAAAAATAGATAAGATGGTGAAGCTGCGGAAGCTAGATATGCTTGCGGATGAGTGGTCTACACGTATCCTCGCAACGACGATCGTTAGAAAAGCACTTGAGCGGTACGAAAAAGAAAAGCAACCTCTGGTTATCAAAGAAGCTCAATCCTTTTTCTCGCATATCACTCAAGGTAGATATTCTAGGATTTACGCGCCGTTGGATGAGTCCAAAATTTATGTGGAAGATAGCGACGGCAGAAGAAAAGATATACAGGAGCTAAGCAGGGGTACCGCAGAGCAACTTTACCTATCGTTGAGGTTTGGCTTCATTCGTGAATTTAGTAAAAGAGCTGATGGATTACCGGTAGTTTTTGACGATATCTTCGTAAACTTCGATCCTGATAGGTTTATCGCAGCGTTTGATGCGGTTAAGGAGCTAACCAAAACTAATCAGGTCTTCTATTTTACTTGTCATTCTAACCTCAGTCCGCTTCTGGGGACGATTCCTGACGCAAGGATAATTGATTTAAACGAAGAGAGGTTGACGAATTCCTAAGCAGTAGAGGACAGTGACTATATGAAGAATGATCCGTATACAGGAAGTCGGCATGGTAAAATTAGCGATTCCTAGGGTACAAGTCCAAAGACACTACGACCCCCTCCCAACCTCGCTCACCACACTCCCATCAGGCCCAACCAGCTGCACCCGCATCGGCATTTGCCCTAGTGCGTGGCTGGCGCAGCTCAGGCACGGGTCGAAGGCACGGATAACGGCCTCAATCCGGTTTAACGCGCCCTCAGGTATCTCAGCCCCGCGAATAAATTGCTTCGCTACCTGCAAAACCCCACGGTTCATCGCACCATTATTAAACCCGGTTGCGATTATCAAATTAGCTTTCGTCACAAGCCCGTCATCATCAATCTTATAATGGTGCACCAACATACCCCTAGGTGCCTCAGCGACGCCAACGCCCTCCGAGCAGTTGGGCTCGGCTTTTGCCCTGATGCGCCTGCCCAACACGTACGGCTCATCCAACAATGCGCCCATTTTCTCAACACAATAAAGTATCTCAATCAACCGCGCATAGTGATAATGGAACGAACTCAAAACAACGCCGCGCTCAAGCGAGCGAAACTCGGTCCACTCCTGGGCGGCCAGAGGCATATCGACCTTATCAACAATATTCAGTCGGGCCAACGGGCCGACCCTAAAAGCGTTGTCGGGCGGCGGCGATGCCTTATAATACGGGAATTTCATATACGACCAGTCTTCAGCCATCTCCCCGATATAATCCTGATACTCCACCGGGTCGATGCCGTCGGCGACAACCTTCCCGCTTGAGTTTACGATCCGCATCAACCCATCCGTGTATTCCAACGCGCCGTCCTTGCCAACAATCCCTACAAAATAGGTGGGGTAGTTCGAAAAAGTGCGGATTTCGTCGCGAAAGTTCTCCATCGAGCGTTTGAACCAGTCGAGCGTACGGCGTATGGCAGCCATGGCTTCGGGCAACATCTCTCGTATCTCTTTATGAGCATCCGAAGAAAGGGGCGTGGCGACGCCGCCGGGGACTATCCAGCCGGGGTGAACGCGCTTTCCGGTGCTTGCCATATGCGCGATGACCTGCTGGCCGAATTTACGCAGGTAGATGCCGTCGAGCGCGAGTTGGCGGTTGGCGGCGGCGACATCGAAGAGGCTGCGCTTGGCCGGGTCTGCGTCCATGCCGAAAAGAAGGTCGGGGGAGGAGAGGTAGAAGAAGCTTAAGGCATGGGACTGGATGACCTGGGCGAGGTTGGCGATTCGCCTCAGCAGGAGCCCGGTCTCTGGGATCTTGACCGACAAGATGGCGTCGCAGGCTTTCGACGAGGCGGTGGCGTGGCTTACCGGGCAGATGCCGCAGATGCGCTGCATGATGAACGGCAGCTCGTAGAAAGGGCGGCCCTCGCAGAACTTCTCGAAGCCGCGAAACTGCGTAAGGTGAAGGCGGGCGTCCTCGACGTGCCCCTCGTTATCCAGGTGAATTGTTATTTTCGCGTGCCCCTCGATGCGGGTTACAGGCGCTATTACGATATCCTTTTGCACCGATTACTCCTCCTATCCGAACCGGTTTCTGATCTCCGGCATACGCCCCTCCAGCAGCTCGCTTATAACTTCATGGATTAAATCCGCCGAGGGCGGGCACCCCGGTATGAACACGTCCACGCCCACGACCTCGTGCAACGGCACGGCGTAGGGCAGCAGCGCCGGGACGCTCTCCTTGGGGATTTTCGAGCCGATGCTCGCGTTTTCGAGAAAAACTTCATTTAAGAGATCTACGACTTTGTGCGGGTTCCGGTACGCCACGATATTGCTGGTCACCGCGCAGTCGCCGAGCGAGACGAGGGTTTTCGTGCGCTCGCGGATTGTGAGAAGCCTGCGACGGTCCTCTTCGCTTCCGACAGCCCCCTCGACGAGCGCGACATCGACATCCTGTGGATATTCCTTGGTGTCGACGAGCGGGCTGTATACGACATCCATCTTTTCAGCCAACTCGAGCAACCTCTCGTCCATATCGAAGAGAGACATATGACACCCCGAACAGCCGTCAAGCCACACTGTCGCTACCTTTGGTTTTTCAGCCGGTTTTTCCATTGCTTTTTTCGCTTGCGATTTGCCTGCCTGCGATGACCCCGTTTGCCGTTTCGCCATTAGCGCTCACCCCTCATAATCCGCAAAAGCGGCAAGAATGTGTGCTCGCGCCGCCCCTCGGCAATCGACATGCCCCGCTCGTAGATGGCCCCGACCGGGCAGACGTTTACGCACTTGCCGCAGCTCGTGCAGGTTGGCGATGTGCCCCAGGGCTGGTCGAGGTCGGTAATGATCTGGTCGTTAACGCCGCGCCGCTTCATGCCTAAGGTATTGGCCCCCTCGATTTCCGAGCACGCCCGGATGCAGCGGGTGCATAGGATGCAGCGGTTGTGATCGAGGACGAACTTATCGTGCGTAGAGTCGACCCCGAGGCCCGGATAGAGGTAGGGATAGCGGATATGCGTGATGCCCAGTTCTAAGGCGAGACCTTGCAGTGCGCAGTTTCTGTTCGCCACGCAGATAGAGCAGATGTGGTTTCTCTCGGCAAAGAAAAGCTCGAGGAGCATCCTGCGATACTGAACCAATCGCTCCGAGTTCGTTGTGACCTCCATGCCTTCCCAGATATAGGTGGTGCATGAGGTCAAGAGCTTCGCCACGCCCTTTATCTCGACCAGACACAGGCGACAGCTCCCATAATTCGTCAACCCCTCGAACTGGCACAGGGTGGGGATGCGTATGTGGTTTTCGCGCGCCACGTTCAAAATGGTCTGGTCTTCACGACCGGCGAGGTCGCGGCCATCTATCTTCAGCGTCTTAACACGTAGCTCTTGCCGAGCGGATTCCGGTCTCATCGCTTCACCTCCACGGCTTCTCTAAAGCTGCCGGCGTCTTTGAACTTGCACACCCCGGCCGGGCATCGCCTCTCTTCGATATGGGTAATGTACTCGTCGCGGAAGTAGCGCAGCGTGCTCAACACCGGGTTTGGCGCCGATTGCCCGAGACCGCAGAGGCTGGCGTGTTTTGCCAGGTCGCAGAGCTCTTCGAGCATCGGCAGGTCGGCCGTAGTCGCCGTACCGTTGGTTATTTTCTCCAGGATATGATGCATCTGAACGGTGCCCACCCGGCAGGGGATGCACTTGCCGCACGCTTCCGATTTGCAGAAATCCATAAAGTATTTGGCCACATCGACCATACAGGAGGTCTCGTCCATGACGATCATGCCGCCCGATCCCATAATTGAGCCGGCCTGCATCAGCGACTCGTAGTCGACCGGTAAATCCAGATGCTCCTCGGGGATGCAGCCGCCCGACGGGCCACCGGTCTGCACCGCTTTGAACTTGCGTCCCTCGGGGATGCCGCCGCCGAGGTCGTAGATGATCTCACGAAGCGTTATACCGAGCGGTACCTCGATGAGGCCTACGCTATTTATCCTGCCGACCAGGGAGAGCACCTTGGTCCCTTTGCTTTTCTCGGTGCCGATGGAGGCGAACCAGTCGCCGCCGTTTCGGATGATGGGCGGTATATTGGCAAACGTCTCGACGTTGTTGATGAGGGTCGGCTTACCCCACAGGCCCCGCTCGGCCGGGTACGGAGGGCGTGGGCGGGGGAGGCCGCGCTGCCCCTCGACCGAGGCGATGAGCGCCGTCTCCTCTCCGGTGACGAATGCGCCCGCGCCGTAGCGCAGCTCGATATCGAAGCTAAAGGTGGTGCCGCCGATGTTGCGCCCGAGCATCCCTTTCTTCTCGGCCTGCTTTATCGCGGTTTTAAGCCGCTCTATCGCCAGCGGGTACTCGGCCCGCACGTAGATGAAGCCGTGGTTAGCGCCGACCGCATATCCACCGATGACCATTCCCTCGAGCATCTGGTGGGGATTGCTCTCCATGACGCTGCGGTCCATGTACGCGCCGGGGTCGCCCTCGTCGGCGTTGCAGATGACGTATTTGTCGCCGCTCGTCTCGCCGGGGTCTGCCCCGGTGACCTGCTTAACCGCACGCAGCAGATCCTCGGCGCCTTTGATGTAACACGCCGTTCCGGTACAGACGGTGCAGGTATGTTCTCCCGGCGGTTTTAATGTGAAGAAGTGATAAAACGTAGCGACGCCGTAGACCTGGCTTAACGGCACACGCAAAGCCTCGGCCACGTATCTCATGGCCTCTTCATCCAGAAAACCAAACGTCTCCTGAACGGTATGAAGCGTTTGAATCAGGGAATGCGGCGCATAGCCGTAGCTGCGCATCGTCCTGTCGATTATCTTCCACCTCCGGTCTTCCGAAGGAGGGGAAGGTTTCTCAAGGTTTATCAAGCGCACCATCCTTTCAGCGGCTTAAATACGACCAGCACGGTATTTTGTTACCCGATTCTTTCCAGAATTATTTGGATCAATTATTGGCCGAATTATTTGAATGGATTTTGCATCGTCTTTATGCGACTCAGCCCTAAAAATCCAGCTAAACTCGTCGATACATGAAGGTATTAATCTAAATAGAAACTAAACGACGAGGTATCTAATATGCCACAAGCTTCACATCAGGCGGTAAGAAAAATAAGGCTCGGAGAACTGCTGGTCACAGCCGGGGTTATAACTCAATCTCAGCTTGAAGAGGCGCTTTTTACCCAGAAAAAGACCGGGGAGCGTCTCGGTATTGTTTTACGTAAACTGGGGTTTGTCAGCGAGGAAACTCTCATCGAGTTTCTTGGTAGGCAGCTCGATATCCCGAGCATCGACCTTGACCTTACGGAAGTCGACGAAGATATTGTTAGATTAATCCCCGAGGCTATCGCTAGAAAATATAAGATAATAGCGGTGGCTAAGATTGATAAACTGCTAACCCTGGCGACGGCCGACCCTCTTGACCTCTTTGCCATGGACGATGCCGAGAGCATTACCGGCTGCCAGATTATCCCCGTTATCACCACGGAAAAGCACATCCAAAAGGCGCTTGATAAGTACTATTGGATGCAGGGAGCGAATAGAGGTGTCGAAACAGGGCAGCGCCGTGCGGGGCAAAAAGCCGGCAACGCACCGGCGCAAGGTAAGGCCGGTGATGGGGACACCAAGAGATTTATCGAGATGGTTCTGCGGCAAGCCTTAATCGACGAAGCGAGCGATATCCACATCGAGATGGGTGAAAACGAGCTGCGGGTTCGCATCAGGGTTGATGGTATTCTGCATGAGATAACGACGGCCCCTAAGTCGATTCACCGGTCGGTTGTTTCCCGGTTGAAGATATTAGCCGAGCTTGACATAGCCGAGAAAAGGGCGCCGCAAGACGGAAGGTTCGCCGTCTACGCGGGTGATCGGAAAATCGATTTTCGAATGTCAACTGTTCCGACGATTTTTGGCGAGAAGGTTGTTTTAAGGGTGCTTGAGAAAAAAGCATCTTCAGTCAGTGAAGAAAGCCTTGGTTTTGACAGGGAAGACCTGCAGAAATTCAGGCGCCTTGTAAATAGTCCGTACGGTATGATCCTCGTCTCCGGCCCGACCGGAAGCGGTAAGACGACCACGCTATATACGGCGCTTAGTGGTCTGGCGACGGTAGAGAAAAACGTCGTGACCATCGAGGACCCGGTCGAGTATACCTTCGACATGATAAACCAGATACAGGTCAACCCCAAAGCGGGTGTGACCTTTGCTACCGGTCTGCGCTCGGTTTTGCGCCAGGACCCGGATATCATCATGGTCGGTGAGATTCGCGATGAAGAGACCGCCGAGATTGCGGTCCACTCGGCGCTTTCGGGGCACCTCGTGCTCTCGACGATTCACACCAACGACGCCCCTTCCACACCAACGAGGTTTACCGAGATGGGTATCCAGCCGTTTCTTGCCGCAACATCGATCCTCGGGATAATTTCACAGCGGTTGGTAAGGTTGCTGTGCCCGTCGTGCAAAGAACCGTATAAGCCGGTTCCCGAGTTGTTGTCAGGCCTTAACCTACCGAATGATGGCAGCATCACGCTCTACAGGCCAAAGGGATGCACCGAGTGCCGTGGTGTGGGATACAAGGGTCGCGAGGCGATATTTGAGGTCCTTGAGATTAATGATGAAATCAGAGATTTAATTGTATCGAGAGCTGCGGCGGCCCGGATCAGGGAAGTTGCGGAAAAGCAAGGGTTTAGAACGCTTCGCGATGCCGGAATCGCCAAAGTCGTACAGGGAAAAACTTCGTTGGAAATCGTCATGAAAGTCACTCAAGATGCGGGGGCCCTGTAACAGGGAGCTTCTTCGTTACCCACCCTAAACGGCTTCGGCCTGCCGAAGCAACGCTTTCTCCTCAAGAGCGATGGTCACGTCAACAGTCCCGAGTTCGCTGACTAAAGATACCCGCATACAGCCGAGTTTAAGGATTGAGATGAAGATATTCTTTCCGGCGACGAGGCTCGGGGGTGTGAGCGCAACGTTTGAGTGCGCCTCGTCAAACCGCGTGATTGCCATTCCTGAAATCATATTTCCAAGCTCGCAGAGCGCGCTTTGCGCCGTGCGGTCGAGTGAATCAATCTGGCGCCCAAGCATCATGCCTGCGATGCTTTTAGCTGTGTTGAGCGACATGCTGTAGATCATCTGGCCGCTTACCGATCCGGTTATTCCGATGATGATGTTTATCTCCTGGGACGTGCCCTGGGTCGTTGTTGCCGCGGACGGCTCTGTTTTAACCTGTAGGCCGACCTCCAGGTGCAGAAAACCAAACGCGGCATCCACAAAGGGCTTTGCAAGTTCGACATTCAGCATAGCTTCACAATCCTTTCTCGTCTTTATTAGTTTCGACGAATTGCGGACAAATCTTGAAGCAAAATCCCTCGTAATCGCCATTATTCTCTTCAGCGGTTATGATTTCATCAACGCGCTCGGGGGTAAGGGGCTTTTCCATGAAGTTGTAATCGGTGGACTGGTGATACATAAAAGTAATGGTTCACACACTTCAAATATGCCTTCGGTTGTGTTAAAATTTACCTTACGCAAGTCTATTCGAGTCTAATAGAGCTTATATAACTGCATAATTACCGCACGTATTTTAAGGGGTGAACAAATGGGAAACAGGCGTAAACTTTTGGCATTTGTGCTTGTATGCACAATGGTCTTCTCTTTCATGCCGATCCTTCCGGTCTCGGCGGCGCCAGATCTGCCGCTCCAGACCTCAGTAAACAACCAGGGTTCTGGTGATACCGTCCCCGGGGAGCTGCTCGTAAAGTTCAAACCGTCTTTAAGTAATACAGTGATTGAGGGTATCCATAAGCTCGTCGGTGCGCAAAAAACCGGCGAGATCAAAGATTTGAAGGTACACGAAGTAAAACTGCCCGCCGGGCTTAGTGTCGGCGATGCGGTTGCAAAGTACAAAAAGATGGCCGGCGTGGAGTACGTCGAGCCCAACCATCGCGTCCAAGCCTTCGCCGTCCCAAATGATACCTACTACTCTTCCTACCAGTGGGACCTTCTTAAAATCAGCGCCCCGCAGGCCTGGGATGTAACGACCGGCGATCAGACCGTAGTCGCGGTAGTCGATACCGGCGTTAATTACAACCACGAGGATTTAGCAGGTAAAGTTATCAATGGCTACGATTTTGCCTATAACGATGCCGATGCGTATGACAACAACGGACACGGCACGCACGTCTCCGGGACGATCGGGGCGGTTACTAATAACGCTAAGGGTATCGCCGGTATCTCCTGGGGGGCTAAGATTCTA